>Ga0315286_10000631_pt1 | contig 30310 bp, 24 predicted proteins | sample YL17G10_0_MG_FD_205038 | JGI IMG/M metagenome (GOLD analysis project Ga0315286, IMG submission 205038) | Sediment microbial communities from Yellowstone Lake, YNP, Wyoming, USA - YL17G10_0 | ecosystem: Environmental > Aquatic > Freshwater > Lake > Sediment | place: USA: Wyoming | collected... | reverse complement strand
GCGGGATACCCGTGACCGAGTTCCGGGCGGGAGTCATCATCGGACCGGGCAGCATCTCTTTTGAAATGATCCGTTTCCTGGCGGAGCAGTTCCCGATCATCCCATGCCCGCGCTGGATGACCAACCTTTCGCAGCCAATCTCCATTCAAAATACCCTGGATTACCTGCTGGCAGCCCTGGAAGCAGCCTCTCTTGAAAGCCGCGTATTCGAGATCGGCGGCAGTGAGGTCATGTCGTATGCCGAAACGATGCTGGCGTATGCCCGGCTGCGTGGATTGAAGCGCAGGGTGCTGATGATGCCGATCAACCCGGTCGGGGTGCTGGCGTATGGGATGGCGCTGCTGACCCCGGTGCCGAAGAACATCACAAGACCGCTGGTGGAAGGATTGTGCAGTCACAGCCTCGTACAGGATGATTCCGCCAGGCAGGTCTTCCCGCATATCCAACCTCTGGATTACAGCAGCGCGGTGCGCACCAGCCTGGAGAAGCTTGATCCGCAGTTGGTGGAACCAGTCTGGAGGCAATCTTCACCCTTGCGGCGTTCGTTGAAACACGCAGGTTTCTGCATCCGGCAAAGGCGGGACAAGATGTCGGGAAAGTTTGATGCGATGGTAGCAACAATTCGAGAAATGGGGCAAGAAGATGGAAAATCCTCCCTGATCAACGATACAGAGCATGAAAGCAGGTACGGGCGGGAGCAGATCCTGCTGATGCGGTCAAACAGAAAGCTGCCCGGTCAACTCTGGCGGGAATGGCGGATGAGTGAAATTGAAGGTGGTTCACAATTGAACCAGACCATTTTATTTGCACCCAAAGGGCTGCCAGGTTTCCTGTGGTGGTACCTGGGGGGATTCACCCAACAGTTTCAAATGATAAACTGGTTCGGAAAGATCAGGGGACGAGTAAGACGGAGCCAGACCTAGCAAACCTGCATGAAGGCGGGCAGAGAGGGAACCAACGGTGTTTCTTCCGCAGAGATGAACAGAGAAGAATATGACGGAATATGTGCGTTCCCCCTGAGATACCCAGCGTTAATTCCCGAGGTTCACCGCCAAATTCTGCAGCACTTTGTAATACGGCAGGATGCTGGGAATGAAATGACGCTCGTCCCTGGCATGCGGAGCGATGCCGCTCTGACCCCAGACCACACCCAGACCAGCCGGGGCAAATCGGGCGGAAGTTCCCGCCAGCTTTCGATTTATTTTCGCCTCCTGCCCTGAGACATTACGAATGGAAGTGAGCAAAGACAACAGGGCAGGGTTATCGGACGGGCAGGTCACCCCATTTTCCATGACGCTGAAACTTACAGAGAGATCATTCCCGGCACACCAGGCTTCCACTGCCTTACGAAGCGAATAAACATCATCCCCGGGGATCGGGCGGACCTCCACCCCGAGGCGACCTTCGGCCGGGGTGATATTGTAAACCCCCGGAGTGCCCAGTTGGATGAACGGGAAGCGCGCCTGTGACTGCCAGCCGTCATCCGATTTGAGGGTCAGTTGGCGGGCAAAGATCTCACCCAGGACAGCCCGCGCCTGGATCAGGCGGTCAGAAAGGTCGCCGGCAACCGAACTGACACCGGAGTGACCTTTGAGAGCATGCCCGATGATCTCAAAACGCATCACACCGCGGTTGCTGGTGCAGACCTCTCCATACAGTTCATCCCCTTTCTCGCCGGTGCGCTCGCCGGCGATCAGCAAACCAGGTTGCAGATCCAGTTCCTTTAATACGTGGGGGGTGCCGAAGGCTTCCGATTCGCCATTCTCCTCGTTGCCCACCAGCAGCAGGCTGATGGAGGGATAACGATCGAGCGAACCCGAAGTGATCTGCTGCAAGACATCCTTCATCCAGACCAGATCCGTGGCAACCACGGTTTTCATGTCGGCGGCACCGCGACCCCACAGGTAATCCCCCTCAACCCGCGGGATGAACTGGCTTTCATCAGGGTCAGGCTCGGCAACGTCAAAGTGACCTGAAAGCAGGACCAGCGGTGAACCGGTCTGCCCGGGGAAGGAGGCATAGACAGCCGGATATTTTCCATCGAAATAGCGCACATCCAGTGCGTGGCTTTTGAGATAGTCGTAAACAAAAATGGCTGCCCGATGAACCTCTTCGAGGCGTTCCTGCGGACAGGCGGTGACAGAAGGAATGCGGATGAGATGCTGCGCCAGGTCGACGACCTCAGCGGTCTTGTCGGCGTAAACGATATTCTGCAGGGCTCCCAATGATGATCGGGTACTCACAGTTTGTCCAGGAGAGGTACGGGCATGCTGGATGAATTCGTTCAATTTGCCCGAATCGGAAGGTAAGTCTGCAGCGAGCGAGCTGATCTCCTCCACATCCTGGCGCACGCGGGCTTCCCGTTCTTCCGCCAGCTGGCAAAGGAGAGAAGAAGGAACTTCATCCGTATCTCCCAACATCAATTGCAGACGTGTGCGTATTTTTTCCGCCGTATTCGGTGCCCCAGCAGCCATCTCGAGCAGAGGGGTGAGATCCGACCAGAATCCGAGGGCTTGCGCCAGCGGCTGGAGTTCATCCAGGGTCCATTTCAGGAAAGTGCGCATCTCAACCGGTTTACCAGTGAGTGGATTTTCAATATCCCCCCACAAACCATGCCGGGAAGCTGCCAGCTCATTCTGGCGGGCGCGGCTGATATCTTCATGGTCATAGCGGAAACTGCGGGCAAATGCCGGATCAGCATACAGACGTATGAGAAGAAGATGTTTGAGGGTCATGTTGGCAACATCCACATCCATGGGGTGGCCGCCATCATCGGTGCGGATCTCAACCCTCCCCATCGGCAGGTTGATGCGAGCCAGCAGGTTCTGAATTTCTATCTGTCTGGCCATTTCCTCGGGCGGTTGATCCTCGCCGATCGAGTACAGACCACGAGCATACAACTCTGACAGCTGGCTGCTGGTGGTGGAGATCAGCCGTTCGACCGGCTCGGCAAAGGAGCGGGCTCGCACGGGTGTCCAGTTGTTGTTGCCAAAACGGATGCCGCGCTGGACCAGGTCATATGAGATGGCCTTGTAATCCCGGTAGGAGCGGTAGAGGTCGGGCTGGTCTATATCCGCCGGATTGGGAAAAGTGAGATTGCGGATGGAATCATTTTCAGTGAGCACAACGACCTGTTTACCCGCCCGCAGTTGAGCCTGGAGCGGTGTGGAGGCGGAGGTGGCGATGAACAGGGAAGCAAATGCGCGCAACAGGCGAGTGGCAGTGATATAGAACTCGGATTTGAACTGGTCGAGGTGGCGGGTAATTCTTTCCGAAGCCGGCAGATGCATGTAATCCCAACTGAAGAGCGGGTCGGGCAGGGACAGGTTGACATGGATGCCGGCGGTGGCAAGGGAACCATTGTAAAGATCCACGCAGCGTTCCAGGTAACGACGCTTGGCGATCGCCCAATTGCCCGGGATGGAGTCATGGCTGATGTCCGTCTGGAAGAGCAGGTTGCCATGCCAGTAATACAACCGTTCACCGAATTGCCTGCCGGCCTGGTCCAGTGAGGTGGCGAGGACCGCTTCCATCAGACGCCCTTCATAGACGCTGGCACGCGGGGTGTAATACGGGCGGGTAGCCCATTCGATCATCCAGTGAAAGACTTCCAGTTGAGAGAAATCCTTCAACCACTCGGGCAGACAATCGGCGCGGAGATAATCCACGAAGGACTGTTTTACAGGTCCCGACCCGACCGTAAGCAGGGGGTGGAAATTTCCATCCAGCAGGTTCCATTCCAATTCAAACCCGTTCAGACCGCCGGCAGGATGGTCGCGGGCAGCAGATTCGAGTGCCAGTTGGTATTTATCGACAAACTGTTTCAGATCGAAAGACATGATCACCCTTTCAAAGAAGACAACCCTTGCAGCAAGCGCTCAAAAGCTCCACGGGTACGTTCGGGCGGGGTGGCATACGAGAAGCGGATCCAGTCATTGCCAAAGGGTGAGAAAAAGGCACCCGGCACGACCGCCACACCGAATTTCTCCGCCAGGTATTGACCGAGTGGTTCGCTGTCCGTCCAACCGCGGGCACGGATGTAATCACCGACATGGATGAAAGCATAATAGCCCTTGCCAATAATATGCTGCAATCCACTTTTCAAGAGCAGGTCCTTCAATACAAGGCGACTCTGGTTGGTGGGCGTAATGATGCTGGAGGCAGCGCGGGAATAACCCATTTCATAGGCTGCCATGGCAACCGCCAGGGAATAATAGGTGGGCATGACCGTGTGTGAGGCGCGGGCAACGATGAAGGAGATCACTTTTTCATCCGCCAGCAGGTGGCAATTGCGGATATTGGAAGCACCGAGGGACTTGGTGAGCCCATCCAGGAACATGAGCCGTTTGCGCTCTTCAGGAGAAAATTCCTTAAGGAAGGAATTCAGATCCATGGGCTGTTCATCGGTGACATAATGGTACATCCAGTCGAAGAGAACGAAAGCCACCCCGGCTTGCAGGGCTGATCGGGCAAGGGAGACCTGGCGCTCGACCGAAGTGGTGAGTCCGGTCGGGTTGTCCGGGTTGGTGATGATCAGTCCGGCGATCTTGCGACCGGTGCGGGCTGCGAATCGGACACTTTCGAGGATGCCCTGCCCGGAGTACGCCCACCCCTCAGCCGGGTCACCAGGTGACCAGAGCACATTTGCGCCGATGCCATATGGTCCCCAGTTGTAGGATATCCAGGGGACGCGCGAAACTGCGATCAAGTCACCCTGGCGTCCATGACCCAGGGCGAGCATGGCCTGATAAGCTTTTAGCAGGGCATCGCGTCCGCCGCAGGTGCCGAGGACATTGGCAGGTCCCCAGCCCAGGGATGTATCCAGGTTCCAATACTTCTCTACCACTGACTGGCGGTAATCCTGTGTGCCGAAGGGCATATCATAAGCCGTACCATGTTTGATCTGCAGGGCGGCGGCACGCTCGAGCAATTCGACAGGGACACCCGGCAGGGAGGCGCCTCCATCACCCTGAGAGGCATCAAAGACCTTGCCGCCCGGATCATGCTCCAGATAGACTTTTAAGGATTTATTGATCAGGAACATGCGTGAAGGCGGGATGTCGAGCATACGCCCCAGATGGTCACTGACCGGCACCAGGTTGGCATCCGGCACGGCATAAACTGGCGTGGTATGAGGTGTTTCCATCGATATGCTCCTTTGGTGATCTATAGATTTCAATTTAGCAAAGCGCCCCGAAGGGAGGTTCGGGGCGCTGGTTGTTCCTTTTTGTGAAGTCGAGGATCGATCGTGTCAATCGCGACTTCCGGATAAGCCAACTCCCGACCTGTACAGGAGGCGTGGATTGGTATTGGAAATAATATTATCAAAGGCGATCAACATCATGCGCAGTAGGATACCACCGAGGGAGGGCGGCGTCAAGAAGCGGAAGGAGTGTAAGTGGAAATTCCATGATCATCGGCAGTTGACAAAGGTTGTGAAATTTTATATACTTTGTAAGCGCTTACAGAAAACGTTTTCAACAGAGCAAGGATGCCCACTTCCCGTCCAAGCATTGCAGATGTAGCCCAAAAAGCCGGTGTATCGATCGCCACGGTAAGCCGCGTATTGAACGGCAAATCCCCCGTCGTGGAGGCAACCGCCCGGCGAGTAAGGGAGGCAGTGGCTGAAATGGCGTATGTGCCGCATGCCGCGGCACGGACACTCGCCAGCCGGCGCACGTTCACACTGGGTCTGCTGCTGCCGGAGATCGGCGGGGTCTTCTTCCAACCCCTGTTGAGAGGTGTTGAAGCGGGGGTGCGTGAAGCTGGATTTGACCTGTTGATCCACACCACTCAAACCCTGGTAAAAAATGCCCCGCGCCGAACGCTGGCAGAACACAACACGGATGGTTTACTGGTCTTTACCGGCAGCCTGGATGAAAGGGAACTGGCTCGTTTGAATAAAATTGGCTTCCCGGTGGTCCTGCTGCACCAGGCGCCACCACGAGACCTGGCGATCCCGTACATCACGATCCAAAACCAGGCAGGAGCCCGGAAAATCGTCGAACACCTGATCACGGTGCACAACTGCCGGCGCATCGTATTCCTGCGCGGCCCGCAAGACCAGGAGGACTCAGCCTGGCGGGAAAAAGGCTACCGGGCAGCCTTGAAAGCCCACAAGATTCCCTTCGATGCGGCTTTGGTCCGACAGGGTGATTTTAATCGTGATATTTCCCAGGATTCCATCCAGAAGATCCTAGCTGAAGGTATGGAATTTGATTCGGTTTTCACCTGTGACGATGAATCCGCCATTGGGACGCTGCTGGGTTTGCGCCAGGCAGGACGAAAGGTGCCCGAACAGATCGCGGTGGCAGGATTTGATGATTCATTATTCGCTAACACACTGATCCCCCCGCTGACCACAGTGAGTGCCCCGACCGAGCAGGTCGGCTGGCAGGCTGTTCAACAATTGGTGCGCATCATCCAGGGTGAAGAAGTTGAAGCCTGCCTGGTGTTACCCACCGAACTGGTGATCAGGCAATCATGTGGTTGCCATGAATAAAAAGGAGGTACCCGGAAAGATTCGTTGGATCGAACCATTTCGTCACCCAACTGTTCAGGAGGAGCAATTAATATGAAACACAAACGAGTTTGGTTATTTATCAGTTTATTAATAATCACAAGTATGCTGTTGGCTGCCTGTGGCGCTGGGGCTGCCACCCCAACAGCTCCGACCACATCAACCAAGGACACCTACCTGTCGATCAACTTTGAGCAATGGGGAACCTGGGTACGCAACTTCAACCCGTTCTCGGCAGATTGCCTCGGATCAACATTGACAGCCATTTACGAACCCATGATGATCTACAACAAATCCACCGGGGAACTGGTACCCTGGCTGGCAACCGATTCTACATGGAATTCGGATAATACGGTGTTGACCTTCAAGTTACGTCCGAATGTCAAATGGTCGGATGGGGAGGCGTTCTCTGCCAATGATGTCATCTATACCTTTGACCTGTTGAAAGCGAATGCCGCCCTGCAAGGTGCCGCCTCCACAGTGCTGACCGAATTCATCGACAATTATAAAGCCCTGGATGATAACCACGTGGAATTCACCTTTAAATCCGTTTACACCCCGGCGTTATACGACATTGCCAACCAGTTCATCGTCCCGCAACATATCTGGAAGGATATTGCCGATCCGCTAACCTATACGAATGAGAACCCGGTCGGGACCGGACCTTTCACCCAGGTGAACAAATTCGAAGAGCAGATCTATGTCCTGGATAAGAATCCAAATTACTGGCAGCCGGGAAAACCAGCCTTCCAAGGCATTCGCTATCCGGCATATGCTGACAACGACGCCGCCAACCTGGCGCTGGTGAACGGTGACCTGGACTGGGCGGGAAACTTCGTCCCGGACATTGAAAATGTGTATGTAAAGAAGGATCCGGCTAATTTCCACTATTATTTCATCGGCGCAGACACGATCCTGTTGTACATCAACTTGGCGGTCAAACCTTTCGACAACCCGGAGGTGCGCAAAGCGATCAGCATGGGCATCAACCGCCAGATGATCGTTGAGACTGCCATGTTCAATTACATCCCACCTGCGGATGCCAGCGGACTGGGGGATACCTATGCCGTCTGGAAAGACGCGGCAGCAGTCGCGGCTGGCACATGGGTCAATTATGATGTCGCCAAAGCGAATGAAATGCTGGACACCGTTGGTCTGAAAAAAGGCTCGGATGGCACCCGTCTTGACCAGGACGGCAAGCAAATGAAGTATGAGCTGATCGTTCCATCCGGATGGACCGACTGGGTCTCGGCAGCACAGATCATTTCACAGAACATGAAGGACCTGGGCATCAACATCACCTTGACCACACCTGAAGAGAACACGGATATTGACTTGGTTGAGAAGGGGGATTTCCAGTGGGCGATCCTGTGGGGAAATGGCGGACCGACCCCGTTCAATTTCTATCGCGGCCAGATGAGCAACCTGACCGTACGCCCGGTTGGAGAAAACGCAGGGGAGAACTTCCTGAGATACGCCAACACCCAGGCAGATGACCTGTTGGTGCAATTCGCACAGACCTCCGACCTGGCAGCACAGAAGCAGATCATGGGTCAGATCGAGATGCTTTTCGTAACCGAAGCCCCGGCACTGCCGCTCTTCCCCGGACCGGATTGGTACGAATTCAATACGACCCGGTTCACGAACTTCCCGACCAAGGAAAACAATTATGCACCGGGAGTACCCTGGCCGAACGGTCCATATAATACTGCCCTGATCGTTCTCACCAGCATCACGCCCAAATAACCCGGCAAGCGGTCAGGGCTGCGATAAATCGCAGCCCTGACCTCAACTTTAATAAAACTTTCTCTTACGCTGGAGATTTTATACATGAAATTCCTTCTGCGCCAGATCGGGCTTTACCTCCTGGCAGCCTGGGCTTCTTTGACCCTGAACTTTCTGCTGCCACGCGCCATGCCGGGTGACCCGGCGACAGCCCTGGTGGCACGCATGCGCGGGCGGATCCGACCGGACCAGATCGAAGCCATCAAGGCAGCCTATGGCTTTTCGAACGGCACGATGCTGGAACAGTACTTCCAGTACCTTTCGCATGCATTGCGTGGTGACTTCGGGATCTCCATTTCAGCCTACCCCGCCAAGGTTTCAGCGGTTATCTCCACAGCCTTTGGCTGGACGATCCTGCTGGGAGTGGTCACACTGTTGATCAGTTTTATAGTGGGAACCATCCTGGGAGTGGTGATCGCCTGGCGACGAAGCGGTCTGCTCGATTCGATCCTGCCCGGTCTGAGCGGTTTTGTCGGATCATTCCCTTATTTCTGGCTGGCAATGGTTTCGCTCTATTTCCTGGGGTTTGAACTGGGCTGGTTCCCGATGTCACATGCCTATTCGGATTATTTATCACCCGCACCAACCTGGGAATACATTCGCAGCGTACTGTATCACATGGTGCTTCCAGGCGGATCGATCATCCTGGTCTCGGTCGGAGGCTGGATGATGGGGATGCGCAGTACCATGATCAGTGTATTAAATGAAGACTATATTATCATGGCAGAAGCCAAGGGTCTTTCTCAAGCCGCAATCATGTACAAATATGCCATGCGCAACGCCATCCTGCCCAATATCACCCAGTTTGGGATGTCGATCGGTTTTGTGGTTGCCGGTCAACTGTTAACAGAGATGGTCTTCTCCTACCCCGGTCTGGGTTTTTACCTGGTGCGCTCGGTCACAACCCAGGATTATCCGCTAATGCAGGCACTCTTCTTGATGATCACCCTGGCAGTGCTGGCTGCCAACTTCCTGGTGGACATCCTGTATGTACAACTGGATCCGCGTGTGAGGGTCAGTTGAACCGGTTGGGAAGCTAAGATGAGCATCATCACCAAAGTACAAGCAATGGATACGGGAAGCGGTCCTGCCGAAACAGAACCCTGCGAAAAACCGGTCTCGACCCAGCGAGATTTCCTCCAGCGTTTGTTCAGGCAGCCGAAAGCCATCATTGGGATCGTCATACTGACAGTATTCATCCTGGTGGCAATCTTCGCCCCCCTGATCGCACCGATCGATCCGAATGCATTTGTAGGCAAACCCAACCTGCATCCAACCCTGGTGAACTGGCTGGGCACCACCGGTCAGGGACAGGATGTCTTCTCGCAACTGGTTTGGGGTACACGCATTTCGCTGTTCATCGGTTTTACGGTGGGATTCTTGAGCACACTCCTGGGTTTGATCATGGGGATGATCGCAGGGTACATGCCGGGCATCGTGGATGGGATCCTGAACATGTTCACCAATGTGTTCCTGCTCATCCCGGGTCTGCCCTTGTTGATCACGCTGGCATCCTTCCTGCCACCGGGGATCATGACGGTGGTGATGGTTTTGGTGTTCACCGGTTGGTCCTGGCCGGCACGTGTCTTCCGATCGCAAACACTATGCCTGCGTGAGAAGGATTTCGTCTCGGCAGCTGTGGTAAGCGGAGAAAAAACGGGGCGGATCGTATTTTCCGAAATTCTGCCTAACATGCTTTCCCTGGTGGTATCATCATTTTTTGGATCCGTTTCGTATGCCATTGCGGCGGACGCCGGACTGGCGTTTTTGGGCTTTGAGGATGTCAACAAGGTCTCCTGGGGCACCATGTTATTCTGGGCATCCAATAATTCCGCCCTGCTACAGGAAGCCTGGTGGACATTCCTCCCGCCAGGGCTGTGCATTGCCCTGGTTTCGTTTGCGACCACCATGCTGATCTATGCCATGGATGAAGTCACCAATCCGCGTTTGAGAAGTGAAAAAGAGATCACACGTGTCCTTAGAAAATTCCACATCTTTTCCAGACGATCCACTCCAGTCATCAAAGAACCCATCACCCAATAGCCCTGTGCTGGAGGTGCGCGACCTGCGGGTGGTTTACCTGACGGCGCATGGCTCGGTCAAGGCTGTGGATGGCGTATCGATGACCATCCAACCCGGAGAGGTGCTCGGGCTTGCGGGTGAGTCGGGCAGCGGAAAATCAACCCTGGCGCACGCGATCCTGCGCATCCTGCATCCACCAGCGCTGATCACCGGTGGGCAGGCGATTTTTGCGGGCAGGGACATCATGGAGATGGAGGATGCGGAATTGGAACAATTCCGTTGGAAGGAGATCTCCATTGTCTTTCAGAGTGCCATGAACGCGCTTAACCCGGTCATGCGCATTCGCGATCAGTTGTACGATGTCATGCTGCAGCACGGACTGACCAAAGGTGAAGCACATGAGCGGGCAGTCCAACTGTTCGACCTGGTCGGGATAGAACCGCGACGCCTGGATTCCTACCCGCACCAGCTCTCAGGTGGCATGCGCCAACGGGTGGTGATCGCCATTGCTCTTGCATTGAACCCTCCATTGCTGATCATGGATGAACCCACCACCGCGCTGGATGTGGTCGTGCAAAAGGACATCCTGCAACAGATCGCCAGCCTGCGTGAGAAATTAGGTTTTTCGATATTGTTCATTACACACGATCTTTCCCTGCTGGTTGAATTTTCCACTCATATTGCCATCATGTATGCTGGAGAGATCGTCGAGCAATCGCAAGCGCGGGAGCTCTTTAATCATGCCCTGCACCCTTACACGGTGGGGTTAATGAACTCCTTCCCATCCATCGGCGGGGACCGGCACAAGTTGACCGGAATTCCCGGTTCGCCCCCAGACCTGGTGACACCGCCAACCGGGTGCCGCTTCCACCCCCGCTGCCCAAATATGATGCCGATATGCACACAAGTGACCCCGCAAACAAATCTGATTTCCAACGAGCATTCGGTGGCTTGCCACCTGTATTCTGAGTCCAAATGAACCAGACACGCACAAACCATCCAGCCATACTCGAAGTAAGCCGATTGACTAAATATTTTTCGGTGGGGACCTTTAACCGCTCAAGGATGGTGCATGCCGTTGAAAAAGCTTCTTTCAGCGTGGAAACTGGTCAGGTACTGGCGCTGGTTGGAGAATCCGGGTGTGGAAAAACGACCACGATCCGGCTGATCGCCCGACTGATACCGACTACAGACGGAGAGATCTTCTTTGAGGGGATAGATGTTCTCAAAAGCGAACCACAAAAGGCGTCCATGGAATATCGCAACAAAGTACAATTGATCTTTCAGGATCCCTTTGCTTCGCTCAATGCCGTGCACACCATCGAACACCACTTGGCGCGCCCGCTCATCCTGCACAAGAAAGCGGTCAGACGACAGGAGATCCATGACCAGGTCTGTGGCCTGCTGGAATCGGTGGATCTCAACCCGGCTGAAGAGATCGCCAGACGCTACCCGCACCAGATCTCTGGAGGTCAAAGGCAGCGGGTGGCGATCGCCCGCGCCCTGGCGGTCGAGCCGAGGCTGATCCTGGCGGATGAGCCCATCTCCATGCTGGATGTGTCGATCCGCATGGGCGTGCTCAACTTGATCGGCAGGTTGAAAGAGGAGCAAGGGATCGCGTTCGTGTATATCACCCACGACCTGGCATCCGCCCGTTATATTGGAGACCAGATCATCGTCATGTATGCCGGTCACATGATCGAAGGCGGGACGGGTGACATGATCATGGAAAGAGCGGCACACCCTTACACACAGCTGCTGCTTTCAGCCGTCCCCGACCCGCATGCCGGACTGCGGACACTCAAAGACCTAAGCGTGCGGGGAGAGGTGCCATCGTTGATAGACCCCGGACCGGGTTGTCCATTTTCCGCACGCTGTCCGCAGGTCATGACGGTCTGCAACCAGGTCATGCCAATGCAAAGGGAGGTTGAAACCGGTCACTGGGTGCGCTGTCACCTTTTTGGTGAATGAGAATAAAAAACATAAAAGAAATGATCGAAAGATTCATTTGGAAAACCTTCGAATAAAAAAAGGAAAAAAAGGATGATAACAAACCAATGACAATTCCCACCAAGATCGTCATCATCGGAGCTGGCAGTGCGGAATTTGGGGAAAATACCATCGCGACCTTGATCCATGACAGGAAATTGCGCGGCAGCCAGTTAACCCTGGTCGACCGCAATTCTGAAACGCTGGATGTCATCAAATGCCTGGCGGAGCGGTTGAACCGGGCATGGGACGCGGAAATGACTATCACATCTCAAACAGATCCCCGCCAGGCTTTGGATGGCGCCGGGTTCGTGGTTAGCGCGATCGAGGTCGGAGCCCGGGAAGGGCTGTGGAGGCGTGACTTTGAGATCCCATTGAAATATGGGGTCCGGCAGCCGTATGCGGAAAATGGCGGACCGGGAGGTTTTGCGCACGCGGCACGCAATATCGGTGCGCTGATGAAGATCATCGGCGATATGGAAGAACTCTGCCCGCAGGCGTGGTTCATAAACTTTAGCAACCCGATGATCCGGCTGTGTGATGCCATCAACCGGCACAGCAAGATCAAGGCGGTCGGGTTATGTCACCAGATCTACATCGCTTACACCATGGTGGGGATCACCCTGGCAAAAGAGCTGGGCATCCGCGTCCCGGAGGGAATCACCGGCATGCAGGCGGATGTATTGCAGGCTCCACTGCATCACCAGGTGAGAGAACAGATCGTGCCGCGAGTGGACATTCGGGCTGCCGGTCTGAACCACTTCTCCTTCATCCTTTCGATGCACGACCGCCAGACAGGAGAGGACCTGTATCCCCTCTTCCGCAAGCGCTGGAACGAGATGGATGAAAACTTTGAACCTCTGACCAGGCGGGTCTTTGAAATCTACGGGCTCTTCCCGGTGCCCGGTGACACGCATCTGTGCGAGTACCTGCCATGGGTCTCAGATCCACTCACCAAGCCTTGGGAAAAGTATCATATCCCTCTGTACGATTGGGATCTGAACAACTCACTGCGCGATTTTGAGCATGACCGGTTGAAGGACATGGCAGATGGACGGATGACCATCGAGGGATTGGAAAATGCCGAGTCTGAAGGCGCCATGGAGATGATCGAACATATCGCCGCGGCGGGAAACCACTACCACCTGGCTGTCAACCTCCCAAATGCTGGTCAGATCGCAAACTTGCCGCACGGGGCGACCGTTGAGACACCTGCCATTGTGGATGGGGACGGCATCCATCCGGTGCACTGTGGCAATTTACCGGATGCAATTGCCGAACTCTTGCGCCGCGAGATCACTGTTTCGCAGTTATGCGTGGATGCCGCCATAAGCGGTGACCGCCAGAAAGCATTGCAATGCCTGCTATTGGACCCGGTGGTGAATGATATTGAGATCGCCAGGCAAATCCTGGATGATTACCTGGTAACCTACAGGGAATATCTACCACAATTCTGGAAATGAAAGGGTTGAATATGAAAATAGCCGTGATCGGTGGTGGCTCGACCTATACACCCGAACTGGTAAATGGTTTTATCGAGCGCAGGGGGAGCCTGCCCCTGGATGAGCTATGGTTGATGGATATTGACCTCCAAAGGCTGGAGATCGTCGGCGGTTTTGCCAGGAGGATGGTGGCAGCAAAAGGGGAACCATTCAAGGTCGTCCTGACGGATGATCAGCGGGCAGCAGTTAAAGGGGCAAGTTATGTGACGACCCAGATCAGGGTCGGACAGATGCCTGCCCGCGTGGCGGATGAATATCTTGGTAAAAGGCATGGGCTGATCGGTCAGGAGACCACCGGTGTGGGAGGCATGGCGAAAGCCCTGCGGACGATCCCGGTGATGTTAAAGCTGGCAGAGGATATGCATGAACTGGCTCCCGGGGTAATGCTGATCAACTTCACCAATCCATCCGGCTTGGTGACCGAGGCACTGCAACGCCATGCCGCTGAAGTCCCTTCGGTGGGTGTGTGCAACAGCCCGATCGGGATGAAAATGGGGATCCTGGAAGACCTGCAGAAATTCCCGGAGAATTCGATCTCCCTGGAGCGAGCGGAATTAAAAACGCTTGGGCTCAACCATCTGTCATGGTACCGGGGTTTCAACCTGGATGGTGAAGATGTCTGGCAACAGGCGCTTCATGCCCGAATTGTTGAGCTCAAAAAGGAAGTGGACCCTGAATGGGATGCGCAAATGATCGAAAACCTGGGCATGATCCCGAATGGTTACCTGCAGTATTATTATCAGACAGACCAAAAATTGAAAGCACAGGATAAGTGGCCTCCCTCACGGGGTGAGCAAGTGATCGAGATCGAGAAAGACCTGCTTCGGCAATATGCCGACCCGGCATTGATAGAACCGCCCGCGGGGTTGATGCAACGCGGAGGCGCATATTATTCGACCGTGGCAACCCAGTTGATCAACGCCCATTTCAATGACCTTGGTGAAGTTCACGTGGTCAATGTGCGCCACAATGGGGCGGTACCCGGCTGGCCGAAAGACTGGGTGCTGGAAATGCCTGCCAGGGTGGATAACAAAGGCATTCACCCCCTGCCGGCTGAGCCACTGCCCCCGGTTTGTTTTGGATTGATGACCCATGTGAAAACTTATGAATTGCTGACTGTTGAAGCCGCGGTTCATGGAGATCGAAAGGCAGCCTACCAGGCATTACTGGCACATCCACTCGGACCGAAAGCAGACCAGGTCCAGGGTGTGCTGGATGACATGCTGGTAACCAACAGGAAATACCTGCCTCAATTCTTTGCCTAGGAGACAAGTATGGACCACTTTCTGGGGATAGATGTTGGTGGATCAAAGACCCATGCGCTTATCTCAGATGCGAACGGGTCAGCGGTGGGGTTTGCATCGGCTGGAGCGGGAAACTGGGAGGATATCGGTTACGAAGGGTTAACCCATGTCCTGCTGGATGTGACAGAACGCGCCCTGCAGAACGCAAAGATCAACATCCAGAGTATATGCGGCGCGGGACTGGGCATCGGTGGATTCGACTGGAACAGCCAGCGACAGGAACACCTGCAGGCGATCAAACCACTTGGTTTAAATTGCCCGGTAGAGATCGTCAATGATGCCACGCTTGGAATTCTGGCTGGGAGCGAAGAGGCATGGGGCATCTCCATCGTGTCCGGGACCGGCTGCAACTGCCGGGGTTGGAGCAAGGATTACAAAAAAGAAGGCAGGGTGGTCGGAGGCGCCGGCGCGTGGTCTGGGGAGGCTGGCGGAGCTTTTGATATTGTCGAACGAGCCATGCGGGCGGTCACTTTTGAGTGGGACAAACGGGGACCTGAAACAGCGCTGACTCCATTATTCATTCAGACCATGGGTGCAGCAGACCTGGATGACCTGATCGAAGGACTTTACACCAGCAGGTTTGACTTGGACCTGATGACTGTGCAGATGGTATTCCGGGTGGCTGCAGCGAAAGACCCGGTGGCAATGGATGTGATCCGCTGGGCTGGAGAGCAACTGGGGCAGATGGCATGCGGGGTCATCCGCCAATTGCAATTGGAAAAGGAAAGTTTCGATGTGGTTCTGATCGGCAGTTTGTTTGACGGACATGCCCTGATGACAGAAAGCCTGTCGGCAATCATTCACCAGTTGGCGGAAAACGCCAGGCTGGTACGCCTTTCCGTCCCGCCGGTGGTCGGCGGCGTGATCCTGGGGATGCAGACGGCTGGGATGGAGACGAGACCCATACGTATGAATCTGATTGAAAGCACCCGGGTCCTGCTGGGGAAAAGGTAAATTCCAGGACCCGAATATTCCCATTTGCGCTCCTCTTTTGAAAATGCTATACTATTTCAATACCCAAAGGAGGATGTCTTGAAGAAACTACCCGTACTTGTAAAGTGGTTCATTGTTTTAATTCTGCAATTGATCGTAAGCCAGATGGTCATATTCGCAGGTTCCTTCTTATTTCCAAACAGTGAACAACCGGGAGTGGATTCTCCGATGCCCTTTGCGGTAATGTTGGGAATTGCGATAACATTCGGTTTCTTCCTGGTGGGCTGGTTTGCCATCCGGTCTGGCTGGCTGGAGGTTACGAAACAATACGCTTTACGGTTGGTTTGTACTTTCATCGGAGTCATCCTGCCACTTTTCGCGGGGATCGCCATTGTCCATACCCTGCCAGCCGGCAGTCCTTTCTTTGGGATCTCATTTCTGACGGGTCTGCTTGGTTTTCACCTGCCAACTTGGATCAAAAAGTAAAACCGTTGATCCATTTACAGCATCTTCAGCCTGAGAGCGGTGTTTGATAGAATTATGACAGGTAAATTTATGTTGGAGGAAATGGATGATTGAAAGAGATTTCTTGATTTACTTCCTGGTTCTCCCGATCAGCCTGGGGGTGGGTATCACCCTGATGGGTGCGGTGTTGTTGTGGATCGATACCCGCCGGCGCAAGAAATATATCCCGGTCGAGATGACCGATTGGGAAACGACCGGCGGCAAGATCCTGTCCGCGAACCTGAAGGAATGTTCAGAGAGCGATGGAACCACACAGGGAACCCAGCAGGCAGTGACTTACCAACCCGTGGTGGAATTCGTCTACACAGTCGCCGGAGTCGAGTACAGAGGGAATAATCTTTTTCCAGGTGATTGTGACGCCTTCAGCAAGGAAAATGCACAAGCGTTCCTGGATAAATACCCGCTGAACGCATACATACCGGTCCGCTTTGACCCCGAAGATCCGACCAGGTCTGCGCTCGAAAACCAGCCCAGGCACAGAAACCGGGTGCGGATGATCGGTCTGCTTTTCACCTGGTTCGGGATCTCGGTGTGCTGTTTTTCCTCGCTGATGATCTTCATCATGTCCGCCAATATCCTATAATCCTCCCGGATCTGCAAGCCATTGCATCGTTTTTCAAAATAATAACCGCTGCATACGTATGCAGCGGTTATTATTGTCTAATTACAGCAAGGATCAGTTATCCTTGGCACCGGCGTTGATCCAATCGATGATGGTCTGGATCTCTGCGTCGGATAGCTTTCCTGTGGGAGGCATGAACCCGGCTGTGGCTTGCAAAAGCTGGATGAGAGAGCTATTGGCGGCATCACCAAAGAGGATGTATGGACCGTTCTCGCCTGAAGTCATGATCGACTGGTAAGTACTTGAATCATACCCGCCAAAACCGGAGTTTGAACCATGGCACATGGTACAGCGGGACTGGAAGATGGGCAGGATATGTTCTTTGAAGCTGACTTCGCCACCTCCTGGAGTGATGGGTTCGGAGGTATTGGCGGTCATATCTGCCACCAAGTTGACCAGTTGTTTGATCTGGTCCTCAGAGAACATATGACCGAGACCCGGCATGGCAACCTTGGTAACCCCGTCATTGACAATATTGAAAAGGGCGGAGAAGTCGAACTCTGCTTGTAAAGTCTTAGGATCCAGGGCAGGTCCGCTGGCGGTGCCTTCCATTTTTGCGCCATGGCATTGAGCACAAATTCCATCGTAGATCTGCCGGGCAGTCAAACTGGCGGGCTGAACCGGGGCGGCAGGGGAGGCAGGTGCAGTGACAACCGGGGGATTGGTCTGCCAACTGCGAATATATGCCACCAGGGCTGCGATCTGGTCATCACTGAGCGAGCCGCCATAGGAGGAATTGAACGGGGACATGCCAAAGTCCGGCTGACCATGGGAGATAATGGAGGTCAGGGTGGCATCGTCGCGGGTGTTTAAATATTCCGATGAACTGATGGGAGCAATGATATCCCCGGCGCGGGTGGGATTGGGACCACCTTCACCGTATTTTCCATGACAGCCTCGGCAATTATCGGCGAATAATTTGGCACCTGAAGAAATGCCGGTGCCGCTGGCAGATTCGAGAGTGTAGCTTACCAGCGCATCCACCTGATCCGGTGTGAGGATCTTGCCCCAGGCAGGCATGGTTATGTGGGCACCACCGGAAGCGATCATGGTCAAGGCGCTGGCTTTATCCGGTGCTGTCGGCACCTTCTCACCGTGACAGGAAGAACAATATTGACCAAACAATTTGCTTCCGTCTGGATACGCCTTGGGATCGGTGACGTAATCTGCCAGGGTATTCAGATCCTCAGTGGAAAGGGTATTCTTCCAACCCGGCATGGAAAGTTTATGCCCCCCCTGAACGATCAATTTTCGCAACTCATCCTTGGTACCGGTGAAACCGATACCTTCACCATGGCAGCCTGAGCAATTGATCTCGAAAAGACGCTGACCATCTGGAGCTGCCAGGAAATTCAGCAGGGCATTCTGCTCGTCAGCGGTCAGGGTTTCCTTCCAATTGGGGATCTTTTGACCTTGATGAGCCGGGTAAGCGATGCCTTCATCGATGACGCGTTGAAGCTCGACCGGGTTGCCGATCGCCTGGATGGGATTCTTATGACAACCGGCACATTCGCGGGTGTAAAGTGTGCTTCCATTGGGGGAAAGGATGAATCCGACCAGCATGTCGATCTCATCGGTGCTCAAGTCACCACCCCAGGCGGGCATGCCCTGATGATTGCCGGCGGCAATGATCTGGTGCAGATCCACGCCGGTGGGGACATCGATGCTCGGACCATGACAATTAGCACAGTCCTTGGCATACAGATCTGCGGCTTTGTCCACCACCACGGCAACCTGCGGAGGCGGGGCTTCGTTCAGTGCCAGGAAAGTCAGACCAGAGATGCCAACCAGGACGACCAGGGCAGAAATACTGGCAAAGGGGCGCCGCAGAAAATGACGGGTTGGGTTTTTATCCAGGAAAGGCAGCAATAGGAGCAAACCGATGAAGAGACCAGGCAGGATCATGGCTCCCACCACTTCCAACTTGCCTGGGAAGTATTTCAGCATCTGGAACAGGAACAGGAAGTACCATTCCGGGCGAGGGGTATAGTTGGTGTCATTGGGGTTGGCACGCGCTTCCACGGGTGCGCCGAGGAAATAAGCCAGCGAAACCAGGATGATGAGAACGATCAAAGAGACAACGACATCCTTAAAAATGATGTCCGGGAAAAAGGGAACTCCCTTCTCTTTGGCTTTTTTATAGTGTTCCATGTACTCTTTTCGGTCTTGTTCTTTCATGGTTTATTCATCCTTCCCCGGAACAGCTGAAATTCCATTGCGGATGACAAGATATAAATGAATACCCACCAGAAGGATCAGAGCAGCAGGCAATACCCAGACATGGGTTCCAAAGAAACGCGCCAGTGTGACAGCCGAGAGTTCATCGCCGCCGCGGGCAACACGCAGCAACCAGTCTCCGACCAGCGGGGCAACCCCCACAATGCGCGTTCCGACCGTTGTAGCCCAATAAGCCCGTTGATCCCAGGGCAGCAGGTAACCGGTAAAACCAAAACCGATGACGACCACCAGGAGGATCACGCCGGTCATCCAGGTGACTTCACGCGGGAACTTGTATGCCCCGTAGAAAAAAACTCTTAGCAGGTGCAAGATGGTCAAGATAACCATGGCGCTGGCACCCCAGTGATGCATACCCCGAATGAGCCAGCCCATGGGCAACTGGGTGGTGATATAGACCACACTGTCATAAGCGTGATCTGGAGTGGGTACGTAATAGAGGGTCAGGAGAATGCCGGTTATTGCCTGATTGACCGCTACAAAAAGGGTGGCACTTCCCAGGGTATAGAGCCAGTTAACATGCGGGATCTTGCGCAGGAAAATGGCTTCCCAGACACTGCGCCAGCCAAAACGTTCATTAAGCCAATTACCAATATTTGCCATCATGGTTAACCACCTCGCTTAATAAAAAGGGTGCCATTCTCAACTTTACTCTCAAATCGATCCAGGGGACGAGGCGGAGGTCCACCGGTGACTGTTCCGTCCTTGGCAAAGGAACCGTTGTGACACGGGCAGAAGAATTGTCCCTGCTCTGCGATCCAACGGATGCGGCAACCGAGATGCGTGCAAACATTGGACATGACGACATAATCCTGTCCATTTTCGGTCAAAACATAGGCGGAGATCTCTTCCTCGGATTTGATCCAGCCGGTCTGGGTCTCGACGACGGTTTTGAACAGGGTGGGGGTGTTCATTTCCACCTTGTTGACCGATCCCAACTGGATCCAGTCACTGGAGCCCTGTATTAAGGCGGGACCGATCACGTAAGCAATGGCGGGGAGACCATAAGCGACACCGATCAGACCTCCGATGCCGGCAATGGTCGCCTTCATAAAATCACTGCGGTTAAACTTTCCTTCTTTATTATCCATTTCACCCATCACACTGCTCCTTCCAGCTTCTTTAAGTATTCAACAGGAAGAGGATCAAAAATATTCAAACCATACCCTTCCACCAACTCCGACCATTTGATCAAACAATATAAACCCTCCGAAATCCAGGAGGATGCGGAGAGAGGGTATTATTCTTCAGGTTTATTTATGGGGTTAAACGAGGAATTATTTGAATGGGGAAAAACAATAAGAACCTCCAACCTTTTGTGTTAAGGAATAAATCGATTAACTATTCCAAACTCTGATCAGCTCCTTTGGCAAGATATCACTGGTCAGGGCATGCCGGATAGTTTACCATAATTAATAAAATTGATTAATGTTTTCAAATTATGGAAGGGATACAGCTCTCATTCCTGTTTTGAAAAAACTTAAAGTCCAAAACCTGGAGGGGAGTACAAACCGTGCTGACTGAGCCATTCCCGGGTTGGACCCGACCAGCCAAATTTCCTGAAATCCACCCTGCCCTTTTCGTTGAAGGTGACACCTTCCTCTTCGAGCAATTGTCTCTGTTCTTCCACGCCAGCCCGCAGGCTGAGTTTACCCTGGGCATTGATAACGCGCTGCCAGGGGATGCCTTCCGGGCAGACCGCCATGGCTCCACCCACCCAGCGGGCGGCGAAGGCATCATATGACTTCGGGTCCATACCCTGCGGCGGAGGGATCATGGCGGCAATCTGCCCGTAGCTGGTCACCTGACCAGGCGGGATCTGGCGAACGATCTCCCAGACAAGGGCGTTGAAGACCTGGGAATTGGGAGGGGATGTAAAGCGGACCATATCAAGCGGATGGGGTGGGTGATTATCCCACCCCTTATCTCATGGCAGGCGGAGTTTATTTAAGCGCATCGAAGACATTGAAGGTCTTCATAAATCCATTCATGGCATTATATTCAGCCTGGAAAGGTGCATTTTCAACATGGGTATCCCCAGAAAAGACCATGGTCGGCATGCTGTTCGCATCGAAGACCGGCCAGACAGGCAGATCACCACCGTTGGGATCACCTGTATTGGCGAAATTCGACCAGGCGAGGATCATCTGATCCATCAGGTGCTGGCGGATGGCTTCATCGGCGGCATCGCGCGGCTTGCCAATGAAATCATAACCGGTCTGTTCGTCGATGCGCCCAAACAGGAAAGGCAACTCGGAACCGTGCGGCGAGCGATTGTCCTGGCAGGGCTGATCGGGCAAATTGACCAGGTAATTGAAGCGATACACATAGGTCTTGGCCACCGCGGACTGGGCAGAAGCCAGGTTCAACGAGTCGACCCGGAAGGCATAATCATCTCCCATGGCGAGTAGGTATTCGCCCGTCGTCCGGCCAGCCTTATTCGGATCATTGGAATAGATATCATACAATTCCTGTACCTTCGGTTGGATGGCAGGGTCGACCATGGTGAACAAGTTATCGCTGATGGTCTGTTCACAAATATGGCTGTCTGGGGTATCGTAAAATGACCAATAGGTCATTTCATCCGCCATGGTGCCGATCATCAGGTCAATGCCACGCGTTTTCCCGGCAGCGACGGCATCCAGGGGGTTTTGCTTCAGGACGAGGTCACCCCCATAGGTTGGTCCAAACAAGAGATCGGAAAGGGGGGAACCGACTGCTGTCAGCAACTTATCCTGTATGTAAGTGAGCACACGGGTGGGCATGTATTTCCACACGAGCGGATATTTGAGCCCTGTCTCAGAGATGATCAGGCTGGAGATGGCAGTGGTGTTCGCGACCGTGTGGAGAGGTGAACCACTCATGACGATCATGCGGTTAAAGTACTGCCCGGGCTGGTCGAGACCCAGCATGGATTTGGCACTGCCAGCACCGGCGGATTCACCAAAGACGGTGATATTTTCGGGATCACCCCCGAAAGAAGCGATGTTCTGCCTGACCCAGGTCAAAGCCAGAAGTTGATCCTGGATGCCGACATCCGCGCTGGGGGCATAAGTCGAGCCGCCAATGCCAGACATGTCGAAGAAACCCAACAGACCCAGGCGGTAGTTGAAAGTGACAACGACCACATCCCCTTTGGTGGCAAGCACATCGCCATAATAGAAGCGTTCCTTGCTGCCACCGACCACGTAGCCACCGCCATGAATGAAGACCATGACGGCGCGCTTTTGAGCAGCCGGAGGCGGTGCCCAGACATTGAGGGTCAGGCAGTTCTCATTGGACAGATCTTCGTGCGGGTCATCGATCTCAACGGCATCATAGACCTGCGGGCAAAATGCGCCAAAGGCGTAAGCGTCCAGTGTATTTGTCCAGGGTTTATGCGCAACAGGAGGCAAGAAGCGATCCGCCCCGGTTGGTGGCTCGGCATAGGGAATGCCCAGGAAAACAGTTACGCCATTTTCGGCAAAACCGCGCACAGGTCCGCTGGATGTTTGCAGTACATCCGTGATGGGACCGGTTGGAGTCGGTTTTGGTGCAGGCCAATATTTCCAGGCGGCATAAACGGCAAGCGCGGCAATGGCGATAATGACAAGCTTCTTAAACATGAATAATTCCTCCTTGGCATTGAGTTGTATGCATTACCAGTATACAACAGGGTAGGTGGGAAGACCCATCCTTAATTCAAACAGGATTTTTCTGCACAGGGATCTATCACTCATTCAACACGGTGAAAGTCCAATTCTCAATATTGAATCCCGGACGTGAACCGTATTTAAAGGTGTGTTCGTAGCTGAGGTGATGAACTCCGGGTGTGATGTTACCGACACAGAAATTCCACACCCTGCCTTTCACAGGTCCATTGACAGGATCCGTGACATCCACATCATAGGTACCGAAGGCTTCAATATCCACTTCATGGTCATCAAAGAATAATTTCCAGGAGGAATCATTAAAGGTGAGGTCGAGTTCCTCGGTGGTCTTTTCTGTCCAACCGGCAGACAGCCACATATAAGCTGCTGGTTTGACCTTGCAGGTGCCATCCAATAGAGTATTGTATGGACAGACTTCGACAATATTTGTGCCTTCGCACATGTTGAGTAGTTCCATATCCCCGATCTTGTCACCGGGTTGGAGGGGTTTTGGAGAACAAGCACCTGCAGTCACACCGAGAATGAGAATGATAACGAAACCCATGGTTCTTTTCATTTTCTTCCTCCTCTTGAAAGCAGCCATTGAGAAATTATGCACAATATATTAAATTATTTTACATCAGATGAAACTCGAAAACAATAACCCACCTGAAAGATCAAACAATTGCCGGGAGGACCATTTTTAAAAGAAATTTCCGATGCAGATCAAGTTATTTGCCAATCCCAATCCTGCATGGAAACCAACGCTTCCCGTGCGGTGAGATCCAACTGCAGGGGAGTGATCGAGACGAAACCGGCTTTGAGAGCGCCGAAATCGGTGCCATTCTCCAGTACTCCGGTCGGAGCTTCGCCGCCGATCCAGTAATATGGACGGCCGCGCGGGTCCAACCGTCGCTCGAGCACATCGCGGTAGACACGCAGACCCTGCCGTGTGAGCATGAAACCTTTCAACTGGTCAAAGGGCAGGTAGGGAACATTGATATTCAGCAGCACACCCGCAGGCAAGCCGGAAGACATGGCTTTTTCGATCACCAGGCGTGCCACGCTGGCAGATGTGCTGTAATCCAACAACCCGATGTGATATTCGGGGGCATCCAGAGAAATGGCGAAGCCCGGGACTCCGCCGGTGATGACCGCTTCCATGGCGGCAGTGACCGTTCCGGAATAGGTGACATCATGCCCGATGTTGGCATTAGGATTGATACCTGCCACCACCAGGTCGATCTTTTCAGTGACCATGCCCATCAAAGGCATGGCAACGCAATCGGAAGGGGCACCATCACAGGCAAAAGCAGGGCTGCCATCGGCGAGCAGCACATCCCGCACCCGCAACGGGCGGTCGAGGGTCTTGACATGCCCGGAAGCAGACCAGTTGCGGTCGGGGGCGCAGATGGTCACCTGCCCCAGTTTGCGCATTTCGAGCACCAGCGCCAGGAGCCCGGGAGCCTGAACGCCATCATCATTGGTTACCAGGATATGCATTTTCATCTTCTCCAGCACAGAATAGTGTGATTATATCGCAAGGGATAGGTCACATTTTTCGATGAGAGGCCTGTTCAATCGGGCTGGAAATAATGGAGGAACCAGCCTCAAAGCATGTTGACTAACACCAGTGTGATCGCGGCTCAAAATTGACATAAAAGGTCAACTATTGTAAACTCTTTCAATGGATATCGATCTCGAACTCTACCGGCGTGAGATCCAGATCTGCTCCCAGCCGATGATCCGCCTTTCGGCAATAGACATTTCTCCAGATCGCCCACAACGAACGATCGTCTTCTTGCATGGTTTCGGGGGACGCGCAGTTCAGTGGGTTTACCAATTACGTCATTTTTCCCTGGAAAACCGGGTCATTGCCTTTGACCTGCGGGGGCATGACCGCGCTGACAAACCGACAGGCAGATACAGCATGGCGGAAATCCTGGATGATATCCGCATTGGATTAAATATCCTGGGTGTGAATGGAAAAATCGTCTTAATGGGGCATTCTTTCGGGGGAGCGATCGCGGCGGAATTTGCCTCCAAATGGTCGGAGCAGGTGGAGAGCCTGGTGCTGATCGCCACCGCGACCCAATTCAAACTCAATCCTTTTTTCAGTTTCCTGCTGGGTCTGCCCCTGTGGCTGCTGAGGCTTTTTCAACCTTTCACGCGCCCCTGGTTGTGGGCGCCGGTGCATGTCCTGAAACCCTGGTACTGGAATACCCTATCGACCTGGAATGGACTCGAGATCTTCAAGCATTTGAAGGTGCCAACATTGGTGATACGCGGCAACCGTGACCTACTGTTCGCACGTCCCATGTTCGAACAGGTGACCCGCTCCATCCCCGGGGCTGAGGAGGCGGACATAAGCGCATCGGGACACCTCGTGATGCTGGAACGCCGGGAAGCAGTGAATCGTTCCCTGGAGCGGTTCCTGGAAGGGGAGATCCACAGATCCTGGAGGGATGATCCCAATGCAACTGCAGTAAACCATGGCAGGGATACCTTGAGAAAAGAACGACCCTGGTTGACCCATTATGAAGCAGGTGTGCCCTATACGATAGGCATTCCACGGGTACCCCTGCACAGACTGCTTCAATCTACCGTCCGGCGCTTCCCAAATCATAAAGCCATGATCTTTGAGAATAAGAGGTATTCCTACCAATTTCTCAGTGCAGAGGTCAACCGCTTTGCCAACGCCATGCTGGGTCTGGGTCTCAACAAAGGATCACGCATCATATTGCTTCTCCCAAACATTCCTCAACTGGTGATCAGCTTTTTTGGAACCCTGGAGATCGGCGCAGTGGCGGTCTTCATCCCTCCCACCACGGATCCGGAAGAATTGATCCGTCAGGTACGCGAGAGTGAAGCCAGCCTGTTGATCACATTAACTTCCTGGGCGGGTCTGGCACAGCAGATACAAAGCAAGACCGAACTACCGCATATCATCCTGACGGATGGGGCAGATTATTTATCCATCCTCAAGAAGGTGGTCTCCAGGCGCAGGAACCGCGGCTTGTCTGTGCCTGGAGCGATCCATTATCGCCGTCTGTTGGCGGGGAAGAATAAAAGATCGCCTGCCATGTATGTCTCCCCGGATGACCTGGCAGTCATCCAGTACACGGGTGGAACGACGGCAGAAGCCAAAGGCGTCATGCTGTCGCACCGCAACCTGGTGGCGAATACCTTGCAGACCCGCCAGTGGATGGCGGACGCCCAGGAAGGAAAAGAACGTTTTCTGTGCATCCTACCTTTTTCACATATTTATGGACTGACCACCACGTTAAATGTGCCGATCGCGTTTGGGGCGACATTGATCCTCAAACCCCAATTTCAATTGCTGGATATCCTCAAGACAATCAAGCGCTACCAACCGACAATTTTTCCTGGCACACCCAACATGTACGTGGCGATCAATAATTTCCGTGGAGTGCGCAAATATGGGATCGGATCGATCAAGGCGTGCATCAGCGGTTCAGCGCCCCTGCCGGTCGAGGTGCAGGAAGCGTTCGAGAAACTTACCAAAGGACGCTTGGTGGAAGGCTATGGACTTACCGAGGCATCCCCGGTCACGCATGCCAACCCCATACACGGTCAGCGCAAGGCTGGCACGATCGGAATCCCATTGCCGTCCACGGAAGCCTGCGTTGTTGACCTGGTGCATGGACGCAAGGAGGTCCCGGAGGGTCATATCGGGGAACTCGCCGTTCGAGGTCCGCAGGTGATGATGGGTTATTGGAAAGATCCTGCAGCAACGGAACGGGTCGTAACGGACGATGGCTGGTTGTTGACCGGGGATGTAGCCCAGATGGACATTGACGGGTATTTTCGAATTGTCGCCAGAAAATCTGAAATGTGGTATCCCAACCAGAAAAGCAAGCCTGCCTTTCCACGGGATGTGGAAGAAGTGTTGTACGAGATCCCACAGGTCAAAGAAGTGACGGTAGTAGCGATCGCCGGAAAACCGGTGGCATTTATCATCGCCCAAAAAGAACCTCCGACCGCTGAAGCGTTGATCGCTTATTGCCAGAGGCGGCTTCCAAAGAACCTGGTGCCCAAACTGGTCATCTTTGTGGATGATTTTCCGCGCACTTTCATTGGAAAAGTGCTCAGGCGGGAATTAACCAGACGGTATGAGCAAACGCATGTCCATTAAGGTCGACAGCAACCCGACGTATTCGCTTAGGGCTCTGAGAGAAGGCAGACAAAAATCAGAAGACTGGCGGGTAAATTTTGTCCGCCAGGGTTCGGGAGAGCCAGTGATCTTGATCCACGGGTTGGCTGCTTCATTAATGGATTGGGAATACCTGCTGCCCGAACTGGCAGAAAGCGGGTTCGACGCCTGTGCCCTGGACCTGCTCGGTCACGGGGAAAGCTATAAACCGCAACACTTGGCAGACTATAACGTCCACAATGTATATGCCCACCTTCACGAATGGATAGACTCATTATTTCCTGATGAACCAGCCTTCCTGATCGGTCATTCCCTGGGGGGATACCTATCAATGGTGTATGCCTTGAATAATCCGCATAAAGTCAAAGGATTGGTGCTGGTCAATCCATATTACAGCATCCGACAAATGCCCGCCTTCCTGCAAATGGTTTTCAAGCGGCAACTGTTAAATACGGCATTGATCGAGAAAACCCCATACTGGTTATTCAGGATCGTCATCGATCTTTCAAGTTTTGAATCAGGGTACAAGAAAACAACGAGACACAGCCTGCCACAGGATGTGCGCAGACAGACTGCATTGGACTATAAACGAGCGGCACCGGGGATCTACAATATTCCACGAACGATGACCGAACTGGGGGAACCAATCCGTCAACTGGAAGTGCCCACGCTGGTGATCGGTGGAACACAGGATCGAACCCTCGATCCAGGATCATTTTCGCACCTGGTCAACCTTCTACCGAATGCCAGCTATATGCCGCTGGCTAACAGTGCCCACGTTCCCCATCAAAGTGATGCGGCGATATTTAATCCCCTGGTACTCAAATTCCTGAACGATCATAAATAACCCGGTATCCTTACGAACAAACCTATTCTTCAGATATTGTCTGATATCTTCATATTTAATAGAAAAAATCAGGAGCGGTCTACAGTCTGGTTTTCGGGAAGCAGGCAGGGAAAGGTCACGGGATGATCAGAAAAGGTCGGGCAATTCGTATTCATTGAAAGAATGACATTCCCATGAAAGGGAACAATCGGAATTGATTGAACGTCTGATTGGCAAGCATGTGCTCCACATATTCATAATTTAATTTTTCCAGGGAATCATTATGACAAACAAGACCCTGACCATCATCCTTACCGGATTGCTGGCACTGCTGCTGGCAGGCTGTGCACAACCTGCGTTTGAGACTCCAATAAATCCACCTGATCAAACAGGCGTTCAAAGCTCCTCAGATGCAGGTGCAAACCCATCCGGATCGGTGGCTGAGCCTGATCCTGCTTTAATACGGATGCCGGCTGGTCTTGCCTTGGTCACGGGGGGAGGGGAGGACCTGAGCTTCTTCGCTTTGGATGGAACCGCGCCGGGTGATATCCGATTGCCCGAACAGGGGATGATCTCACGAAGCACAACCCACATCGCCGGAGCTTACACGGGGAAGCCGGATCTACCCGTTGTCTATTTTCAACCTGCGGATTTTGGAGACTGTCAGGACTGCGGATTATGGCTGCTGGATCATGGGCAAACCAGGCAAATCCTGCAATTCAACAATTTGGAAGCGGTGATCGGAGTCCCGGGTGAGGACCTGATAGCTTTCGTGGAACATCGACCCTTGATGGAAAGCAATATATTGCGGAGCAGCATGTTCATAGGTGATCCGGCCAGCCTGCCATCCGCCCAACCGGTGCTGGTGATGGACAGCCATGAAAGCCTGGGGATCGTGCCGGTCGCCATCCGCCTGGAGGCTGGCACTCCGGTGGGGATTTTCTACACCCAACGACCTTTCGGGATCGGGGGTGAGATCGTGTTCGATCCACTTCTGGGATTGTTCTACCTGGACCTGGTCACGAAAAGCACCAGCGAGATACTGCCCAGCACCAGCGCGTTTTCGAGCCTGTCACCAAGTCTAAGACTGGCGGCTTATTCACTACGTGCCACAGATAATGAAAAGGGGGGAATCAAGATCCGCGACCTGGCAAACAGGCAGGAGAAATTCATTGAGACGCTTAAGGACCGCGAGCGCGGTGCCGGGCTTGTGGTGATATCACCCGATGACCGCTGGCTGGCATGGCTGGAGGTACGCGGCGGTCTTTCCACAGACAATTTCCACGCAACCATACGCGTTGGCAACCTGGATGGCAGCGATATACAGGACTACCCACAGGAAGCCTTTGTTAAAATCGCACAGTTGGGGGAAGCGATCTGGGTGACACCACTGGGTTGGCTGGATAACAGCAAGCTCCTGGTGGGTGTGCGCAGTATGGGCAGGGATAGCCAGGCAGTCAACCTGAGCATGGACGTCCTGACTGGTGAGATCAGATACCTGGCAGCGGGTCTGTTCGTTGGGTTTCTTTATCCTTAAAATCAGGTAACGTTACAAGACAATAGAAAGCCATCTTGCGTTGAGCCTGGCAGTATCCGTGGACACCTGCCAGGCTCAATATTTATCGTGGTTTCCCTGATCTACGGTGAAGGAGATCATTGAATGGGTTTCTTTCGAATGCGAACCTTACACTGCGCATGACCAGTGGAAGCGCATTGGATCTCTTCCACCTGGAATGTCTTGCCGCCGCTGAGCCAGTACATGGCTTCCTGCAACAATCCAACCGCAAACTGGCAGGCGGAAGATTCGGTCTGCCCATGCGCGCCGGACGTCAGGTGATCCATAAGCCAGAGGATATCCTGATCATCCTGGTTTGGCACGACATGCTGGCAGGTGAACTGGTTGAACAGTTTCGCCAGCGCGTTACTGCCAGCCTCCAACCGACAAGTCCCTGGCATGAGCCGAAACTCAAGGCGCACCAGACCCAGTTCGTCAGCAAATTCGCGGAGAATGTGCTTGAAGCCAGCCCGACCCGAGCGCACAGCCAGACCGCGCCCGGGTATCTGACCATAGGTTTTTTCGAGGCTGGATTGAAGCTGGCACAAATGCTCGATCAACAGATCGGGAGGCTGGTCGCTGGTCCCGGCATGATCGGCGAGAACCTGCAGAGAGCCGGGGAATTGCAGGGAAAGCAAACGATCTGGACCGATCACCTCCTCCATTCCCATCAGGAACATCCTCCCCAT
>Ga0315286_10000630_pt1 | contig 30322 bp, 24 predicted proteins | sample YL17G10_0_MG_FD_205038 | JGI IMG/M metagenome (GOLD analysis project Ga0315286, IMG submission 205038) | Sediment microbial communities from Yellowstone Lake, YNP, Wyoming, USA - YL17G10_0 | ecosystem: Environmental > Aquatic > Freshwater > Lake > Sediment | place: USA: Wyoming | collected... | reverse complement strand
AGTTCATCTGGTAGACGATGTAACCGTCGACAGGCGCGGCGTTGTCCCCATCGAGGACCTGTTGGGCTTGTTCGGGGCCCGTGGCCAAAGTGGGGACGAACGTCCAGTCAGGAAAACGCCGGCGCAGCTCGCTGTTAATCGAGTCCATGACCGGCTGGAAATCGAAACCGATGTTCGGCCAGTCGGGCCTGTCCTGCTTCGCCGCGTGCAGGGCGTAAAGGATACGGATATTGAGCTTGTCGCCCGGCCGTCCGGCCGTCTGGCCTCCGACCGAAGTGACCTCCGAACGCAGCCAGGAAGGCGTGCCCATCAGGCCGGCCGCTCCCGCGCACGCCGCGCACCCCGAGAGGAACCGCCGGCGGCTCATTCCGCTTCGAGCGCGGCCCGGGATCATCTGTTCGAGCGTTTCTTTTTCGTTTTTCATGCCTCCTCCTTCCCTGCGGAGTTTTCGTCCGCGCGAACTCTCCCGCCCCGCAAATTGGGGACACGATACCACTTTCCGAATTAATTAATCGAGGTGTTTTTCCAGGGGGAAATTACGAAATTCGGAAATTGGTATTGTGTCCCCGATTTTCCGATTTTCGCCTCCGCTGCGCCCAGGGCTATTTCTTCGCATTCTCCAGCATGACCTTGAGGGCCGGGTAGCCGACCGAGTTGCAAATCTCCTGGACGACCCGGGTGTACTCCGCGTTGTGGCTCAGCAGGGCGTCCCGGACCATGAACGTGTCGTAATCGAGGTCGTTGGCGCCGTAATATGTGGCGATCACGCAGCCGACGGCGCTCAGCCCGCACAGGAATAAGGTGTTGCAGCCCTTCTCCTTCAGGATTTTCTCGAGGTCCGTTTTCTTAAAGGCGCTAGGATAATTTTTGACGACCTGGGGATCTTCGGGCTTGATCCGGACGGACTCCGGGAACTCGAATTCCTTGGTCCCCGGTTTTGGGCCGTACATGGGGTCGGTGTGATGGACCCGGATGATCGGAAAGCCGTGCTCGCGGAAGAGTTCAATGGCGCCGTTGATCATATAGAGGGCTGAATCCTTCCCTTCCGCCGACATCATCGGCAGGTAGGCGTTCTGGATATCGATGACAAGCAAGGCGGGCTTCATCGGCTTTGCCTGGGGTTCCGCCGCGGCCGCGTCGGACGCGGCGAGGACCGTCGCCATCAAGCCGATGGCAAAAAACCGAGCGAACGTTCTTCTCATGTTTCCTCCAGTTTTTTTATCGCGGACAAATAGCCCGCTTTCCCGGATCATCCGATCATCCTCCGGGATAATAAACGAAGCCCGGGGGACGCGTCAAGAGCTCCCCTAGCGCACACCCTGTCGCACGGTATGTTAGTTAAATTTTAAAAGTGGACTGTCGTAAAATTTAAAAGTGGACTAAATCGACGTCTTCGAGGCGTATTTTCTGAGCCCCTAAGAAGTCATTATCGCGCCAGAAACGGATCTCCGCGATGCCGGCATCCCGGTTCGGTACGATACGCAGTTGGACGGCATCTCGCACGGAGACTCCGGAGAGCTTAAACTCCAGGTTGTTAAATGAGATTTTCCGATAGGGGTTAACGACTCTCTCCGCGAGCAGGCAGAAGATATCCTTGGTGGACTTAAACGGTGGCGGAACCATGAACTCTCGGAAAAGGGACTTCTTCTCCTCCTGAGCTCTTTGGAAGCGCATCGAGGGGATCTCTCCCGTGGTGCTGTGGACTTGATGATTGTTATAGCGGTCGACTTCGCTGCGGAGGACCTGCCGGGCATCGTTAATCATCTTGATGTTTTCTCGGGCGCAGGTGCGTATCAGTCGATCCTGGAGCCAGCCATACGGCCGTTCGACCTTGCCTTTAGCCTGAGGGGAGAGGGCGTAGCGGGGGTCAATGTGACAGTCTCGAAGGATCCGTTTCCACTGAGGGTCAATCGTCGGCACAGAGACCTTTTGTCGATACTTCTGCCATAACAGATCCCGGATGTAGCTTTAGTTATAGGAGCGGAGGGGGATATCCGGGTTTTCGATCAGTCTTTTCTCCCGATGGAGCTCGTGAAGGATATTCTTTTCGGTCTCGGGACTGATCGTTCGGGTCTTCCGACTTCTCTTATAGGCGATGGAAAACTCAGAGGGGTTGCTGCGGTATTCCTTGAGCAGCACGAAGAATCGGCTGCGGCCGATCTTGAGGATGTCCAGGAGATACGGCAGTTCGATCTCCTCGTTGTCATAACTCTGAAGTAGAGACCGGACCTGTTGGTCACGGAACGATCTGTGAAGCTGTTTAGCCATGGTGTAAACCTCCTATCCAAACGGAGGTTCTAACCCTAACCGGCCCCTCAGTCCACTTTTAATTGTTAAATGACACGGGTCGCACGGAGCTTGACATACGCTTTCTATATAGATAAGATTTCGGTGAAGTATCTAGTATATTGTCGAAAAAAAGCGGAGTGAAGATGGAATTTTTTGGAAATAGCCACCAAAATCTCGATTATCATGTTTATCAAGCGATCAAGGAAATGATCATCAACCGGAAACTCCTTCCGGGTACGAAGATCCTGCAAGATAAGCTGGCTAAAGAGCTTGGAATCAGCCGAACCCCCCTAATCAATGCTCTAAAGAGACTTGAGCATGAATGGCTGATATCCGCAGTTCCCCGCAGGGGCTTTTTCGTCCGCCTTTTTACCAAATCGGAGATGATTCAGATTTTCCGGCTGCGGGAAGTCCTTGAGGGATTGACCACCCGCCGGGCCGCCATGTTGGCCACCGATGATCAACTGAGGCGCATATCCAAATTCTTCGCCCCTTTCGTTGATCCGAGCCTACTGGCAGACATCAAACGTTATGCCCAGGAGGACCGGAATTTTCACCGCGAGATTATCCTCACCGGCGGAGAGGGAATGATAGCACGTATTCTTGAGTCCTTTGGCTTCCTGAACTTGAGTTACCAGCTGACGACCCATGAAGGTCTGGTCCGCCCCCCCGAAGAAACCTATCAGGAGCACCTAGCTATCATAGCGGCTCTGCAGGAACGCAATGCCGATCGGGCGGAAGAATCCATGCGGAGACATCTGAGGGCGTCCCTTAACTGGTTGGAAAAGCAAAGCAATCATGCGGAGCCCGACAAAAGCTGATCGGTCGGGGATTCAGAGTAGAGCATCCCGGGGGAGGTTGATTCGGACCGACGGGGTATTATTCCTTTGTCCCTGGGGTTTAAACAGATCAATAAAGCGTGCATGGAGCCGTGAATCCCGAATGATCGAGAACCCGCTCTTGGAGTCTCCGGATTTCCCGGGTGGACATCAATGAAAACAAAAAGCCCCCCTCCAACGGAGGGGGGCTTTCCTTATCCGAACAGAGAGGATCAGAAGCTGATCTTGGCTCCGACTTGGGCCGTCCATGGATTGAAGTAAGAAGTGACCTTTCCGAACCTCGGATCGGGCACATAATCTTTCAAGCGAGATTTATAATCAAAATTCTTGGACAGAATCTCATCAAAAGTCGCGTACATAGTAGCCCTTGTCAACCTCATATATTTATCCACGGCGGTTTTCGTATTCGTGGCGTTGAAAATGCTCAGGTTGATGGAGACCCGGGCCCGCTGTATTTTTATCGCATATTCCATATAGACGTCCGCGTAAAAAGTGAAAGGGAGCCTCCCGTCAGTCATCCGATTTTCGGGATAGAACCGGCCTTGATCGTCCAGCGCCATCACCTTGGTCAGGGGAAGTCCGCTTCGTCCATATCCCACGAGTCCCACGGTCAGCCCGAAGGGGAATACATAAGACCCATAGGCCTTAAAGAAATGCGTCCGATCGTTTTGCAGGGGGCCCCGGAGTTCGTTCCCTTTCAGGTCATAGGTCAGGAACCAATCATCGAAGTCCTTGTTGTTATTGATCGTCAGACGTCCGTTCTCGTCCGAGCTGCCCAACCCTGAGTAGTTGCCAGTAAGCCTGCTCCACGTGTAGTTGACCCCGCCCTGCCAGTTGTTGCTGAACCGCTTGTCGATGGAGATGTTGACGGCTGAGTATTCTCTTTTGGCTTTCGGAGTCGCCCAGTATCTATCATCGAATCGACCGCCCTGGGAAACGGGGAGCGACCAGCCGAAACCGGGGTTGAGTTGGTAGTAAAGGACATCGCCGCTCGGAAGGACGACTCCCTGGTCTTCCATCGTGCGAATGAGGTGCTTCTGGACAAAACGCGCGGAGAAGGATATTTCCTCAGATAACTTCCTTTCAACGCCCAGCGTGATTTCCCTTTGGGAAAGCGGCTTCGCATTGGGATCCGTCGTATCAAAGGAGGGCACAACCCATCTGCGGGAACCATAGTAGGTGCCTCCGGCGGACTGGCCGGTCTGATCGTCGAGTCTCCCGCTGGCCGCGATCTGCAGCCAATTGTAATTGTCAAGGGAGTAGAAATCGGTTACGTCGCTCTTCCCGCCGTAAACGTCCGTGCCCATGCCGTACTTCATGGCATCATAATAGATCCCAAAACTGCCGAAAACCTTGAGGCTCGAATCGCCTAAAACATCATAGACAACACCCAGTCGGGGGGCCAGGAGATCGCCAAGGCCCCAATGCATCGGTCGAACGTCCTTAAATTCCGGCAATGGCGAAAACGAGGGGACATACAGGCTTTCCGCCCGCAGACCGATATTGAGGGTCAATCGGTTCTTGATCGTCCAGCTGTCCTGGAGATACGCTGACCATTTTTCGCGGTGGATGTCGAAGAACTCGCCAAAAGGGGCCTTGAAGCTCCCGCGAACCTCATAATGGCCATATTTGCCGTTCACGACGGTGCCGTCAGGCATTGTATAGGGGACGCCCCAATAGAGAAAAACCGAAGGATGTTGCGTGGTGCTGTTCCTATTCCAGGCATCCCTGTCCCACTGGATCCCAGCCTTCCAAGAGTGCTGGCCGGCCAAGTCCAAATAATAGTTGACGTCGGCACCAACCGTGGCTCTGCTCTTTAGATTGGCCTTTGTCTCCTTAGTCGTCGCGGCTTCTAGATTCGTTGACCAGCTTGCCCAATCTTCATATCGGATCAAATCGGCCGGGATCTCAGGGAAAATCGAATTAGAATATACAAATACATAATTGGTCCCCGGCATCTTGATTTGTTGATTGGTCTGGTTCATGGTCCAGTAGCCGCCACGGAGGCTCGCCAGAAAATTGTTGCCTCCCGTGTAATCCGCACGTATCGAAGTCGTCAAATTCGGATAATCCAGTCCTTCCTTCCCCCACATATAGGTGGGATCCCCATTTCCGTTAATATTCGGTATGGCACCCCGATAATTGGAGAAGTTGTTGACAACACTCGCCTGGAGGCGTAGAGCACTGAAGGGCTGGGCCGATAATTTGACCTGAAAATTATGTTCATTTGTCTTATTTGAGAAATCCGATTTCGCTTGGGGATCAGAAGCGCTCAAGAAGGACCGTCTGGCCTTCGTAGAGTTGAAGACAGGATCATAAGCGGCGAAAAACCAAAGCTTATCCTTAATAATATAGCCTCCCAGGCTGAGGATGAACTCCGATCGGCGGACGACGTCCCTGTCCTTTCCTCCGTTGAAGTAGAGGGTATCATTATTGACATATTCGGCGATCGACGAATCCGTCGGGTTCAGCCGGAGATAGTCCCGGGTATGACCCATCATCAAGCGGCTCTGGTCGTTGTAGTAGGCAGCGATATCCCCATGGAACGCGTTGCCTCCGGAACGGGTGACGATATTGACGACACCGCCGGTCGCTCCGCCGAATTCCGCCTGTAAACCGGACGCTTCGACCTGGACTTCGTCTACCAGTTCATAAACTGCATTGAAGCTTCTCGTGCCTAATTCCGCGTTGGTGTTTTCTTGGCCGTCCACATGCCACGTATTCTCCCCGCCACTTGCGCCATCTACCGACAAACCGCCGGTTTTCTGCTCATATTGAACACCGGCGATCGTGCTGATCAGTCCATCGAAGTTACGGCCTCTCGGGAGGTTATCAAAAACTTCCTTACCCATCACCTGCCCCTTGGTCGTGCTCCGCACGTCCACAAGAGGGGCCTCCCCGATGACAGTGACCTTGGTTTCAAGCCCGCCGATTTCCAGAGACACATTGAGCTGCAGAGTTTGCCCCAATGCTAAAACCACGTTTTCCCTCTCAAGAGTCTTGAAACCTTGAAGGGAGAAGACCAACTTGTAGGTCCCCGGCGTCAGCGCTAGGATCCTGAAAACCCCGTCGCCGTCGGTAATCTTGCTCGCCGAGCCGACGAGCTTGGGGCTCGTGGCCGTGACAGACACGCCCGGCAACGGCTGGGCCTCGTTGTCTGTCACCGTGCCAAAGATCCTGGCCGATGAGTCCTGGGCCGGAAGAAGGCCCGCGAGCAGCAGAAAGCCAATGGCCGCCATCAGAAATCGATGTTTTCTCAAAACAATCCTCCTCTTTGGATATTTTGCTTCAGCATTATTAAATCATTATACAAAATATTTAATACAATTATTTAATAATAAAAATTTCTTGCGCTGTCAAGTGTTATTTTCGGATCCGCCTTTTTTCTTACTTAAGTAAAAGTGTCCCGTGCGGATTCCAACTCTCCTATCCTAATGTGCCCAGAGCCGGGGAGTTGTCATCCGTTTATTTCCCCTTCCTTGATCTCCCAGGGAGAAGGCCCGGAAAGTTCAGATCGACTCGATAAACGGAAGGCCCGGCCGTAATGAACAGAGCCGTATAATCTTTTTCGCCAAAAGCGCAATTGGATGCAGATTCCGGAAGGGAGATCGTGCCAAGATGTTTGCCGGTTTTGTCAAAAACCCAAATCCCTCCGCAGGCTACGAATAAGTTTCCTCTGCTGTCGACTTTCATGCTGTCGGGCCCGTGAGCCGGATCCGAACCGAGATCCGCAAACACCCGGCCGTTGACCAGCGTCCCGTCCGGTCTGACATCAAAGGCTTTGATATGCTTGCGTCCCGTATCCGTCACGTAGAGGATTTTTTCGTCGGGGGAAAAGGCGACTCCGTTGGGCTTGTCGAAATCCCCCGCCTCGAGCGTCAGCGCTCCATCCCGGGAAAAGCGGAAGACCCCCTGAAAATCGAGCTCTCGTTGTTCGGGTTTGACGCCATAAGGAGGATCGCTGAAATAAACGCTCCCGTCCGATCGAACGATCACGTCGTTGGGACTGTTCAATCGCTTGCCCTCATATTTCTCCACCAGGGCTTTCACGGTCCCGTCGGGTTCTGTTCTCGAAACCCGTCTGTTCCCGTGTTCACAGGCAATCAGGTGACCCTGATTGTCGAGAGTCAGGCCATTGGAGTTGCCGCTGGGCGAGCGGAACTTGGTCAGCCCGCCTTCCGCGGTCCATTGATAAATGGTATCGGCGGGGATATCGCTGAAGAGAAGCGTCCCGTCTTTCCATAGAGGGCCTTCGGTGAACCGCAGGTTTTTGGCGATCTGCCTTAGGCTGTCCGGCTTGACGATCGCCGACAATTCGCCCTGGTCCATTTCCATGGGGGCCGCGCCGATCAGGATCATGGCACACACGGCTAAAATCATTTTTCTTCCTCCTTTTTTTCCGGATCCACCCCCGAAGCCCCGGCCGCGTCCCTGAAAACGATGCGGCAACCTGAGCTTCGAGGGTCGAAAAAAATGTTCCGCGTCTCATCAACCCTGTTTTGGAAGATGATATTGACCGACCCCCGCGGGCCGCCCTGAAACCAATGAGCTTGGCCTGGAGGGATGGTGAATTGCCCGCCGGGATCGAGAGAAACCTCACGTCGGGCAGTATAATAGGCTTTTTTCCCTGAGGGGATCCTGACTTGGGGGTTGGATGTCTCGCCTTGGATATAAACCTTGGTTGAGCCATGAAGAACCCTCATGGTTTCCTCCTTGCCCGACTCCTGTCCATAGGCGGGATGAAGGTGCTGGGGGAGGGTCTGCCCGGGCAGGAGAACAAGGAGCGTGACCCTCAGACGGGAGCTCTGCAGGATATCGATAAAGGCGAAGCCTTCCTCGAAGACGCGCCCGAGGCCGAAATCTTCGACCCTCAGCTCGCTCATTTCTTCTTCGGTCACAGGAAATCCGGACTCCCGGATCAACTCCACGGCTTGCCGCCTGGCATCCTCTTTAATCCCGTGCGCGGTCATACCATCCGCCCGGCATCTAGCATGCCCATGATTGAGCGGGCCATCGTTTCTAGGATTAGACAACACGATACGGCGCCTGCGTCCATGGTGCCCCTGGACCGCTCTCCCAGCCGGCTGGCCCGCCCGATTCTGGCGATCATCTCCTTCGTCACGTCACGCCCAGCGGTGGCGGCCCGGATCATGGCCTCAAGAGCGGCCTCAAACGTGCCACCTTCTTTAAGCGCCCCCTGATATGCGGTTTCCGCCGGGACAAGGACGTCCAGAAGGGTTTTATCGCCGGGTTTTGCCTGGCTGATCTTCCCTATCGCTTCCCGGCCAGATGAAATCATCGCGCCGAAAACGGCGGCGTCCACGTTCTCCGCGTCCCGACTGGCGGCGGCCATGGCCTTGAAAAAAAAGCCGTAGAGCGGCCCCATGGCTCCTCCGATCTTGGTCATCAGGATCGTGGACAGCAGGTCCAAGCCCTGTGACAGGCTCCCGTCCGAGGCGGCGAACGGCTCCAAAAACAGCGTAAAACCCTTATTTAAATTGATGCCATGATCGCCATCGCCGATAGCGCCGTCGAGATCCGAAAGGACCTGCCGGTGGTCATGAACGGCGTCGGCAAGAGCCAGAAGGATCCGGCCGCCCTCGGCATTGCGGAAGGACGTCATGAACCCGTTCTCCCCCACTGGCATAATCCCTGGGAATCGGCCTCGAAATCCACGCAGCGTTTCAAGCTCTCGTCCAGTTTCATGATCGTCAACGTGAGGCCGGCCATTTCCAGGGATGTGAAATAGTTGCCGAGATACGGACGATAAATCGTGATTCTCCTGGCGGTCAGGATCTGAGCCACCTCGTTGAAAAAAATGTACAGCTCCATCAGCGGAGTCGATCCCAGCCCGGATACGAGGACGACGACTTCATCTCCCGCGTGGAAAGGCAAGTCCGGAAGAATGATGTCGGTCATCCGCCCGGCCAGACGGGAGGCGGATTCGATTTCCACGACGTCCATTCCGTGTTCGCCGTGATGCCCGATGCCCACCTCCATTTTCCCGGGTTCGATATGGAAATTTGGATGCCCGACTTCGGGAATCGTGCAAGGGCTCAGGCCGACGCCCATGCTGCGCGTTTGATCGATGGCTTTTTGAGCCTCGGCGACGACATCGTCGAGATCGGCCCCCATCGCCGCTTTGGCCCCACCGACCTTCCACATCAGGATCTCCCCGGCGACACCGCGCCGAAGATGGCGTTCATGCAGGGGGGCCGATGGGACATCATCGTTGGCGACAACGGTCTTGACCGTGAGACCCTCCGCCCGGGCCATCTCGATCGCCAGACGAACATTCATGTTGTCCCCGGCATAGTTCCCGTAGAGGCAAGCCACCCCTTTCCCGCCGTCAGCCGCCTTGAAAGCATCGTAGAACATCTGGGCCGGAGGGGAGGAAAAGATCTCTCCGACGGCCACGGCGTCGATCATGTTGCGGCCGATGTATCCGATGAAAGCGGGCTTATGGCCCGACCCGCCTCCGGTGACGATGCCGACCTTGCCGGCCGCCGGGGATTTCACGTGTTTCACGACACGTGGGTTGGCCGTCCTGGTGATCCTGTCCGGGTGAGCCCGGAGAAATCCTTCGAGCATTTCGTCGACGACGTCCTGTGGCTTATTAATGATCTTCTGCATCCCCGGTACCTCGTTTCCCATTAAAAGATTCGGATTCAAGTTCCCGAAGCCGGGCCACTTTCCGGACTGAAGATCCGCCTTGGAATTCGGAATTCAAGAAGGCGTCCACGATCATCTTGGCCAGTTCCGGCCCGATGACGCGGGCCCCCATCGTCAGGATCTGGGCATCGTTGCTTTTTCTCAGACGCTCCGCGGAATAGACGTCATGGCAAAGCCCGGCGTAGACCCCTTGGACCTTGTTGGCGATTATCGCCATACCCAAACCGGTCCCGCAGATCAGGATCCCCCGATCGAATTTTTTTCGCTGGATCTCCATGGCCAGGTTATAGCCGATTTCCGGATAGGCGACGTTCTTTTGATCCGAATAATCCAGATCGACGATTGCAATTCCGCGTTTCGTGAGATGGCCGACGATGACCTTGACGAGGTCTCTTCCCGCCTCGTCCCCGTCAATGGCCACAACGTAGTTTGATGAATTCATCGCTTGCTCGCTCCGTTCGTCTAGAGCGCAAATATATTTTTCTCCAAAAATTTCCAGGTCGCCAGGAAATCGCCCCCATGGATGAGCTTTTTAAATTTCGGCCGGTTGATTTCCAACAACCGATTCCAGATCTTCTGCGTCATCCGGATATTGGCCTCAAACGTTCCGACGATGTCCCAGCGCGTCGGGGACGTATCCGAGGTCAAGAAGTCCCGGTATCCAAACTCCTGAAGATAAAACAGGAATTCAACGTATTCGAGATAGTTGTCCGAAGCCACCATGAAATCCCAATCCCATCGGCCGTTGTTGTCGTTGATGTGGATATAGTAGGGATAGGGACTTCCAGCCAGCATCGCCAAGACCTCGGCCGGATTCTCCTGCCCGTATTTGGAGTGCCCATAATCCATCGTCACGCCCATTTGCCTTATGCCCAAGTCGTTAAGAAGGCACAGGGTTCTTGAGGCCGTGTCCAGAAAGCAGTGTCCGCGTGTTTCGCTCGGCTTATACTCAATAAACAGCGGGATTTCTTTTTTGTAATCCCCGGCTTCTCCCAGCGTCTCCGCCAGGTATCTCCACATCCGGGTATAGTCGCACTGGAAGGCGAATTCATAGCCGTCGCCCAACGGACAGCAGGTCACCTTGTCGGCTCCGACGTTTTGGGCGAAATCTTTGGCTTCCTTGATGAATCGAACGGCCTTGTTGCGAATCCCGGCGTCCTTGGAGGTCAGTCCTCCGTTCCGGAACTCCGGCTCAGCCTTGACGTTAACGTTGACGGCCGCAACCGTGAACTTGTGCTTCTCTAAAAGCGTCTTCAACGCTCTTGCGTCATGGACTTCGTAAGGGAAAATGACCTCGACTCCGGACATCCCCTTCATTTGCGTGACCAAGTTCAATTTCTGCGGGAAAGTGAGGTCCTCGTTGTATTCATGGAAACGGTCTTTCGTTTTCCCGGCGAACGCCGTGATAAGGGCATATCGAACATTTGGCTTCATGGCGTCTCGGCTCCTTGGGAGATAAGATAGCTTCGACCCTCTTGATACTCCTTCAATACCATTTCGGGCGGACAGACGATTTCGATGTCCAGGCTTCCCCGATACCCGCTCGTCCGCAGGTTTCTCAGGAACGGCTTCCATTCGATATCCCCTTTTCCGGGAGCTCTTTTGCCATTTTCCGTCGCGCTCTTGTCGGCCAGATGCGTGCCGAAAATGCGCCCCGACCATTCAAACGGCAGAAGGGGGAGGGTCTCTCCGCACGCCCAAGCGTGCCCGGTATCCAAATTGAGCCCCAGTCGATCCGAACCGATTTCGGCGCAGAGATCGAGGAAGCGGCGGAACCCTCCGATAATGGAAAACGGAAGAACCTCTATCGCCAGGGACAAGCCGCTTCGCGTAGCCAACTGCAGGCAATCAAAGACTTTTTCGGTTCGTCGTTTCATCAAGTCGTTGATCCACGTTACATAAAATCCGGAGACCCGTTCCCAATCGATCCGGAGCGGTAGCATAGGGATCGTTAACGTTGGGCATTCTCCGAAAGCCTTGGCGCACTCCACGGTCTGCTTGAGTTCCTCGAGTCCGGCTTGGGAATTGATCTTTTCAGGAGTGGAAAAGGCTTCTTCCAGGAAATGGGCGACGAACTGGGTCGCCACAAGGCCGTTGTCCGAAGCGGCCTTGGCCAGAGACCGGGCTCCTTCCCCGGTCCAATCCGCCAGGGATTCCATTCTGGCGATTTCCGGCTGAAACGCCGAAAAGCCGAGGGACCGGATCAGAGGCAGGGCGTCCCGATAAGCTCCGACGGAGAATCCGTCTCCGTACAGGCTGGCGACGAAAGCAGGACTCACTCCGAGCGTTCTTTGATCTGTATCCATCAATATTCTTCCAACGTTTTTTCGGGCTTCATCATCATCCAGGCCAAGGCCGCGAGGACATTCAACCCGACCGCGACCAGGAAATAGCTGTGAACGGACCCCGTCCAATCCTTCAAATAGGCATAAGCGAGCCCGGTGACGAAAGAGCCTATGTTTCCGGCCATGTTCATCATGCCTGAAGTTGCCCCGGCGTGCTCATGCCCCACATCGACACAGAATGACCAGGAGGGACTGAGGGTCATATCGGCGCCCAGAATCGCCAATGTCAAGAACAGGACCGCCGGAAGCACGGAGGCCATGCGCAGGAACATGAGGACGCCAAAGGCGGCCAGGAGGAAACCGATGATGGCCGGCAACCTGCGGGAGAGCCGCCACTTTCCCATCCGATACAGACGGTCAACGAGCGCGCCGGAAATCCAGTTTCCCAACGCCCCTCCGAGAAACGGCATCGCGGTCCAGAGCCCGGCTTGCAGGGCTTCGAGCTGGAACCGGGCCTTGATATCGGTGAAAGCCCAGCCGAGACAGAAAAAAAATGTGAAATTGCTGGCGAAGTACTGGAACATGGCAAGCCACATGTTCTTTGACGTCAAGAGGATTCGCGGGGACAATCGCGTGTCGCGGCTGGAAGCCCGCTGCTGGCGGAATTGCAGGATATAGGATTTTTCCTCCGGTCCGATGGACCGATGCTGGATCGGATCATCCCGGAACCATAGATACCAAATTAGAGCCCACATGATTCCGAACGTCGCTTGGATGAAGAACGTCCGGCGCCAGCCGATTCCCCTCATGATAAGGGTAACCAAGGGGAGGGCGATGGCCGCCCCGAGACGGCCGCCGGAAAAATTGATGCCGTTGACGATCCCCCGTTCCTTCATCGGAATCCAGGAATAGGAGACCCGGGCGATACCAGGATACGCGCCGGCTTCTCCCAATCCAAAGAAGAAGCGACATGCGCCCAAAGAAACGAGATTCCACGCCGCCCCTGTCAGGGCCGTAAACGATGCCCATGCCGCCACGATACCGGAAAGGACACGTCGCGGACCGAAGCGGTCGGCCAACGCTCCTGCGGGAACCTGAAACAGGGCATATCCCAAGGCAAAGGCGGAAAGAATCCAGCCGAACTGCTTGTCGGATAAATTCAGGTCTCCCGTAATCCCCTCTTTGGCGACGGAGATGGAACTCCGATCGATATAGAGGATGATGGATAGAAAAAACGTGGCGATCACGAGCCGGAAGCGCACTGGGAATCCGCATCGTGTCATCAGCATTCCTTTTCCGCCGCAAAACCCGTTCCGATCCCGCTCCGATGGCTTTTCATCATGCCCATTTTTCCGGCTGGGGGGAGGCCTTTCTCAGCCTCGCCAAGGCGGGCGAATTGTTCATGATGGACTCCCGCCGTTTCATGCCGGGATGCTTCTAATCCTTCTCACAGGAGTACATTTCGACGGATTCCAAATGTCCCCCTCCCCGATGAGGGCTTCCCGAAGCCACATAGATTCGATTCTGAAAAACCACGGCCTGGGTCCCGTGACGACCTTGCTGGAGCGGGGCCAATTCGGTCCAGGTCCCTGTCCGCGGATCGAAAGCGCGTGTTGTGTTAAGGGCATCGCTGGCGGTTTCTCCTCCAAAATAGAGGATCCGTTCGCCGAGATAAACCGTGCCGGCCGCCGCCGACCCCACCGGCAGGTTCGCTCCGGGAGGAAGTGTGGTCCAAACCTGCTTTTTAAAATCATAACAGTCCACCTCGAGGATGACCGCCCCGAAAAAGGCTCCGAAGTCCGGCTGGTGAAAACTGGTGTTCCGGCCTCCGATACAGTAGAGTTTGTCCTCGACGACAATGGCAAAGAAGTGGTCGCGGATCCGGGGGGCGTCTTGGAGCGCCCGCCAGGTATCCGTGGCCGGATCATACTCATCGAACCAGGCTACGGTCCCGCTGGTATGTCCGTTGATGATCCCGCCCGCGAGATAGATTTTTCCATTGTAAAGCACCGTTCCGGCGGAACCGCGGCGGCGGGCCTCCGGAATCGTCGCCCCCTCGGTCCACTGGTCCTTCTTGGGATCGTAGATTTGGATCCTCGGCAACGGAGTCTCGACCGGGTATTCGCCGGTCATGGCTCCGAGCATGTAGATTTTCCCATCCAGGATGACCGATTGGAAATGATGGATTAGAGGCGTTTTCGCCTTCATTTTTGTCCAGGTGAGGGCTTTCGGATCGAAACAGTCGATCTGCAGGGATTCACGTCCTCCGATGAGGTAGATTCTTCCCCCGACTTCCACGAAAGCGGTTTCGTGGCGCCCCGTCGGGCTTCCATTGCACACTAGGGTGGTCCAGCGGCAATTGGAGCCCAAGAGGTTTGACGGCACGCCAATCGAGGAATCCTTCGGAATCCCCCCCGCCGCCCGAATCCCGCATAAGCCGGGAAGAACCATCGTCAAAACGAGCCCGGCCAAGCCAACAAGGACAATTTTATGCATCGCTTCTTTCCCTTCTATTTCTGAGTTCTATGGTCGGGCCCCGGCACTCCCGCTGACCCATGATCAAAACCCGTGATCTCCGAAAGCAAACGGAAAAAGCCCCGTTTTCGCTCCGAGCCGATCCCCCAATCGACGGGTACGGACTGGTATCCGTCTTCGAGGGCTTCGCCGCTGCCCCGGAAATCGAAGAAACCCCAAGACGCATGTTCGCTGACCGCGGCGATGCAGTTGTTCATTGGCTTGTCAAAATCAAAATGGTCATCTTCATTGAACAGGATCGGCTTGGCAATAGTGCCATGGACGGACCGGGTCTCCCGGACCATTTCCCGGATCCGGTTGGGGTCGCCGACCCCATTGCCGTGAAGGAGCAGGAAATCGGCGGTTCGGACAACGTCCTCTCCCGGGTTGATCCCTCCTGGATAAGAGGTGGTCGCCAGGAGACGCCGACCGAAGCGCGTGGTTCCCTGGACGCGCTTGATGAGCTCATGGATACGGTCGGGCCTGAGGATCGCGTGGTCATATCCCGGATTGGTCTCGTTGACGATTTCCACAAGGACATTCTTCCAGTTCCCCTCCAGGATCCACTTCGTAGCGTTGTCGACGGCCCTGAGGACGGCGGCCTCGTCCTTCAGGTGTTCATCCTGCCCGAAGTAAAAGTAACCCACGATCGGAACCATGCCCAATTCATCGGCGAAATCGAGGATGGCCCGAAGCCGTTCGCAATAAGGCGAAAGCAAGCGGCCCTCGGAATCGAACGCACTGTTGAGCCATGGCTGCTTTTTAGAATAGCCTTCGGGCGAGCCCCCCTGGAGGTTGATGGTGAAGGCCAGCAACCCATGGCGTTTCCACCGGGGCATGGCCGCGAGGAACTCGCGGGTGTTGCGGTCAGGATCCCAACGTCCGGTGTCAGGATAAGCCCAGCGGCCAACCGTCGCCGGATTCAAGTCATCGAAAACCCCTTGGACCATGCGCGAATTCATCAACAGCCCCTCGATCCTGTTCCCGCGCCAGGTGCGTCCGGAATAAGTGGGTTGGCCGTTGATCAGAAAATCATCCCCGCGGATGCTCACCGTCGTGAGGTGCGACGACGGATCGGCCGTCCAGGCGGCGGCAAAGAAGGTCAGCACAAACGGGAAAAGAGCCCGGAAGAGGAGTCCGGGAAACCCACCCCCCCGGGGCGGTTTCCGATTCCGAGACATTCCTTGCCTTGGGAAGCCCATATCTGATGATGCCTTACATTCCGGGGACGTTCATTTCAGCGACGAATCCCCTATCGGTCGATCCGCCACCAAAATTCCCAATTGAGCATGAACCAATCATCCTTTCTTTCAAGGAGCATGCCCAGCGTTCTGCCGACTCCGGTAATCCCTTTCCATTTTCCCGTTCCACCGATGAACTGGTAGTTGCCGGAGCCCTTGCCATAAAACCACCAGTGAGCCAACCAGGCCGCATCGCCATCCGGATCGACGCAACGGATCAAAACGACGTCCCCGAGGGTCTTCCCGCTGGCGGTATCCTTAATGGAGGTCCCATGATCGACTCCGACCGCGTAGTGCCGCGGGCTGTTGGGATTCTCGCTGATGATAACGCCGGATTGGATATTGGCCAGGAGGGCGAGGCCGTTAGAAAGGGTGGTCGTCTCGGTTACGGCGTGGGGTCCATGAAAGCTGAAACCCTTGTCGTGGTCCGTATATTTTTCTTTCTTGACCAGGGCTTCGAAATCCACCTTGTCAGCGGGCTTGTACGGCTGGATACTCCAGCTCAATTCCCATTTTGGCATCGTATAGCCATCCGCGCGTTCCCTGAGCATCCCCAGGAGTTTACCTTCCCCGTTGATCCCTTCCCATTTCCCGGTGCCCGCATAGAAGCGGAACGATCCCGAACCTTCGGCATACCACCATGAATATATCATCCACGCCGAATCCCCGTCCGGGTCCGTCGTTTCGCAGATGGCGACGTCTCCGATGGCCTTGCCGTCCGGGCCTTTCACGGTTGTGGCCCGAGAGAAAAACGTCGCTTGGTGCCAAGGGCCTTCGGGATTCTCACTCACGATGATGCCCCGCTGGCAGTTTGCCTCAAAGACCACGCCGGCTTTTGTGGTCACGGAGCTCTCCTTGATCCTCGGCCCGGCGAAAATATAGCCCTTATCAGTCTTGTCTGCGGCATCGGCAATTGCGATGGACCCCAAACCGAATACGGTTGCGACCAGGACTCCAATCAGGAACCGCTTTGCCATCCTCTTCCTCCTCCCTTTTAATCGAATTCTAAAATGTGTTTTAAATATTTTGCCTGCAATATAATGTATTAATTATTGAAATTTAGTTTTTTGTCAAGTCAAATTTTTTTTAGGTCTTTTTGGTGGGCTCGGCATCAGGCCCTATCCCTGAAGAGATGCCGAGGACATCCCCCCATACGTCCGATGGAATAGGGTGGGCACTCATCCCCTTTCTTCGGTTCAGAGGATGGAACAGGAAAGCCGGCGGCTCAATTACTGCCTTTCGTCGGGATGGAAACCACCCCCTCATAAGTCGATCGATTCGCTTTCAGGACGCGATTCTTGTGCAGTTTATCCGCCTTTCGGTCATAGGTATAGATGCCGTTTATTTCATTTTCAACATCCGTCCATTGGGTGTAGACCGCAGCGCTCAGCCCGTTTTCCCGGAATTTGATGAGCATCTGGACGAAACGCTCGTACTCCGCCGTTGCCTTATCGGCGTTTCGATACGTGTCGTGTACCCAGGGTCCGCCGGGATCCCATATGTGACCGTCGACTTTGTAGCCAATGGCCCCATATTCGCCGCATACATTAGCCCGAAGATTCGAGGCGAAAGGGTAATCAGGCGGGCGATAGCTATGGTTATCGACGATGTGCCCGACTTCGTAATCGATTTCCGGCCTGCCGGCGTCGATACCGCTGTTCCCCGTGACAAGGCGCGACGGGTCCAGCATCATGACGTTTCCGGCAAGCCTTTCCGCGTCATAGAGGCCCCAATGCTCGTTGAACACGACCCACCTGAAAAAGGACAATAACTATACCCATGGGGATCGGAGAATCGGTCGGTGGACTGTTTCCCTGTTGCGACGGCCATTTCGTTTCCGGGGTCCCAGACTTCCAGGATGATCTCTTGATTTCCTTTGTCATTCAGACAGGCGGTGATGTCGAACGAAAGGGCGTCATATCCACCCCTGGAGTCGTCAGGGGCGATCTTGCCATTCTCCATTGCCCAACCGGCGGATCTCCTCCGAAGCCATACCCGACGAGGAGGAAAACGATGCCGATTCTCGATATTTTTTTTGCTGAATTCATGGTCCCTGTATAGCCCTTGTCCTTTTCTCGTGTCAAGGCTCTGATAGAATCCCACGTGTTTATTACTGCTTTTTGTGTTATATATGCTGTATAATTTATTCTGTTTTTACCAAGGCGTTCGAGCCGATCTGAATTATAAGAGGAGCCTGCCATGCGTCTGAACTCCCAATTATTTTTAATGATCCTTGTGGGATTGACCAGCATATCCTGCGTCAAAAAGACGCCGCCTCCCGCCCTGTCGGGTGAATTGCGTGAGTGGCACAAGGTGACGCTTACTTTCATCGGCCCTGAGACCGCCGAGGCGGCCCTCCCGAATCCATTCAGGGATTATAGACTCGTTGTGACCTTCTCTCGCCAGGGAGGGGGTGCTCCCTTTGAAGTGCCCGGTTACTACGCCTCTGACGGTGACGCCGCTAACTCTGGCGCCGATAAGGGCAATACCTGGAGAGTCCATTTCTGCCCCGACCAGGCCGGCCTTTGGAGATACGCCGTATCATTTCGAAAGGGCGACGATATCGCGATCAGCGAAAATCCCAAGGCCGGGCAAAGCGCAGGCTACATGGACGGCATGGCCGGGGAACTTCGAATCGAGGCCACGGACAAAACCGCCCCGGACTTCCGGGCCGCGGGACAGCTCAAGTACGTGGGTAAGCACCATCTGCGTTTTGCCGGGACGGGCGAATACTTCTTAAAATGTGGCGCGGATGCGCCGGAAAACTTTCTCGCCTATGCGGATTTCGACGGGGACTTCAAAACAGATGGTCATAAAGACGATCTGATCAAAACTTGGCAGCCCCACATCAGGGATTGGATGCCCGGCGATCCCACTTGGCGCAACGGCATGGGCAAGGGGATCATCGGCGCGCTCAAATACCTGGCTTCCAAGGGAATGAATACCTTCTCGTTTCTGACCATGAACATCGCCGGCGACGATCAGAATGTTTTTCCCTACGTCGATTACGAGACCTTCGACCGTTTCGATTGCTCCAAACTCGATCAATGGGAGATCGTCTTCGAGTACGCGGACCGGCTGGGCCTGCACATGCATTTCAAAACCCAGGAGCAAGAGAACGATCAACTGCTTGACGGCGGCGAACTGGGCATCAACCGCAGGCTCTACTACCGCGAATTGATCGCTCGATTCGGTCATCACCTGGCTTTGAGCTGGAACCTGGGCGAAGAGAATACCAACTCAAGCGAGCAAATGAGGGCTTTCCTGGAGTTCTTCGCCAAGCACGATCCATATCACCACCACTTGGATCTTCACACTTTCCCCGAGTCCGTGGAGAAGGCGAAGGTCTACCTCTCCCTTCTGGGCCCCCCCCGAGAAAACGCAGGCTCTCTCCTGACCGGGGCATCCCTCCAGTGCCATCCTCCCCTGGTCTTCGACGACACCAAATATTGGCTGGCGGAATCCGAAAACGCAGGCCGGCCTTGGGTCGTCTCCAATGACGAGCAGGGCACCGCGGATGTCGGAGTGATGCCGGATGCCGACGACCCCGATCACGATATTATTCGCAAAGAGGTCCTATGGGGAAACATCCTCGCCGGAGGTGCGGGTGTGGAGCTCTATTTCGGCTACAAATACGCCCATTCAGACCTGACTTGTCAGGACTTCCGGTCCCGCGACCGGATGTGGAATCAGGGCCGCTTCGCCCTGGGATTCTTCCGCGAAAACCGAATTCCGTTCTGGGATATGTCCAATCGCGATTCTCTGTCGGCCGGCCAAAACACCCATTGCCTGGCCAAGCCCGGCGAGGTTTATGTGGTTTATCTCATGAATGGAACTCTAGCCCGGCTGGACCTCAGAGAGATTCAAGGCGCCTTCTCGCTCGCCTGGTTCAATCCGCGCACCGGCCTGTTCGTGGGAGAAGCGCGTACCGCGGAGGCCGGAGCGTGGGTGAACTTAGGATCGCCGCCCGCGGATCCAGATCAGGATTGGGTGGTTCTGATCAGGAGGTTTCCCTGAGACTCTCGGTGGATCCCGGCGGAAGGTCGGCAGCTCATCAGTCGTAGTAATTCCTTTTATCCCGCTTGAAGTGGTAGCGCAATCGCGGGTGGGGAATGTCATCCTGGTATCGGATGGTCCGTTTGAGCAGCTCTCCCATGAGTTGGATCTTCACTGCAAAGGACCCCGGATCACCCCATAGGTTGGTCAATTCCGAGGGGGCCCCTCTGAGGTTGTAGAGGGCGCCTCGCCCCATCATGTCGTATTCCATTTTCCAGTCGTCCTTGCGGAGCATCCGCATGGATCCGCTCTGAGTCCAGGTATTGAGCTCGTCGAATCCCCCTTTCCCCGCGGCACCTTCATCTCTGGGATCGAGCGGGAATGTGTCGTCGATATAAAGTCCACCGAAACCTTGTTCCGCGTAAGCGGCGGCGAATTCCCCGGGAGGATATTCCTGGCCTGTGAGAAGCGGCCACAGGCTCCTGCCCTGCACGCCGTCCGGGATATTAATTCCGATGGCTTCACAGATCGTGGGCAGGATATCCACAATGGACACGTGCGCGGGATGGGGGCCTGCTCCGGCCCTAATTCCCGCCCCCGCCCAGATCATGGGGATCTGCATGAGAACCTCCGGCATGCCCGCACCTTTGTGGGCCAGGCCATACTCGCCGACATAATCGCCATGGTCCGAAACGTAAACGAGGACGGTGTTCTCCATCAAGCTCTTGTTCCGGAGAAATAATATCAACCGCCTGATCTGATCGTCCAAGAGGCGCAGCAGTCCGAAATAATTGGACCGCATACGGGGCATTTGTCCATCCACGTCCCCCGCGGGCAGCCCGCCGATGCTCATCTCGATGATCTCGCGGAGCTTCCGATATTTGTAGCCTTTAAATGCCAAAGCTTCCTTGCCGGCTCGAACGGGGGGGAGATTGTCCGGCGGGAATATGTTCCAATATTCACCGGGGACCTGATACGGATTGTGGGGCTCCGCAAATGACATCCACATGAAGAACGGCCAGCCCCGAAGCGACCCGATCCATTTTTGAGCTTCGCTGACGATCCGATAGGGGTACTGCAATTCCAAGGGGAACGGCGTGGGTTCGAAGCCGCAATGGTAGTTCAGACCCTGCATGTATTCATCGAAAGCCTTTTTCTCCGCGGATTGGGCGGCATCAAAAGCGCTGGCATGTCCAAAATCCCTTCGATAGTCGAAATCCTCGGGGATCAGATAGGAGTGGTTTTTGCCGATGTGGGCTGTCTTATAGCCCTTGGCCCTGACCACGTCCAGAATATCCGCCTCAAACACTCCGTCAAAGACATTATGGTTGGATCGGACTTGGGTCGTATTGGGGAAGCGTCCCGTAAGCAAACTGGTCCGCGCGGGAACGCACGCTGGTGCCGCCGTATAGGCTTTGTTGAACCATGTTCCCCCGGCGGCCAAGCTGTCCAAGAAAGGTGTCGTGTCCAGCGGAAAGCCGTCGCGGCTCGAAACGTCCGCCCGATGCTGATCGGCCATGATAAGGATGATATTCGGGAGTCTGGCCGGACACGGGAAATCCCCGGTCGCGAGGACAGGTCTTCGCCCGACGGTTCCTTCCCGTATCCGGCCGGAGAACTTCAGAGCCGGTGCCATGGTGCCAGCGACAGAACCGACGGCGATCGTTTTCAGAAACTCGCGACGACCTTTCTTCATCTGTTGGTTCCTCCCCGAATCCCAAACGTTCGATCGCCGATCCTTCGGCTTGAAAGGGAATTCCCCTTCTGTTTTCTTAGGGCGGTCTCCGGTGAGCTTAACGCCCCTGCGGGGTCAACCGGTAGAGTCCGGCACCGTGGGGAGGAAGATCGGTGGACAGCTCTTTTTCACGGATACCGATATCTTTCATGGCCCACAAATCCCGAATCCGGTATCGTCCGCGCAGATTCTCTCGCTCGAACTCGAACCGCACGGAAGCCGCGCGGTCCGCCAGGTTGAAAAGCGCGAGATAGCGATCCCCGCTTCCGGGTTCGGTCGCAATCCAGCAGGCGGCACCGGCCTCCCTGAAAACCTGCCGGTTGCCGGCACTGACTTGGTTCACGCTCAACACTTCCTTGTTCTTCAGGACGGACAGGCTCTCGGGCGGAGATGTGAGCAGGTCCCCGCCCATCATCAGCGGCGAGCGAGCGATGCACCACAAGGACATCATCGTGACCTGCTCCTCCGGCGTGAAGTTGGAGATCCGATCGGGCCCGTGTGGTCTTCCGCCCAGGGAGATGTGGCCGATGGGCAGCATATCGGCGTCGGGCCAGCGATCCGGGCCGATGAACGGCGACCAGGCATCGACCAGATCAAACATGCGTTCGAGCTTGTCCCAGTCGTCCCAGAAGTCCCCGGAAATTCGCCACATATCGGCGAAGGAGGCCAGATGGCGGGCGCGACCGGGAGGCGCGTCGCCGCAGGACAGGCTCAACACCATCGGCCGGCCGCAGCCGTCGATCGCCTTCCTCATCATCTGGATTTCGCCCTCGTGATAGACGGGATACATCATGTCGTCGGCTTTGATGAAATCCACACCCCACTCCGCGTATAGCTTGAAGAGGGAATCGTAATAGGCCTGGGCTCCAGGTTGTACGGCATCGACGCCGAACATGTTGTTGCACCACAGGCACGTGTCCCACGGCTCGGCGATCTCGCGGGCCGAGTATCGCGTTCCCATGATCGGCGTATTCCCGTAATAGGCTTGCCGCGGGATACCGCGCATGATATGGATTCCGAACCTAAGACCTTTGCCATGGACATAATCGGCAAGGGGCTTGAATCCGCGGCCGCCGGCGGCGGAAGGGAACCTCTCAACAGCCGGGAGCAAACGGCCGCAGGAGTCCATTGTCAATCGATCGATCGGCACTCCGTTAGGGTCGAGGCGAATATCCGGGTGGCCGAAGCGGCGCTCGGGATTGTTCCAATTCCCCGGCGACGGGTTGAACCAGATGTAATCGATTACCGCATATTCCCAGCCGTATTCCCGAAGTTCGACCGCCATGAAGTCCACAACGGCTTTAAACTGGGCCTCGTTGATGGCGCAGTCATAGGCGTCGAAGCTGTTCCAGCCCATTGGCGGGCGCTTCAGGGCGATCCGCCCCCCTTCGGATAAGTCCATGGGAGGTGAATTCGATACACGCCCCACCCTGTCGCAGCCAGCGACCAACATCCCGGCCGAGAGGACCCCTAAGAGCCAGGGAATTTTCATCCGGGACATTCCGCTCTAGCCAATTCGGAACATCGCGCATCCGTGAGGCGGCAGTTCTCGAGAGATCTTTCCCAGGCGACCCAGGTCCAGACGGGGCCATAGGTCACGAACAGCAGGCGTAGAGCCGAGGCCGAGTTCCCCGAGTGGGAATTCGGCCTTGACAGGCACGCCAGAGCGGTTGATAAGGGCCAGGGCAAAGCCGCCGCCCGCCAGCGGCTTGATCCACGCGTCGAACGCTCGGGACTCTTCGGCCAGCCGGCGCATCGGGGCGCCCAGAGAGTCCTGGTTGACGGCCAGGACTTCCGGATTCGTCAGAAGAGCCTTCGTCCAATCGTCACACCGGGGCAGGCATGCCCCGATCATCAGGGGCGATGGGGCCATGCACCACGCCGTCAGAAGTGTCAATTGCTCATCAACCGTGAAACGGGTTTGTCGCTCCGCGCCAACGGGACTGCCGCCCAGCGATAGAATACCGATCGGCAGCATATCGCCGTCGGGCCAGTGTCCCTGACCGCTCGCGCCGCTGCGCGACCAGTCGACAAGCAGAGACAGGTCCTTGTTCAGGGGGTCCCATTCGTCCCAGAAATCAGCGCTGATCCGCCAAAGATTCGCGTTTCTGGCAACGTGACCGGCCTGGTTCAGCGGCGTAGCTCCAGGCGAAAGACTGAGCACGATCGAGCGTCCGCTGGCAAGGATGGCCTTCTGGAGGGCGGCGATCTCCGTCCCGGCGTAGGGAGAGCTCCCGGACACATCGGGCTTGAAGCTGAAAAGGCTCGACATGTCATCGGCTTTGATGAAATCCACGCCCCACTCGGCGTATTGCTGGACAATGGATCGATACCAAGCCTCGCCCGCAGGCGTATCCCCACGGACGCCGTACATATCCACACACCACGGACATAACCTGTTCGGATCCCCCTCCGGCATGGCGGCGTCACCGGCCGAAAACGTCGAGCCCACGATCGGCTTGTCGGCTTTGACGGCATGACGCGGGATGCCGCGCATAATATGGATCCCAAATTTGAGGCCCATGCCATGAATTTTCTCGGCCAGGGGCTTGAAGCCCCGGCCGCCGCCGGCCGAAGGGAAACGGCTGATGGCCGGTTGAAGACGGCCGAATCCGTCCGTGACATCATTCACCGTCCCTTCCATCTGGCGGACAGGCCGGCCGGATTGCGCATCGGGGTCCCACCATCGGAAATCAATGACAACCGTATCATATCCGTAGGGCTGGAGGTTGTCCTTCAGCCATTCCGCGTTGGCGAGGAACTCCGCCTCGTTGACGCCGTCTCCATAAGCGTCGTAGCTATTCCAGCCCATGGGGGGCGTCAACGCGATCGTTTCGCCGGCCACGATCTTCAGGTCGGCCTGCGCTTCGCCCTGCGGATTGGCGGCGCGCACGGAAACGGTATACTCACCCCTTTTAACCAGTTTTCCGACGATGGTTCCGGATTTGGGATCGATCGTCAGTCCTTCCGGAATCCGTATGGCGACAAAGGTCATGGGCCGATCCCCGGAGACGGACAAGGCTTGCGCCAGCGGCGTTCCCAATCGGACGCCTACTAAGCGCGGGCCGTTGAACATCGGCGCCCGGGACGCTTTTGTGGCTGATAGGATCGCCTCCTGGAGAGGAGTTTTCGAAGGAGTTCCCTCACCGGGCCCGGCTGCGTTTTGGCTCAAGCCGGACAACACGCCGCCCATTAATCCGAGAAATATCCAAACTGACTTGTGCATGCTTTCCTCTTTCTCTATCCCAGGATCGAATATCCGCAATGCGGACCATATGGCCGTTCATGGAAATGGGCTCTGTCTGCTCTTTCTTGGAGTCGCCAATCGCCCGGAAGCGCCCCCGTCCAATTCATGGTTTGTCTAGCAATCTCTGATGCGCATTCAAAGATATGCATTTTTAATGCAATTGTCAATATTATTTATTTTGTCCACCTAATTTTCATTCAGAAAACCAGAAAGGTACTCCGAATTTTATTTTCCAGCTTGGTATTGCGATTAAGGCCTATAAAGAAAACAACTTAGACTAAATAATTATTGGGGAAGTCCAGTAAAAACATATCTTGACAATATGATAATTTAAGCATATTGAATTCTTGTTAATTTATGCAAATTGGCCGTGTCAACTGATGTTCGCAAAATGGGGCCATCATAATTCTCTTCAGTTAGCCGTATGAGCCATCAGCTCATGAAGCCTGTCCAAAGATCCGAGGACCTTGTCCTCCCGGATGTAGCTGCGTTCGTTTCCCCAGTCCTCCGAGTATTCGACGAGATAACAGATTGTCAGGCGGACATAGGATTCGACCGAGGGGAAGACGCCCACAACCCGGCTCCGCCGGCGGATCTCCAGGTTCAGCCTTTCCTGCCCGTTGGTCGAGGAGATCCTCTTCTTGTCGACTTCGGGGAAGTCGTAGAACGAGAGCGAGTCCTCGAGGCCCTCTTCCAAGCAGCGGATCGCCTCAGGGAACCGCTTCCCGCAGTCCTCGATGAGGGCTGTCGCCGCTCTCCGGGCGCTTTTCTTATCGGGCTCGAGCCAGACCTGCTTCAGATGAGCCGCAAAGCGGCCTTTCTCCCGATGAGGCACCTTGGCCAGAATGTTGCGCATGAAGTAGACCTTGCAGCGCTGCCAGGAGGCGCCAAGCCACTCCTTCCGGACGGCGGCCTGGAGCCCCGCATGCGCGTCGGAGACGCAGAGCGCGGTCCTTTTCATCCCCCGGCTCTTGAGCTTCCGGAAGAAGGCCCGCCAGGAGTCCTCAGACTCGTCGAACATGGGCTCCACGGCCAGGATCTCCCGGGATCCAGTGGGGTTGACCCCGCAGGCGATCATCACGGCCACCGAGACGACTCGTCCCTCGACCCGGACCTTCTGATACAGGGCGTCGATCCAGAGGAACGAATACTCCTCAGCCAAGGGCCGTGTCCTAAAATCCTCGACCTGGGTGTCGAGCTCCTTGTTGAACTCCGAGACCTGGCCGGCCGAGATGTTCTCGATCCCCATCGCGTGGGCCAGCCGCTCGATCTTCCGGGTCGAGACCCCGTTGATGAAGGCCTCCTGGACGACCGCGATCAGGGCTTGCTCCGATCTCCGCCTCTCGGAGACGAAGAATGGGATGTAACCGCCCTTGCGGACTTTGGGTACGACCAGATAGACCGTCCCCAACCGGGTATCGACCCTCCGGGCTCTCGACCCGGAGAAGTACGTCGTCCTCTCTCTCGTGTGCTTCCCCTTGGTCGCCCCGACCTTGGCTTCGGCCTCGATCCTCATCATCTCCGTCATCACCCACTTGAGCATCGCCAGGAAAGGATCCGGTTCCGTGATGAACTGCAATAGCGCCTTCTTGAAGGGTGTCCTATAATGCTGTTGGGCCATCGTAGTAAAACTTCTCCTCTCATTCGATTTAGCCGTTGATGAGAGTTTACGATGGCCTTCCTCCTATGCCAAATTGCGAACTTCACTGTACACTAGCCACTTCCATACTAGCAGGAATAATCTTGTTTGTAATTATTAAAAATTACTTAGGTACAAAAAAGAAGAAGTAATTTACAAGAAGGAGAATTTTAGTGATAAACAGGCGAAATTTTATTAAGAACACTATTGGATCGGCGGCCTATATTGGTTTAGCTGGTTTCAACTTCATACCAAAAAAACTTTCTAACGATTTAAAACCAAATATTATTTTTATACTTACCGATGACCTTGGCTCCACCGATTTAAGCTGCTATGGGCAGAAATTATTTTCAACACCAAATATCGATACGATTGCTCAGAATGGAATGAAGTTTACTCAGTTCTATTCCGGCAGTTCTTTATGTGCCCCATCACGCTGCACACTTCTTACCGGTAAACACCAGGGGCATGCAACGGTTAGGCATAACCAAAAATTTGGTGAAGATCTTAAAGAAGGTGAGCTTACAATTGCGTCTATGTTAAAGACTGCAGGTTATTCAACCGCGTGCATTGGTAAGTGGGGAGTTGGCCACAACCCGGCACCTGATTCTCCCAATAAACATGGTTTTGATTATCACTTCGGTTATGTGAATATGTGGCACGCTCATAATTATTATCCAGAATTTCTCTACCGTAATGGTGAAAAGGTTTACCTCAAGAACAAAGTTAAAAATGTACCCAAAGACAAATATTTCCCCGACTTAGTGGGGTGGGCTTATGAAAAACACGAATACTCTCACGATCTCTTTATTGATGAAGCTGTAAAATATATTGATAAAACGAAAGATCCTTTCTTTATGTATCTGGCATTAACCATTCCACATGAAAATGGTGAAGCTGATTTATTCAACCCTGATGATACATTTGAAGTGCCTGATCTTGGACCATACGCAGATAAACCCTGGACGAGAGATGAAAAAGGTAAGGCTGCGATGATTGATAGGATGGATAAAGGTATCGGCGCTATCATAAAAAAACTGAAAGAGAAAAAACTTTTTGAAAACACTATTATTGCTTTTACCAGCGATAATGGGGGCAATGAATTCCCAACACTGATTAGTAATTATCCATTACGAGGTTATAAAAACCAATTTTACGAAGGGGGGATAAGAGTTCCATTCTTAATTCAGTGGCCTAAGAAAATTAAATCGGGAACGACATCGGACCATATTGCAGCCTTTTATGATGTTATGCCGACTCTTGGAATTTTAGCCAGCGCTTCCAAAATTCCTGAGAACGATGGAATATCATTTGCTTCAGCGCTTATGGGAAAGACACAGAAGCAGCATGAATACTTATACTGGGAAATGGCGAAGGATGATGGGTTTCAACAGGTAGTTCGTTATGGAGAATGGAAAGCTATTTGTAACTCGGATTATAAAAAAATGAATGACAATGCTTACACTCCAGAAATGGAATTGTATAATTTGAAGAATGATATATCAGAAACCAAGAATGTAGTTGCGGAGCACCTTGATCTTGTAGAAAAAATTAAGTCAATTATTAAAAAAGAACATTCGTATCATCCCGGGTTTAAACCATTAACCCAAAACTGATGTTCTGTTGTCTCATATGAAATTTAGAGTGGAGTGTGCAAATGTCACTATAAAATATTGAGCAGTTTATTATTACGAGGCTGCTAATCTTACTCCCGCTTGTATTTTTCTTTACTAATTCACCTGACTTTTCTCCCATTTTTATACACTACACCGGCTTAAGAGCTTCGGATCGACCGCATTTCAAGGCTTATGGCTCCTACTCCTTCCCCTTCGGCCTGACTGTGGGCGTCGTCGGATACGCCCGAAGCGGCCTCCCACGGACGACAAACCTAGGCTTCAACGATATGCAGATCTTTCCGGACGGCTATTACGACACGGGCAAACGCATGCCGTTCATCTTCACCTCCGACGTTTTTCTTGAATACAATATGAAGATCTCCAGGAAGTATTCGGTCGGCCTAAACGCCACGGTCTCCAATGTCCTCAACGCCAAAACCATTACCGCTTACTACGATCGACCCAACTATGCCATGCTAAGGATGACGGATGATGAGATTCTCGCCCAGAAGACGAACTACGTAGACTGGAGAACGTTGCTGGTCCAGAATGTCCCGGTCAATAGGGATGACCCCCGCTACGGCCTGTGGACCACTCGCCTCGAACCCTGGTCTTGGCGCGCGGGTGTCCGGTTCTCGTTCTGAGGAGCGGGAGCACACCCGTACGCCCAGCGATCGGTATTGCCTACGACGCCCGGCCCGGCCCTCGAAAGAGGGACGGGCCTTTTTTTGAGGTCGGTTTGCCCTGAAGGCCTGGATACTTAGGTCCAGCGGGGCGGCTTTAACGAATGGGAATATCACTAATAATTGAGAGCGGCGGCCGCGACGAGAGCGGCCATGGCCGGACTATCCATCTGCGGTCATCCCTCCAATTCTCATGCCGACAGGTGGCCAAACTCGGTCCTAATAGCGAGTCTCGCTGTGCTTCGGGTATCAATGCAGCGCTATCATAACACTTGAAATCGCCGGCCGGCTTTTCGAGGCGAGAGACTAAGCCTGGGGCCTCATGGCTCGAGCTCCTTCCTCGTCCTTCCGAAGGATGGCCACACGGATCTCATCATCTTCCCCAGCCTGTACGAAGCCATCAGGAAACGCAAAAGCCGATGAGCGGATTTGGTTAGATTAAGCTTATGCGGACAGGGTTCGCTCGATATCCGTTACGAGCTCACACCCTTTCTCCGTAACTAGGATGGTGTTTTCAACTAAGAGCATATAGGAACCGTAGTCATAGACCAAGATGTCGGGATTTAAAACCATCCCCGGTTCAAGCACAGTTTGATTCCCGAGCGTCAATATCGGGATCTCAGGACACTCGATGCCGACACTATGGCCAAATACGTTTCGACTGCGGGAATACCCTGGGTAGTAATCCTGGATGCCTTTGAGTATGGCATTGCACAGGTCGGTTATCGTTATCCCGGGACGCGCGGCTTCCCGACAGGCCTGGATTCCGTTTGACAGGGCTTTATGGCTATTCGAGAGCTTGTCTGAAGCTTTTCCTTCGAAGACTCTTGACATTCCTAAATCCCCGAAACGATGATTGACCGAATTAACGGCATCAAGGACTACGAGATCCCCTCTCTTCAGCTTGTATCCGAGCTGGCGATTGGGGTAAACCCCGATGTCGGCTGAAACACCAGGATTGCTGCCGCCCATTTTCCTCAAATTTTTGGCTAATAGATCACGGATCTCCTCCGATGACATTCCTGCGGTCAACGCCTGGTGGGTTTCATCCAAAGCCCTGGCACTGATTTTGGTCGCTTGAATCATGCTGTCTAATTCATGCCGGTTTTTAACACTCCTGGTACTCTCCAATAATGAAGAGGCGTTCCTGATATGCATTTTGGGGAACTCTTTTTTTATCGCATCCAGGGCCTTCATCGACATCTTGTCTTCAACCCCGACGACCGCATTCTCCAACTTTTTTTCCTGAATCGCCTCTATCAATGCGCCGGTGTCGCCAGGGTCCAATCCGGGACTGTACCTCCGTTTCATCAGTGCGACCATTCGCTGATCCCGTTCGCTGAGCGGCCCGGAGAAAGAGTTATACCAAGCCCCCTCGGAAAGATGGAGACTGACATGATCCAAATCACAATCGAGAAGCTCTCCCATACACCAATCCAGTTCGCCAACGAAACTGTATATTCCGGTCGAAAGCGGCCAGTGATTCCGGTTCAATCCGGCCACCTGTTCCGGTTCAAAGCGGCCACCGATTCCGGTTTAATCCGGCCACTTTTTGGACGGGACCGG
>Ga0315286_10000626_pt1 | contig 30453 bp, 45 predicted proteins | sample YL17G10_0_MG_FD_205038 | JGI IMG/M metagenome (GOLD analysis project Ga0315286, IMG submission 205038) | Sediment microbial communities from Yellowstone Lake, YNP, Wyoming, USA - YL17G10_0 | ecosystem: Environmental > Aquatic > Freshwater > Lake > Sediment | place: USA: Wyoming | collected... | reverse complement strand
GGACCGCCTTGAGCGCGGGCGTCGTGTCGTCGGGCTTGGCGCCGTAGTCCTTGGCGAGCTTCGGCTTCTTCTCGACGCGCTCCTGACACCACTTCTCGATCGTGCTCGCACGACGGAGCTGCTTGTCGTCGCACTTGAGAAGGAACCGCGCGAGCCGCGGCATCTCGTCCTCGATGTAGTCGGCGTCGAAGAACTTCGACATGATCGACGTGACGCGCGTGTCCTGCTTGTCGACGATGCGAGCCTCGTGGACCGCGACCGCGCGCTCCTCGGCTTTCGTCGCGCGCGCTTCCGCGGCCGCGAGGTCCGTCTTCATGCGTTCGGCCTCGCTCATGGCCGCGCGCTTGGTCTCTTCCTCGCGCTTCTTGTAGTCCTCCAGCTGGTCGAGCCGCGTCTGGATCTCGTCGAAGCTGTCGGTGCCGAATCGGTCGCGCAGAGCCTTCTTCGTGAAGCGCTCCAGCCGCGACTTGAGCGAGCGCGGGCTCATCTCGATGAGATCCGCGTCGTTCGGGATGTCGTCTTCGTCCGCGCCGAGGAGCTTGCGCGTCGGGGTGTGGGCCGCCGCGACGACCGCCGCGGCCGCGGCTGCGGTGGTCTCGGTGTCCGTTGCGGTCGGCGCGGCCTTCGCCGGCTTCTCGATCGCGGCGGGGGCCGCGACGGGTGTGGTGGTCTCGGTGCTCGTAGCGGTCACGGGTTGCGCCTCCGTTGCCATTGGTCTGTCCCTTCCTTCTCTCACATCACCGACGAAGCGGCTTCGAGCAGCGCGTCGACGTCGGTGAGCGACGCGACGGCGAACTTCACGCGAGCCTGCGTGATCGCGTCCGCGACCGCGAAGGTCACGGTCGACTTGGCGATGTTCAGGCGAGCCTGACCGGCCGCGGGGGCGCCGGCGCCGGGGACGAGCACGATCTTCTTGCCGGCTGCGGTGCCGAGCGTGCCTTCCGCCTCCATCAGCGAGACCACGCCGCGTGCGACGAGGCCGGGCGGGAGCGTGAGCACGTTCGCGGTGACCGTGAGGGTCGCCTCGAACGCGTCGTACTTCTCGGGCTGGTACACCGCGTCGACGTTCGTGATCGCGTCTGCTGCGAGGAACGCGAGGTTGCCGGCGGGCGTCACCGCGCACTGGCCGGTCGTGGGCGTCACGCCGGGCGCGACGACCGCAAGCTCGCCGGTCACGCCGCCCGCGCGGACGTAGGCGCGCGAGATCGAGTGAGCCTTCGCATCGTCCGGGAGCTGCACGACGTGGAGCGTGGCGAGGTCGTACGGGCTCGCGCCGGCTGCGACGGGGTTCTTCTTGCGCAACGAGGTGAGCAGGGCGCGGAGCACGCTCCCGATCTGCACGATGCGGAACGCGTCCGCGATCGTGTTCGGCTGCGCGCCGTCCATGCGGCTCTTGAGAGAGGTCGAACTGATCGCGAGAGTCATGAGAAAATCTCCTTCGAGCGCGGGCTACGCGCTGCGTGTCACTGGTTTCCTGAGATGAAGTATTCGAGCGTGCCCGCGCCTTGGGCTTCGAGAAGCAGGATGTAGTTCGCGTCGGGAACTTCGAGGATGAGCAGCCCGTACACCGGGATCTCCGCCACGAGGTTCGGCCCCACCGCGACCTTGGTCGTCATTCGAATCACGATGGGCGCGTTGGTCTTGAGGTACAGGAAGTTCCCCTGCGTGACCGCCTCACCCGCGCCCACGCCGTCGAGCGCGACGTACGCGGACGGGCTCGCGAGCTGGCGCACCTGCGTGACCTGCACGGCGGCAGGCTTCGACGGGATGCGGAGCGCGAGCGCCACGTTCAGCACGCCCCCGGGGAAGCCGCAGTCGCTTGTCGACTGCGGCCCCGCGACGAGCGCGCCCGTGATGTTGACGATCGAGGACATCAGCCGCCGTTCAGCTTGAACGGCTTGTGCTCGACCGCGACGGGCGGACCCTTGAACGGCAACGTGCCGCCGCTCGGGATCGACTCCGCGCAGAGCGTGGCGTCTCCGCCGTTCTCCTGCGGACGGTTCTTCGGGGCGTTCGCGTCGCCCGCGCTGGTCGCGGGTCCAGCGCTCGTGGCGCCCTCGCCGTTGCCGAACGGGCTGTCCTTGGCGTTGCCGGGCTTGTTCTCCATCTCACTTCACCTTCATGGGCTTGGGGTTGGTCGCGACAGGAGGCCACGGGATCGACGGGAGGCTATCGGGCGTCGTGTCGACGCGCGCCTCGTTCGTCGACAGGTCGTTCGGGTCGCCGGGCTCCTTGGCGACAGGCTGCTTGATCGTCGCGGGCGCGACGGGGCTGGACAGGTTCTTGAAGGCCATCGATCACCTCACCCGAGAACATGCCACGAGATTGTGCTCGTGTCCGTCGCGACCGGCGCGCCGGCCGTGTCGACCGCGGTGATCGTGAACGATCCCGGGCTGCCGGGCGTGATCCCGGACACCGCGTAGTGCACGCCGGTCGTGCCGCCCGGGGTCTTCATCGCGACCTGCACCTCGGACCCGGCGCGGATCGCGGCCGTCGCGATCGCAAGGGTTCCGCCGACGAGCACGCCGGTCCCGAACTGGTCGGACTGCTTCTGCACCGCCTGAACGGCGGTCTGCATGATGCTTTCGAGCGCGGCCTCGTTCGCGCCGCGGAAGCGGTGCGCGTTCTGAGCCGTGGCGGCTGCGGCGGCAACGATCGCGTCGCTCGACGGCCAGAGGAGTCCACCGGCCGCGCGGATCGCCGCGGCGTTCTCGACGGCGTCGTCGATGAGATCGCCGGGAAGCATCTGATTCCCACCGACAGTCACGGGATTGATGAGATAGAAGGTCGACATGGACTGATTCCCTTTGCGAGCGAGACGGTCCCACTCACGTATCAAGTAAAAACGTCGGCCGCAATCAAGACAGGTTCCAATGACGACGAAGATGCCCGGACGCAACGACCCGCGCGCGGCGGTCGACTACTACGCCGCGCTCCTCGCCTCGGACGGCGCGGTCTCGGGCGACACGTTCGCGAGCCTGATCCGCCTCCAAGACGACCCCACTGATTTCTACGCGCTCATGGAGCAGGAGCACCCGCACAAGAAGGGCGACGTCGAGGTTGCGTCGCCGGTCTCGCCTGAGATCCTGCGTCTGCTTGGGCAGGGCTAGGGCCTCTGCTTCACCTATCCGTCACGATCTTGTCTAGCCGTGGGGTCAGGTTCGCGACGAGCGCGTCCTCCTGAATTTTGCGGGTCGCGGGATCGGACACGTCGCGGAACAGCGCGCGCGCGTACGCGCGAAGCTGCTTACCGCCGTCACTGAACCGCTCACGACTCGCGACGACCTCGCGGAACGCGTTCTCCATGTTCACGCCGGCGGCCACGTGATCGCCCGTCGCTTCGCCCGTCGCGTCCATGACGGTTCGAATGTAGTCGTTATACGACCCGTGCCCGCCCACGAACGTGCCCGGCGAGACCCGCTTCGGTAGCTCGAACGCGTTCGGCGTGCCGAGGTACTCGCGCGTCGCCTTGCGGGCGAGCGTCTCCGTCTGCGCCTCCTCCATCGCGACGCCGACTCGGCCGAGCGGCGTGTCGTAGCGGTACGCGCCTGTCAGGTTGCCGCTGAAGCCGTGCAGCTCCTCGTGGAAGAGGACGCGGAGCGGATCGAACGTGTCGTTGATGGAGGCCGTGCTCGCTTGCGCGAGCCTGCCGAACGTGCCGGCCTCGTGCGCTTTGTCGAGCATGCTGACCGCTGTCTTCAGCTTGTCGTGGTAGTCCTCGCGCATGTTCACGTTCCCCTCCCACCCGTGCAGCGCGTGCGCGTTTCGCATCGTCGCCACGGGCTTGACGGTGTACGTGTTGCGAGAGCCCATCCCCGTGACCGCGTCGTCGCGGCTGCGGTCGAGGTCGAGCGCCTCGGTGAGATAGCCGCGCGTGCCTTGCCGAATGTCGCGCTGCACCGCGTCCTTGAGGACGCCCCGCTGCTTGCCGAGCTTCGCGTCGAAGCTGTCCGCGAGCACGCTCGCGTAGCCCTCCTTCGTCGCGCTCTTACCGAACGCCTTCGCGACCTTCATTGCGTCGAGGTCGATGTGGAGGAAGGTCGTGTCGAGGCTTTGACTCATCTCCGCCGCGAACGCCGTGGGGAGGTCTTGCTGCCGAATGAACTTCTTCTTGTTGACGGTGAAGATCGGCACCTGCTGCGGCGCCTGTCCGATCGGCGCGTTCTCGTGCGCGTCGAGCACCGCGTGGACGGCGTCGCGGTCGACCGTCGCGCCCGCGGGCGGGAGCACGTTCTGCCGAGACACCCAGCGCTTCGAGTTCAGCTCCTTCGCTTCTGCGAGCAGGTCGTCGACGTTGTACTTCGCGAGCAGCTGCTCGATGTCGACCTTCCCTGCGTCTCCGCCATTGAACAGGTCGGCGGCCTGGATCTTCCCGCCGCGGCTCTGGTAGCGGTTGAGCGTGTCGGTGCCGGGCGGTGCGCCGGTGAGCGGGAGCGGCGGGTCGAGCGGCATGATGTCCGTGGGCTCGGGCGGAGCCACGGGCGCGGGCGCTGCGTCGGGAGGCGTCGCGATGTCCGCGGGGGGCGCGGTGCCTTGCTCGGGGAGCATGGCCGGCGCGTCTGCGTCGACGACCGGCGCGGCCTCCTCCTCGCCGGGCGGCTTCTTCGCGGCGGACTTGCCGAACTCGCTGAGCGGGATCGTCGTCATGAGCGGGCGCTCGGGCGGCGAGCCCTTGCGGCCTTCGTGCTTCCACCGCGCCGCGACCTCGCCGTCCGTGCGCCATTTCAGCTCGGGCGGGATGACCCACGACAGGCGGTGCATGATCACGATCTCGCGATCGTTGGGTCGCGCGGGTGGGTGCTGCATCGCGCCGAACCACGTCTCGAATGCCTCCTCGATGCGGCGGATCTGCCCGTGCACCGCGTAGCTGTCGGCGGCCGTGCGGTCGTCGAACGTAGCCGCGAGGATCTTCACCATGTCCCCGAGCTGCGTGTCGGCTTCGCGCGCGCCCTCCCACGACGCGCGGTTGTAGGCGCCCATCATCTCGGTGCGCACGATGCGTTCGGCCCACGACGCGGGCTTGCCTTGCAGGAACGGCGACGCGTCGGTGAGCTTGTCGCGCATCGAGTCCCACGAGAGGCGCTGCACGACGCCTTGCGAGAGCTGCTCCTCGAAGGCTCCGATCGTCTGCGCGCCGTACCGCGCGAGGATGCCCGGCCCCTTCGCCGGGTCGCCGGTCAGCCGGCTGAGGATGCTGGACTTCGAGCCCTGCGTCGCGGCGTCGAAGAACGCCGCGGTGTCGAGGTCGAGCGGCTGCGACCCGACGCCCGCGTTCGCTTGCTCGCTCGCGTTCATGTACCCGAGGAGGTTCTGGCTCGCGTAGGTCGCAGCGTTGCCGGCGCCGTTCACGAGCGTCGTCTGCATCTCGTCTTGGAGATTTACGAGTGTCAGCCGCACCTGCGCGAGCGTGGCCTTGAGCCGCGCCTCGGTGAACGTCTGCGTGCCGCCGGGGATCGCCGCCAGGCGGTCCTGTAGGCCCGCCTCTGCGTCTTTCAACGACTGAGCGACCTTCGCTAGCCCCTGCGTGTTCACGAGCTTGAGGGCCGTGTCTCGGTTGAGCGCGGCCGACTCCGCGGGGGTCATGGGCTACACCTCGTCGTCGTCGTCGCTCGCGTCCTCGGGCTCATCCTCCGTAGCGGGCTCGGGCGTCGGGGCGCTCGCATCCGGCGCGTCGCCCTTCGGCTTGGCCCCGAACGGGAGCGCGCTCTTGTCGTCCACGTCCCCGCCCGTGCCGGGGAACATCGCCGCTTGCTCCTGCTTGTCGGCGTGCGCTTGCGCGAGCACGCGCCCCCACTCCTCGCCGGCCCCGACGTTGAAGCTCGCCGCGGTCAGCTCCGTCGCGGTCTGCCGACTCATGAAGCTCTTGCCGCCCGTCGCGATCTGGAGCGTCGTCGCGACCTTGTTCTGATCGTCGGGCGTGGGTGGGAAGTACGCCGGCCAGCGCAGGTCAAGTTCGCCGCCCTCGCCGGGCTCACGCTTCGTGCGCGTGACTTTGTCCTCGCCGGTCGGCACGCCGTTCGCGTCGAGGATGGCCTCCTTCGACACAATGGGCGGGAGGTTGATGACCAGCTCGCCCTCCTCCTCCTTGCCGTCTGCGTCGGTGACGATGACGCGCGCCTTCGAGCGCTGCTGCGCCACGACGAGCATGGGCTCTAGCGTCTGAGTCAGAGCGGCCCCGTACTGCTCACGCAACACGTCGCACTTCGAGGTCATCGGCGCGAACATCGCCTTGATCGCGACGCTGGAGATGCCCTGCGCCGCGACCTCGTTCGGGTTCGGAACGATGCACTGCGCCGCTTCGAGGATCGCCCGCCGCTTCGCGTCGAGGAGCCGCAGCCCCATGTCGATGCTGGAGCCGGTCATCTCCATGTAGCTCGCGTCGCCGTCCTTGCCGACGATCAGCGCGTTGTCCGTCCCCTTCTTGACGCCCATGCGGTTCACGAGGTCGGGGTCGAGCTTCAGCTTGAGCGTGGGGTCGAGGTTGAGCGTCGCGCCGCGCGTGATGACGGAGAACAGCAAGTCGACCGCGTCGAAGCTGTCGAACAAGCCCTCGCAATCCGCCTGCCCATCGTCCGACTCTGAGGGGAGGTTCTGCACCCACGTGAAGTGGGTCAGTCGATCGTTGTGGTTCACGCTCGCGTGCATGTCCGGTTCCCAGAACGGCGCCTTGCCTTGCTCCGAGAGCACCGGCTTGAACACGATGTCCCAATCCGGCGTCCAGTCTCGACGATGCCAATACGCCACGCGGTCGAACGCCTTGCCGGTCCACTCGACGCGCTCTAGCCGCTGCACCTCGGTGATGTGCTTCGGGATGAGCATGTCGCGGTCGTCCCACGAGTGGACGTAGAGGTGCTTTGCGTTGTGGACGTCGAAGCGCGGCTTGCCGTTCCGGTAGCACCACGACAGGCCGACCGTGCCCATGGCTCCGCCGAGGTTGCGCGCCTGAATCATCTTGAGCGAAAGCCGGCCCACGCGCGCGACGGTCTGGAGAAAGTCCTCGGTCTTCGAGTCGCCCTCGACGCGGATCCCGGGGAAGCGGTTCTCTCCGAACAGGAGATTCGTGAAGCTCTCGACGATGACCTTGTTGAGCCGATACGGCGCGCTCGGGCGACGCATGCCGAGCGGCACGTACCACGACGACTTCTCGCCGCTCAGGAACGGCTGCTGCGAGCGCGGAGAGCTGATGATGCGTCCGTCGAAGTCGTAGCGCTTGTAGTCGTGCTGCGTGCAGTCGAAGTACGACTGCTTGTGATCCAGCTCACGAAAGCGATCGCCGTCGAGCACGAGGCCGCCCGAGAAGCCCGTGCCGAACGTGGTCTGCTCCGCGCCGAAGCTGGAGAACGACAGCGCGTTTGTGGAACTGATCGCAAGGACGCTCATCGAATGCCTTTCCGCGCGAGCCTAGCACGCGCCGAGCCCCGCAAAGGCGGCTCCACCTCGCGCGACTTGGCGCGCTCCGCCGTGCGAGCCCTCGCACGAGCGGCGCCCTCACTCTGCATGAGGAGCGCGTCGGGACCAAGCGTAACGACCGGCACGCCCCGCGGCGCGCGGTCCTCGTCAACGTCCTCGCGTGTGTCGCGCTTCGGCAAGATCGCAACGCCGACACGCACGAGCGCGCTACCCACAGCGCGGCGCAGTCGATCGAGACGAGTCGTCACGGCAAGCCCGCGGCCGGGTAGGTGGCCTTCAAATAGGCGTAGTAGTTGTTTCGATCCGCGTCCGACAGTCGAGATCGGAGCGTCATTCGCTCGCGAATGTAGAAGTCGTCGGTCACCGCCGTGTAGCTGTTTTTCGCGATGTAAGCCGTGATCCCGGCAAACGCGGCGAACGCTCCGATCGCGGTGTTCGGGCCGTCGACGTTGTCGACGTCGATCTGCACCTTGCCCGATGCCGAATCGTAGCGGCAACAGAAGAAGTGCCAAGCGCCGGTCGACATGGCGCGCGTGACGGTCGGCCACGTCCCCGTGTAGTGGAAGACGCCGATCCCATTCGTCGATGTGAAAACCCCGAAGCGCGCGTCGCCGCTTAGGACGTGCGAATTAGTGTACGGGAGCGCCTGTTGGGCGTTCGTGCTAGCGAGATAGATAAGCCCCATCACGGTGTACGCTGCGGCGCTGCAATACGTGTCGATGTCCGACGACGTGCCGATCGTGGTCTGGATCTTGGCGCGGGACAGCGCTCCGGCCTGTCCGTATTCAAGCGCGGTGATTCCTCCGATCGTGGCGAACACTGGAGCGATACCTAGAACCGCGTCCTCTTGCGCGCCGCTCACGCCCGCGCTGGCAGCGTTGACCCATGGCGCTACGCCCGAATCCGACTTGAACCACGACGTGGCACGTAGCACCGCTGGGTCAAAGTCTGCGGTCGCAAGCGAGAGACCGTAACGACTGTTCGCGTAATCTCGGATTCTGTTTAGCTGAGCGACGGTCAGCTTGTATGCGAACGTCAGGACCTCCGCGACGTCGCCGTTGATCTTCGCCGCACCGTTATAGCTTTGGCCGATCCGCATCGCGGTTCCGACACCGATCCAATTCGCAAGCGGCGAGCATACCAGGTCGGTGACTCCGCCCGGCCTGTAGAGCCGGCCGTTGACGTCCCCTCCGATCCGCGCCCCGTCGAATTGGAAGACGCCCATGCCCCACTGGCCTTCCGGAATCGCGACCCACCCGGAGGGATGATTGACGCCGAACGAGTAGCCCCCGATCTGAAACCCGGAGCTAGAAATGCCGAGACCCCAATTTCCAAAGTCGTCGGTGAGAAGCTGCGCGTCATCGTAGAAGTTGACCGCGGGAGCGGCGGACGTGCCTCGCTTGAACAGTACGATCGCCGTCGCGTAAGTGCCGTTCATGGGCGTGACGAACGTGGCCGCGTTCGGCGTACTCGTATTTACGAGACCCTTCGTTCCGTCGAACGACGCGGGAGTCAGACCGTTTAGCGCCGCGCCAACAGTCGGCGCGGAACTGAGCGTGACCATGTTTCCGTTGACGCCCGATGTCCCGCCGCCCGGCGTTGGAAGCCATGGGACGCCGCCGTAGCTCGCGCGGTACCATCCGGTGGGGTTCAGCGTCCCGGGGTCGAACGGGGGCGTGGGTGGGGCGCTGTTCTTCCAGAACGAGAACGGGAACGGCGGCACGGCTAGGCCATCGCCTGAACGACGGAGCCGAAGACGTTCGCGCCTCGCTTGATGAACGTATAGACGTCCGTCCCGCTCGCCGTCTGCGTGGGTACGACGCCCCCGGCCCACTTCACGGTCGGCCACGTGAGCGTCGAAGCCGCGCCCGTCACCTCGACGACGATGGTCTGCCCGTCCGTCACGTTCGCGAACGTAAAGACTTGCGCCCCTGCGCCAAGCGTCTTGTAGAAGACGGCCCCGAGCGACCAGTCGATCGCGTATGCGGCGATAGCGACCGATCCGCCACCTCCGACTCCCGAGATGAGGTAGCGGAGCAGCTCCTCCAGCGCTTTCGCCCACCCGCGCGTTTGCCCGAGGATGTTGAAGCTGCGATCGGTCGCGACGAACGGCGGGATGAGGTACCCGCTCGCCTCTGCGACTTGGAACGTGCGGAGGTCGCGCGCTTGGTTGCCGGCGAGATCCTTCGTGACCAGCTCCAGCAAGTAGCCGCCGCGCGCGTCGGGCGCGAAGGTGATGCTCGGCACGACGCCGTCCGCGATGAGGCCGCGCGGGATGAGGCTGCCCGCCGGCGTGTCGATCCACGACCACGTCCAGCTCACGACCTCGCTGTCGTTGCCGTTCGTCGCGACCACGGGCGTCGCGAGCACGCCGAGCAAGGCGACGCCGGGGACGCCGACGTTGAGGGCCTGCACGAACTTGATCGAGGCTGAGACGCTCATGACTTCCTCACACGATCGTTCGGGTCACGTCGGGTCGAACGAGCCACTCGCCCACTTCGACCGTGAAAATGTTGCCGACGAGATCCTTCACCTGCACGTCGTACACGAGCTTGACCTCGGCGTCAGGGAACCCGAGCGTCGCGCTCGACGGAACGGTGATCTGCGCTTTGCCGATCGACGGCTCCGTGAACACGATCCCGCCCAGCGGCGCGCTCGTGCGCTGCGTCACGGCCTGCGAGTCGTAGTCTTCGAAGTAGAACTTCGCGGTGAACCACATGGTCCACCCGGTGATGTCGACCGGCACCGCGTCGCAGCCCGCCGTCAGCACGCGCTTGACCTGTACGTCGAGCACGAAGGTGTCACCGCGACGCGTCGCGCGTTCGGTGCCTGTAGTCTCGTCGCACGTCATCGCTTCGGGCTCCTCTTGGGTGGGGTCTTCTTCGGTGGGGTGCAGATCGGCGCCGGGGGCGTCGTCGCGGTCGCGGTGAGCGGGGCCGCCGAAGGTTGCGCCGCGGCCACGAGGGGGGACGCCTCCGCGCTCGTGGCCTCCAGCGCGGTCGTGGCGGAGGCCCCGGCCGATAGCTCTAGGCCGCGCGAGGACGCCGTATAGCCCTCGACGTCCGAGGTGGCGGCTAGGACCAGGAGGACGGCCGAAAGCGACGCTCCAGCCGCTACAGCGCCCGCAGATGGGGCTCGGATCGGCCCGAGGCCCCACGTCACGGGCAGCGCCCCGAGGCCCTGCCCGCGAGCCATGGACAGGAAGCCGGTACGAGGTCCGCTCACGGCGTGCCCTTCGCGCGTCGCGCGGGCGCGCCGGTCGTCGGCTGCACCTGCCCGCCGAACTCATCGAGGAGGTCGTGCGTCTTGAGCAACGTCACGGCGTCGTCCTCGTACAGCCGCAGCTTCCCGGGGTTGCCGCCGGCCGCTTCCAAGCGGTTGGTCTGGTACTTTCGGATGAGCGTCGACTCAGCGCGGAGCGACGTCACGAGCATCAGCTCCGCGTCCTTGCCGATCACCGCCCCGGCCGCGACGGCGTACTCCACCGCGAGCGTCGAGCCCGCAGGCGTGGGCGCCGCCGCGATGTTGAGCGAGCGCACGTAGAACCCACCTCCGATGTCCGCCATCGGCGCGAATTGCTGCGTCCAGCCCGAGGTCTTGAACGTGTTGTCAGACCAGTCGTAGTAGCTCCCGGGCGAGAGCGGGTCACGCAGCGCGATCGTCGGGAGCGGCACGAGACCCGACAGACCGCCTGTCCCATCGCGGTCGATGAGGAGCTGGAACTGATGCGCGGTCTCCGACTTCTCGACCTCCGACCACGAGCCCATCGCTCACCTCGCCTTCGTGCGCAGCATAGCCCGGCGCGACGTGGATCGCGCACCCATTCACCAGTGGTACTGGCTCCAATACGTTTGCCCCGTCGTCGCGAGGTAGGTCAGACCCGTCACCATGTCGGCCGGTGCTGCGCCCGTGTACGAGAACGATCCGACGCCTGGCGTCCAGTCGCCGGTCGTGCCGGCGAGCCGATAGCCGTTCGTGCTCGTGCCCGGCACGTTCATGGTGCTCGATTGGATGCAAAGCTCTCGGTTGACCGTCCCGTACTGGACCGCCGCCTTGAGCGCGTAGCGTTGCTTCGAGACCCACTGCGCCGTGACCGTCCCGGTCGTGCCGGTGAACGTCTGCGCGACGCAGCTATGAGACGCGCCCGCGATCGCCCTCCGCGCGATCCAGCGGTATGTTTTGCCGTTCACGTTCGCGTAGTTGAGCCCGGCTCGGAAGCCGTTCGACAGCATCGTGATCCCGCCCCCGACCGGCGTGTCGGAGGGTCGGTCGACCGTCGTGCCCGAGATGCGCGCGCATGTCTCGCCCGCCATGTCGGAGGTCTTCATCGCGAGCGTCGACGCCGTCGTATCGTCGAGCATGATCCAGACGAACGCAGGCGGGCTGTTCGTGATGATGTCGACCGACGCGGCGCCGTTCCCGGTGTACGTCCCGGTCTCGTACCCCTCCTCGGAGGGAGTCGCGCCTCCGTTGTGCCGGAACGCGAACCAGTGGAACACGGTGCCCGAATTGTTGACGACCGCGTTCGTGTTGAGCTGGAAGCCGGTCGACGTAATCGTCACGCCCGCGGTGATCGTGATCGCGCCCGCGCCGGTGCGCTGAAAGGCGTTCGCCCCGCTTTGCTCGACCGACTTGAACACGACGCCGCGTCCCGTCGAGGCACCCGTCGTGCGCGTCGAGACGACGACGACGAACGCAGGCGCCCACCCGATGACGACGTCGAGCGTCGCGCCGGTTCCGGTATACGACCCGCTCTCCATCGACTGAGCGAGCACGGGTCTACGTGTACTCCAGCTCCAGGATCACCGAGAGGTCGACGGGAGGCCCGCTTGCGCCCGACCCTTCGACCACGTCGACGTCGACGGTGATCACGTCGTTCTGCGCGACCGCCGTGATGTCCGGGGTCGTCGTCGACTTCGAGAGGTTGCCCGACGCTTGCGTGACGGAGGGACGGTTCGCTTGCGTCGTGTAGATCGTCACCGCGTTCTTGTTCACGTCGACGGTCGTGCTCCCGCTCGTCCCCGCGGTCCCGCGAATCATCGTCACGCGCCGGATCGTGCAGGCGCGCGGCGCGACCCAGAACGTGTCGATGGACGTGACGACGACGACGCGCCCGGAGATCCCGAACTTGATCGTGTCGCGCGGAGTCCCGACTCCGAGCGCCGAGAGCGTGCGCCCAGCCGGGTTGTTCGGGTCGACCAGGATCAGATCGTTGGTCGAGCGCGCGACATAGCAAAGCTCGTCCCGCACGCCCGCGTCCTGAAGGAATACGCCGCACGACTCGATCGCATCGAGCTGCGGACGGATCGGCGCGTAGTAATCGACGTCGTCCGCCGCGTCCCCCCCGAGCGCCGCGGACTCCCGCTTGATGACCTGGACGCGGTCGACGCCGATCGCCACGAGCTTACGCCGCCTTCTTGCCGAGGTCCGCGATGTCGACGAAGAGGTCCGTCGCGTTCTTCGCGTAGCCGACTCGGATGACTCGCTTGCCCGCCGTCACGGCCGCGAACGTTCCCACGCCGCCCGTGTCCTGAAGGTAGTAGGGATCGCCCGCCGTGGCGGCAGCAATGACTCCGGTTGCCACACCTTCGGAAACGATCGCCGCGGTATCGTTCAGCGCCGTCGACGCCGTGCGAGCGATCCCGACGATCCTGGACTTCGCGTCGGTGTCGGCGCGCCCCTTCGCCAGCTTGTCGTTCACGCCCGCAGCCCACGAGACGGGGTCCCCGACCGCGAACGCCTCGTTCGCCGTGTAGTTCTCTTCCGTCTTCGGTGACCGGAGGTTCGAGAGACCCGCGGCTCCCGTCGCGTTGGTCGGGTTGTTCCCCGCCGTGTTCGCCTTGGGGTCGAGCAGGACGTTCAGCCCCGTCGCCGTACGGCTCAGACCGCCCGTCGCGTTGACCGCCGCGCGGAGCTTGCCGGCTGCGGTGTTGACGTCGAATTCGAGACCGGACGATCCGCCGCCCGCGCCGACCGTCTGCGCCGCAGCCGCCGTGTCCAGCTCCACGGTGACGCTCGCGACCGTGAGGAGGAGGCCCTGGTCGAACGTGTACGCGATCGCAGGCGTCGCGGACGAGAACTGCGAGAACTGGAGCGCCGTCGTGTCGACCGTGATCGGGTCGTTCGTGACGAGGACCCAGCCGGTGTCCTTGTTCACGGTCCCCTCCGCGATGAAGCAGAACATGCCCGCGGTGACTTCCGCGTTCGAGTCCGCGTCGGTCGCGCGCGTGAGGACGAACGATGTCGTCGCGCCGTCTCCGAGCGAGAAGACGGTGTAGATGCCGTTGCTCAGGTCCGGCGTAGTAATGCTGCCGCCGACCGTCGTGACGAGCACGCGATTGCCGACGACGAGGAGCACGCCGTCCTGCGTGTTGAACGAGGCGTTGTTCGTCGGCGCCGTCAGCGTCTTCCCGACGCCCGAGCCCGCGGGCGTGAACGTCGCGAACGACGCAGTCGGCTGTACGCGCACGGACGCCTTGATGTCGAGACCCGCCGCGAGCGAGTCCACGTAGGACTTCGTCGCCGCGTCCTGCGCGCCTGACGGGTTCGCGAGGTTGACGATGCGACTCGTCCCCATGTCGAGCTGGTCGGTGTCCGCCGTCGTGCTGAACGACTCCGAGAAGCCCTCGGTGGCGTTCGCGAACAGAAACTTACGAAGTGCCATGGTCCGATTCTCCTACTTTCGCGCTTTGCGCGCAGTCGTCTTCTTGGTCGAGGTGGTCGAGGTCTTGGGCTTGTCGAGCGAGCCGCGGTCGGGCAGCGGTTCGCCGCGCGCGCCCTCCGCCGTGAGGTTATGGAGGCGTCCGGTCTTGTCGTCGATCGAACACTCCTTGAGCGAGACGCCGTAAACCGCCTCGATCTCCGCGTGCATCGTCGCAAGCTCCGCGCGCCCGGTCGACACCGCGTGGAGGAGGTCGGTCTGCCGCGCGAACAGCTCCACGAGCGCAGGATGGAGCGCGACCTCGATGGTGATGCCCTGCTTGACGGCGTTCAGCTCCGCGAGGGACATGCGCAGCTCCGCATCGAGCGCGCGCCACTTCCAGAGTCGATCGCCTGTCACGCAGAGGAAGCCCTCGTCGTCGTGCCGCGGCTCCGTCGCGGGCGTCGCGGCAATCTTCTTCTTCGTGCGAGCGGCCATCACCTAAGCCTCGTCATGATCGGGGACGGATTGAATAGCAGCCTACCAGAGTCGAGCGCGATACCAATCACCTGCACGAGAACCCCCGGCGTGACGGGCGGTGTCGCGACGGGCTGCGACGACAGCCCGACGAAGTACCGCTTCCCCGGGAGGAACGCGGGGAGCGCGCCCACGGGGAGCGCGCCGAGGTAGATCACCGTGCACGCCGTCGCCGTGGGCTTGTCGACGATGACGCCCAGCGCGGGCATCTTGAGCGGGTCAGTCGCGTCGACCTTGCGGACCTGCACGATGCCGAGCACGGCGTCCGCCGAGACGTAGACGCAGTCGCCTACCGCCTCTGCGACGGAGCAATCCGCGATGAACGTGAACGGCTCGACGTCCGGCGCGAGCGTGACCGCGTCGAACTGCCCGGTAAACGGATTGAGGACGAACGCCACCTCACGTCCTCGCCACGGTCGCGATGCGCGACGAGCTGCCGACGTAGGTGATCGAGAGCGTTGCGACCACGGAGCCGCCCGCCCCGCCGGCGCGGTAGACGGCCCCCGAGACGCGCGCGGACCCGTCGTAGCTCAGCGCGATGTAGTCGAACTCCTCGGGGACGAGCCCCGTCAGCTCGTGCGTGTTCCACGGGAGCGGGCCACCCGGAACCGTCGTGACGGAGTCCGTCCCGAAGGCGAGGAAGCGGCCGACCGTGATGTGCCCGCTCACGTCGTGGGCTCCTTACAGCGCGACGGCCGAGAGGTCGCCCACGATCGCGAAGGTGTGTGTGCCCACGGGCGCCGCGCCCGTGTCCTGCACGACGAGAACCGCGTCGACCGCGCCGCCCGTGGGCTCGCCCAGCGATTCGACGCCGCGCGGGACCGTGTCTGCGATGCCGAGCGCGCCGATCGCCGTGATGAGGCCGGGCGTCAGCGTGAACGAGGCGGTCGTGCGGTACCACGTCTCGGTGAGGCGTTCGTACACCCAGAGCTGCGCGGTGAGCGCGACCGCGAGCGCCGGCCCCTTGTACGAGACGGCGATCCGCTGGAGTGGGTAGCCGCTCGACGAGGAGCTGCGCATCGCGACGTGGTTGTCGCGTCCGTCCGGCACGCCGGTCGGGGCCACGTCGAGCGCGCCATCGCTCCCGAGCACGGGAAACGCGCCGCCACCCTTCGACCTTGAGAACGCCTTGGAAAATCGCATCGACGCACCTCGCGAGAATCAGGTGACCGTGAGAGCGGCCCACGCTACCCGAACGCCGGGCGCGGTGCCATACAAGCCGAAGCCGTAGTAGCCGTCGACGCTCGGGTGGAGGGCCGCGTCGCCGCGGATCGTCCAGCCGTCGCGCACGTCGAGCTTCCCGAGCGCGCGCATGTCCACGGGCTTCGAGTCTTGCGTCAGGCTCGCGTGATGCCCATGCCCGGCCGAGTCGCCCACGACGCGGAGCATGCCGTCGAAGGGCTTGCCCTCCCGTGCCGCCGCAAGCGAGCGCGTCTCGGGGACGAGTCGCGCGCACCAGTGCAGCCGGCGGTGCTGCGTGAGCACGTAGAGCGTGAGCGGGCACGACATGCGCGGCGCGAGGAAATCGAGCGGCCAGCCTGCGCCCCACGCGCGTCGGTGGTAGCCGGCGACGCCGGCGAGCTTGAACAGCTCCGGGCGACACTCCAGCGCGATCCCGCCCTGCGCTTCGAGCGCGCGCGCTTTCGTCGCGTCGATGAGCGACCCCTCCCAGAAGAACCCGGTCGGATCCCACACGACGACGTGATCATTTTTCCCCGCGGTCATAGCGCCTCCACCGGAGCAGCATACGGGTGGGTGCTCCACCATGCTAGTGCGCGGCCCACGCGTACCTCACTCTCCCGAACGGGCGCGCAGCCGGCGCCGCCCTTCGCGTACTGCGACAGCCGCGCGGTCACCGGCGTGTTCGCGCACGCGCGGAAGCTGGAGTGCATGCGTCGCAGCGCGATCGTGATCTGCTTCTGCCTGTCCGACGCGAGATCCGCGCGCGTCCACCCCTCCTCGGTCGCGCCGTACACGTGGGTTTGCCAGAGGCCCACGGCGCGGCCGTTGTCGTTGTCGCCCTTGCGCACGCTCCCGCCACGCGCGATCGTCGCGTTGAAGCTGGACTCGTAGCTCGCCACCGCGGCGAGGAGGAGCGCGGTCTTCGCGCGCCCGGACGGCCCCGCGAACAGGGGCGTCACCTCGGGGTCGAGGGCCGCCGTCGCGATGTCGTCCGCGATGCTCTGGTAGCTCGCCTCGGTGAGCCCTCGCACGGTGTACCAGTCGTGTGTGCTCGGCGGCACCCACGCGAGCATGGCGGACAGGACCCACGCCGCGAGAAGAGAGGAGATCGTCATCGTGCTTTGCTCCGGGGTGAAAAGCAGGAGCCCGAAGACAGCTTGCGCGGGGGGGCACACAAGGTAGGCCGCGGACTCCTGCGCGTCGGTCTTACCGCGACGACCCCTCATCAGCAAGCGCAGTCAGGCACACGGGCACCTCGCGCGGCGCGGTCCACTCCACCGCGAGCGGGTCGCGATACTCGGTGGTCTGCTTGGCGCGCGCGCGGAGCCGCTTCGAGAGACCGCAACGCGCGCAGGTGCGCACGCCGTCGTCATCCGGCGCGGACCACTTGTGATTCAGCACGGCCTACGTGCGCTCGACGTCGAGGCGTTCCGCGCGATACGCGCGAATCAGCTCGTCGCTCAGGATCCCGAGCTGCTCGTGCTTGGCGTCGGGCATCGAGAGCGCGAGCGAGATCGCGACGGAGTCAGCGCGCGGCTCGCGCGACTCACCGCAGAACGCGGCGAGCTGCATCGTGTCGCCGTTGAACACGTTGTAATCCGAGTCGACGCCGTTCGGGAGCTTGAGGCCGCCGTCGCCGTCGTGCTGCCACACGCGCCAGCCGTCCTTGCCCCACGGGTCGAGCACGGTCGGCGTGTCGGTCGGCGCCGGCACGCGCCCCGGGGTCGTGTAGCTCGCGATCCAGAGCGGGTACGCGCCGAACGCGCCGGCGGCCCCGTCCGCGAGCACGCGACGCCAGAAGTACGGGTACGTGTAGACGAGCGGCTTGCAGCCCCACAACGCTTCGGCTTCGTCGAGCCACTCAAGGCTCCAGTCGCGGATCTGCGCCGCGGAGCAGCCCCATCGAGCCCACTCGGCGCCCGGGGCTTGCCCCTTCTTCTCCGGGGGAGGCCACTCGATGTCGAGCGCGGGCGGTAGGTCACCGACCATCGTGCCGAGCGCGTCGCCGTCGACCTCGAACTTTTCGTACGCCGTGCGAGCTTGGTCGCGCGGCTTGAGGTGCGGGAGCGGGAAGGCGAAGTGGTAGCCGCCGACGTGGAGCTGCGACGCACGCGCGCCGCGCACGTTCGCGGCGTAGACCGCGTCGCGGCTTCGCTCGTTGCCGATCGAGCACCGCAGGATCGCGAACTCGATGCCCGCGTGCGCGAGCGACGACCAGTCGACCGCGCCCTGCATGGCCGACACGTCGACGCCGCGGGCGCGTGGACCCAGCGACGGGCGGTCGGTCGAGGCCGCGCCGAGAACGTCGCGCGCCTTGCGCTCGCACTCGTCGGTCACCTCGTCGTCGGCTGGGACGAAGCCGTACGTCGACTTGAACATCGCCGTCGCGTGGCCTGTCCGCGTCCCGAAGTCGCCGTCCTCGATGAGCGGCGCGCCCGCGGCGTCGCGGAACCCGAGCGCGTTCAGCGTGCGTTGCCAGCTCGCAACGTCGAGCCCGAGCGAGCCGATCCTCACCGCGCGCCTGCGTCGGTGAGGCAGCGCACCGTCCCGCACGCGCGAACCGCGTCACGCGAGCCGGCGTCCGCGATGCACGCGGGCTTCAGCGCGAACTTGCCCGACGACTCTGCGTGCTCGCACACGGCCTCGCACGAGTCGCCTCCGTCGAGGGGCGCCCCCTCGGGGCACCCGAAGCGCCTCATCGCCTCGCAGGCGTGCCGACACGCCGACCGCGGCCTAGCTCCATCGGCGTCCTCAAAGCCTGCCTCCGGGTCGCTGGGACCGGGAGCCGGGGCGTCTGCGGCGCTGTCGCCCCCGTCGACCGGCGCCTTCGGGGGCGGGCACCCGAGGACGGCCCACGCGAGGAGGTGCGCAACGGCCAGCGCGGCGCCCACGGTCATGATGAGGTTCGGCACTCGGAGCGAGCTTGTGTTGCGGTGCGTCATGAGTCCTTGTCGAATCCCTTCCGCTTGCGTGCGGCAGCCTGTCGTTTGGCGAACGCCGTTTCCCCGATCGCTTGCTTGCGGATCCAGACCGCGAGCGCCTTCGGGTCGTCGATGTCGTGGCCTTCGAGGTGCGCGGCGATCGTCTTCGTCGAGCGGGCTTTCGCCCACTTCTTGAGACCGGCGAGCGTCGCGTCGTTCACCTCAGCCTCCGACCTGGATCACGTAGAAGTCGCCCGCGCCGGGCGCGGTGATGAGGCCCTCGCTCGCGTTGCACGCGCCGTGATCGCCCCACGTCCGGCCCCACGAGTTGATGATGCGGAGCGTGCGCGTCGCGTTGACCGTCTTGTACCCGACGATCGCGAGCATGTGGCCGCCGATGATGTCGCCGTGCGGCGCGTCGAGCACGCCCGGCCCCCACGCATCGAGAAACGCCTGGTCGACGTCCATCCCGAACACGACCGGGTAGCCCTGCGCGAGCGCGTGACAGATCGCGTCGACGCGCTCACGTCCCACCGCGTCGATGCGGTACCAGGCGGTGACGCGGAACGCGCTCGCCTGCTGCTGCACGTCCCACGGCAGCTCGTCGTTGACGTGCGACGCGTCGAAGGGCCAGCGCGTCTCGTTCGGCACGCCCCACTCACGCAGCGACTTCATCGCGAGCCGGGGGAAGCTCCCGGTGTCGGTGAGCTTCGTCGCGGGCGTGAGGCGCCCAAGCGCTCGGGCGTAGGTGTAGATCGCGAGCGCGCTCGGGCGCGGCTCCGCGAGGTACCCGAGCTTCCGCAGCCGGACCTCGATCGCGTTCGCGATCGCGTTGCCCACGCACGACTCGGTCGGGCCTTGGTCGCGCACGGGGCCGAGCAAGCCTTCGAGCGACACCTCCGTGGGCAGCCCGCGCACGGCGCCCAGCATGGCGCGCGCGTTCCAGTCTCGCGCGTCGGGCTCATCGGGCAGGTACCCGAGCCGCCTGGACGCAGGCGACGCCGCGGGCGCGGCGATCGTCAGCGTCGCGTCGCGTAGGTCATCGGGAAGCGCGATGCGGTCGGTGTCCGGGTCGAGGTCGAGCTTCTTCTTCGAGGCCATGGCGGCGAGCATAACAGTCTTGTCGCGCGACGCGAGATCGGTCACGGTTCCGCCCATGCGCCCCGGCGACCGCGTGACGTTCGTTGCTCTCTGGTCTTCCTTCCGTGCCATGAAGGGCACGGTCACGAGCGTCGAGCCGCTCATGGTGCGCCTCGACGGCGACACGCATCCGATCGCGGTGTCGCCACGTGAGGTTCAATGGGACGGCGACGAAGTCTCGATGACGGGCGCGGAGTAGCTACGACGAGGCATCCGGCAGCGTCACGACGCGCGCCTTGACCGTGGGCTCGCCGCGTAGCGCGGCCGCCGTCGCGCGGTGGTGCCCGTCGTGGATGTAGGTCAGCCCGTCTGCCTTCACGAGCACGGGCAGATCCACGAGCCCGCCGTTCTCGGGGCTGCGCGTGCCGGGCGGCGTGAACCGCGGGTCGAGCGCGTGCGCGATGAGGCGCGCGCGCCCGATCGACGACTGAATGCTACTGAGGTCCGTCAGCGGCACGTCGAGCACGGGCGCCGTCTCGGCGCGCTTGAAGATCCCCGCGCCCTTGATGCGCGCGACATAGTCGTCGTGATCCTCGACCGGGAACGGCACCGCGACGCGCCCCGGGCGACCAGGCATGTCCGGCAGTGCCTCGATGCGCGCGAGCACCTGCTCCTTCGGCGGCCCGCCGCGCGCACGCGCCCAGACCTTGATGTCGCCCGCACTCGCCATGGTCTCTCACGTCTACCATATCAGCGGTCAGAGCGCTTCGACGCGCGCGACTTGGCCCACGTGGCGAGCGGCGCGACCGGCTTCTCGATCGCCGCGAGCTTGTCGTAGTACGCGGGGTCTTCGGTCAGGTGGTCCATCGCGATCTCCAGCGCGATCGCGGGGTCGTCGGTGTGCTCGCTCTCGACCTTCTGCCCCTTGCGGAGCGCGCGCGGATCGAAGTCCTCGGGCCGGCGCTTGTCTGCGAGGCCCCCGGGCAGCTTGTCTTTCCACGCGGTCGGCATGCCTCACGTCTACCACGCCGGCGCGCGACGGCCACGCCTCGTTCAGTTCGACTCGCCCCGTGCGATGCGCGCCGCGGTCTGCTCCGCTTCGATGCGCCGCGCGCGCTCCGCCACGAGGTGCGGATACGCGGCGTAGAGCTGCGCGGCGATCTCCGACGCCGGCCGGCTGCTGAGCATGGGGTCGTCGTACGACTCGCGCAGGGCTTGGGCCTCCAGCCGGGTGATCATGTTCGCGAGGTGGATGTCGCTCATCTCGCGGATCGTGATGACGCGCCCGTCGTGGGTGCGCCACGTGAGAGGTCTACTCGGCATCGTCGTCCCCCTTCGGGAGCAGCCGGTGGATGCGGTCGCCTTCGTTCAGCGCCTTGAGCAGCGGGTTCACGGCCTTCGAGACCCACGCGCGCAGCTCCGGGTTCTTGACCTTCGCCGGGTCCACGATCGCAGCCGTCGCATCGAGCGCCTTGTGCGCGCTCACGAGTCGGCGCGCGTCGCGTCGCATCTGCGTGTTCGCCGTGTCTTCGTCGTCGGTCGTCGCGCGGAACCCGAGACCGCGCTCGCTCACGAGGCCGCGCCGGTACTGCTCCTTCAAGATCGAGCGCGCCGCCGACATGCCGCCGAGGACCGCCTCGACCTCGGGCGCGTCCATGCGTGGCGTGCGGGGGATGCCCGTGATCGCGCGGTACACGACGTTCGCGGGCACCGGCACCTTCGGATGCTTGCGCGCGAACCAATCGAAGAAGTGCGCCATGCGATGACACTTCGGCATCGCGTCGGGCGCCTTGTACTCGCTCACCGAGGCGAGCACGCTCGTCAGTCGAGGTGCGCGCTTCGCCTTCGTCGTGTCGTTGGGTTCGCTCACGGCCTCACGCTCCTTTGCTCCGTCCTTCAGCACCATCGCTCGACTCGCTTTCTAGTGAGAGGTTGTACTCGTCGATCGTCTTGTACGCGTCGGTGACATTTCCGAAGACCTCCGCGGCGTTCGGCTCGGTGCTCACGTCCGGGTGAAACAAGCGAGCGAGCGCGCGGTACTGCCGCTTCGCGTGCGCGGCGTCGACGGGCTTGCCCACGCGCGGCGGGTCCATCGACAGCGTGCGGCACGCTTCGACTAGGCGCTTTCGCGGAACCGCCGCGATCACGCTATCGAGGCTCGGCGCCTGCGAGCGCGTGCGCTTGTGGAACTCGGACACGGCGAGCGCGATGTCCGCTTCGAGCGTCTTGCGGATCCGCGCGGCGCTCGGCGCGTCACGATCCCCGAGCGCGTGCGCGGCGTAGGCCCCCACGAGCGCGCGCACACCCGACAGGAACGCATCGCGGTCCATGGGCGGGGGCGTCGTCACGTCCGTGGGCGTCGGGTGCAGCACGGTCACGGACGCCCCGAGAAGCTGCGCCAGCCGCGCGCTCACGTTCCCGCGTGTCTGCTTCCGCTCGCGCTCCGCTTGGCGCAGGTAGCGCACGGCCTCCGCGAGCGTCAACGTCTTGCGATCGAGACGCGCCCAGAGCGGTGCGGCGATGTCGCCGGCGCTCCAGAGCGCGTTGCGCTGGCGGATCTCGTAGCCCGAGGTCAGGAGAATGGCCGACAGCACTTCGATCCCACGCGCCGTGCGCCCGCTTGGCGATCGCCGGCTACTCGCGTCGCGCGAGCGCTCGCCCCACAACGTCGCCTCATGCGACGCCTTCGCGTAGGGCGTCATCGCGCGATACTCCGCGTGCTGGTCGTACGGGTCGATCATCGGTCCCTCCCTACGCGCCCACCGGGCGACAGAATGCTGAGCATGCCCACGTTCGGCACGCGCTGCGACAACACGGCTTCGGCGTAGAGCGTCTTGATCGCGCGCACCATGAGACCCAGCGTCGCGTTGATCTCCTTGTCGCGCTCTCGGATCCCGTGCGCGATCTTCGCGTCACGCTCGACGATCTCGTCGACCATCGCATAGAGCGGCGCGAGATCGAGCACGGGCGCCTCTTTCGCTTCGAGCGCCGTCAGCCGCGCGTCGACGCGCTCCAGCACGTCGAGGAACTGCCCGAGCCGCGCCGACAGCGCGGTCATCGCCTCGACCATCGCATCGGACTCGGGGGCTGGCTCGGGCTCGGCCGAGACGCGCAGCGGCAGTACCGGCGCGTCCTCGTCATGCGGGTCGGACCAGAGCGCACGCGCGAGCGCGAGCGCGTCCTCGACCAACACGAGCCACCGATCTTCAGTGAGCGCGTGGCTGAGTCGGTACAGACCCTTGCGCAAGCCCGCGAGCACGTCGTCAGATCGCTCGACGAGACCGGCGACGCAGAGCTGGTGCAACGCGCGCCAGCGTGCGCGCTGCTGCGCCGCGCCGACCGCGTCGACGATGCTGCCCGCCGGCCGCCAAGTTCCGGCGCCGGACCACGGCGTCGTGCCTCGACCGAGCGCAAGCAACACCGCGCGCGCCATCGACAGTAGCGCCTGATCGTTCCGTTCACGTGCGCTCATCTTCGCCTCCTACGCGTGGGCCTTGTTCCGCGCGCTTGATCTTCCGTTCAAGGAGCTTGAGTCGGTCGTGCCACTTGGCCTCCAAGCGAGCCGCGCGCTTCCGGCGCTCGACGGCCTTGTGCAGCCCGGCGAGCACGCGCGCTAGCTCCCGCTCTAGCAGATCGGCCGTGGACGGCTTCGGCGCGGGTGGCTTCGGCGGCTTGGGTGGATCGGCATGCAGCCGCATCGAGGGCTCGTACCACGCGGGCGTCGTGCCGCGCTCGCGTGGGAAGCGCGCCGCGCGATGCCAGAACAGCCACTCGTCGACGTGCGCCGCGAAGTCGCGCGCGACACGCCTCGACAGGTCGTCGTCGATCTCGTGCGGCGCCCACACGTTCGCGACGCCTACGTCGGACACGCGACGCGGCAACCGAAGATCCAGCGTGCCCGGGTTGCGGACGGCGTCGTGCTTCTCGTGCGAGTAGACCAGGCGCGCCGTCACGATCACGGTCGCGCCCGGCCGCTCCGCGTGCGCACGCATGCCGGCGAGGATGATTCGCCGCACGTCGAGGGTGCGCCAGGCCGTGTCGTTGGTGAGCCGCAGCGTCATCGCCATTGCTCGCTGTCTTGCACGGGCGCGCGCTTTTTACTTCGTGCGCGTGCGGCGGGCGAACAGGAACTCTTGCCGCAGGGGCTGCGAGCCCTTCCCCGCCCCGACGCGGAACGTCGCGCGACGCGGACGCAGCGCAACAGGCCGCCAGTCCGCGGGCGCCTCCTGCTCACTCACGAGCACGAGCGCCCCGTCACGCACCCACCCAGCCGCGACGCGCCAGAACTCGGCCGAATCGAAGTCGCTCGTTCCGCCGTAGCCCATCGTGCCGGCGTAGGGCGGATCGCAGTACACGACGGTCCCCGGCCCCGGCGTGTGCGTGCGGTAGTCGCAGCACGACAGCGCCGCCCGCGCGAGCACCGGGCGCAGCTTGCGGACAGCGCGCGCGGCGGTCGCAGCGAAGGGCGGCGTCATCGTCCCGAACTGCTTGTCGTACGCGCGGTCTACGAAGCTCGTGAACCACTTGCCGCCGTAGCTCGATCCGAAGCCCGCGAAGCCGCGGAGCGCGCTCGGCTCGGCGTCCCGGAGCGCGTTGTACTCTGCGAGCGTGAAGCGCGTCGGAGGCTGCCAGCCCGCGGCGATCGCCTGCCACATGAGCACGAGGTCGGGATGCGCGTCGCTCACAACCACGCGCGGGAACGTCCACACCTTCGCGACCGCGGCGAGCACGGCCCCGGAACCGAGGAAGGGCTCCAGGTACGTGCTGCACGACAGGCCGCGCCGCGCGATCTGCGACGCGACCCACGGCGCGATCGTCGACTTGCCTCCGACGTACCTCATGCCGCCGCGGCTCGACCGCACCCGCGTCGTCGCGGGGGTCGCTTGTGTCGAGGGTACGGGAAGCCGCTACGCGCACCCACGCCGCGACCCGGCGCGCTCAGCGGGTCCATGTCCCGCGCGAACCTCGCCTCCGCGGCGAGGCGCGAGCGTCGCGTTCGCTGCACCACGCTACGGACTCGGCTTCTTGCCGCGCGCGCGGCGAGCGGCGTCGGCACGGGCGGCCTGCTCCTCGACCATCTTCTCGCGTTGCGCACGCATCGCGTCGGTCTTGCTGCTCGACTTGGGCTTCTTCTCTTCGGTCTTCTTGCTCGCCATGATCTCGCCTCCTTCACCTCGACATGATGTTCATCCCGATCGCAGCGTTGTCGCCCGCGGTCGGTCGTCCTCCGCCTCCGTCCGTGCGTGTGAGCGCGCCCCAATCGCGTGCCTGCTCGCGCGCGAAGAACGCGGCCATGAGCACGTCGTCGGTGTGGTGCTGCGGCGTGTAGTACAGGCACGCGTCGATGAAGCGCTGCACCTGCGGGTGAACGACGCCGCGCTTGTCGCACGGGATGCGCCACGCGCTATTCGAGAACTCAAGGAAGAGACCCTCGACACCGAACTGCGGGTGCGCCTTGCCCTGCGCGCTCGTGACGTGCGGCTTGACCGGGATCGAGCGGTCGCGGTCGAGCGCGAACTGACGGATGAAGTCCTGCGCCGCGACGGTCTCGACGCGCACGATGGAGTTGTACCGCTTGTGCTTGTCGAACAGCTTGTCGACGATCGTGGGTCCATCCCACTGCCCGATCTCCACGTCGAGGATGACTCGCACGCCGTCCGGTCGCGCCTCAAACGTAAAGAACGCGGTGTCGTCGTGGCCCTCGCCGGGGCGGATCGCGAGGTCGACGCCGGTCAGCGTGAGGTTCGGCCCCGTGTACTCGCTCACCATGCCGGTGATTCCTTCGAGCGTCGCGAGCCGCTTACACTCGTCGACCCATTCGATCTTGCACCGCGCGGTTCCGTCATCGCGACAGAGGTTCATGTAGAGCTGGTTGAACTTGTGCGGCAGGAACTCGCGACGGAGCTGCTCGACGCTCGTGCGTGGGAAGCGCTCAGGCCAGAGCGTCTCCTCGTTCGATGGGTCGGGGTCGTGCGCGATGAGGCGACACTCGTAGCTGGCGGGCGTCGACGGTCGGATGTGCGGCGAGTCCCACGACGTGTTCTCCAAGATGATGGTCCCGTCGATGCGCATCGTCAGCGCCGGCCAGCCTGAGCGCTTGAGTCGGTGCGGCAGATCCTCGGGGTGGTTCGCGGTGTTCGTGACGGCGATGCGTCCGCCCGATGGGTCGAGGCGCGAGCGCACCGACGCCCAGAACCAGCTCTCGACCTTCGAGCGCCCGTCCTGCGTGCGGCTGTTCTCTTCGTTCACGAGGTCATCGACGAGCACCCACGACAGGCGAGACCCGGCGATCGCCCCCTCGAAGCCGACCGCGTACAAGCTCGGGTCTCGGATGCCGTAGGGGCGATCGATCACGATGCTCGTTTGGCTCCACGGGTCGTGGATGTTCTTCGACCGACTCAGCTCAGGCCACACCCACTTGAGCGCGCGGGAGCTGTCGATGTAGTCGCGCGCCATCGCGAGCGGCTTCTCGGCCTGACGTTGCGTCGCGCTCACGATCGAGCCGCGCATCGAGGGGTCGCGGCCGAGGAGCCAGAGCGCGAGCCCCGCCTGCGAGTAGGTCTTCGCGTGGTTGATCGGGAGCAGGATCACGCAGAGTGGGTGTGCCATGATGAAGTCGAGGAGCACGCGCTGGTGCGGCGCGACCTTGATGGGCGCGCGCGTGTTCTCTTCCTCCATGACTAGCTCGAAGAACTCGGCCGGGTCTTGGCGTGCGCGATCTTGCAGAAGCAGCAAGTGCTCCGCGACTAGCTCGTCGTCCGTCATCGCTTCTCGATCGCGGCTCTGCGCGCGGCGCGTTCCGCTTCCGCGGCGAGGTCGATGCGCTTCGCGCCGACGAGATCGCGGAGCAGGAGCGCCAGGCAGCGCGTGACCGTGTCGAAGCCTTGCGGGCGCGGGCGCCGCTGTCGCGAGAACGCGTCCATCTCCGCGGCCAGCGCGTCGAGCGCCGGCAGGAGCGAGCGAAACTCCACGCCGAGTCGATCCTTGAACAGTGTGCTCGCACGCAGGAGCACGCGATGGTCCTCCTCCGCGCGCAGCTTCCGCAAGTCCGTCCAGTGGTCGTGCGCGTCGCCGCTTCCCCAACAGGTGTCGCACACGTCGCGCGTCATCCTGGCGCCGCCCATGCCGCCGCGCCAAGTGGCCGTCGAGCTGTACGTCGCCACGCCGAGACCTCGGCACGTGGGGCACGGGGTCTCGACGCCGCGGTGATGAAGCGTCCAGCGCAGGTGATCGTCCACGGTGTCTCGCTCCGAGCTAGTCATTCGGCGGCCTCCTGCGCATCGAGATCGTCGAGGGCTTTCGCGAGCGCGTCCGCGTTCCCATACCAGGCGTCGCCCACCGCGATCGCGTTCAGCGCTTGCACGTGCGCGCGGAAGTCGAGGTCTGTCGCGACGCGTCGCCAGAAGCGCCGCCGCACCGCTTGGCCGGCGTTCACCGGCACCGGGAGACCGGCCGCCCACGCGAACACCCAGCCCCGCCCAGGAGCACCCGCACAAGAAGGGCGACCCACGGCCGCGCCGATCCCCCGCTCGCTGATGAGCATCGCGTCCTGCGTGGCGGCCATCACTTGCGGCGCGCGCGTGCCGACCAAGTGCCAGTCGCTCTTACACGAGGCGCACCGAAGCTCCGTCGCACCCTTCGCGCAGAGCGTCACGGTCTCGCAGCACGCGCACGCCGACCCGTATCGCACCGACTCCGATTGTCCGAGCATGGGCACTCACCCTTTCCCATTCGAGGGCTTGTGCGATCCCAGAGCTTTTCGCAGCACGATCGCCTCCTCTGCGAGCGCGTGGCGTTCGCGCGCGGCGGCGAGCATCTCGGCGTACCGCTCAGTCGTCATCGTCGCGAGGATGTGCGCGCCGTTGGTCGTGACCGAGCCGGACAGCTGCACCTGCGTCGCCTCGCGCGTGCCGTAAATGTCCGAGAGCAGCGCCTCGACGCGCGTGATCGCGCTCCACCGCTTCTCCTGTCGCAGCGTGCCGAGGTACGCCTCCAGTCGTGAGGCTTGGAGCGCCTTCGCCTTGGGCCGAGTCAGCTCGAAGTCCTCGACGACCCCGCGTTCGATGCGCGCCCACACCTCGTCGAAGCGCACCTTCGGCGCCTTGAACCGTTCGATGAACGCCTGCCGGATGAGCGCGCGCGTGAGTCCGCCCGTCAGCGCCTTGCCCACGAAGGCGCCGTGCTCCTCGTCGTCGGCCGCGCTCCAGGTCCGCCCGCCGGCGTGGGCCTTGAGCACGACGACCGGCGCGACGTGCGGCACGGGAGGCGCGCTCGTGACTTGGTCGCTCGACTCGGGCGGCTTCGGAGGCTTCGGATCTCGCGGCTTTCGCGCCATGGGGTTCGGTGGATCTAGCGCCGGCCCGCGCAGGGGGCGACGAGCGCCTCGTTTCGGACGCTTGGGGCTTGGTCGCGTCGCGTGCTCGCGTCTCGTGAAGTGCGCACGCTACCTAGTCTTCCTCCGGGACGGAGGAAGCTGTCAAGTGCGGCGAACGCGACGCGCGTAGTGGGCCGCCGCGTCGAACGCGTCGTTCGCCTCGTGCACCGCCCGCACGAAGGCATCGAGGCCCGCGAGCGGCGCCTCGCATCGAATGGCCGTCAGGAGATGGTCGCGCGTGTCGTCGCTGTCCGCGGTCGCCTCCATGATCGACGCGACCAGGCGAGGGCTCGCGTTCATCACGAGAAGCTGTCGCGCCGCGCTGAGCACCCACCCGGGAAGCCAGGGCGTGTCCTTGAGTCGGATGAGGGGCACGTGCTCCAGCCAGCCCGGGGAGCTGCCTGCGGTCTCCCATCCTGCTGCGGTGAGCTGCTCGCGGATCGTCATGTCGGCCATCGCGTCGCACGGGGTCACGCGGACGTGCGTGCAATGTCCAGAGCTGCGGCCGCCCCGTCTCGGGTGGACGTACATGCGCGCAAAGGTGCACTTGCCGCACCGCGGCGTGGGGAACACCGCGTTGAACCAGTCGGGGAACACGACGGGGAAGCCGGTCACGGGCGCTGTCGTCCGTAGGGTGCGCCGTTCGGGTAGTGCCAGGGGAAGCAGCACGGGAGCACGAGCTGCGGGTCGGGGAGGTAGCCTCCGCCGACGTCCCCGTTCACGAGTCGTAGGACAGCTTCCCCGATCGAGACGCCCGCTACCATGATGGATGAGGTGCTCATCATCATGCGTGCGTAACTCTGGAGGAAGTAGCGGTCGTCGCAGTGCCACGAGAAGTGGGACACGACGTCCCCGGCGGGCATCACGGTGATCCCCGGGTAGCGCAGCATCTCAGCGGCCCACGCCGGGAGCCACTCGACGATGCGGTCATCCACGACCCACCCGGGGGGCGGCATGGGCGCCGTGTTCAGGCGAACGGGACGGAGCCAACGGTGCGGGAAGCAGAGCTGCTGCGGGTTCTCCATGCTCAGGGACTTGTACCGCCCGGCGTTTTTTGCGACGCTCGCGGCGCGCGGGTAGCTCAGAGTCTCGGTCGTGTGCACGCGGCCAGCCGATGACGATCGGTGAGAGCAGCGGTCTCCTTTTTAGACCGCCGGTCGCTGGAGTGAGCAGCCAGCCCCGCGCGTTTTTTCTACGGGAGGCCCTGCTTGAACGGGTCGCGGTGCGCGTGCACGAGCGCGAACGTCTGGATATGCCGTCGCGTCGCGCCGGTCAGGCACGTGACTTGGTAGGACCCGCCGCACGTCGTGCACGCCATGCGCACGAGCTGCGGCTCGGGCTGCTGCGTCTCGGGGTCGATCACGCGCGTCGGGTAGGTGCCCGTGACCCACGGCGCCCACGGGGGCGTGTAGGAGATCACGGGTGATCCTCGCATCGGTCACGCACAAGCCCGAGCCCCGGCGTCCTACCGTGTCTGATTCGAAGCCACACTGTCGAAGCCACGGGCGGCCCAATGAACCACTGCTCCCAATGGCCGCCTCTCGCGCGACGGTACCAACGAAAGCGATCGAGCAACCAATCCAGAAGCAACATCGTCACGCGCTCGCCGCGGTGTAGGGCAGCTTCACGAGCCACCGGAGCCGGAAGGTGCGGTTCTCGGGTCGCTGGCCGAGGAGCAGCGGGGCGGGCTCCTCGACGTCCCAGCCGGCGCGCTCACGCAGGCACGCGACGGCGAGCGCGAACCACATGGGCAGCTCCGCCGACCACGGGATGTGGAGATCGACGGCGCCCGTGCGGCGGATCTGCCGTCGATGCTTGCCCACGAGCCACGCCGCGCATGACGGGCCGAACCGCGCGACCATCATCGACCGCGCGGCCGCACCCTCGTCGACCGCGGAGACCTCCAAGACGCTTCCGGGCGCCAGCTCTGACAGCTCGTGCACGTTCCGACGTCGCATTTACTTCTTCCCCTTGGTGGCCGCCCATTTCTTGAGCGCGTCCACGTCCTTGCCGATGCCCTTGAAGCTCTCGACCTCCGCGAGCCGCGACTCAGCTTCGCGTCGCGTGAGGTCCGGCTTCGACAGGGGCTTGCCCGTCTCGCTCATCACCTGCCACTTGCCGTTCCCTCGACTGACGATCATCGGGCTTCTCCTTGTCGTAGCTCTGGCTCGGGTGCCGCAGCTTGTCGAGCGCGTAGCGTGCTTGGGTGAGGTCTTGAACGAGGTGCGCGTTCATGCGCACGAGCGCGTCGATTCGCCGCTCCTGCTCCGCGAGCATCGCGCCGTACGCCTGAGCCTGGAGCAAGATCG
>Ga0315286_10000625_pt1 | contig 30457 bp, 20 predicted proteins | sample YL17G10_0_MG_FD_205038 | JGI IMG/M metagenome (GOLD analysis project Ga0315286, IMG submission 205038) | Sediment microbial communities from Yellowstone Lake, YNP, Wyoming, USA - YL17G10_0 | ecosystem: Environmental > Aquatic > Freshwater > Lake > Sediment | place: USA: Wyoming | collected... | reverse complement strand
TTGTCCACCCTCAGTGCGTTCTCGAAACTTGCCTTCGTGACGAAATCCCTGGGCTTCCGTCCATCCAATGCGACCTCGACGGCGAGCACACCCGACTTACGGGCGATCTCCAGTTTCTCCTTGGAGATGGCATGCGATGTCGCGCAGCCCTCCACGCTCAGCCCCAGAGCCTCCGTCAAACAGGCCATCGTATTGGCAGTGAACAGGCCTGAGCACGATCCAGGCCCAGGGCACGCCCTCTTCTCGATCTCCAGGAAATCAGCTTCCGTAATCTTGCCAGCCTTGAGTTCCCCTACGGATTCGAATATTGAGATGACATCCAGCCTCTTGTCCCGATAGATTCCAGGTACCATCGGCCCACCCGTAAGGATGACCGCGGGTATGTTGACCCTGCCGCATGCCATCAGCATTCCTGGGGTGATCTTGTCGCAGTTCGTGACACCGACCCATCCATCCGCGACATGTGCCTCTACCATCGATTCCACGGTGTCTGCGACGATCTCCCGGGACGGCAGGGAGTACCTCATCCCGTCCAGGCCCATCGCGATACCGTCGCAGATGCCTGGGACCCCGAACTCAAAGGCCGTCCCACCGGCCTGCTGGATACCTTTCTTGACTTCCTCCGCAAGCTTGTTGAGATGCATGTGGCCCGGGACTATGGTGCTGAACGAGTTCGCGACCGCGATCAGGGGCTTCTCAAGATCATCGTCCTTCATGCCCAGCGCTCGCAAGAGCCCTCTAGCAGGCGCCCTGGCCATGCCCTTTTTCATGGAGTCACTCCTGAGCGGGACCTTCCGTTGCACCATCTCATTCACCTGGGTTGAAATCGTCGTGCAAGGCCTCGATTGCCTTCTTGCCGTCTTCCTTGTTGATTATGAACGATATGTTGAGTTCTGAAGAGCCTTGCGCTATCGCTCTTATGTTGATGCTGTTCTTGGCCATGGTCCCGAAAACACGGGCCGCGACCCCAGGAGTCCCCCTCATCCCGGCCCCGACGACAGCGACAATGCTGAGCCCGCCCTCGACCGCTACCTCTCTGACTTGTTTGGAGCCCAACATCGATAGCTCCAGCGCATTTTGCGCCTTCGTCCCGCCGCTCTTTGGGATTGCCAGAGTGATGCTCTCCTCGGAAGAGCTCTGGGATATCATCAGGACATCGATGTCCTCGTCGGTGAGTATCTGCAGGACCTTCGCGGCCAAGCGCGGGGTCCCGACCATGCTCGCCCCGCTCACGGTGATGAGGCTGACATCGTTTATGTTCGTGATCGCCTTCACGACGTTGCCGGACTTCACCTTGACCTCCGTCACGATGAAGGTCCCTGGTGCGTCCGGATCCTTCAGGCTCTTCACCCTGAAGGGGAGATTGTATCTCGCGGCGCATTCGAGGGCCTTTGGATGGACCACTTCCGCTCCGAAATGGGCAAGCTCCATCGCTTCTGCGAAGGAAATCGTTCCTATCATCTTTGCCGACTTCACTATCTTCGGGTTCGCCGTCATGATGCCGTCGACGTCCTTCCAGACCCAGACCTCATCGGCCTTGAGACCGGCACCGATGATTGACGCAGTGTAATCCGAACCTCCGCGGCCAAGGGTCGTCTGGACCCCATCCTGGGTCGACGCGATGAACCCACCCACCACGGGTATGATCCCTTCCTCCACCATGGCCGCAAGCGCCTGTCTGACCTGGAGGGTGGTGACATTCATGAGCGGGTTCGCCTCGCCGTAGTGATCATCGGTGACTATGCCCGCTTCGCCCCCGGTGAGCGCCCGGGACTTCATGCCAAGGTCTTCGATCACTCCGTGCAGGATCGGCGTCGAGAGTTTCTCACCGTATCCGAGGACGAAGTCCTTCGACCTCGGCGTGAGCTCCCCGATGTGAGCAATGCCCAGCAGTATGTTCCGGAGTTCGTCCCCCCGTGCGTTCACGATCTCCATCGCATGCCTGAGTATCCCTTCGTCCATGATGGCCGATTCGGCTGTCTTCTTGTGCTTCAACATCAAGGAGTCCATGAACTCGCGGACGCTCTCTTTCTGGCCGTGGCTCGCCTTCTTGGCCATCTCAGCGAGCGAATCTGTGACTCCGTACATCGCGGATGTCACGACGACAATGCGGTGGCCATCCTTGTGGAACTTCCGGACTATCGTCCCGACCTTCCTGACCTTGTCGCCGTCCGCGACGCTGATCCCGCCGAATTTCATAACGATCTTCATGGTTGGACCTACCAAATCGAAGCCCGGCAAAAATAGCTATCGGGCGAACGACCTCCTTATCTCTATCAGGTCGCGGAGGACCGCGCTCGCGGTCTCCTTCCCGCCGGCTCCCTTGCCCACCAGCGTGATCTCGCCAGCGGGATATGTGTCGAACAATATGGCATTGAACGTCCCGCTTACGTTGAGCGGATGGGCAGCGTCTATCTCCTGCGGAGACACCTTGGCCTTCTTGTCGACGGTGCCTATCAGTTTGATGACCTTTCCCTTGGCCTTGGCAGCCTGGATGTCCTTTCTCGAGACTCCAGTGATTCCGGTTATGTCCAGGTCGTTGATCGAAAGGCTCGTGCCGAGCACGTAATTCGATGTGATGACGAGCTTGCATGCGGTATCGAACCCGCCAATGTCATAGGTCGGGTCGGCCTCTGCGTAACCGAGCTTCTGAGCCTCGGCAAGGGCGTCCTTCATCTCCACTCCTTGCGCGGACATCTTGCTCAGGATGAAGTTGGAAGTGCCGTTCAGAATTCCACTAATGGACCGTATCCTGCTTCCTTCGAGGCACTTTTTTGCGAAATCGAGTACCGGCGTGCCGCCGCCGACAGTTCCGCTGAACTTGAACACGACCTCGTTGTGGTGAGCTAGCTCCATCAGCGCAGGCATGGCGAGCGCGAGAGGTCCCTTGTTCGTGCATATGACATGCCTCCGTTCCTTCATGGCAGCGCGTATGTGGCTGATGCCCGGCTCGCCTTTGGTGAGTTCCGTGGGAGTGCTCTCCACTACGACCTCACATTCCAGTTCCTTGATGACATCCATTGCGGATTTGCCTTCGAGGTAGGTGTCCCGTCCGAGTCCTTCCAATGTCCCCAGCTTCTTCTTGGATGCCAGTGCCTTCCGGACGTCGAGCCCTTCTGGCGATATCGCCGCGCCGTGCCGATCGACAACCCCGACGATCTTTGGCCTCAGGCCGAAGTCACGGTCGAGCTTGCCTGCCTCCTCGCTGATGAGCTCGGCGAAGCTCTGTCCCACGACCCCGAAACCGACCAGAAGCAGCCTCATTCAGCTGGCCTCCAGGAGTTCCTTGAGGGCGTCCAACGTGGCCTCGATGACCTTGGGCTTGGAGCTCTGAGTGACCGCGACATCAGGATCCTTCAGGCCATGGCCGGTGGAGACGCAGACGACTTCCGACGACTTGTCCACGAGCCCCTCCTCCAGGTCCTTGATCAGGCCGGCCAGAGCCGCCGCACCTGCGGGCTCCGCGAATATCCCCTCATGCTTTGCAAGGGCCTTCTGGGCTCCGAGTATCTCCTTGTCCGAGACGGATCTCGCCCCGCCTCCGGATTCTTTGAGTGCCCGCACCGTCTTCTTCCAGTTCGCGGGATTCCCTATCCGAATCGCTGTCGCGACGGTATCCGGTTTCTGAACGGGCGTGAGTTCGGACGAGCCAGTGGCGAACATGTGCGCGACCGGTGCCGCTCCCTCTGCCTGTATTCCACGTATGATCGGATGACCAGCGGCTAGGCCCATGGATTCGTACTCGGCGAACCCTTTCCAATATGCAGCCGAGTTGCCGCCGTTGCCCACTGGGATGTAGAGGTACTCGGGCGCCTTCCCGCCCAGCTGGTCGCAGACCTCATACGCTGCGGTCTTCTGCCCCTCGATCCTGAAGGGATTCACGGAGTTGAGCACATACATCCCGAGTGCTGCGGATGATTTCATGACCATGTCAAGCGCCTGGTCGAAGTTGCCTTTCACCGAGACGACCAGTGCGCCGTGCATCATCGCCTGAGCGAGCTTGCCGAGCGCCACCTTACCCTCCGGTATGAGAACGACGCACCTCAGACCTGCTCGGCCCGCATATGCGGCCAACGAGGCCGACGTGTTCCCAGTGGACGCGCACGTCACGGTCTTCATGCCAAGCTCCTTCGCCTTCGTTATGCCGACGGTCATCCCCCGATCCTTGAACGATCCAGTCGGATTCGTCCCGTCGAACTTGACATAGAGCTTCTTGAATCCATACTCCCGTCCCAGGCTTTGGCATCTGATGAGTGGGGTCCCGCCTTCCGACATTGAGAATACCTCCGTCTGCGGGCCAATGGGGATGAGCTCCCTGTACTTCCATACGGACAGGGGCCTCTTCTTGAAATCACTCCTTGACAACCGCTCCAATGCTGCTTTCTCGTCGACCTTTATCTCAAGCAGGTTGCCGCAGGATGTACATGCATAGGCAGGCCTGGACATGTCATGAGTTCTGCCGCACTCGATGCATCTCATCTCGAACTGAGCCACGATAGCCTCCCCTGCAGGTGCGACTGCTATGTTCATTGGAAATATAAGCCCTTCGCACATCTGGATGGTTTCTGACCTGGCCAGTCGGAACGATTCGACCGCCGTTAATGATCGATTCTGGCGCTTGGAAAGGGGCGAGTACCTTAATATGCGGGCATGTAATCTCCATTCGTCCAGGTGTTTCGATGACTTTCGACCGGGCGGTTGTTTCCTCACCTGCCTCCATTGCCAACTTCGGTCCGGGCTTTGACGCATTCGGGCTATGCCTCGAGTCCCCCAAGGACAGGATATCCATCAGGAGACTCCCAGATGGCAAGCGCGTGGTCAAGGTCCTTGGGAAACACACTCTGCCGACCCACCCCGAGAAGAACACCGCCTCGTACGCCGCAATCAAGCTCGCTGAGACGTGCGGCCACGAGGACATCGGTTTCGCGATGACGGTCCGCAAAGGCATGAAGCCGGGGAGCGGACTGGGCAGCAGCGCGGCGTCTTCGGCCGGTGGTGCGCTGGCCATGGCTGCGCTCCTTGGCCTCAAGAACAAGCAGATGATACTCGAGGCTGCAGCCATGGGGGAGGAGCTGGTCTCGGGCTCGCGCCATTTCGACAACGTCTCTGCCGCAATATATGGTGGTTTCACGATCGTCTCCGATTTCAAGACCAGGACCGTCATCCAGATACGCCCTCCGCATTTCCAGGTGATCGTCGCTGTTCCGAACATCACGATCGAGACGCGCATGGCGCGCGAGATACTTCCTTTGACCGTGAACATGAGGGATGCGGTCTGCAACGTCGGATGGGCCTCGGGCATGATGCATGCGATGATGAAGCAGAACGTCAAGATGATTGGCTCGTACCTCAACGACAAGCTGGCCATCCCATACAGGAGAGAGCTCATCCCCGGCTATGACGAAGTGCAGAGGGTTGCGACCGAAGCGGGCGCACTCGGAGTCTCCATCGGAGGTTCGGGACCTGCAGTCTTCGCGATATCTCAGGGCAATGCCGTCAGGATCAAGGCGGCCATGGTTGGCGCGTTCAGAAAAGCGGGACTGGGATCCGAGTCATTCATCACGGTCCCTGGCAAGGGAGCGAGGATCGAGAGCTTGGCCTGAGAGCCTCGATCTCAGAATACAATCCTCTCTCCGGGCACTCTCGGAAACAGAGTCACGTCCCTGATGTGCTTCTGACCCGTGAGGTAGCGCACCATCCTTTCGATCCCCAGCCCCCCTCCAACTGTCCTTGGTATGAGGCCTTGACTTGAGACCTGCAGGTACGTGTCGAAGGCTTTCATGTTCGTCTTCCTCTCTGCCATCTTCCTGACGATCTCCTCGTGCTCCCATTCCCTCTCGCCTCCGGAGAGCGCCTCACCGTACCCCTCTGGCCAGAGGATGTCGTAGTTGTGGTAATAGCCCCTTCTCTCCTTGTCCTCTCGGTCGTAGAACTCCCTTCTGAAGTTCATGATCCAGAAAGGATCCTCCGCCCGATGCGAGGCTAGCTTCTCAAAGTCCTCCCCGAGTTCCTTCCTCAGGTCCTCGGACTCATAGACCTTCAACGGCAGCTTCGGGACCTTGAGGGTTCTGTCCAGGGCCTTCAGGTCGTCTGCGCACTTCCTCATGACGAACTTGTAGATGCTGGCAATCATCCCATCCGTGAATCTGATGAAATCCTTCTTCGTCTTGTCCTTGAACTCGATGTCGACTTGGCTGAATTCGAACAGATGCCTGCCTGTCTCCTTCAACTTCCCATCTTCAAGGCGGACGTTCGGCGACATGAAGTAGATTTTGTCAATACCGTCGTTCAGGAGCGAGAGCTGCTTGTGGAGGATCATGCTCTTTGTCAGATGCAACCTCTGGCCGTAGTACTCGACCGACGCGTCGAAATGCGGGTGGTTCAAAGGGTCGGTCTCGGGAGATAGGATGATCGGCATCGATTGAACCACCCCGTGCTTGTGCATGTAGTCGTGGATCGCCATCAGGGCCGAACTCTGCACCCTGAGGATGTGCTTCCGTTTCTCCGATTTGATGTGCAAGACCGCTTCCTTCATGGTTTCTGCCCTCTCTTGCATAGCAGAAACGACGGACAGCGTAACATGGTATATCACCATTTCGCTGAAATTTCCGGCTATTTTCCGGTTTTAGGTCAATATTCAAATAGAAAATCCGTCAATATGCCGAGTCATGTTGGACGAGAAGGACACCGAGATACTCGGTGAGCTAATGAAGGACTCTAGAAAGACGACCAAGGCGATCGCCCGCTCTCTCGACATCCCGAGGGCGACTGTCCATGATCGGATCGCGAAGATGGAGAAGAAGCATGTCATCAGGAAGTACACGGCTTTTCCGGACTACTCTCAACTGGGCCTCGGCGTGACGGCCTTCATCCTCGTTCAGTTCGAACCAGAGAAGGGCGTGTCGCAGAGAGATACGGCGGATGAGATAGCGGACTTACCGGGGATATTCGAGGTCCATATGATCTCGGGGGAATATGACATGCTCCTGAAGGTCAGAGGCTCCAGCATGGAAGACATCGGCAAGCTGGTGATCGACAGGCTTAGGGACGTCAAAGGTGTCTCCAGAACGCTCACCTGTGCGTGCTTTACCACCGTCAAGGAATGAGCGGGCCTGATTGTCATTAAATGCGCTTCTTGACAAGTCTGACCGCGGTCTCAGCCACTTCGCTCCTGACGGGTTCCACAGTGTGCTCCTTGAAGATCCTTCTCACTTCGTCCCCCGCGCGATCGAGCATCGTCTTCGAGCCTTTCGCCTTCCAGGTGTCGTAGGATGATCTGTCCGTCACGATGGGGATGAAGTGCTCCGTCCTGAAGTGTTCCATCGTGTGCCGTTGCCCGAGGAAGTCCTTCCCGATCCCGACCTTGTTGATGACATCGACAGCCAGCGTGTCGTCGTTGACCTCGATGCCCTGCGCCATCCTTCCGATGATCCGGGACATCTCGCTGTCGATCACGAGCTGCTCCAGCCAGATAGTCCTGCAGTCCTCTAGCAGGCCTATGCCAGCGATCATGTCGGCACCCGCCAAGATGGGCGTGACGGCGCTAGAGAATTTCTCGTAGGCCGCCTGCTCGTCAGGCTCTTTGGACGTGGTCACGAAGCCACCCACGAGCGATGGGAATCCGAAGTAGTGCGCCATCTGGGTATACGCAGCGGACGTGAGTCCGTGCTCGGGGGAGCCGCCCGCCCGAGTCGAGGTCTTCATGTCCATCGGCGCGATTCCGCACGAGAATACGAATGGTGTGCCCGGCCTGTTGAGCTGAAAGAGCGTGTTCCCCGCTAGTGCCTCGGCGACTGCCAAGGCGACAGAGCCCGCGAGGGTTGCAGGCCCCGTGGATCCGGGGCCTGGCATGACATAGAAGCATATCGGGAGACCTGCATCCGCAGCCACGAAACCCGCGTCGAGCCCTTCACCCTCTATCTGCAGTGGCGTGAAGCTCGTGTGGATCGAGCTGATGATGGGCCTCTTCCTGAGTTCCTCCTTTCCGCCCACAGCTGCCGAGGCCAGCTCCACGACGTCCTGGACCTCCCATGCGGTGGTGTCAGTGGCGAGTGTGATGTGCTTCTCGGTGTTCTCCAAACTGGCCTGGAGGTCGTGGATGTGCCTCGTCCCCTGTGGAACATCCTGCGATGTCACGTTCGGCCAGTTGATCCCGTGGCCCTTAAGGGCGTCCGCAACGAACGCACTCCTTGCGACATCAGATTTCCTCGAGGTGACCCTCTTCCTCGTCTCGAAATCCATCGCCTCGGTGCCGTTCCCGTCGCTGCATACATGAACATGCTCGAAATCCAACCTTGCATCGTGCTTCCTCGTCCTGCCGTAGAAGACGACCGCTCGGTCGTTCTTCCGGGCCATCTCCTCCACGAGGCTAGGAGGGAACTTCACGACTGCGCTTTTTTCATCCACCGCGCATCCAGCGTCACGAAGCAGTCTCCGTCCTTTTTCGCTCCGGACCGCTACGCCCGTGAGTTCGAGGATCTCCAGGGCTGCGTATCGTGTCCTCTCGACGCCTTCATTCGTGAGCACATCCCGCCTGCAGCGGACGGGTATTGAGTTAGCCATTCCTTGCCCCCTGAGTTGATGACGGTGTTGAGCGTGAACTCAAAGATATGAGAAAATGATAAGAGCGGCCGGACGCAGGGATGCGCCCGGCCAACAAGAGGTTTCTAATGGGTCTTGGACTCCCCGCCCCACATGGGCTTCTTCGCCTTCTCGATGACGCCCTGCAGCTTCCTCTCGACCTCGCCGTCGAGCGCCGGCACCTTGTGGTTCGCCAGGATCCACCTGGTCTTGTCTCTCGCAGCGTCGACCAGTGTCTTGGAGCCGGCTTGCGACCAGGCATCGTACGAGCGCCTGTCGATCAGGTTAGGCATGAATATCTCGGTCTTGAGATGGTTCATCGTGTGCCTCTGGGCAAGGTAGTCCTTGCCTGGCCCGACCTTCTCGATGACATCGAGAGCCAGTGTGTCGTCGTCCGCCCACTGCCCCCTGATCAGCCTCGCGATCGCACCGATGATCTCATCGTCAATCACGATCTGTTCCAGATACAGGCAGCTCGAGTCTTCGAGCAGTCCGACGCCGCACATGAGGTCAGCTCCTGCAAGCAGCGGACCGGTACAGCCGGTGTAGTATTCCAACACTGCCTGGTCTCCGGGCTGCTTTGCCGTCGCAGAGACTCCAACGCAGGATGGCATGCCGTAGTAGTGCGCGAGCTCCGTGGCCATGGCCGAGGAGATAGCGTGCTCCGGGCTGCCGCCCGCCCTTATCGTGGTCCTCATGTCGAGGGGCGCGTTGCCCATGCCGTATATGACGGCCGACCCTGGCGCGTGCAGCTGGGTCATGGTGAGCGCGCTCAGTACCTCTGCATTGCCCACGACGAGCGATCCGACCAGCGTGGCTGGGCCGGTCGCGCCCGGCTGTGGCATGCCAAAGAACACGAGTGGAACGCCCGCCTTGGCGAAGTACAAGCTGGCGTCCATGACGCCGGCGTCGTGCTGAAGTGGCGCGTAGGTGCACTGGAGACAGGAGGTTATCGGCCTTCGCCTGTACTCCTTCTCGCCGCCCGCCGCTATGTACCCCATCTCTGTCAGGTACTTCGCATCCGAGAGTGTCACGCCCGTCTCGTACATGACGTGCTTCTCGGTGTTGTTCAGCGAAGCATCGAGGTCGTGCAGGTGCACGACAGAGGCCGGCTGATCAGTCGAGCTGACCATGGGCCAGTGGATGTGCACGTTCTGCAAGTAGTCGATGATCCTCGAGGACTTGACGAGGTCCTCCTTCGTTGAGGGTCTTCTCTTCCCGGTCTCGAAATCCACTGCCACCGCGCCGTTCCCGTTGGCGGTCATGTAGCTGTGGTTCATGTCGAGTCTCGCATCAAACTTGGGGTTCCTCCCGGCCAGCGTTATCGAGGCTTTCTTCTTGTCCAAGGCCTCTTCAACCAGATGCGATGGGATCTTGCAGATCCTCGTCTTCTCGTCAGTCTCGCAACCGTTGTCCTTCAAGAGCTTCCTGCACTCGATGCTGTTGACCTCGACACCCACCTTCTCAAGGATGTGCAGAGTTCCCCAGTGTATCTTGTCGAGATCCTCTTCGCTAAGGATCTGGAAGCGGACGCCCCGCGAAATGCCAAATGCCATTCGGGCTCACCTGACCAGTTTCTTTGCTACATCAACTGCGCCAGATGCGTCGCCACTGTAGCCGTCGGCTCCGATCTCCTTTGCATACGTGTCTGTAACCGGCGCCCCGCCTATGAGAACCTTGATGGCCTTGTTCTTCTTCTTCAGTGGGGTGATGACCTCTGCCATCCTTGGCATGGTCGTCGTCATGAGTGCGGACATCGCCATCATGTGCGGCTTGATCTCGTCGGCCTTCTTCAGGAAGTCCGCGGATGGGACATTCACGCCCAGATCCACGACCTCGAAGCCGTTCGCGGCCAACATGGTGGACACGAGGTTCTTGCCGATCTCGTGTATGTCATCCTGGACAGTCCCGATGACTACCTTGCCGGCGCTCGCCCTGTGCTGCCCCTTCGGGACAGCGGGTTCGAGCACGGCCAATGCGGTCTTCATCGCTTCTGCGCCCATGACTAGCTCGGGTAGGTAGATCTCTCCCCTGCCGAACCTTTCACCAACAGTCTTGATACCTTCCGCCAATCCTTTCTCGATGGCGACGAGCGGGTCAACGCCGGCCTTAAGTGCGCTCTTTGCGAGGTCAGCGATGGTTTCCATCTCGTAGTTTATCACAGCGTTCTTCAGCTGCTTTACAATATCTTCCGGCATTGGTTTACCCCCAATACGTTCCTCAGGGTTTTCGACCCCTCGGGTTCTTCGGACTGGAAAGCTCTCCTGTCGCGTGGACAGTCGCTTTCTACCGACTGAACCGGCATAAGCGCATCCCTAATTAACTTTTCGCTCTTGGGCGCCTGAGTCGCCGCGTGCCCGCCGGGCCTGGTCCAGGTTACATATTGTGCTATAGAATAAAAATGCCGTCTTCCCCCCATTTCCAGGCGAGTTGTCCATCCCCGCGTTCACTCCCTCCGTTGTCGGAAACTTTTTCTGGGAAGAGGCGTTCACCCTTTTGAGGAGGCCAGAAAAATGGCTGTACCAGTAATAGAGCTCAAGGGAACATCGAAGACAGTCAAGATCGGCGCCACGAAGACACCAGTCATCGTGGGAGAGAGGATCAACCCGACCAACAGGAAGGAGCTCATCGCGAAGCTCAAGGCGGGAGAGTTCGACATACTCGAAGGAGAGGCTAAGAAGCAGGTGGCGAACGGCGCCGATGTGCTGGACATCAACGTTGGAGTCCCGGGCATTGACGAGAAGCACGCGATGCTCGAAGCGCTCCGGATCGTACAAGGCGCGGTCGACGTCCCGCTATGGATAGACACTTCCGATCCCGATGTGCTCGCGGTCGCCTTGAAGAACGTCAAGGGCAGACCGGGGATAAACTCAACGACCGGTGATGCGAAGAGGATGGATGTCGTGATCCCGCTCGCGGCGGAGTATGGGGCGGCGCTGGTCGGTCTGTGCATAGACGAAACGGGCATTCCAGCGACCGCGGAGAAGAGAATCGAGATCGCGAGAAGGATCATCGACAGGGCCGAGAAGGCCGGACTCGACCGGAAGAACCTGATCATCGACTGCGTCGCCCTTGCATGCAGCACGGGCGAGTCGGGCGCGAAGGCGACGCTCGACACCATCCGGATATGCACGGAGGAGCTCGAGGTGAACACGACCTGCGGGCTGAGCAACGTCTCCTTCGGGCTGCCCGACAGGCCTCTCCTGAATGCATCGTTCATGTTGATGTGCGCGGGCCAGGGCATGACCTGCTTCATCGGGAACCCGAACGACCCCGACATGCAGGCCGCGCTCAAGTCCTCCAAGCTCTTTTGGGGCGAGGACAAGTTCGGCATGGGCTACTTAGCGTGGTACAGGAAGAGGCAGGCCCAGCTTGCGACCGAACCGAAGAAGTGAGTTTATCCCCCTCGGCCATACCAACAGCTGCAAAACTCCTTCCGCTGATTCCATTCTCCAAACGAAAAACAAGAAACGGTCATCTGGAATGGAGAAAGGTCTCTCGTGACTCAGCGTTTTCTGAGCTTCGGGTTTAGCACGTCGTCGATAGCGTATCCGACCAGCGAGAATGAGAGCACCATGACGACTATCGCGGTTCCTGGGACGCCGATCCACCACCATGCACCGTTAGTGAACGCGCCTGAGTTGTACGCAGCCTCGAGCATCGCTCCCCAGCTGATCACACTTGTGTCGCCCAACCCGAAGAAGTCAAGGAAAGCCTCGGAGAAGATCGCGATGGCGATCAGCAGGACCGTATTTGCGAATATCAGGGGAAGCACGTTCGGCATGATGTGTTTCTGGATGATGTGCACGTCGCTCGCGCCCACGGCCTTCGCCCTTACGATGAACTGCCGTTCCTTGATCGTGAGGACCTGGGACCGGACGATTCTCGCCGTCGACGGCCAGCTTGTGAGCCCTATGACAACGATCACCCAGATGAACTTCTGACCGAGGATCGCCATCATGACGATCATGAGCGGGAACCATGGCAGGACGAGGAAGAAGTCCGTGACCCTCATGAGGACCTCGTCGGTGACCCTTCCGAAATAGCCAGCCAAGAGGCCGATGGTGGCACCGATGATGACAGAGATGAAAGTGGCAATCAGCCCGACCTCCAGAGAGGCTCTCGTCCCGTACAGCGTCAGACTGTATACGTCCTGACCGATGTGGTCAGTGCCGAGCGGATGCACCAATCCCGTGTACTTTGATGGCTTGAACGAGGGCGGCAACGGGTTCTGCAGCGGCGGATGGTCATGGAGATGGTTGGCTTCGCGGTGTTCGAGCAGAGTGGGCTGCGGGACGGTCGAGAGAAGCGGGGCGAAGACGGCCATCACCACGAATGCGATTAGGATGATGAAACCGGCGAAGCCTAGTCTGTTCGCTCGAAATATCTTCCAGGTCTTCCTGGCGTTCTTGATTTGAAGCTTTGCCTTCTCAATGTCCGTGGGAGTGACCAGCGCCTTGTCCCTCCGGTATTTCATGATACACCATGCCGACGCTATCAGTATTAGTGGGATATCGATGAAGAGGAGGATCCATTGCTTCTCGTAGAACGTGGGATTCCTGAGCACATGGACCGTCAGGTTGTCAGAGGACGAGTAGCCGAGATCGTCGGTGATGGTCAGCATCACCTGGTACGTGCCGGGCTTCGAGAAGTTGAACGAAGTGACATTTCCGTACAATGTCCAGTTCTTCTTGTCAAAGTTGAAAACAGTCCACGTGTAGTTGGTTATGTTGCCACTGGACCTGCACGCTGACGCGTTCAGTGAGACGACGGACTTATCCGACCCCTCCATGAACTCCCTGCTTGATCCCGCATCTGCCTTCGGAATCACCCTCACGGTCATATGGTCGAGCGAGCTCTCTCCCGCGAAGTCCGTTACGTTTAGGGTCACGAGGAAGATGCCCTCGTTCATCCAGACGTAGTTGCCTCCATTGACTTCCATGATGCTTACGTTGACTTTGTCGAAGAAAGTCCAGTTGTAGGTCAGGTCGCTTTTGAGGTCCGACTTCGACGATGATGCGTTTAGCGCCGGGTACCCGGTGACGTTCAGCGAGCTCCCGACCATCACGACCGAATCGTTCTGCGCGCAAGCCGTCGGATGGTTGGGGACAGCCGTCGGAGCCGGCCATGTGGCTGCCGAGGGTCTGGGCGTCACGGCCCCCATCACAATTAGGGTGCACAGCAGAATCAGAGTCGTCGCAACCAGCGCCGTCCTCAGATGCCCAGAATCTTTGTTCTTCTCAGAACCGTTGCTCATCCAATCACCCTCAGACCGTGACCCGGGGGTCAAGATACATATAGATCATATCCGCGATGAGATTGGCGAATAAGACTGCCACCGCCATCAGCAGGAACATCGCCTGAAGCACCGGGAAGTCCCGTTGATTGACGGCCTCCCATGTGATCAGCCCCATGCCGTCGTACGAGAATACCATTTCGACCATGATGTCCCCGCCCAGCACCCAGCCGACGCTGATGGCCGCGACGGTCACAACGGGAAGCATCGCGTTCCTCATCGCGTGGTTCTTGAGTATGTTCTCGTTGGATATCCCCTTTGCCCGCGCAGTCACTATGTAGTCTTCTGTAAGCACATCAGTCAGCGAATTCCTCATGATGAGCGCATACTCGGCCATCACTTCCATGGTGAACGCGGTCACGGGTAGAACCAGGTGATAGCCCCTGCTGATGATCTTGTTCAATAGTGATAGTTTCACGTAGTCATGCCAGTTCGGGTCTCCGGGGAGATAACCGTAGGGCCCACCGATTGGAAACCACTTGAGCTCACCTCCAAAGATCATCAGCATTATCAACGCGAAAAGGAAAGTGGGCATCGAGTAGAACACGAGCGCGAACGCCATTCCCACGGTGTCCACCGGTTTGCCCCTTCTCCAGGCCGCGGCCCTGCCAAGCGCGACGCCTAGGTAGATCGCCAAGGTCGTGCCGATGCCGACTAGGAGGACTGTATTGAAGATCGGGTATGTCAGCGCGGTGCTTATGGACTGCCTCGGCCAGACAGTCGAGCTTATGCCGAAGTTAAGCGTGAGCACATCATGGAGATAATAGTAGAACTGTACGTAGAGCGGATCGTCCAGGTGAAAGCTCGCCCTGAGCAGCGCGATGAGCTCAGCACTTGCCCCTTTGGGGACCATGACCCTCGCTGGATCCCCGGGCATTATGCGGAACAGGAAGAAGTTGAACGCGATGATTGCGAACAGGGTGATTATCAGATAGACGATCTTCCTGATTACGAACGACCTCATGTCCATGGATGTTCCCCCTGATCCTCGTCCTTGGTTCTATGCCAGATGCATTGTCTATGTTCCCTCTCCTGTTCTCCAAACCGTCAGCTGGGGTTTGACTGCTTCCGCACGGTCTGGAAGGGATCTACTGGCCCGTTTCCGGGCCAGGGGTTTGACCGCTCATTCGCCGAGCGGGCTCTCGCTTATCTTGCCCTCCTTCTTCTTCCCCTTGAATTTGAAGAGGACCACGACTGCCACTATCGCGGCAACGGCGCCGACACCCGCTGCGATCGACAAGAGGCTCAGTCCTCCACCGCCTGTTTTCCCTCCAATCGGCACCAAGTCAAAGTAGAGTGGATTGCCCATCCAGAAGTTGTCTACGCTCCGACCTGGATCGACAGCCCAGTCGCCCCAGCCGGTGAAGGTGTCGGTTCTCCACGCATAGGTCTGGTAGACATAGGCCAAGATGATGTAGGGGGCGTCAAGGTAGTGAACCCTCTGTGCGTTGTCCACATAGACCTTCCGATCGGTCTGGTTCAGCGTTGTCACGCTAAGGGTGTAGTTCTGCTCGTAGGATTCGTTGTACCACTTGTTGTCGCTCCACCCTCCCCAAGCCTTCCTCGAAAGAGAGAACAACTGGTAGTTGGGATCGATGTCTGCGCTCCAGTACCATATCATGGTGTCGTATCCGTACGCATACACCTGCTTCTGCATGGTTGCCTCATCCAGGATGCTCAGGACGAGGTTGACCCCAAGGGTTCTCCAGATCTGTACCAGGTACAACCCTATGTCTCGCTCCTCAGGATACTCTCGTCTTATCAGCATCTGGTAGGACAGTTCTGTCCCTTCGTCAACACCGTAGTCAGCTACGGCCGCGCTCGTAACCGAGCAGGTCCTGATCCCGTCGGGGTGTCCCGCTGGTCTTGGATATCCACTTCGATCGAGCAGGTCGTTTGCCGCCGCGATGTCGAACTTGAACTGGGCCTTTTCAGTGGCGTTCGGCTCGTAGTGCCAGTATGTGTTCACCGGTGGGATCGCCGTCGTGCCCACGTCGGCGAGGCCCAGATAGTAGTTCTCCACGATGTATGACTTGTTAGTCGCCATGGCGAGGGCCTGCCGGACGTTGTGGTCGAGCCTTGACGGGTTGGGTCCTCCAGTGTTCATGCAGAAGCCGATCTCGGTCCAATACTGTGTAATCTTGGGCCCAGAGAAGAAAGTGATGTTGGCCGGCGCGGCCGTCTTCAGCGCGCTGAACTCCTGCGGCGGGAACGCAGCGACGTCTATCTGGTTGATCTTGATCGCGTATGACATCGCAGCGGCGTCGTCGTAGAAGTGGAAGATGAGCTTGTCGAACTTGACCTCCCATCGGTCCGAGGCCTCACCCGGCAGAAGCGCCCTATCCTTGGCCCAGTGATAGTTCGGATTCTTCACCAATGTGATCTGGGTCCCTGCGAGATACTCCGCATTGATCCTCGAGGTGGCCATGAAGGGTCCAGTCCCCACGACAGGAATCGCCTCTTCATCGAACAACCCGTCCCACTTGTAACCGATGTCGAAGGCCGTCATGGTCTGCAGCTTGTGCTTCGGCAGCATCGGGATGGAGACTAGGTAGGCATATGCAGCAGGCGTCGGCTTGTTCGTGACCTTGTCCCTGAAGTGTATCCTCACCGTGTAGTCATCGACCTTGACGGCGTCTCTCATGAAGTACGAGTAGGGCTGGTAGGACCACATCGACGAGTAGTTGCCCGCGTTCAGGTTGACGTTGAAAACAGCGTCATCTGCGGTGAACGGCTCGCCGTCTGTGAAAGAAGCGTTATGAGTAAGGTTGTACTGCCAAACGGAACCGTATGGATAATTCGGGTGGGCGACCATCTCTGGGTCAGTCAACGGGACCGCCCATACCCCCAAGGCGAGATCAGGGGAGGGTTGCATTTTGTTGTCTATGACGCCCATCGCGTCGTAGACCAGTCCGTAGAACACGTAGGCAGCATCTCCCAGTCCGACATATGGGTTCAAGCTGTCAATCTTCTGCAAGAATCCCAGTCGCAGGACGGACTCCTTCGGAGCGGCCCTAGCGTCTTCCGACATGCCCATGATCCCAGCGATAGGGACCGCCAAAATGGTCACACAAAGCACAACTGCACACATCGAGAGAAAGCCTAGATCTTTCTTCTCCAATTCACGTTCCCCCACACTTTGCTACTGATTCCTGCGCTTTGCCCAAGCCCCACAGGCGATTGTTGTCCCCCAATCCCCGTGGTCTCGAGAGCCTGTTTGTGCTTCTGAATACCCCATCAGCTGCAAACACTGGCAGGACCAGTCACGGAATTACGCCCTCCCTATAAGAATGTTGTTACCTTCATCACGGCGTTTGGATTTCGTCCGACAAGATGTTCCGTGAATAGAAAGTCCTTTGAAATCACTCTCAGTATCTCAACCCGTCAGATCTCAACCCGTCAGTAGTCATGTACACACTATCAGTCTATCGTTCATGCCACCTTGAGTGAATCATTCTCTTCTTCCGATGATGCGAAACGAACAGCTGTAAGTTGGATTTCGACCATTCTGATTGAGTCTTTGTTCCGGGATCCGCGTTTCTCGATTCTCACGATGGTCGAATTCATGGATTCAGCCAACGCGGGAGAATTTGGGCTGCCCGACGACTAACACATTCTCCGTTAGAAATGCCGTCCAGACAATCGATAATGCGCGGATATATATAGCTCGATTTGCTTTATCACGATTGTTTGTTTGTTGAGCCATCACCACTTGGGGGATAGCATGTCCGAGGAGATCAATTCAAGTGCAGCTGCTAGTGAGACTGAGAAACCAGAACCGACTTCCGCATCGTCGGGAAAATCGGGATCGAAACCATGGATGATGATTGCGGCGGTGGTCGTCGCAATAATGCTCGTGAGCACTGCGCTCTATTTCTTAGTGTTCGCTGTAAAGACCGAACCCGCCCTGACAGCGACGATCACTCCATCTCCTGCTGGCGTAGATGCCGGAACCACGCTGGGGCTCCAAGTAACGGTGAAGTCCGGTGACAAGATCTTGACTGACAAGGAAGCCAAACTAAGGTGGTCGGTCGAACCTAACAACATGGGAACTTTCGACTTCTTCACGAAATCCAATGTCAAGCTTGCAGCATCCAGCCTCCAGCAGAACGGGACCCTGAAGTGTTCAGTGGACTACAACGGGACGAAGACCACTGCATCAGCGCCCCTCCAGATCCGACCCGCAGGACTTGACCGCGCATCCGTGTCCCCCTCAGAAGTGTGGGTGAGATTCGACAAGTCCCAGGTATTCACCGCAAGGGGAATATCCACTATTGGTCAGAATATGACTGGATTGGCGTTCACGTGGACCGCGAGCGGCATGACGCCGAGTGACTACACGATTACACCAATCAACGATACTGCAGTGGAATTCACGGCGAAGACCGTCGCTGGAAATGTCACGCTCAATGCCACTACGACATACAAGAACGCCACGAGGACAGGGTCCGGGACAGCCATGGTTACGGAATTCCTGCCGACTCGCACGGTGGAATATAGATGGTACGATGCGTTCAAAGTGCCCTTCGGTCCATGGTACCCACGACGGACTTTGTATTACCCAACTGATGGTTACGAAGCCGTATGGTCGAACACGTACCCGTATATCTATCAGTATTATGGTGACGCGGCGCACAAGAACCTGTACCTTTACAGCAACTTGAGATTGAACATCACGGCAGTGAACCTGCCGGAGATCAACATGAGTCACCCGGAGTTCCTACCGATGTTCGGCACGACCACGGGCGGACACGCCACACTGAACTGGCACATCCAGTACCTGGATCCGGCCTTTGTCGACGCGACCTACGGTTCGGCTGCGACGGCGTACAATGACGGATGGTTCGTCAATCTCACGGGTGTCACAACGCTCGACAAGGATGCCGCGATGGCCGTCACAGGAATGACGGCTGGCGACTTCGACAACTTCGATACCCCGGGCGGTTACTGGGCAACCAAAGGCATAGACCTCAGGAGCGCTTGGTCACACTGGATAGCGGAGGAACAGGCCAACGGAGTGTTCGACATCAACAACTTCTACGACGGCACATTCTCGATGATCGGATTCGGCCTGCACGGCCAGAAGATCGGTGACAAGATTGTCTTGACGATCTATGTCGATTCATGGGGAATCGAAGCTCTGATGACGAGATGGTTGCGAGACGCTTTCGTGCCCACAGAAATCTGGATGGAGGGCTTCTGGATGAATGCGACCATCGGGCCTCAGACATCCAACATATTCATCAAGACGGATATCGAGTACGGCGTCTACGCATTCATGAGCAGGAACGACACCAGCCCCGTCTGGCTCTGGAAGCCGCTTCACCAGGACCTCATGGTAAGCAGCGCTAACCACCCGAACTCAGAGTTCGACGCATACGCGAAGACGATAGATCCTGACACCGGCCAACCATACACGTACCTCAACCTGAACCCTGGCAGCGCGCTGTACGGCACCAACGTGACATATGACGTGACCCCGTGCGCGTGGAACCTCAGCGACAACGAGACGATGTCATTCACGTGGCCTTCGGGACCGCAGCAGTTCGAGTTGGATGCCGGTCCGGGACATGTCACAAACATCTCGAGCGATATGACCATCTCGTACGCCGAGCCTATGCCTGGAGACTACTACTCTACGGACCTGATGAATGGGAGCATAGTGCTGGACACGGCAAGCCGCACCTTGGTGTACTTGGGTCCGATTGACTTCTGGCACTGGTCCCAGATGCAGAATGCCTCCAACCACCAGGCGCTGCGCCAACAGTGGATCGACATAGACGGCAGGCTGCTGCCGGAGAGCGCGCCGTGGGTGGAATTCGGCATGGCGACCATTGTCCCACCGCCGCACATCGATCACTTCGTCATCAGCGGAGTGGACGATCTCCCGGTCGTGGGTCAACAGACCAACTTGACGGTAACGGCCTACGATCAGTTCAACAGGATGTACGACGGGACCTATGGCAACTACACGGGAACGGTTCATTTCGACTCCAACAAGAGCTCCAGTGTCACGCTGCCACCCGACTACCAGTTCACTGTGGGCGACCACGGAGTGAAGATCTTCAACACATCGACATTCAATGCTGAAGGCTGGTTCACCGTCAACGTCACCGACACGCTGAACGCATCTGCCACTGGGTCGTACACCGACATCATGGCGATACTCACGCCGCAGATGATCGACCACTTCACCATAACTCTCTCGAAGACGATCGTCGCGATGTCGAAGGCCGATGTTACGGTAACAGCGTGGAACCAGTACGGTAGGATCTTCCATGAGTACAACGGGACGGTCAACCTGACCACAAACGCCTCCGCAGGCACATACTCGCTGCCTGACAACACTACCTTCCTTCTGTCGTGGGGTGGTGTCCACAGGTTCACGGGCGGGGTCACATGGAATGATGCGGGGAACTACACCCTGACTGTGATGGACACTGCCGTCACGACTGCGACCGGCACGAAGACCGGCATCCTAGTCACAGGTGGTTCGGAGATACACTACAGGATCTACAACATGTTCGAAGACCATTGGATGCCCTTCTGGAAGTGGAGATACAAGACGTACCAGACGGACATCGTCCTTTCGGACACGCCTGGCAACTACACAATGATCTACAACCCGGACAAGAACGGTTGGCAGGGAATCATCTGGGCGCCTTACAGGATGAACATAACCGCGAACAACCTGACCAACGTGAACGTTCACCAGCCGGAGTTCATGCCTGTGCTCGATTCGAACCGGACGTTCGCTGGCGCGAACGCGACCGTCGAGGTGTACTTCGAGTACCTATACTATTCTTGGTGGAACAACACGTGGGTTGCCGAATGGGGCACCGACCCCGACTTCCGCACTTCATCGATGGACGAGCAGCGCGCGGATGGTTGGTGGCTTGGCGTGCAGTACAACGTGACCATGAACAGAGAGACCGCCCAGGAATGGATGAGGCTGCCGATCACGGTCCCTTCCACGGACGTAGCGGCCTGGTGGGCGGCGAACGCAAGCTCGTACAAGGCCCAATGGGGTGCCTGGTTGTTGAACGAAGAGAACGTTCGACTCGACGTATTCAACGCGTACGAGTATCCGGGGTCCGTGGTTGGACCCTATGCGAAGCTGGTAGAACTGCCGAACGGGGATATCAGACTCGAGATCGACCATGTCAGCTGGGCCTACGAGGTCCTCATGAACAGGTGGCTTCTTGAGAAGCAGATCTGCACACACCAGCCCTATCTCGAGAACTTCACGATGAGTGCGAAGTTCGACGACAAGAAGGCCAACCTTACCCTCGACTCGATCTGCCAGTACAGCATGCACGCGGTCAAAGCCAACCAGAGCGTCGGAACGGGCTCGGCGTGGGTCTTCGAGGCGATAAGGGAGGATTACATAGGGCCAAGTCTGAACCACCCGTACTCTGACTTCACGCCATTCGTGCCGTTGACGTACACAAGCTGGAACGCAGGGGATCCGTGGTACAGTACTGAGAACGCCTACGACAGCACTCCAGGCTGGTTCAACCTGACGAAGTCCGAGACGCTGACCTTCGAGCTTCCAAAGCATGATCAGGTAATCACCTACTTGGGGAAGGGCGTCGGGTCCGAGGCCATAAACAACATAACGTATGGCGGGTACCCGAACGGTGGCGACTACACCGAGTACAACGACATGACCCGTCACGGGACCATGAGCCTCGGGTTCTACATAACCAACCTGGCTCCGGAATCAGGTCCGGGACTCGACCTGAACTCGATGTACGACCCGGTCGCGAAGACGTTGACGATCAAAGGGCCGCACAACTTCGATAACTCAGGCAGGGGCTGGGGCAACCCGATGTACCACGGCGCGCCTTGGATCGAGTTCAACGTGACGTATCTAGGTAGCACCGCGATCATCACCTCCGCTCCGACCCCGTCCACCGTGGATTATGGCTCGTCAGTTGCCTCGGAACCCGGGACAGTCTCGGAGATGCTGGCCCTGATGGCGGTAGTCTCTGCGACCCTTGCCTCGATCGCCGTGCTGGCGATCGGCCTGAGGCGCAAGAGCGAGTGCTGAGCGAAGCCGGCGAGAAACCCTCTCAAACCTCTTCACATTCTTCTTATTCCTCTGACTGACGAGCGTTACCCTCGTCCTTTCTCCGCATCGCATGCGCCACGCCTGATGCGATTCTCGTGCCGAGGGCCCTCGCTGGCATGCGTCTCAGCTTCACCGCATCGTTCAGACACAACTCCTGACAGCAGTAGCATCGGATGCAGAGCTCCCTAGCTATGCGCGGCCGCTTAGGACCCATGCTCAACGCCACCGAAGGGCAAGTCTCAACGCATCTGCCGCACTTCGTGCAGTTCTTCTTTGAGAACGATGGCTTCCTAGCCATGGCGTCTCCAGCAGCCCTGTAGAACAGTCTCGGGACGCCTCGCATGTACCTTGGAGCTGAGGGCATCATGAACCCGGGGATGTCGAAGTCTGAGAGGTTTCCGTCAACAAGGTCCGAGGCCGAGAAAGTCGATGGTATCAGGCCTCTCTTCCGCGCAATCCGCACCGTGTGCACAGAGCTGATATCCGCTCCGACGATCTCGGCGAAGAACGCGTCGAGAGAGTGCGGATCCTCTCCTGAGATGATGAGCCCGACGTCCATCTTCATCCCAGCTGCTGGGCCGTCCCCGTGCATGGCGACGATGGCATCCATGACGGTGAGCCTCGGCCTCACGCACTCTGCGAGATCGACCAGCATCGCCGAGAAGGTCTCCGGTGTTTGCATCCGCAGATGATAGCCCGCCTTCCTTATGCCTGGGATGAGACCGAAGAGGTTCTTGACCGCTCCCGTCAGGCCCGTGAAGGCATGGGTCTTCATCTTTGCCAGCGAGATGACCCCATCAACTCTCTTCAGAACTGTCGTGAGCTCGAACGATTTCGCGACGAGCCCTTCAGGGAAGGGGACCTTCTCTGCCTCGATGAAAGGCACGATCTCCACGTGCTCCTCCTCGCACACTCTCGCGATCCCGGTTCTCTCCGTGAGATTCCTCAGTATCCTCTCGGTAGATCTGCCGCCGGGTGAATCCCCCACAACCGGGATGCCTCCCGCGTCCCTGACGATGTGAACTGCTGCTCGGAGCACCTCGGGATGAGTCGTGACGGCCTCGTCCGGATCCTTCGGTGAGAGCAGGTTAGGCTTCAGGAGTATGGTCTCCCCGGGAGCGACGAAACGTCTCGCTCCGCCCAGCGCATCGATGCTCTTCCGCATGGCGCGCTCGACAGAGGCGCTATCATAGCTGGCGCATCGGACTGCAGAGACCCTTCTCGATCGTTCGTCTCCTGCGTTCGTCTTCATTTCTCGTCCGGTGGGCAGAATCAAGACATCTACTAAATGCTATGGCCGTTCGATTTGGCAGTCGGCAGGGTCACGCAGAATCTCGCCCCCAGCTCACTCTTCCCTGGAACGCGGTCCTCCACCCATATCCTTCCTCCGAACTTGTCCACAAGGGCCTTGCAGATGGAGAGCCCCAGGCCCGTCCCGGAGATCTTCGCCTCCGGTCTGAGCCGCACGTACTTCAGGAAAAGAAGCTCCTTCTTGTCATCTGACACTCCAACCCCGTGGTCTGCCACGGTCACCTTCCAGAAGGGCTTGCCGTCCTCAAGGATCTTCTCGCATTCGACGTCGATCTCGACCTCCGGATGGGGGTCATACTTGACCGCGTTCGTGAGTATGTTTACGAAGAGCTCATCCACCAGCTTGTTCGCGAATATCTGAGCTGTCGGAGGGGCCCGTAGGTTGACGCTTGCCTTCTTGGACGGGAAGGAGTTCTCAATCCCTGAGATGACCCTGTTGAGCACGCTGACCAGGTCCACATCGACGAAGTCCTTCGAGGTCACGAAGCCGATCTTCGTGAGTTTCTTCACGCTTTCTATCAGGTCTGCCGTCTGCCTTATCAGATGCAAGGACTTCTCAAGATGCGCCTTGTTCTCTGGACTGATGTCAGGGCCGCCGATTATCATCTGTATATAGTTTAGGGTTGCGAAATTGAAGTTGTTGATGTCGTGGAACATGAGGTCATTCAACATCTCGATCTCCTTCTTCGCTTCCTGGAGCTTCGAGACCAGATGAGCGTTCGCTAGGGCCACCGATGCCTGTTGAGCGAAGAGTTTGCCAGCCTCAAGATCGCTCACCGTGAACACCTCTCCCTTCGGCCTGTAGAGTTCCAGCACACCTATCACTCCATCGGGCCCGAACAATGGGAGGGCCAGCATAGAATCGTGCTCGGCGGGAGTACCAGGTACGTTCACTGCTCTTGGATCGGCATCGATGTCGTCGGTGAATTCGGCCGTTCCCGACTTCGCAACGGAGCCGACTACGCCCTCATCCAGCGTGCCAGGTGAGGCCATGACCTCATTCGCGAACTTGCTTATGGCATACACGGGTTTTACCATCCTCGTGGACCAGTCCACCAGGTAGAAAGAGAGCTCCCTGTAGCTCACGACCTCTCTGATGTTCTCAGAGATGATCGCGTAGATCTGCTCCGTGTTAATCGCTTTCTGGATCTCCATCCCGCTCCTGGCCAGCACCTCATGGAGTCTTATTCTCGCCTGAAGGTTTATGAGCAGCGACATGTTGTCGACCAAGCCAGCGACCTGGTCCGCCACCATCTGTAGGATGTCCGCGGTTTCCAGATTGTACTCGTTCGGTTTCGAGTGACCCACGTTCAGTGAGCCCAGGATTCGCCCTCGGCTGATCAGGGGGACACAGAGCATCGACTGGACCTTGCTCATGTCCATCACCGATATCTCGGTGAACGGTTTCTGGGCCGCGTCCTTGCCAATCAGGATCACGCTCCGGCCCATCTTCAAGGCCTGTACGATGCTTCCATCGAACAAGACCTTGCCCAAGGACTTGGTCGAGTCCCGGCTCTCAGAGTCCGGGATCCAGATCTCGACATGCCTTCCCTTCTCCTCGGTGAGCCCGACCGTCAGGCTGGTGAAGTCGACCAGCTTTCGAAGCTCCGTTGCGGCGCCCACCAGGGCATGGATCCTGGGGTCGCTCTCGGCCGCCGTGAGCTTCGCTATCTTGTTCATTATGTCTATCCGATACGCCTTCTCCTTGAGGTCGTTCTCCACCCCTTTCCGGGCGGTTATGTCCCTGAAGACTATCCCCAGGCCGATGAGCGCTCCGTTCGGATCCCTCAGGTTGGAGGCCGATATCGAGCAGGAGGAAATGCCACCGTCCGCCCGCTTGAACTTTATCTCGTAGTCCTCGCAAACGCCTCCTTGCTCGAGCATGGAGACGAGCGCCTGCCATTCGAGGTTCCTTCCCACCAGGTCCTTCGCGACGTTCTTCTTCCTGATCCCCTCGTCTGAGTACCCAAGGGCGCGGGCGAATGCGGGGTTCGAATAGAGCAGTTCGCCGTCCTTCTTGCACACCAAGACGCCATCTGACAGCTGTCTCAGAAGGGATTCCGAGTCTATCTGCGAAGTCATCTATTCCAAACTCCTTCGCGTCGCACCGTGTGAACGCGCTGGCTGAATGCCCAGGCGAAGTCCCGAAACGCCTAGGAAGTCCTCATCTTAAAAGCTTTTCCAAATTCAGCTTGGGAGGCAATCTCGTCGTAACTCCTTCCAAGTTAGCTACTCTGCTTGCGCACGGCTCTCCAGGCAGGCCCGCATGCAAGAAGCTTCAAGTAATGGTCAGCAAATCCCCCGACAGTCACGCGCATCACACACGGCCTAGGGATGCTCGGGGCCCGATGAGGCGGGGAAATGTCAGCAGATGAGAAGATCCTGAAGGATTTGCAGAATGCTGTTCTGGGGTATGATTCGAAGGCAGCTGTAGGCGCCGCCAAGGCGGCGATTGCCGCGAAGGTCGATCCGCTCTTGGCGATCGAGAAAGGCCTCCTGCCTGCCATCGAGAAGGTGGGTGACCAGTTCGAGAAGATGGAGATATACCTTCCCGAGCTGATGCTTGCAGGAGATGCGATGAAGTCCGCTCTCGCCCTGCTCCTCCCGCTCCTCCCTAAGGGTTCGAAGGGCGCCAAGGCCACGGTCGTCATGGGCACGGTACAGGGTGACGTGCACGAGATCGGCAAGAACATCGTCGCGAGCATGCTGATGGCGGGCGGTTTCAATGTGATCGACCTCGGGGTGGATGTCAAGACGATAACCTTCGTCGATGAGGCCGAGAGGAACAGCGCGAGAATCATCGGAGCCTCCGCGCTCATGGCCAGCACGATCGGTTCGCAGAAGGACATCATCGACTATCTTGTAGCCTCCGGAAAGCGAAAGAAGCACGCGGTACTCGTCGGGGGTGGACCGACCACGAAGGAATGGGCCAAGGAGATCGGGGCCGACGGCTGCGGCATGACGGCGGTGGAGGCCGTGAAGCTCGCGAACCAACTCTCCAAGGGGAAGTGAATCGCATGGTTCAAATCCTGGATATCATGGAGAAGGCACTCAACGGCAAGCCGATGAGCGAGACGGATTACCAGCTCAAGGTCTTCGCGCCCAAGGTGCAGGAGAAGGTGCGGGAACACAGGATCAAGTTCGATCGAGAGAACCCCATCCCTCAGGACAACTCGATGGCCGACGAAGTGTTCGAGGCAGGACTGGAACTCCTCCTGGATGTTGGAGCCTTCTGCACATCGTCTGGAAGGACCATAACATTCACCGAACAGGAGATCAGGGAGTCCTTGAGGCGAGCCCCGAGCAAGCTGTACTTCGGAGAAGGCCGCGACAAGAAGGCTCTCGTGGCGCGCGCAGTCGGGGACAAGACACCCCCATGGTGCCTCCTCGGCGCTGGCGGGGGACCGTGCTCGAGCGACAAGTCCTTCCTCACGCTCGTGGAAGGCTACGCTGAGATCCCGGAGACCAACGCTATCACCACGCCGGCACTGACCAGGGTCGGAGGGATGAGGGTGAGGCCCGCGTCCCCACTCGAGGTCCTGGCCGCTCAGAGGAATGCCGTTCTGGCCCGCGAGGCATGTAATAGGGTAGGCCGGCAGGGCATCCCGATCATGAACTCCCTTGCCACGGCGGAATCTGATATCGCATTCGCCGCTGCGCTGCACCCGAAGTTCGGGATGAGGGACTCTGACGGATACATGATATGCTGCATGGACCCGATGAAGGTGGATTTCGCAAGGCTGAACAAGGCAGCTGTCGCGCTTTCGCTCGGAGGCCATATCGGCATGTGCTTCGGACCACTGCTCGGCGGTTATGCAGGAGGACCCGAAGGAACGGCTGTTTCCAATGTCGCACATCACATGATGGGGGTCCTGACCTACCAGTCATCGTGGCTCCTGCCGTTCACGATACACCTCAGATACGTTGCGAGCAGCCCGAGGGACATGCTGTGGGTCATAAGCACGATGGGCCAGGCCATTAGCAGGAACACGCATCTGCTGAGCCTGAACCTCAACTACACCACCGCCGGGCCATGCACGCCGATGTGCTTGTTCGAGACCTCCGCCTCGGTCACCGCCGCGGTGACCGCTGGCCTATCGATCGAATCCCTTGGTGTTGCGACAAACAAGCACGAGGACAGGACGACGCCGGTCGAGCCAAGAATCTCGGCTGAGGTGGGTCATGCCGTGGCTGGAATGAAGCTGGCGGACGCGAACGAGCTGGTCAAGGGCTTGCTCAAGAAGTACGAGTCTAAGCTGGACCAACCGCCCCTCGGGAAGAGCCTGTACGAGTGCTGGGACGGAGAGGCGAGGAAGCCCACGAAGGAATACCACGCAGTTATCATGAGGTACAAGAGGGACATGCGTGACCTCGGAGTAGATCTCAGGCCAGAAGCCTAGGCCAAGGCACCGCGCAAAACCCTTTCCCGTTGTTCTCTTCTCATAATCAAATGCGGCCCGAGCAGTCGCCGGCCAGCTCAGGCGTTTCAAGGTCTTTTTCGAGCGCGTGCGAATGTCTACAACAGTATTATATAAGTACACTTATGTATAGTATTCAGCGGATGGGATGCAGCAATGCCGCACATACCTAGCTCAGGCGTTACCATAGGGGTCGAACCACGTCCAGGGAACGTCTACCTGGTCGAGGAGAGACGCCCCATCAACACCTATGGGCTTTTCGACCAAGCGGTTTCCTCCGGATACGCCGGTATGGTGGTGACCAGGGACTTTCCGAAGAAACTACTTGAAGAACAAGAGCTCGGGAACTGCAAGGTCGTATGGCTGACCAATCTGGTCGGCGAGGGACGAATAAACCCGACCGCGATAGGCATCTTGATGGGACAGATAAGGAACTTCATCGAGACCAATCCGAAGAGCGTCGCCATCATCGACGGCATCGAGTACCTCATCTCGCTCAACACTTATGATCGAATGCTCCAGTTCATACACCAGCTCAGGGATGTCGTGGTCACGCACGAGAGCATCATGCTCGTGCCGCTCGATCCTCGGACACTCACGCAAAGGGAGGTCGCCCTGCTCGAGAGGAGCATGGAACCGATATTCCCAAGAACCGAGAGCGAGGCGTCCGAAGAGACGATGGTGCACCATGGCGAGGAGGGTATCCTCCGGCTGCTCGACGCGGGCCCGAGATAGGCGTTCCTAGTAAGGATCACCTAGATTGCTAGCGCACTTTTTTGATTCAAGAGGTAGTACTGTCTTGAACCATTCTACCATACTTCCCACATCTGGAAAAACCGCCACACACCCAGCCGCCCTGAGATCGTCGGGCGTGACGTCTCCCGTCTCCACTGCGACGAAGGGGACACCTGCGTTCGCAGCGCATTTCGCGTCGATCGGATGGTCCCCAACGAAGAAAGTGTCTTCCTTTCTTACACCAAGCTGCTCGATCAACCTGAGATAGGATTCGGGGCTCGGCTTCGCCTTAGTTTCGGAGTTCCTGCACTCGATGGCATCGACCAGTTGCTTCAGGCCAGCTGCGGAGAGCGCAGCGGTTGCGTAATCCTGGCATCCCCTGGTGAGGATCCCGATCTTGACCCCCCGGTTTCGCAGCAATTCCAGGAGCTCGATTGCCCCGTGGATCGCCTTGGTCTCTGCCACCCGTTCCTGCTCCACCTCGTCCATGATCCTGTCGAGTTCGGCCAGCCTCCGCCTTCGTTCCTCATCGGGTAGCCCGGCCTCATGCATCCTTCTCTCATATCGCGATACGATGCTGACAACGGTCTCCTTGGGATCGTACATCGTCCTCGGTTCGCCGTGGGAAACGACCTTGTCTATCACGAGCCGCTTGAACTTGCCATAGTCGACGGTGGAAAGGACGAGGGTGTCATCTAGATCGAACACGACCGCTCTGACTTCTCTGGGCAGCTTGTGGATCATGCCTTCCATCGTGGCGCTCCGACCTTGTCCAGTATTCTCCGCTGGGGATTAAACCCTGGCGTCCGGGATTGTTATCACGGGTGATTTCAAGGTCAACACGTATATGAACTGTAAAAGGGCATGACCGCTTGGAAGATTGAAGAAGGAACAAGGTTTTCCTTCTGGGCCGAAGTCAGCAACACTCCTCCCCCCCCAACTGACCGGTCCCTGTCCTTCTTCAGTCTCCCTTTTTCCTTCTCATCCTTCGATGGCTCGGCCTTGGAAATTGTGTCTGGAGGCCAGCGCAGAGGGGCGGGGCGACTTTCGACTATCCCTTCAGCTCTTTGTCGGCCTTCTTGACGATCGCCTGGACTTCCATTGCGACGTCCTTGTCCAGGGGTGCAGGGTTTGCCTTGGCCTCTTTGAGCAGGGCCTTTACCTTTGCATTCGCCCTCTTGACTGGATCGATCGAACCCCTCTTCACCCAGTCGTCGTAGGGTCCGTACTCGAAAACCATGGGCTCCCAGACCTCCCTGAGGTGCGTGAGGGTGTGCCTGTTCGTCAGGAATGTCCCGCCGATCCCGACCTTTGATATGATGTCGCGGGCAAGCGTCTCGTCGTTCACCTCTATGCCCTTGGAGATGTAAAGTACCTCGGTGACGATGTCGTAGTCCAGCATGAGCTGCTCGAAGGATAGGACGGTGGAAGCTTCGAGGAGCCCGAAGCCGTTGCACATATCCGCCCCTGCCTGGGCTGAGAGCAAGGTCGTGAGACAGTGCTCAGTCGCTGCTTGGCTTCCTGGATGTAGCGCGTTGGTTCCGAACGTCCCTGCCTGGGACGGGATCTTGTAGTGCTTCGCAATGTCAACAATCGCGGCAGTCAGCAGGACAGACTCCGGAGCGCCAGATACGTACCCGCCTGTCCTCGGCTCCATGGTCGAGAGGACGGAACCATAGATGGCCCTCGCCCCCTTCTTGGCGCATTGCGTCAAGGTGAGGATTGCCATGATCTCTGCGTTGCTCAATGCGAGAGTTCCGGCCAAGGTAATGGGCCCTGAGACGCCAGCCTCGACCATGCTCATCATCATGACAGGCACTCCAGCCTTCGCGAACTCTATCGTCGCGTCACTGCCGCCTCCGTCCAAGTTCAGAGGAGGGACGGCACATATGATCGCCGCCAAGTTCGGCTTCTGTGCCAGCTTGTCTCGTCCCCCGGCTACGGCTGCAGCCATCTCGATCTGGAGTCTCGCCTCGGCTCCGGTCGTGGTGGATTCTGACATCACGAACTTCTCTGATGTGGAGAACGCGGCCTCGACTCCAT
>Ga0315286_10000624_pt1 | contig 30462 bp, 18 predicted proteins | sample YL17G10_0_MG_FD_205038 | JGI IMG/M metagenome (GOLD analysis project Ga0315286, IMG submission 205038) | Sediment microbial communities from Yellowstone Lake, YNP, Wyoming, USA - YL17G10_0 | ecosystem: Environmental > Aquatic > Freshwater > Lake > Sediment | place: USA: Wyoming | collected... | reverse complement strand
GGCGTGAGGTTGTCGAAGAACGGTTTCGTCTTCGCCACATCGGGGTGTTCGAAGTTCACCGCCTCCACCCGTAGAAGCGCGAAGTAACGCTCCGAGTCTTTGGGCGAGCGAATCTGCCCGGAGATGGTATCGCCCGTGCGCAGGTCGAACTTCTTTATCTGCGAAGGCGAGACATAGATGTCATCGGGTCCCGGCAGGTAGTTGTAGTCCGGAGAACGGAGGAAACCGTACCCTTCGGGAAGGACCTGGAGCACCCCTTCAGCGAAAATCAGACCGTTCTGCTGAGTCTGGGCTTCGAGGATCTTGAAGATCAGCTCCTGCTTGCGCATGCTGCTCGTCCCCTCGATGTTGAGGGAACCGGCAACCTCCATGAGCTGCGGGATCGTTTTAGCCTTCAGCTCGGCAATGTCCATCGACTCAGTCTTGGTAGTAATGGCAATCCTCCTCCTCGTTGGTCCGACAGGCGGTCAAGACCTTTGGCGGCGAAAGGGTGTCAACTTGATCTCCCGTGGGATTTTGCTCGTGGGAAATCCATTCACTTATGTTGCGCAAATCAGCTTCACGAATTTGAAAGTCTCAGAGGGCTTGGCCTGGAGGGGCCGAGGGCTCCAGAAAACCCGCCAATCCTGTCGCCCCAGCTGCAGCAGCCGTCCACCGTGCGGGCGACCCGCACGGCGGGATGCTGAACCTGGTACATTGCAAATTCCATTCCAGAATATGGACCCGGTGCCGGCTTTCACCCCAGGACGAAAACCCTACGATCATGTGTCCTGGGCGCCGTACGTGCAGGCCCGGTGTTGGAAGCACGTGGGTACGGGAACTTCTCTCGCTATTCGGATCCGCTCCCGCGCTTCCTCAATTCATCCCAGCGAAGCTCACACCGGCGAGCTTTTTCTTTGTCGCCTATTTCGTTGTAGGCCCTGGTCAACGCCCGCCACCCATCCGCATCGTCCGGGCTTACGGCCACGTAACGCTCGCCCCACTGGGCGACTTCCCGCCACTTCTCGGCGAAGACGTAGGTCACCACGATGTTCCTCAGCGTCTGCGGATCATTGGGGTTGAGGGCGAGCGCTTTCTCGTAGTACGTCACCGCCTTTTCCAGAGCCGCCGGATCGGCGCTATCTTTGCCCACATTGAAATTGGCCACGCCGAGGTTGTAGAAAAGAGTGACATCCTCGGCGCCGATCTTGGCGCGCGCCCGCGCGGCGAGATCGAGAAAAACCGCTGCGAGTTTCCAGTCCTTCACAAGCACGAGATCGTAACCGATCTTCTCGATGGTTCTGTAGTTCGTCGGGTCCTCTTCCACGAGACGATTGAACCGGGAAACCGCTTCTTCGAGCCTGCCGGACTTCGCGAGGACCTGACCGGCGAGGCTCAACGCGTCGGTGTAGTGCTTCTCCGTAGGGTTGGCCAGCTCGAGAACTTTGTCAAAGTGGTTGACGCACCTGGCGTAGTACTCGGTGCGCTCCGCGCTGCTGTCAGGGCTGGTGTCACCCAACCGCGCGTAGATGGAACCCAGCTGGAAGTGCCCTTTTTCGTCCAGGGGATCGGCGCTGACCGCCTTCTCGAGCTCCACGGCGGCGCTGGAATAGTTTTCGTCTTTGATCGAATTGAGCGCCGCATTGTAATGTCTCGCGAAGTTGCTCTGAATGTTGTTCTGGACATCTTCCCCGCGTTTCGGATCGATCTCGCCGGATTTCTTGAAATGTTGGTACGCGAGCTCGACGCTGTCGAGAAAGCTGTAGGCCACGCCGAGCTGGAACTCCGCCTCGGCATCGTTCGGATTCGCCGCCAACGCTTCGTTCGCCGTCTTGATCGCGAGATCGTACCTTCCGGACTGGTTGTGAAGGATCGCACTTGTCGTCTGGACGGACTTGCACCCCGCCAGGAAAACAACGAACACGACGATCGCTGCTCCGAACATCCGTGACATCATTCGATCATCCCTCCCGTAAGAATTGTCTTTCGGAAACGCCGTGAGCCACCGGGTGGTACCCACTGTGCCCGCTATGGTACAGCCGAATCGCCTTCGCCCAAGCCAGAAATTCGCAACAGATTGTTCCGCACTCGCTGATTCATGGATGGCGGTAGAGTAGTTCGACCTAAGGAAGGTGCCTCATACGGAATCTCACCGCAGCGGGTTGAGATGGAAATCCCACACTAACGGGGGCGTTCCTGCCTCTCCTTTATAATCGCTTCCACCCGGAGTGTCAAGGCATTTTAGGGTGCTTTCGTTTTGCGTGTCAAAGGTTTTTGTCGTTGGTTACGAAAACGAAAAGGAATTCCGGGACTCGTTCCGGTCGTTCATTCCGGCTGCTGTGTCCATCCGCGCCGCAAAGGGCAACCAATTGCAGGATAACGCATTATTGGTGCGCATCCGACAATTTTCAACCGAACGATTCAGGATCCACATCCCATCGAAGATCGATCGTGCCGCCCCCGCGTTCACGGTCGGTGGTCTTTCGGTAGGTCTCGAGAAGCTCGTTCTTGAGCGATGTCGAGAGCTTCCCTTTGATCAGTACGTGCTCGCGGTATCTGTTCTTCACCCGTTCGACGAGCGGCGATGCCGGACCCAGGACATCCACCGTCGTGCCCGTGAATTTCCGGCGCATCTCGTCCGTCCAGTTTTGAACGACACGGTGGAGGACCTCCTTGCTCGACCCGCTGAACGTGGCGAGCACGAGCCTGGAAAACGGCGGGTACCGGAGCTGGCGCCTGACCGAGAGTTCCTCTTTCATGAAACCGTTGTAGTCGTACGTTTTCAAGTACTTGAAAACGTAGTGATCGGGTGTAAACGTCTGGACGACGACCTCCGATTCGCCTCCCGCGCGGCCCGCCCTTCCCGCCACTTGCATGAGCTGGTGAAAGGTCCTTTCCGACGACCGGAAATCCGGGTAGTTCAAACTCTCTTCGGCGTAGAGCACGCCCACGAGATTGACCTGCGGGAAATGGTGTCCCTTCGCAACCATCTGCGTGCCGATGAGAACCGCGTACTTCCCCGTGCTGAACTGCTCCAACACTTTCCGGTGACCCTCTTTGCCCGTGGTCGTGTCGGCGTCCATGCGGAGAATCCCGACACCGGGCAGCAGCGACGCCAGGTCGAGTTCCACTCTCTGCGTCCCCGCGCCGGCGAAGAAGAGCTTCGAGCTCCCGCACTGGTCACACCGTGCGACCGGCGCCCTGCCGTACCCGCAGTAATGACACCTCAACCGGTTTGCGACTCGATGGTAGACCAACGCGATGTCGCAGTTCTTGCATCTCGCCACCCACCCGCATGCGTTGCACTGTATAAAACGGGCGTGGCCTCGCTTGTTGAGAAACAGGATGCTCTGGCGCCCCTTTCGCACATTGTTCTCGAGACGATCGAGAAGATACGCCGAGCAAAACGCGCTTTCTACGGGCTCGTTTCTCAGATCCACAAACTGAATCGTCGGAAAAGGCGTTCCGCCGACGCGCGTGGGCAGCGAGAGATACACGTATCGGCCGTCGAGGGCCTGGTGGAGCGATTCGGCTGATGGGGTGGCCGAGCCGAGGACAACGGCGAGATTCTCGAGCTTGCCCCGCATGAGCGCGACGTTTCGCGCGTGATACCGCGGCTTGTCCTCCTGTTTGTACGAGTCGTCCTGTTCCTCATCGACGATGATGAGCCTGAGGTTCTTGACCGGACTGAACACGGCGGACCGGGGACCCAGCACCACTCTGCAGTTCCCTTTCTCGACACGCTCCCAGATCTCAAAACGCTCGGCGCCGGTCAAACGGCTGTGGATGACCGCCATCCGGTTCCCGAACACTTTCTTGTATCGGGCGACCGCTTGCGGGAGAAGGCTGATCTCGGGGACGAGGACGATGCAGCCGCCCCCACTCGACAGAACGAGCTCGGCCGCGCGAAGGTAAATCTCCGTCTTCCCGCTCCCGGCAACTCCGTGGAGCAGAATCGCAGAGAAGCGTTCCGCCGAGATCAAGTCCGCGATTCTCTCCAAGGCGTGACTCTGATCGGCGGTGAGCCTCGCAACGGGCGAGTCAATGGATTCGAGCGGCGAGACGACGACCGGACTGCCTCTTTCGGCGACCCCTTTGTCGATGAGAGCCTTTATGTGAGCGGCCGCGAAACCCCAACCCGCCGTGATCGTCCTCACGTCCGCCCCGCCGCCCGCCTCGGCAAGATGCTCGACGAGCGACAACTGTTTACGCGCGCCCTTCAGTTTCTCTCGAAGCGTTTCCATCCCGCTGCTCTCGAACTTCAAACGGATGTCGTCCTCGAGCCTGCCCTTTTTTCTCGCCCGTCTGAGACCGGACGGCAATACGGCCTGAGCGGCCTCCCCCAGCGAGCATCCGTAGTACGACGCCACCCAACCGGCGAGCTCGAGCAACGGCTGCGGCAGATACGTTTCCGAAACGGCTCTGATCGGTTTCGTATGCTCCACGTCTCGCTTGTCGGAGAGTTCTACGACGAAACCGCTGAGAATCCGCCGGCCAAACGGAACCTCGACCCGGCGGCCTACAAAGACCTCCAGAGCCAGCGCGCTCGGGATCTCGTACGTGAAACACGTCGCCATGGGAAGCGGCAAAGCGACTTTGGCGTACGCGGGGACGCGCTTGGAGACGGGTTCATCTATCGCGGACATCTCGGCGATTATACCTGGTCGGGGCCGTCGCGGGCAAGGGAGGCGCGGGTGGTGCGTGGGCCCCATCGGCGCCACCCGCGCAGAAAAGAATGGGCTGTTTCCGACCCTGCGCCCGCTGCGCTCGGCTTCCCGCCTACGGCGGGCGATCCTCGCTCGCTCCTGCGCAAAGGGTCGTCAACAGCCCATTCTTTTTCTGGATAAAGCGTTTTCTCTTCGAGGCCCTATTTTCTGCACCCGATGATCTCTTCGATCCGGCTGACCAGGCGGTTTGGGCTGAAAGGTTTCACGATGTAGTCCACCGCCCCCACCTCGAAACCGAGCCTCTTGTCGGCTTCGCGGCCCTTTGCCGTCAAGAGGATCACCGGTATGTTTTTCGTTTCCGATCGCCTTTTCAACCTGCGGCAGGTTTCGTACCCGTCGAGCACGGGCATCATAATATCGAGCACGATGAGATCGGGCTGAGCGTGGATCGCTTTTTCGACGGCGAGTTCTCCATTGTTCGCTGTGATCACCTCGAAGCCCTCCGCTCCGAGGCTGAAGTCCAATATCTGCAGGATGTAAACCTCGTCGTCCACGACGAGGATTTTTCCCTTGCTCATGCGATGCTCCTCTTCAGCGACCGTTCCCTACACCGGTTCGGGCGCGCGCGTTTGTGAAGGCTCCTCTACGCCGGCGCGCGGCTGCAAATGCCGCTCGGCCGCGATTTCGTCGATGGCTTCTATGAAGGCATCGGCCACCCTCGGGTCGAAGAACGCTCCGGACCGGTGCTTCAGGATCTCTTTTGCCTCCTCGAAGGTGTACTTGCGCTGGTACGGTCGTTCGGATATCAAGGCCCTGAGCGCGTCGGCTACGCGGAGGATTCTGGCCGCCAGCGGGATCGAAGGTCCCTTGAGTTTCCCCGGGTAGCCGCTCCCGTCGTAGTTCTCGTGATGGTACAGAACGATTTCTTTGACAGCGGATTCCGGCTCGATCGCTCCCAGCAGTTCATTGCCGATGATTGTATGGTTCTCTATCTCTTCCCTGTCCCTTGGCGAGAGCCTCGTTGGTTTCTTCAGAATGTGGTTCCCGATCCTCGACAGGCCGAGGTCGTACACGGCCAGGACGTACGGGAACGATGTTTTCGTCTCTTTGTCCAGCTGGAGCTTCTTCGCCACCCGCGCGACGAGCTCGGCGATGTACTTGTTGTCCCGCGGATCGACGAACCTCATCGATTCGAGCATCGCCGCGTAGGCATCGCGGACCCGTTCGTAGACGAGCGCGATGTCCGTGAATTTTTCGACCTTTCCCAGCGCGACGGCGAGACGCTTTGCGAAAAGCTCGAGGAGTTCGCAGTCGTTCTCGTTGAACTCCTCTCTCCCCATCGGACTCGAGACGTTGACGACACCCACCGTTTCGTCGCCTTGAATGACGGGCACGCAGAGGAACGACTTCGATCCGTAGACCGGTTCGTTGTTGCTCCTCGCCACTCGCCCGTCCTGTTCTATGTCCTTGACAAGCATCGGTTTGCCTTCCGCGGCGACCCTGCCCGATATCCCCTCACCGAGTTTCACCTTCGTGTGCTCGACGACTTCTTCCTGGGTTCCGATGGCGGCCTCGATCCGCAACTCCCTGTTCGCAGGATCGACGAGCATCAGCGAGACTTTCGACGCCGCCATGAGTTCCGCAACGTTCTCGACGACCAGTTCGAGGAATCTCTCGATTTCCAGCCGCCGGACCGTGCTCGTCACGTTCATCACGTGCGACCGCGTGACCGCTTGTTTCTTCGGTATCACAGCGACGAATCGCGCCCCTCCGCCAGCCGCGTTCTGGACCCAAATCCGGCCGTCGTGCCACTCGACGACGCTCCTGCACAAGGCGAGCCCGAGCCCCGACCCTCCGTGCTCCCTCGTATCGGAGCCGTCCACTTGATAGAACTGATCGAACACCTTCTCGAGTTGGTCTTCCGGGATACCGATGCCGTCGTCTTCGACAATGATCCGTGCCGAAGCAACCTCCTCCTCGAGCCGCATCCACACGTTGCCCCGAGGCCTGCAGAACTTCGACGCGTTGTGGAGCAAACTCACGACGAGCTGCCTGATCAAGTCGCGCTCCGCGTAGACGACCACAGGATCTCCCGGCAGATCCTGGTGAAGACTGATTTCCTTGAGCCCGAAGTTTTTCGCGAGCTCCGCCGCCGCGCCGATCATCACTTGGTTGAGATTGCAGGGGCGCCTCTCGGACTTCATCGTCCCCGATTCGATCTGGGAAAAATCGAGAATGTCCTCGACGAGAGTCACCAGCTTCCCGCTTTCTTCATCGATCACGAGCAGAAATTCCTTGAGGAGATTCTTGTCCACGCTTTCCACGTTTTTGATCAGCGTGTTGCAGTAGGCCTTGATCGACGTCAGCGGCGTCCTGAACTCGTGCGACATGGTGGCGACAAAGTTGGACTTCAACTTGTTCACGCTGGAGAGTTTGTCGGTGAGGCTTTTCAGTTTTTCATCCTTCTCGCCGAGCTCCTCGAAAATCTGCGCGTTGCGGATCCCGATCACGGCCAACGTCGAGATCTTTTCCAGGGTCTCGATCACGTAGCTCAGTGACAGCGTGGTGTCGTCGGGGGTCTCGACGGTGAGGTAACCACTCGTTTTGTTCTCATCGGCCGCGAGGGGAATGACGAGCATGTCGATCTCGCCCCAGGTGTTCTCCACGAGCATCGAGTCCTCGCCGGCGAGGTCATCGCCGTACGAGGGAGTGTTGTTCTTGATGAAGTAGCTCTTGCTGATGCGGAAACGCGGATCGATCATCTTTTCGAATTCCGACGTCGGGATCCGGTAGCTCACTACCTTTTCCCGGACCGCCGGATTGAGCCCCACGTGCGCCCGCGTCTCGAAGCTCTGCGCCTTCTCATTGAGAAGCCTCAGCGTAACCGTCTTGAAGCCGAGATGGGTTCGAACCAGCTCGACGATCATTTGAAGGACGTCGTCGAGTTTCCGCCGCTGCTGGATCGATACCCCCATCTGCAAGATCTTCTCCAGGTTTGCCGCTTTGCGCATCGACGCGAGTGCTTGCTCTTTCTGTTTGATCATCAGGTCGTTGCTGTCCTGATAGATATCCTTGGCGATCTTGTTTAGCTTGGCGAGTTCGCCTTTCGCCGCCTCCATCTCGGCCTTCCTGTCGCGCGCGTCGGCGTCTCTTCCCATTCCCCACCGCACATAACCATCGAGAAGCGCTGCGATGACCACCGCGAGCGCGGCCACATCGGACCACCTCGCCGTTTGAAGGGTCCACCACACCGCGCGCTCCCCGATGAGGGTGGTCGCCTGGTAGAGGACCCAGGAAACCGTCACGATCGCCACTACGGAAATCGCCCCTGATCCCATTGCCCGGGCTCGGGTCGCACGCCCGAACGCAAACGCGGCGATCCTGATCGTCGCCCCGACCAACACCGCGTTGATGAAACCGATAACCAGCACCGTTGTCGATTTCACCAAGGGGGTCGCAACGAACACGACGGCGACAGCGAGCCCGAAGAGCAGCATCTCCCGGAGCAGCGCGTTGGGAAGAGCAGGAGGTTCTTCGCCTCCGCCGGCGGTACTCTCTCCGCTGGCTCTTCTCCCCGTGGCGCCGTCGTCCGAGCCTGCCTCCCCGGTGCGCCCCGGCACATCGAGTCTACTCGTCGCGAGAGCGAGGAAATAGAAACTGACGAGACTGAGCAACGAGAAGAACAGAATCCTCACGGAGAGCCCGCTCACCGGAGCGCCGTGGGCATCCCAAAACGACAGGCGCGCGGTTTCAAAAACCATCAACGCGCAAAACAGCGAGACGAGGGCCTCCTGGAAACGCGTCTTCCGCCCCCTCCAAATCGAGTACGCGGCCACTCCCCCAAGAGCGCACGTCAGGAGAAGGTACCCTGTCATTCCCGCGTTGCCGAACTGCAGAATCTTGTTGAGCAAAAACATCGTCTTCAATGAACCACGGTGTTATCAGTACGAATGACTCTCCACGACCTCTTGCAGTGTCTTCCTGAAATCGAGAGCCTGCTGTCTCGACAGCGCGCCCTCGTCGACCAGCACCTCGACGAACACTTCCACGACCGCTTTATCGAACTGCTGCCCCGAACATTCGACGAGTTCCTTGACCGCTTCGACAACGCCCAGCGGCTCGCGGTACGACTTCGGCGCCGTCATCGATTGATACGCGTCGATCACCGCCAGAATCCTCGCTCCCAGCGGTATTTGGTCGCCCTTGAGTCCGACCGGATAGCCCAACCCATCGACCCTTTCGTGGTGATAGAGAGTGATGTTGCTCACCAGCTCCACGAACTCCAACGGTCTCATCAGATCGGTACCCTCCTGTGGATGTTTATGAATCTCCCTTATCTCCTCGGGCGTGAGGTTGAACGTCTTGTTGAGAATCTCGTCGCTGATCTTCGTCATGCCGATGTCATGGACGCTCGCCACATACTGGAGCACCTTTACTTCCTTCTCGCTCAATCTGAGTTTCCTCGCCGTTTTCATTGCGAGGGTCACGACCTTCTCGATCGCCTTGGTTTCGATTTGTCTCTCGACCATCTTTTCGAGGGCCTCCACGGTGTCGCGCAGACCGATATCGGCGTCATCCGCGGCGCGGAACCTCTCCAACGCTTTCGATATTCTCTCTCCGAACGACATGAGAAGGTTGAGATCGTCCTGGTTGAACGGCTTCCCCGAAATCTTGTTGTTGACGTTTATGACTCCCACAACCACCCCGTTGACCACGAGCGGCGCGCTGAGGAGCGAGAGTGTCTCGTACTGGGGGTTGTTCGGCGCGCTGTGAACGTCGTTCTTCTCTATGTTGTCGATGAGCAGCGGCTTTCCCGTTTCGGCGACTTTCCCCGCGATCCCTTCGCCGACCTTCACCCGCGCCTGCTCGACTATCCATTCGTCGAGCCCGTAGGATACCTTTATGAAAAGCTGCGACCGCGTCCGATCGAGGAGCATCAGCGATATGATCTTTGCGGAGAGGAGCTCGGCGATCATCCGCACGATGAGATTGAGCATGTCGTGGAGATCCGTCTTCGCGCTTATGAGTTCCGAGAGATACCCGAGCGGATCGTTGGCGCAGTGTTCCTTGGGCAGCGTGATGATGAACTTGCTTCCCACATTCTCTTCGCTTTCCACGCGAATCGTCCCGCCGTGGCGGTCGATGATATTCTTCACGATGGCGAGGCCCAGACCTATACCGTCGTCCATCCTCGATTGATCCGACTTCACGCGGTAGTACCTTTCGAAGATCCTCCCCACCGAAGCCGCGGGGATGCCGATCCCCTCGTCCTCGATGGCTATCTCCACGTTGACGGCCACTTCCTTTCCGCGTACGCGTACCGTAGTCCCCTGGGGAGAGTACTTGACGGCGTTTGCGATAAGATTGATCAACACCTGGACGGCGAGGTCCCGGTCGGCGTCGATCCTCGGGAGATCCTCGGGCATGATCACTTCGAGGTTGATCTGTTTTTCGTTGAGCTTCGGCTTGAGGGTATTGGCCACCTCGTCGGCGATCTCGCGGACAACGAGCGGCCGCCTCTCCAGCGGCCGTTCGCCGAACTCGATGTTGGACAGGTTCAGGATGTCGTTGACGACGCGGATCAGCCTCTCCGTCTCCTTGCTCACGATTCCGAGGAACGCCCGTTTCTCCTTGAAATTGGGATTGTCCAAATGCTGGGCGATGGTCTCCACGTACGCCTTTATCGACGTGAGCGGGGTCCGGAGCTCGTGCGAGACGTGCGACACGTACTCGAGCTTGAGCTGGTTGACCTTCTCCAGCTCACCGATCCTCTTCTCGTAGCTCTCGATCTTCCGTTGGAGGGATTCGTAAAGGGTGCTCTTCGCTATCGCGATTACGAGCTGATCACAGATGACGGGAAGGAGCCGGACGTGTTTTTCTTCGAAAATTCCCGGCGAGAAATCGCCCACGTATACGACACCGATCACTCTGTGTCCGGAGTCCAACGGAAACCCGACGACGGACCGGATGTTCGCCGATTTGAAGAGCCTCTCATCGTCGGCTCTTCTGTCCGTCCGAATGTCATCGACGAGCACTCCCTTGTTGGTATCCGCTATCCACTCGGTCAGGGGCCCGAGGCGTCCGTTCACCCCCAGCGTGCTCTGTCGGCTTTCGGGGACACCGACGGACTCCGCGTGCGTGATTTCGTGGTTCGAGTTGAAGAGCACGATGCTCGCCCACGGTCGAGACATGAGCATCGTGGCTTCTTTGGCGACCATCTTGAGGAGCGTCTCCAAGGTCATGACGGCGTTGATCCCGAGGCTGATATCGTAGAGCCGGGAAAGTTCTTCGATCTTGTCTTCGAACTCCTGGTCTTTTTGCCGGAGCTCGGTCACCACGTTGGCGAAGCGGTACTGGAACACCGTGGCGAGGAAGAGGAACAGACTCAAGAAGCCCGCGAGTACGAGCAGCGAGCCGACGTAGAAATGCGGATCGAGGTAGACGTCATTTTCGAACGGGTAACAGTTGTGGTGCGGGATGATCCCGCGCATCTCGAGATACCCCATGAGCGCGACGGCCCCTACGGTGGCGGCGAGATACATGACGGCCACGGGTTTCTGAGTGAACAAGTGGCTGACGAAGAACAAGGGGACTACGAGGAGCAGAAGGAAGGGACTTCCGATTCCGCCCGTCGAATGGACGATTCCCAGAACGGCGAGCAGATCCAGAACGCTCGAGTACCAAACGAGGGCTCTGTTAACGGTCGAAACCGTCCAACCGCGGTCTGTGCCCACACGCGTCCACAACCACTGCCCACCGGCGTGGAGCACCCCCGCGCCAAGGAACAGGAGAAGAAGGAACCGCGAATCGTACCTGAAGTCGGCGATCTCTTTCGCCACGAAGACGATGACGAAGAACGCCAGCAGCTCGATGACACGTAGCTTCAACGCGTTGATCTGGGCTTCATCATCGCGGCCCCCGCGGCCGCGGCCTGTTTCGATGATCCAAGTCATGTCAGGACCGCCCTCCCGTCGGTCTCCGGCGTCTCTGGAAGAGTGACGTACACCGCCGTCCCCTGTCCTTCCTCGCTCCTGATGCGTACGCTCCCCCCGTGAAGCTCTGCGAGGCTTCGCACAAGAGTCAGACCAAGCCCCACCCCTTGGGCGACGTGCTCGTGCAACCTCACGAACGGTTCGAACACCATCTTGACAAATTCTTCGGGGATACCCCTCCCGCTATCCGTGACGCGGATCTTCAGCAGGTCGCACGACGCGGCGCCCCTCCTGTCGGGGGCTCTTTCGACCCGCACTTCCACGGGTTTTCCGGCTTCCGAGTACAAGAGTGCGTTCTCCACTATGTTCATTAGGATGATCTTTATTGCATCGGGGCTCGATCTGAACTCGGCCGCATCGGGCGAGATCTGGACCGTCACTCTCGCTCTCGCGCCGAGATCGTCGGGAAAATGGCCCAGTATCTCGTCGATGCACCTGTCCATGTCTACGATCTCGCCATGGCCGGCAATTCGTCTCCCGTCTGCTTTGAGGAGACGGAGAAAAAACGAATTGAGTTCGTCGATGAGTCCGCACTCGTTCTGCGCCTTCTTGATGGCATCGACGGCGTCGGTACCTGTGTTCCGATCGAACTGTTCGAGCGCCAGATCCAGATACCCTCTGATCGCCGTCGTGGGCCGTTTGAGCTCGTGTCCCATGATCAGCCGCGTCGAGAGGAGCGTCCTCTCGTCTCCCTCGAGACGCTTTCGGAGGTCGTCGGCCTCCAACCGCGTCTCGTTGAGGAGTTTCAGCAGGGTCCTGGAGGCATCAACGTCGGTTTGGACTTTCATCCGCACTCTCTCCCCAACCGGCATCCGGTAGCCTCGGCGGCTACTCGGCCTTTCTGGCCTTGGCGATGATATCCTGCCTTCTCTCTTTTATGACGACGCTTCCCTTGATCTTCTTTCCGTATCTCTTGAGTTCGGTGGCGATGTCGTTTATTTCAGCGAAGTGCTCGATCTTGTTGTCGGTGCTCACCACGAGGGCGATCGTGATCGACATCAGCGTAATCCGGGCGAGTTCGCCCTGGCGGTTAAGGACCTCGAAATACCCCCGTTTCACGTCCTCCTCGCTCAGCAGGAACAACGCCCCTTTGTCGAACTCGTCCATGATATACTTCGCCATGAACTGGCCTCTCGACGGGGCGGTGATGAGGACGAAATCGTCGCCGCCGATGTGGCCGATGAAGTCCTCCTTCACTCCGAGTTTCTCCACGGCCTGCGTGAGGATGTTGGCGAGATAGGTGATGATCTCGTCGCCTTTCTGGTACCCGAAGTAGTCGTTGAACGCTTTGAAATTGTCGATGTCGACGTAGAGGAACGCGTACGCTTCTTTTTTGTTGATCCTTGTCTTCAGCTCCCGCTCGATCGCCGTGTTGCCGGGAAGGCCGGTGAGCGGGTTCGCCTCTTTTTGTTTGATGTTCCACTCAAGCACGTTTTTCACGCGCAGCAGGAGCTCGTCGTTCGAGTAGGGTTTGACCAGATAATCGTTCGCCCCCCCCTCCAAACCTTCGACGCGGGCCTGGGGATCGCCTTTGGCGGAGAGCATGATGATCGGTATCTGGTTCATTTTGAAGTCTTCTCGCATTTTGCGACACACTTCGTACCCGTCCATGACCGGCATCATCACATCGAGCAAGACGAGGTGGGGCTGCACCTCCCGCGCTCGTTCGATCGCCCGTTGCCCGTTCTCAGCGGTGAAGACCTGGTAACCCTCTCGTTCCAGCGTGAATTTGAGAATTTGAACGATGTGCGGCTCGTCGTCGACGACGAGGATCCTGTAGGGTGAGCTGTCCGGCGTAAGCATGCATCCTCTCCGTTTCGCGATCTTCCTTAATTGCTGCGAGTCGGCAATAAGTATGCCAGGCGGGGGAGCCCCGTAGTTCCGGCGTACTCGTACCGCAAGTCAATGCTGCAAATGTTCGCTGTGCCTGTGTCAGTCCGAGGTGCTTTCGAGTCGGCACGAGGACTCTAAGCATTCCATATGCCGAAGCCCGGGAGAGTGAGGGGAAAACGGGACGTTTGCGGTGGGCGGTCAGCGGTGGGCGGTCAGCGGCGGGCGTGAGGCGTCTCGATCGGCGTTGAGACGGTCGTTGAAGGAGCGAGAGGGACGGATGGGAAACGATCGGCCCTTCGCCGGAACGAGCGGAGATCGTCCGGCGCGGGTGGCGCCGATTACTGCGACAGCGCGGGTGGCGGCCACGGGCGCCCGCTCGCGTGCGTCGAGATGAACGGGATGGAGGGTGATCGCGGGCCCTTTCGCGGGAGCAAGCGAGGATCGTCCGGCCGTAAGGCCGGAAAGCCGAGCGAAGCGGAGCGAGGGCCCGCGATCACCCTCCATCCCGTAAGACGGCGAGCACGGCAGCGGGCGGATGGCCGACAGGACCAGCGCGATCGGCCAATCCAAGGTTGGGAATGATCAGACCCAGGAAGTCACGGGTCCTCTGGTGAAAACGTCGAGATCGAGCTTGTCGTCACGACCCTGGGCGAGGTGTTTCGCCGCCGCACACGCCACCATGGCGCCGTTATCCGTGCAGTAATGAAGAAGCGGAGCGTGGTACGTGACCCCGCGGCGCTCGCATTCGGCCGCGAGCCGTTCCCGGAGCCGGCCGTTCGCGGCGACACCGCCTGCCAGGTACACGTCCGAGACACGGTGTCTCGCCGCACAGGCCATCGTCTTCTGAACGAGGATGTCGACGATCGCCTCCTGGGCGGAGGCGGCGATGTCGCAAATTGTCTCACGTGGGAGGTCCTTGAGGCCCTCCACGTACAGCCGCACCGCCGTTTTGAGACCGGAGAAGCTGAAGTCGAAGTTATCCTGTTTCGTCATCGCGCGGGGAAACTCGACCGCCCTGGGGTTCCCCGATTTGGCCGCCGCGTCGATGGCCGGCCCTCCGGGAAAACCGAGATCGAGGAGCTTGGCGATCTTGTCGAACGCCTCCCCCGCCGCGTCGTCTCGAGTATTGCCGACGAGCTCGTACCGGCCGATGGTGCTCATCTTGTAGAGACACGTGTGCCCGCCCGACACCACCAGCACCACCGCAGGCGTGCGAAGCTCCTCCCCGCCCAGCTCGTTCGACAGAATGTGGGCTTCTATATGATGGACGCCGACGACGGGCCGTCCGAGAGAGAAAGCCAACGCCTTGGCGAAACTCACACCGACGAGGAGCGAGCCGATCAACCCCGGGCCGTTGCTGACCCCGATACCACCGATGTCTACCGGGGCGAGTCCCGACTTGGAGACGAGCGCGTTGAACACGGGGAGAAGGTTCTTCATGTGGGCGCGCGACGCCACTTCCGGCACGATGCCCCCGTACTTTTCGTGGATCAGCTGGTTGGCGGTGAGCTCACCGATCACCCCCCGGCCGGGCGAAAAAAAAGCGAGCGACGTGTCGTCGCACGATGTCTCGATGCCGAGGACGATCATTTCGTGTCCTTCGTGTGCGGTGGAGGGTAATCTCGGACCCTCGCCCCGCTTCGCTCGGCTTTCCGGCCTTGCGGCCGGATGATCCTCGCTCGCTCCCGTGAAAGGGCCCGAGATCACCCTCCACCGCACGAACAAGCGAACCGGAGCGGGGGCCCCATCTGCGCTGCCCGCGCGCATCAACGAAAAAAACTGTACGGGAAACTACAGTGCGCCTTCGCCGCTCTCGCCGGTGCGGATCCGAACGGCGTCTTCGACGGGGATGATGAATATTTTCCCGTCTCCCACCTGACCGGTCCGGGCTACTTTCTGTATGACTTCGATGACCGGTTCAACCTTGTCGTCGGGAACGACGATTTCCAGTTTTGTCTTGGGCAGAAAATCGACTTTGTATTCGCTTCCGCGGTAGAGCTCCGTGTGCCCCTTTTGCCGGCCGAACCCCCTTACTTCGGTCACGCTCATCCCGCGCACGCCGATTTCCATCAACGCCGCTTTGACGTCGTCCAGTTTGAAGGGTTTGATATACGCCTCGATCTTTTTCATAGGGATAGTCGGATTTTATGTTAGCCAGTGACGTCTGGCAAGAAAAATGGTGTTGCGCTAATATGGACCGCATGAACCCCCGTCCGGAACGTACGCGGCGGCGCATCCAGTCGCTCATCGAGGATATCGTGCTCGGGCCATCGATTCCCGACGTCGAATCCCGGTTGAGGGCGGCGGGGATACCGGCGAACGCCTCCGCCGCGGATTCTCTCATTCGCATCTGCAGGGAACTGGGAGGCGACCGGGAGACCCACGAGAGGCTCGCCGTCGTGCTGACCCCGCTTCTCGAGTCCCCCTATCCCGCGGGGGCGCTCGTCAACTTTCTCCGGTACATGGAGACCGTCGGCGTTTCCGGCACCTTTCTCGATACGATTGCCGAAAGTAAACCCCTCCGAGAGGTCCTCGCGACTGTCTTCGGGACGAGCCAGCACATGGCCGACATCATCATCCGAAACCCCGGTTATCTCTATTGGCTCATGGAAAAGGACACGTGGGACGAGGCGGAAACCGTTTCGGCCTACGAGAACGCGCTCGGGCTGGATGTCGCGAGGTTCACGTCTGTGGAGGGAAAGCTCAACGCGGCGAGACGGTTTCAACGGCGGATGCTGCTCAAAATCGGCGTGAAGGATCTCCTCGGTGTCCAGGACATCGAAACCACGACAGCGAAGCTCGGCGATCTTGCCGAAGCGGTCGCCCGTGTGGTGCTCGAGATTCTTTGGAACGACATCTCACCCTCGGCGCCCGACGATGCCCGGTCATCGGGCGCTGCGGCGTGCGGTTTTGCGGTGCTCGCGCTCGGAAAGCTCGGGGGCCGCGAGTTGAATTACAGCTCCGACATCGACCTTATCTACGTTTGCCGGGACGCGGACGACCGGTGGGCCGAGTTCTATCACGGGCTCGCGACCCGTCTCACCGAGGCGCTCTCCACGGTCACCGCTGAAGGCTACCTCTACCGCACGGATCTCCGTCTTCGTCCGGACGGAGCCTCGGGACCGCTCGTTAATTCTCTCGCCGCGATGAGGATCTACTACGAAGGCCGCGGGAGACCGTGGGAGTTTCAGGCGATGTTGAAAGCCCGCGTGATCGCCGGGGACACACGCGTCGGCAAAGAGTTCATGTCCTATGTTTCGGGGCTCCTCGCGAACCCTTCGCTTTCTCTCTCTCCCATAGAGGACATCGCATCGATGCGGGTCCGCATACGGGAGAGCATTTCCGACAGGGAAAAGGCGTTCAACATAAAGCTCATGGAAGGCGGGATCCGCGATATCGAGTTCATCGTTCAGACGCTTCAGCTCCTCCACGCGACTCACGCGCCCGAACTTCGCGTTCCGAACACGCTCGAAGGAATACGCAGAGCGTACCGGGCCAAGCTCATCAAAAAAACCGAGATGGAAACGATGACAAGGGCGTACGTTTTCTTCAGGCTCGTGGAACACCGCCTGCAGATGATGCATCAGATCAAGACCCATTCGATACCGGAATCGCCCGATGAAATCGAACTGCTCGCGAGACGTGTTTCCCAAGGACCTCTGGGCCGGTACACGTACGAGTCTTTTCTGTCCACTCTGGCGGCTCACCTCAACAAGATTCGCCTTTTGAGCGAGAGTTTTTTCGCTGGCCACGGTATGCCCGAGGCGGCTCTTCTCTCTCTCCTGCCGGACGAGGAGGATCTCGCCGGAGAGCTTCTCGGCCGCTACCGCTTCGACGATCCCAAGCGGGCGTTATCCGTCCTTCAAACGCTGGCGTACGGGTCGTTCCCCCGTCTCGTCGACCGCACGACGCGGTCATCGTTCCAGAAACTTCTGCCGCACCTTCTCGAAGATTGTTCGGCCACGGGTGATCCCAATTTGACGCTTGCCAACTTCGCGAGACTCTCGGAAGCGACGAGGAGCGAAAGCGGTTTCTACGGCTTGCTCGCCGAAGCCTCCGGGGCACGGCTCCTCGTACGAAACCTGACCGGGATCTCATCGGCGCTGACCACCAGGCTGTGCGTTCGCCCCGACGTCATCGACATGCTCATCGAGGACCCCGAGTGGGTCGTCGCGACGCCCGCGCCGGAGTGGGCGTCCCTTGCGCGGTTTACTGAAAGCCCGAACAGGACGAACATCGAACATCTTCAGAAAGACCTCAGGGCGTTCCTCGACCAGAGACTCCTCGCCGCGTGGGTCATCGACGACAGATCACAGTCGTTTCCCAGGACGATGTCGAAAACGCTCACCGCTACCGTGAGAGAAATGATCTCCACGGTGTGCGATCACACCGTGGGTGACCCGAAGGGCGTGATGCTTCTCGCGCTCGGTTCGTTCGGTGTGGGCGAACCGAGGATGGGAAGCGACGCGGACCTGCTCGTCGTGACGGTGGGACGGGAGATCCAAGAGATCACACAACGCATTTTCCTGCTCAACCGCGTTTTCTCGGACGGAGGATTGCTCAAGATCGATTTTCGTCTCCGGGGAGAAGGAGCGAACGCGCCCCTCGTCCAGGATCTCGAGACGTATAAGCGGTACTTCACGCGGAGAATGGCCCCTTGGGAACACGTGGCGTTTGCCAAGTGCGCGTACTGGTGGGGAGACCCCGATGCATCGAAGGCGTTCTTCGACGCCCTTCTTGACGTGATCGCCACGCCGGTGACCGCGGAACGGCTCAAAGCCCTTACCGATATGAGACGGCAGCTCGAGACCCTCTCTCAGAAGGGCACTCACCTTTTCGAGACAAAACGCTCTCCCGGCGGCCGGTACGACATCGAGTACCTCACTGCCATCGGGCTTGCGCATTCAGGGGTCGAGTTTCCACTCCACGCGGATACACCCACACGTCTCGAGAGGCTCGCCTCCGCGGGTTTTCTTCCCCGCGAGGATTGTGATGCGCTGGGAAAAGCGTTCGAGCTTTTCCATACGGTCGACTTTCTCCTCGAGCTTCAGGGGTTCTCCATTCCCAACACGCCGCAAAAAGAAAAGAAGACCGGCGCCTATCTCGATCGGACATTGGAACTCCTGGGGAGTTCGCTGGACGGTGGAGTCGAAAACAATCTTCTGGATTTGAAGGGACGGGTGCGGGAGTGTTACAATCGATTCCTCGGAGAGGTCGCCAGACTTTCCCGAAAGTGAGCGGAGAAGGGCAGACGGGTGGGGCGCGTCATGGCTTCCGATAGGGGGGAGTGCGTTATGTCCAAGAACCTGATGGTAACCCTTCCCAAAAGATTCTGTACGATGAGTAGACTCGGTTGTCTCCTTGGCCTTATGGGGTTCAGCCTCCTCGTGTCATCGTGCTGCGATGAGACAACAACGCAGCCCGTAAATGAGGACACGTGTCCTCTGCAGACGGACTTCACGACCTCGATGGCGCCATTCGGGAACACAGACGGGGACGTGTACCTGCAGGGCGGCCGGTTGTACATGGTGCGCACCGGGAACGCAGAGGCTGATGCCTACGCGACGTTTTCCACGTCGGGGGGGACATTCCACCTGACGGGCGATCTGTCGCTGTTGACGACGCAGAGTCGGGTGTCCGTGGCGGTGCAAAATTCCGGGACCCCGGTCGGGTATCACGTGGTTCTGCAAAACGAGACGCAGAACGGGAGTCAGGCAGGACTGTTCCTCTTTTACGACACTCGGCACGGGAACAGCGAAACGCCCGCGTCGGACGTGCTGATCCAGTACCTGTTCACCCCGCCGGCCGATCACGTTTACGGCTTCCGCCTCGATCGAAGTTCGACCGGAGAGTTCACTCTTTGGCTGGACGGGATCGTGGTGGGCACGGCCCAGGATACGCGTGTGACGACATTCGATCGGGTGTGGCTGAATGCAGGCCAGGACACCTCGGAAGGGCACGGGGCGTCTTTGGGGAACATTGCGCTGTGCGAATAACTGAGAACTGACAAGTCGTCAATCGGACCTACCCCAGCTCCCCCTCAATCCGGCTTCGAATCCGCTGGAGCCTTGCCACACTCGAGATGTTGTGACCGTTCGTGTCCTGAACGTCGAAAGAATCGATCGCACGGTGGGCTTCGGTCGATATCCTCGCCCGGTGGATGGTGAGCCCTTCGTCCGAGAGCGCTTTCGTGATTTTGAAAAGAAGACCGGGTTCATCCGCGGCGAAGATGTCGACGATCGTCACGTCGGGGGATATGTCGTTGTGGAACTCCACACGGACCGGCACGGGGATCGACGCTTGTCTCCTCCGTTTCCATTTAACGACGTGTTTTTCGAGCGCGGGGTGGATCTCGAGCTTGCCTTCGAGGACCAACTCGAGACCGCGCCGGATCTTGTCGATGCGTTCTTCGTCCACCGGCAGCGTCCCGCTGATATCCTCGACGTAGAACACGTCGACGACGACTCCATCGGTTCTTGTAAAGGCATTCGCGTAGAGAATGTTGCAGTCGTTGAGCGTGAGCACTCCGCAAAGCTGGGAGAGTCTGAACGGTTTGTCGTGTGTGCAGAAGCATATCTCCGTCGCGAGGCGTCCTCTCTTCCAGTCGACCGCGACGGTTCTGCCTTCCAGACGACGGACCAGTTCCATATGACGGCGGACCTGGGACGCATTCATAGTGAGGAGATACCGTCCGGGGAGCATGTCGAGATGCGCGAGCGCTCTCTCCCTTGCTGGCCCCTTTTGAAACCCCCGGAGGATCGCCATCTTGCGGGTCTTGTACACCGCGTCGGGTTTTTTCTCTTTTGTGGCCAGGAACTGATATGCCCTTAAATAGAGCCCCCACAGAAGCGCGCGTTTCCACTCCGTCCACGCGTGAGGAGAGGTCGCCTTGAGATCGGCGTACGTCAACAATAAGAGCTGTTTGAGAACCGTCCTGGACTTTACGCGCGAGCAGAACGAACGGAGCGTGTCGATGTCGGTAGGATCGCGGCGCTGGCTGTAGTGCCCCATGAGGAGGTGGATCTCAATGAGATAGCTCACCGCCTCGATCTCGGCGTTTCCAAGATACATCCGGCCGAGGATCTTTCGCGCGAGCTCCGCCCCTTTCTTCGCATGCCCGCGGCCTTCGATCTTCCCGATGTCGTGGAGGAGGGCCGCGAGGTGGAGCGTTTGCTTGTCGGCGATTTCCGAATAGGTTCTCGCGAACGCGTCGGAACGCTTCGAACCGGGCTCTCCAAGCTCCTCGAGACAACGGACCACCTGGAAACTGTGCTCGTCGACGGTGTAGTGATGGTACAAATCGTACCGCTTGAGGCTGGTGAGCAGGGTGTATTCGGGGATCACGATCCCGAGGAACCCCGTTTCGTGCATCGACCGGAGCGTCGGCGTGAGGTTCTTCGAGTCGGCGACGAGCCCCGGGAAATCCCGCCGCATGCGGTTCCGCTCCGCCCTCCCGGAGAGATCGGCCGCGAGGGCATCTTCGAGACGCCGCCGGAGCGATCGATCGAGCTCGAGACCGGTCTCTCTCTGCAGGGCGAAGACATAGAAGGGGTTTTTCTTCAGCCGCTTTCCGTCGATACGGACGGCGAGCCTCCCTTTGACCCTCGTGGTCCCTTTCCGGCCGAGGAGCAACCGCGTGTTGTCGCCGTGACGGAGTTCCTCGATGATGTCTCTCGTTATCCGGTAGATCGTCCGCGTGTGGGTATAGTAATCCTTCATGAAAAGTTCGACGGCGAGGTGAGGACCCTTGTCGCGGTAACCGAGGCGGTCGGTGATCGACCTCTGCATCCGTATGGTGAGCTGGTCCTGTTTGGACTCCGAGCACACGTGGAGCTCGACACGAACCGTCAACAGAAACTCGTAGGCCTCTTCGAGCGCGTCCGTTTCACCCGGGAGGAGCAGTCCCTTGTCCCTGAGCGATGCGAGCCCGTTCTCCCCGTCGAACACCATCCCGAGCCACACGAGCGTTTGAAAATCTCTCATCCCGCCGGGGCTGAGCTTCACATTGGGTTCGATGAGCTGGTAACTCTTCCCGTACTTCTCGTGGCGAACCTCGGCGTCTCCGATTTTTCGCTCGATGAACGCTTCACGGTCTTTTCGCATGAACTTCGTTCTCTGGCGCTGCGCCTCACGCGCGATCGCCTTGGACCCGGTGACCCAGCGGCTCTCGAAGAGCGCCGTCCGCGCGTCCATGTGTTTGGCGAGAGCGCCCTCGCTCTCCACCAGCGACTGGACGGAATGACCGATCTCGAATCCGACATCCCACATGAACTGGATGAACGACTCGGCGATCTGTTTTACAAGCGGCGTTTTGCGTCTGCAGAGAACGAGCATGTCCACATCCGAATAGGGGCTGAGCTCCGCTCGTCCGTACCCGCCCATCCCTATGATGGCGACTTCCACTTTTTCCGGGTCGGCGTTGTGTTCCTGAAGGGCCCTTTGAAACAGAAGTCCGACGATCGCGTCGACGATGATTGTGTACGCGCGGACATACGACCTCCCCGTGGCTTCCTTCGTGCGGAGCGCGAGGAGGTTGTTTTTGAGGAGGGTGATGTAGCTTCGAGAAAGGGCGAGAAAACGATCCCTGCCGATCGGCTTGCCGTCTTCATAGAGAGGCACGTCGACGAAGAGCTTTCCCGCCGGGTTCGTGTCTTTGTCCTTGGGTGGAATCATGGATCCACTCCGCCGCCACTTCTTCTCCGCCGCCCCGCGAGCCTGCTACGCGTCATAGTACAAGAAGAACTCGTAGGGATGCGGGCGCTGCGCAAGGGGGATGATTTCGCGTTCCGTCTTGTACTGGATCCACGTCTGGATCACGTCTTCGGTGAACACATCGCCTTTCAACAAAAAGTCATGATCGTTTTCGAGCGCAGCGAGGGCTTCGTTGAGCGATCCCGGAGCCTTGGGGATCTTGGTCAACTCGGCGGGAGGCAGATCGTAGATGTTCTTGTCGAGCGGTTCCCCCGGGTCGATCCTGTTCTCGATCCCATCGAGACCCGCCATCAGCGCCGCGGAAAACGCGAGGTACGGGTTGCACATCGGGTCCGGGCAGCGGAACTCGACCCGCTTGGCCTTCGGGGAGGGCGAGTACATCGGGATACGAATCGCGGCGCTTCGGTTTCGCTGGGAGTAGGCGAGGTTGACCGGGGCCTCGAAGCCGGGAACCAGCCGCTTGTACGAGTTGGTCGTGGGGTTCGTGAACGCGAGGACTGCCGAAGCGTGTTTGAGGATACCTCCGATGAAGTTGATCGCCATGCCGCTCAGGCCCGCATAACCGTTTCCGGCAAAAAGCGGTTTCTCGCCTTTCCAGAGACTTATGTGAACGTGCATCCCCGAGCCGTTGTCTCTGAAAAGCGGTTTGGCCATGAAGGTGACGGTCTTACCGTGCTTCCGCGCGACGTTTCGGACGACGTACTTGTAGATCATGAGCTTGTCGCCCATGCGGGTGAGCGTGTCGAACTTCATGTCGATCTCAGCCTGCCCCGCCGTCGCCACCTCGTGGTGCTGTGCCTCCACCTCGCAGCCGAGCTCGATCAAGGTGAGCATCATCTCCGACCGGAGATCCTGGAACGAATCGGTCGGGGGGACGGGAAAGTACCCTTCCTTGTACCGGGGTTTGTAGGCGAGGTTTGGGCTCTCGTCCCGGCCGGTGTTCCAGCTCCCTTCCTCCGAGTCGATGTAGTAGTACCCCATGTTCTCCTTCTGATCGAATCTCACATCGTCGAAGATGAAGAACTCAGCTTCGGGACCGTAGCACGACTTGTCCGCGATTCCCGTGCTCTTGAGATAGTTCTCCGCCCGGATCCCCACACCCCGAGGATCCCTCTCGTACCGTTCTCGTGTGATGGGGTCGAACACGTCCCCGACGAGACTCAGCGTGGGTTCCTTCATGAACGGATCCATGAAGGCGGTCGACGGATCCGGGATCACCAGCATGTCGCTCTCGTTGATGTTCCGCCATCCCCGTATGCTCGATCCGTCGAAACCGAACCCGTCTTGGAACGATTCTTCGGTGAGTGCTTCGGCGGGTACGCTGAAATGCTGCCATGTCCCCGGGAAATCGAGGAACTTGAGATCCACCACGACGGCTTTGTGGTCGCGGGCAAATTCGATGACTTCGCTTGCGGTTCTCTGACGCATGAGCGCACACCTTCCTTCGGGATCGAGGTTATGAAAACCGAATCACTCTCTGACCGCCGCCGCTTCCAGCTCGAGAAGCGCCTCTCCAAGATACCTGAGGAGATCGCCCGCGATCACACCGCGGATCCCCCGTGCCCGAGCGGCCGCTTCACCGGCCCGCCCGTGCAGGTAACACCCCACGCACGCCGCGTCCAGCGGCTCCGCTCCCTGGGCGACGAAGCCCCCGACGAGCCCGGTGAGCACGTCGCCGGTACCCGCCTTTGCGAGCGCCGACGTCCCGTAATAGTTGATCCAGACATCGCCCGCCGCCGAAGCGATGAGAGAGGGCGCGCCTTTGTGGATGACGGTGACGCCAAGCGTTCGGGCGATTTCCCGCGTGGCTTCGATTCTCTCGAGGGGTGTCGTGGGGATTTCCTGAGACATCAGCTTCGAAAGCTCCCCGCTGTGGGGGGTGATCATGATGGGAACCTTCCGGCCCTTGAGATGCCCGGCATCCCCTTCGAGGGCGTTGATCCCGTCGGCGTCGATCACGAGAGGTTTTGGCGAGCGCTCGACCAGGTCGCGGATGAACCGCGTCGTGTCCGCGTGACGGCTGAGTCCGGGGCCTACGATGACGACATCGGCTTTTTCGACATACGGTTCGATGACACGCCACGCCCCGGGAGCGACCGTGCCCTCCGGCGTCTCGGGCACGGCGACGGTGACGGCTTCCCGAAGCTCGGGCTCGACGAGGTTCCTTATGCTCTCGGGCACCGCCGCGTAGACCATCCCGCACCCGCTTCGAAGAGCCGCCTCCGACGCGAGAAGAACCGCGCCGGTGTACATCCGGCTCCCCGCGATGATGACCGAGGTCCCGCACTGGTACTTGTGAGCGTCCTCGGGGCGAGGGGGAAGCCGCCGCGCCGCCTGGCCGCGGTCATTGAGATGAATCCCCAGCGAATGCACCTCGAGGAGCTCTTCGGGAAACCCCAGATCGGCGACGACGAGGTGCCCGACGTACGCTTTGCCCGGGTGAAACAGGAGCCCCAGCTTGGGATAGCCCATGGTGACGGTGCTGTGCGCTCTCACGGCACCCCCGAGCACTTCTCCGGTGTCGCCGTTTATTCCCGACGGCGTGTCGATGCTCACGATGGGGACCCCGCTCTCGTTGATCATTCGGACCACCTCGAGCGGCCGGGCTTCGAGGGGCCGGGAGAGACCCGTGCCAAAGAGACCATCCACGATGACAGAGGAATCGGCGAGCTCCTTTCCGATGAGATTTACCCAGTCGGATCGTGTCAGACTTATTTCCTTGAGATGTTTGTAGTCGCTCACTCGCTGCTGGAGACGCTGGTAGTTCTTCAGCGCGTCCATGGTGAAATCCTCGGGAGCGTTGAGATAAAGAACTGAGCACGCCCGACCTTCACTGCTCAGTTGGCGCGCCACGACGAGGGCATCTCCGCCGTTGTTGCCTGGCCCGACAAAGATCGCCGCCTTGAACCCCTTCTCGGGAAAACGAGTGAGGATGTACTCCGCCACTTTTCTACCCGCCCGCTCCATGAGCTCCAGACCGGGGCAGAAACGGGCGATCGTCTCCTCGTCGATTTTCTTCATCCGCGCATTCGTCAATACATCCATGTGAGCCTCTGCAGGTTGAGTGGAAAGAGCTCAGGTACCGCTGCGGTTCAACGTGTCCACGATCTCCACGACGTCGATGACATCCGTGATATCGTACTCCGCGCCGCTTTCAACGGTCCCGAACGTATCCCCGTACCTGGCGAACACCGTCGTGATTCCGAGCTTCGCCGCACCGGTGATGTCTCTCTCCGGCCAGTCGCCCACCATTAAGGCCTGGTCCGGCCGGACCCGAAAATGGTCGAGAACCTGTTGGAAGGGTGTCGGGCTCGGCTTCCTCTCGCCTGTATCGTCGAACGTCAGCACCTTGTCGAACATGTGGTGGAGCTGGAGATAACAGAGCCTCAGCCACGCCTCCTTGCGCGGAGCGTCCGACACGACGGCCAGTCGGATCCCCCGTTTCATCAGTTCGAAAAGGGCGACCCGCACGTGGGGATAAAGCACCAGGGACGCCTCCCGGGCACGGCGGTAGGCCACGATCCCCGCGGCGAGGATCTTGTGGTCCACTTCGCCGATGAGCTCTCTCAAGACGTCGTCGAACACGCTTTGAAACTCGATGCCCTCCCGATCGTAGACCTCGAATATCTTGTCCTTTATCTTTTCCGGTGGAAAGCGGAGACCGGCATCGACCATCGCCTCGACGGCCGCGTCCACCGCGCTCTCTTTCATCCGTTTGAAATCGGTGAGAGTGTTGTCGAGATCGAATATCACCAGTTTGATCATGGCGGACTAGTTGTTGGATGTTCGATGCTTTTGCTCTAGAATACGGGACGACCACCGCCGGCGACACACGATAGAGTTCAAAGCTGAGTACGGGTTGCGAAATGGAGGATCCGGGCCGACAACGCAACGGTAAGGGTAATGGAAGAGAAACTCAAAGGCAACCCCGAATTCGAACCGGCTGACATCTTTGCGGTTTTCAACAATTACTTTCTTCTGTTCTTCGGGTTCACATGCATCCTGAGCAGCGTTTTAATCCAGCAGCTGTTCGTCATGATCGGTCAGACCCGCACGGGAATCATCGTCGCCCCGGTCCTGGGCATCATTCTCCCCGTGTACCTCGTCACCCGCCGGTTTCCCGCGGGGTTTCGAAGACAGCTTCTCATCCGTCGCCCCGGGGTTCTTCTCGCGGGGCAGGTTCTTATCGCCACGTTGTTCGTCGTCGTGATCATCGATTACATCTACGCGGTATCCGAGAAGTTTACGACCGCCCCCCTGGATTACATCGAGGGGTTGAAGGAGCTCAAACCGTCGGGAGCCACGGCGATCGTCCTCACGTACCTGGGGCTCTGCGTCTTCGTTCCCCTGGCGGAGGAGATCGTCTTTCGCGGTCTGATCCAAAGGGTCTTCACACGGAACATGGGCGGAGTGCTGGCCATGTTGCTCGCCGGCGCGTTTTTCGGCGTCATCCACTTGACGCCCCAGCTCCTTCTGAGCATGATCGCCTTTGGGATCTTCCTCGGATACCTCTTCTTCGCCACATCGAACCTCACCTACCCGATCCTGGCGCACTGCGTGTTCAACACCGTCTCCTATGTCCAGCTCGTGACCTTGCCGGCGGAGAAACTCGCCGCCGTTCCCCCTTACACCCGGAACCACTGGGTCCTCCTGCTGACGCTTGCCGCCGTTGTGTACCTGCTCGTCAGAATAAAAAAGGGAGGCTCCGTGTCAGCGAAGACTCCCCATGACTCCTCGAGCGATTCAGATGCGAGTTAGCACTACTTCACCGAAGTGCTGATGTCCCTCCCCACGCTTATCTCGCCGTTGTCGATTCGGATGTTGAAACCACACTCTGGATTGTTGCAGACCCACGCTTTGTACATGATGGTCGCTCCGTCGCGGCCGTAATCGGAAAGCGGCAAGAGCACGCCATTGCGACACTTCAAACAGGCCGTAAACGTCTTCTCCATATCCAGTACCGGATCCATATCAGCCCGGATTCTTCACCTCCAACCGCATCACACAGGACTCCATTGTTCCGTACACCAACATGCTCACCACACCACCCATCGCCCCGTCAAGACAGGTTTCCCCCCGCCACAACAGGAACGATGGATCGCGATCATTATTCCCCAAATGCGCCGGGGTGTCAAGTGGTTTGTCCCCGCGGTGAAGCTGCGGGCTCCCTGCCGCGGGTCCTGTCGGCCATCCGCCCGCTGCCGTGCTCGCTAAAGCTCCGCGCGGGCGCGGGCGCCCGTGGCCGCCACCCGCGGCGGGCGATTCTCGCTCGTTCCCGCGAAAGGGTTTGTAATGACCCATCATCTCGCCTATGTCTTCAGCTTTTTTTTCTCCGCGGCGGGAAAGAGCACGTTGTTGAGGATCAAACGGTATCCCGGCGAATTGACGTGAAGCGCCAGGTCGGTCGGAGGGTCGCCGATGGCGTGCTGATAGTCTTCCGGGTCGTGACCGCCCAGAAACGTGAAGGTCCCCTTCCCAAGGTTGCCGTGGAAGTACTTGACCTCCGTGTGCGCGGGATCTTCGCCGAGGATCACGACGCTCTTGTTGATCAGGTTCTTTCGAAACCCCGTCGTTTGCCCGAGAAACCCTTTCACCACGTTCACATGGTCCTGCGTGAGCATCGTTGGAACGGGATCGTACTTGGCCGAGAACTCGAAGAGACTGAAGTAGTCCACGTCGGGACCGCGCGCCTTGGCGTAATCGCTCGTATCGATGTTGGAGAACTCGTAGACCAGAGGGTTCGATATGATCCGGAACCCCGTGAAGGCGAAGCAGCGGTCATAGTCGAGCTTTTCCTGAAAACCCGGGGTCATACCATCGTGGTCGAATTCGCTTGGGACGATGTCGACGCCGTGCGCGGCCAGCGCCAGATCGATCGTGTCGCACGCCGAGCACATCGCGAAGAGAAACCCGCCGTTCAACGTGTATTCTCTGATCTTTTCCGCCACCGCCTCTTTCTCCTCCGACACCTTGTTGAACCCGAGCTTCTTCGCCAGCGCCTCGGACTCGATCTGCTCCTGCTGGTACCAGTCCGCCAAACGATACGCGCCGTAGAACTTCCCGTACTGCCCGGTGAAGTCTTCGTGGTGGAGGTGGAGCCAGTCGTAGTTGGCGAGCGCCCCGGCGAGGACCTCTTCGTCGAACACCTTGTCGAAGGGGATCTCCGCGTAGGCCAGCGCCAGGGTTACCGCGTCGTCCCACGGCTGTTTGTTCGGCGGGGTGTAAACCGCGATGCGGGGCGCTTTTTCGAGGATGACATCCTCCATGTTCTCTCTTTCGATCTCGGCGTAGATGAGCGACACATCCGACCCGGTCACCTCCTGAAACGAAACGCCTTTGAGCCTCGCCTCGAGGACGAGATCTCGATCCGCCGGCATGAGAAAGCTCCCGCCTCTATAATTGAGCAGCCAGTGGACCACGTTTCCGCCCTGGAGGGCGTGAAACGCCAGCCCGTACGCTTTGAGGTGGTTCGTCTGAGTCAGATCCATCGGGACGAGAAGGGACTGCGCCCTCGAGAGTCCCGGAGCGAGCGCCCCCGTGCCGGCCAAAGCCACACAGATCCAGAGCGAGATCTTTCGAAACACCATCTTCACATCACCGCGAATCATCCTGAAGCGCCTGCCTTGTTCCGGAGTCTCATGACGTCCTGGCGAACATCGTCCAGAAAGATGTAATAGGGATACGAAAGAAGTATATCCTCGTACTTCTCGAGGGCGCGGCTCGCCTCGCCGTATCCGTATTCATAAACCTGCCCGATCCGGCGCTCCGCGTCCGGCACACGAATATCCGTCGGATAGTCGCGGATGAACGTATCGAACGCCCCCACCGCCTGGTCGAACAACCGCGACCCCTGGTACAACTCGCCGACCTGGAGGAGAGCTCTCGATCGGAGGGGGGTCTCTGCCGGACGCGTGATGATGTCATTCAACGCCTCGATCGCCCGTGTGGTGTCCCCCGCGAACTCGCATCTCAGAGCGCCTACGTACCCGCCAAGTACCTTCTGGTCTCCCTGGAGTCCTTCCTCGATCGCCCACGCGAGGTCGATGGCGTCGTTTGTGAACGGCGACGACGGATTCGCTTCGGCGAGCGCGGAGAGCGTATCTCTCGCCGCCTCGTACTCGCCGTTGATACCGAAGAGGAGCCCCGTGTAGTACACCCCCGCCTCGTGGAGTTCCGGCTCCTTGCGTTTCACGAGCTGCGCGAAGTATGTCCCCGCGTTTTCATAGTCCCCGACGACGAGATAGAGCCGGCCGAGCCTTTCAGCGAACGCGATGGGACGGTAGCGCGCCTTGGAGAGGCCTTCCTTGTAGATCTCGAGCGCTTCGCGAGGCTGCTTCTCGATACGAAAAACGACGTCCCCTTTTTTTAGATACGCCTCCTCGGCGTGATCCGTTCCGGGAAAAGACGCGATCATCCAGTCCAGCGCCTCGATCGCTTTGGCCGTCGCCGTCTCGAGCTCGAGACCGGGGCGCGTTTCCACACGGCCCGATGCGAGATCGACGAGGAGATCGACGAGCAACAATTTCGCCCGCGGGATCTGCGGCGAGCGGGGGTGGCCGTCGATGAACGCCCCGAGAGCCCGGAGCGCCATGTCGAAATACTTCGAACGGTCTTCGCGCGGCCGGCGCCGGTACTCGCCGGCGGTTCTGTCCGCGAGATTGAAAAGCACCTTTCCATCCGATGCCTTCATTTTCTCCGCTTCGAGAGCTTTTTCGAGCGCGTTCTCGATCATACCCTGCTGGAGGTACGCGAGCGCGAGTGTATTCATGATCATCTCACGCTGCGGGGACTTTTCGGCGGCGTCGCTCAACCGGCCGAGAAGAGTCTCCGCGTTCGCGCGCGGATCCTCAATCAACTCGAGGATCCTGTCGCGCGCCAGAGGGTACTGGTTCGGCGACGTCTCGAAGAGGTAGACGTATTCGCCGAGCGAGCCCTCGAAATCCCCCATGGTCTTGCGAAGCTGTGCGATATCGAACGTGAGGATGTAGTCGGGTTTGGTCTGCTGCCGGCCCTCCTCGTACATCCGCAGAGCGAGATCGTAAAAACCGCTCCGGCTGAGCGTCGCCCCGATCGTGCGGTAGGTATTCACCGAAGGGCCGGTCTGGAGAATGAGATCGCGGAACACCGCTTCCCCTTTCTCACGATCGCCCCTTTGGATCTGGAGCGTCCCCAGCGCCGCGCCGGCGCGGACATCCCCCGGATGGACGGAGAGACACCGCCCGTACGCAACGATCGCCGAATCCACCTGCCCCAGCACTTGATAGGCATCCCCGAGAAGG
>Ga0315286_10000623_pt1 | contig 30465 bp, 25 predicted proteins | sample YL17G10_0_MG_FD_205038 | JGI IMG/M metagenome (GOLD analysis project Ga0315286, IMG submission 205038) | Sediment microbial communities from Yellowstone Lake, YNP, Wyoming, USA - YL17G10_0 | ecosystem: Environmental > Aquatic > Freshwater > Lake > Sediment | place: USA: Wyoming | collected... | reverse complement strand
TGGAGCGCGGGTTGCGGGCCCGCGGCGTGGCGGTGCTGCTGGAGGCGCGCCACCTGTGCCTGGAGATGCGCGGCCAGCGCAAGCCGGCGGCGGTCGAGACCAGCGCCTACCGGGGCGTGCTGGCCGAGCCGCAGCGGCGGCTGGAGTTCCTGGTGCGCGTCGGACGGGGTGGCGGCGAGGCGGCGGCCGCGACCGATGCGGACACGCGCGGGTAAGGCCCCCCGGGTCGGCAGCGTTGCGCCGGCCCGCCCCGCCTGGTAGCATTCCGGCCACCCGCGGCCGCAGCGACGCGCGGGAATCCTTCTCGACATGGCCCGGTCGGTCACGCTCTGTCCCAGCGATGCGATTCCGGAGGGTCGCGGCCGCCAGTTCCAGGCGCTCGGCCGCGACATCGCCGTCTTCCGCCAGGACGGACGGCTCTTCGCGCTCGACGGGCGGTGCCCGCACCAGGGCGGCCCGCTCGGCGAAGGCGAGCTGCTCGGCCGGCACGTGGCCTGCGTGTGGCACGGCTGGTCCTTCGACCTCGAGACCGGGCGCTGCGCCGAGGAACCGGACGAGTCGGTGGCGTGCTTCCCGGTCCGCGAGGCGGACGGGAGGGTGATCGTCGAGCTGCCGTGATCCGGCCGCACCGCGCGGACGGCCGGGCCGCACCTTCCTGCTTGCCGCTCTCCGCGCCCTGAGGGAAAGCCCGATGCCCTGGTTGAACGAGTCGAACCGCAAGTGGCGGGAGCGGGCCCGCGAGGTCGCCGAGAAGGTCGTGCGCCCGCTGGCCAAGAAGTACGACGTCGAGCAGGCGTATCCGTGGGAGATCAAGGACGCCCTGGCCAAGGCCGGGCTGCTCGGCGTGTGGATCCCCAAGGAGTACGGCGGCTCCGGCGACGGGCTCCTCAACCTCTGCATCTGCGTCGAGGAGCTGTCGCGCGCCTGCGGCGGGGTCGGCGTGCTCTACGCGGTCAACGCCCTCGGCTCGTTCCCCATCATCGTCGGCGGCACCGACGAGCAGAAGCAGAAGTACCTGCCCAAGATCGCCCGCGGCGAGACCCTGGTGGCCTTCTGCCTGTCGGAGAAGTTCGCCGGCTCGGACGCCGGCTCGCTGCGCGCCCGCGCCGTCAAGGATGGCGACCACTACGTGCTCGACGGCGAGAAGAAGTGGACCACCAACGGCGGCGCCGCCAACCTCTACACCGTCTTCGCGGTCACCGATCCGGAGAGCAAGCTGCACCGCATCTCGGCGTTCCTCGTCGAGAAGGACACCCCCGGCTTCACGGTCGCCAAGGTCGAGGACAAGATGGGCATCCGCTGCGTGCCGGTGGTGGAGATGGCGATGACCGGCTGCCGCGTGCCGGCCAGCCAGCTGCTGGGCGGCCATCCCGGGCTGGGCTTCAAGCACGCCATGGAGACGCTCGACCGGGCGCGGCCCGGCGTGGCGGCGCAGGGCGTCGGCCTGGCGCAGGGCGCGCTCGAGTACGCCATGGTCTACGCGGCGCGCCGCGAGCAGTTCGGCCAGAAGATCCAGAGCTTCCAGATGGTGCAGCAGCTGCTCGCCGACATGGCGGCCCAGGTGGAGGCGGCGCGGCAGCTGGTCTACGCGGCGGCCCACGCCGGCGACGCGGGCGCCAACATCAACAAGCTCGCCGCGATGTGCAAGTTCTTCGCCACCGACACCGCCATGAAGGTGACCACCGACGCCGTGCAGATCTTCGGCGGCTACGGGTTCATGCGCGACTACCCGATCGAGAAGTACATGCGCGACGCCAAGATCACGCAGATCTACGAGGGCACCAACCAGGTGCAGCGCATGGTCGCGGCGCGCAATCTGCTCAAGGAGAGCGGCGCCCTGGTGGAGATGCTCGACCGCTACATCCCGCGCGAGGTGCAGCGCGGGGTCAACGACTAGGGCCCGCCGGGAAAGGCCGCGGGGCCGTGCCGGGGCCCCGGCGGAGCGAGGAGGTCGCGAAGATGGCCGCATTCCTGCGTCGCGTCGTGCGGGCGGCCGCCCTGGACGCCCGGCTCTACGAGGAGGTCGAAGCCGACGAGGGCGCCACCGGCCAGGCGATGGCGGTGGTCGTCCTGTCGAGCGTGGCGGCCGGCATCGGGTTCGCCTTCCAGGCCGATTACCCGGTGGCCCGCGCCGTGTACGGACTCCTGTCGGCGCTCTTCGGCTGGATCCTGTGGGCCGGCCTCACCTACGTCTTCGGCGCCAAGCTCTTTCCGGCGCCCCAGACCGAGGCGAACCTCTGGCAGCTGCTGCGCACCATCGGCTTCGCCAGCGCGCCGGGGCTGATCCGCGTCTTCGCCTTCCTGCCGGTGTTCGGCGTCGTCGTCTCGGCGATCGCCTCGGTGTGGATGCTCATCGCCATGATCATCGCGGTGCGCCAGGCGCTCGACTACCCCGGCACCCTGCGCGCCGTCGGCGTCTGCCTGCTCGGCTGGATCGCGCAGCTGCTGCTGCAGTTCGTGCCCTTGGTGCTGGTTCCGGCGCTGTACGGAGGGGAGTGGCGGTAGCGCGGCGGGGCTCCGCCGGCCGCGCCGGCGCCGGCTTCAGAACGCCGGGCTCAGCGCCTTGATCAGGTAGTAGCAGGCCGCGGCGACCCCCGCCGAGGCCGGGATCGTGAGCACCCACGCCCACACGATCCGCATGCTCAGGCCCCACTTCACCGCCGACAGCCGCCGCGTCGAGCCGACGCCCATGATGGCGCCGGTGATGGTGTGCGTGGTCGAGACCGGGATGCCCCAGTGGGTGGCCAGGAAGAGCGTCGAGGCGCCCGCCGTCTCGGCGCAGAAGCCGCCGAACGGCTGCAGCTTGGTCAGCTTCATCCCCATCGTCTTCACGATCCGCCAGCCGCCGGCCGCCGTGCCGATGGCCATCGCGGCGTGGCAGGAGAGGATGATCCACAGGGTTTGCGGATTGCCGATCGTCAGCTTGGTATCGGGGTCCATGGCGCCGGCCGCCACCAGCAGCGCCATGATGATGCCCATGGTCTTCTGCGCGTCGTTGCCGCCGTGGCCGAGCGAGTAGAGGGCGGCCGACACCAGCTGGCCGCGGCGGAAGAGCGCGTCCACCCGCCCCGGGCGCCAGCGGCGGAAGACCCGGTAGAGGACGAACATCAGGACCACCGCCAGCCCCATCCCCATGAGCGGCGCCAGCGGGATGAACTGGATCGTCTGGACGACCTTCTCCCAGTGCAGCGCCGACCAGCCGGCGTGCGCCACGCCGGCGCCGGCGAAGCCACCGATGAGCGCGTGCGAGGAGCTGGTGGGGATGCCCCACCACCAGGTGAGCAGGTCCCAGACGATGGCGCCGATCAGCCCGGCCAGCACCACGTACACGTAGACGCCGTCGCTCGGGTTGACGCGCACGATCTTGGAGACCGTGTCCGCCACCTTGGCGGGGAACACGAACATGGCCACGAAGTTGAAGAAGGCGGCCCACAGCACCGCGAGGCGCGGCGACAGCACGCGCGTCGAGACCACGGTAGCGATGGAGTTGGCGGCGTCGTGGAAGCCGTTGATGACGTCGAAGGCCAGGGCGACGGCTACCGTCGCGGCCACCAGCCACCACATTCCGTCCATCGGCGAAGCGGCCTCCTGCCGGGCGCCGGCCCGCCGCTTACTCGGGACCGGGCGCGTGGCTCAGGGCGTGTGCCGGATCAGGCGTGCTTGACGAGCATGAAGTCGATCACGTGGGCTGCGTGCTCGCAGGCGTCGATGGCGGACTCCAGCGCGTCGTAGGCTTCCTTCCACTTCAGGACCGTGATGGTGCGCAGGCTCTCGTCCTCGAACAGCCGGCTCAGCGCCTGGCGGTAGATGTGGTCGCCTTCGTTCTCGAGACGGTTGATCTCCACCAGGTGCTTGCGGATGCCGGCGGCGTTCTTGGAGTGCGCGCGCAGCTGCCGGACGGCCGCGCCCAGCTCCGAGGTGGCCTGCACGATGATCTTGGCCAGGCGCGAGGCCTCGGGGCGCGGCTCGGTGATCTTGTAGAGGCCGAAGCGCTGACCCGCCTCCTCGATCCAGTCGAGGATCTCGTCGAGCTGCGAGGCCAGGCTGTGCAGGTCCTCGCGGTCGAAGGGCGTGAGGAAGGTCTTGTTGAGCTTCTCGTAGGTCTCGTGCGTGGTCACGTCGCCTTCGTGCTCGACCTCCTTGAGGCGGAGGAGCCGCACGTCGAGATCGGCGAGGTCGCGCACCAGGCTCTCGAGGAGCTGCGCGCCTTCCTCGATGGTCGAGGTGGTGCGCTCGAACATCGCGAAGAAGTCCTGATCGGTGGGGATGAGGAACGACACGGGCGCCTCGCGCGGCGGTGGAGCGGTGGGACGGCGGTCCGCTTCGAGAACGCCCGCGAATCTAGGCGAGCGCGCCCCGCGGGTCAAGGACCGAGCGGGCCGCCGCGCCCGTCGGGGCGGCCGGACCGGCTTGGCTTCACTCTCCCCGGTAGCTGCAGCGCGCCCAGCCGGTCTCGCGCACCACGATCTCGACCAGCGGCGGCAGCGCCGGCTTGAGCCGGGCCCAGATCCACGCCGCGAGGTTCTCCGAGGTCGGGTTCTCGAGCCCCGCGACGTCGTTGAGCAGCCGGTGGTCGAGGGCGCAGCGCAGCGGCTCGAAGGCGGCGCGCAGGTCGGCGTAGTCCACCAGCCAGCCGCTGCGCGGGTCGACCTCGCCCTCGACGTGCACCTCGACGACGAAGCCGTGGCCGTGCACGCGGCGGCACTTGTGGTCCTCGGGGACCTGCGGCAGGAAGTGGGCGGATTCCAGCGGGAACTCGTGGGTCAGGCGGACGCGCACGGGCGGCTCCGGTCGGCTTGAGGTTGGTGACGCACCGCCGCGCGGGGCGCTACACGCCCCGCGTCTCGGGCGGCCAGACGTACTTGTGCAGCTGCAGCTGGAAGCGGACCGGCAGGCGGTCCTCCAGGATCCACTCCACCAGTCGCCGCGGCTCGGCCGCTCCCCACGCCGGACCGAAGAGCACGGTGGCGCGCGCCGCCAGGCCGCGGCCGCGCACCTGCTCGCGCGCCCACTCGTAGTCGTCGCGGCCGGCGATCACGAACTTCAACTCGTCGCCCGGGCGCAGGTGCGCGAGGTTCTCCCAGCGGTTCTTTCCGGCCTCGCCGCTGCCCGGGCACTTGACGTCCACGATGCGCACCACCCGGGGGTCGACGCGCGCGATGTCGAGCGAGCCCGAGGTCTCGAGCAGTACGGTGAGTCCGGCGTCGGCCAGCTTCGCCATCAGAGGATGCACGCCCGGCTGCAGCAGCGGCTCGCCGCCGGTGACCTCGGCGAGCGGCACGCCGAAGCCGAGCACCTCGCGCACGACGTCGTCCACGGCGCGGCGCGCGCCCTCGTGGAAGGCGTAGGCGGTGTCGCACCAGACGCAGCGCAGGTTGCAGCCGGTGAGCCGCACGAACACGCACGGCAGCCCGGCGTAGGTCGACTCGCCTTGCACGGAGGCGTAGACCTCGTTGACCACGAGGTCGGCGCCCGTGGGGGCGTCGGGGTCGACCGGGGGCGGCGCGGGGCGGTCGGTCAGGGCGTTCATGGGGGCATTGTAGCGGTTTTCGGAGGCGGCGGCGGCGGGGTAGACTCACGGCGTCCCGACGTCCCCGGCCCGGAGGCCGATGCCATGAGCCGCAAGGATACCGCCTGGCCCGTCCTGGTGTTGCTCGCCGCCCTGGGCGTCGGCTGCTCCAGCGACACGACCGAGCCGCCGCCGGTCTACGAAGCCACCGGGACGGCGAGCGGCGCGATCCCGCTGAGCGGCGAGACCGTCCTGCGCTGCGTCAGCGCCAAGGGCCCGGTCACCGTCCGGGGCGAGGGGCTGGCCGGCGTCCGCTGGTATCTCTACAAGTACGCTTCGGCGCCGACCCAGGAGCAGGCGAACGCCGCCCTGGCGCAGATCGGGGTTTCGTCCGCGACGGTCGCGGACACGCTGGTCTTCGACGTGGTGGCCCGGCCGGACGGCGAGGTATCGTACGCCGCCGCCGTCACCCTCGGGATCCCGTTCGCGCTGGCGTGCGCGGTGGACGGCGCGGCGGCCCCCGTGGATGCCTCCGACCTGTTCCGCCCGCTGCGGGTGCGCGGGACCGACGCCGTGACCGTCGTGCGGCACGGCGCCTCCTGCGACGTCGCCACGGAGCACGGGGCGGTGTACATCGAGGCCGCGGTGCCCGACTCCGGCTACTGCCTGGCGAGCACGGGCGAGGGGCACCTCGAGCTGCACCTGCCGGCGACGAGCTCGGCGCGCGTCTGGGCCCACACCGCCGAGGTGCGGCTCGAGACCCGCAAGGGCGACATCGTCATCCGGGCGCTCTAGGTCCCGGCTCCCGCCTCGCTTCCCCTGCCGGCCGTCTGCTCCCCCGCGATCTCCACGAAGCGGCAGAGCGCGTTGACCATGCGCATCTGGTCGGCGGTGTGGCAGCGCACGGTGAGCAGGCGCGGGCTGGCCACCAGCACGGCGAGCGCCTTGGCGCGCGAGACCGCGACGTTGAGCCGGTTGCGGCTGAAGAGGAACTCCAGGCCGCGCGGCAGCTCATCGCCGCTCGAGGTCGCCATCGAGAAGACGACGACGGCCGCCTGCTGGCCCTGGAACTTGTCCACCGTCCCCACCCGGGCGCCCTCCGGCAGCGTGTCGGCGAGCTGGCGGACCTGGGCGTTGTAGGGCGCGACCACGAGGACGTCGGCGAGCGTCAGCGGCCGCGCGACCCCCTCGTGGTCGGTGAAGGCGCCGCGCAGCAGCTGCTCCATGACCTCCCGTACGGCCTCGGCCTCCTCGGCCGACCGCTGCGAGTTACCCGCGTGTTCGACCGGCAGGAAGCGCAGGCCGGTGCCGGTCAGCCCCGGCGCGTCCACGCGCTGGCGCGCGCGGCTGGCCTCGGAGTGCAGCCGCGACCCGTACATCACCTGGGAGACGAACCCGCAGACGTCCGGGTGCATGCGCCAGGTCTCGGCGAGGAAGAGGCCCCGCGCGGGCGGGATGGTGCCGTCGTCGCCCAGCAGGTGCTCGAGCACCGACACCCCGGTGCCCTCGGGGTGCACGCCCTGCACGACCTGCGGCAGCTGCTGCGGATCGCCGAGGAAGACCAGGTTGCGCGCGCAGCCGCCGACAGCGAGCGCGTCGGCGAGCGCGATCTGCCCGGCCTCGTCTACGAAGAGGTAGTCGGCGCCCGCCGTCAGGGCCTCGCGCGAGAAGAGCCACGCGGTTCCGGCGAGCAGCCCGCAGTCCGGCGGCCAGGTGTCCGGGTTCTCGGGGATGTTGGCGATGAAGCCCGGCTCCTGCTTGGAGACGAAGGCGGTCTCCTCGGGGCCGGAGGATTTCTTGAGCCCCTTGAACTCCACGCCGCGCGCGCGCGCCACCTCCTCGACCTTGTCGAGCAGGTTGTGGATGGCGCGGTGGCTCAGCGCGGTGACGCCCACGCGGGCGCCGCCGCGCAGCAGCTCGACGATGAGATGGGCGCCGGTGTGCGTCTTGCCCGAGCCCGGCGGCCCCTGGATGAAGAGATGGCTGCCGTCGAGCCCGGCGGCGACCGCCAGCGCGGTCGCCACGTCCACGTCCTCGCCCTGGAGCGGCGCGCCGGGCGCCACGCCCCGCACCCGGGGCAGCGTGGGCAGCAGCAGCTCTCGCGTGGCGCGCAGCGGCCCCTCGCCGGCGGCGCCGTGCGCGAGCACCGCGGCCGCCAGGCGGCGCAGGGCCGCCCGCTGCTCCTTGGTGTTGTAGGGGCCGCCCGGGATGAGCGCCTCGGGCAGCGGCGTGTCGGCCAGCTTCGGCCCGCGCTTCAGGCGCAGGGTGCCGGCGGTGGCGCTCACCGCCACGACGGTGCCCGCACCCTGTCCCGTGGCCGGGTCGAAGACGTCGTCGCCCGGCCCGAGCTTGAACTCCTGCACCGGGAAGGTGAACGAGTAGACGAGCGACTTCTTGTCGGGCTGCGGCGGATGCCGGCGGTCGGGCTCGAGCCCGCCGATCGACTCGGGGTCCTCGATGAGGTCGACGGGCGTCATGCCCAGCCGCTCGAAGAAGTGCCACCACGCCGGGCGCTCCTCGCGCTGGTGGTACTCGAGCAGGTGGGCGAGCCGCTGGTGGGCGCCCTGCTCGGGCGTGCGCTCGGCGGGGTCCTCCGGGAGGCCGGCGGTCAGGCCGTCGATCAGGGCCCTCGTTTCCGCCTCGACGCGCTCCCGCTCGGGGTTCGGCTCGCGCGGCTCGGGCGGGGGCGGCGGCTCCGGCGGAGCGAAGCGCGCCGCCGCCTCGGCCCGCAGCTCCAGCAGCCAGTCGCGCAGCTTCTGCGTCGAGACGCAGTCCTCCTCGTTGTAGCGGGCGATGTCAGCGAGCTGCGCCGGATCGCGGCCGGCGAGCCAGCGCTCGTAGGCGAGGATGGAGCCGCCGGCGTCCTTCACCGCGGCCTCGCGGGCCTTCATGTAGAAGACCTCGAGGCTCTTGATCGAGTAGTCGGGGCGCGAGACGCGCAGGCTCTGGCGCACCACCTGGTAGAGGTCCACGAACACCCGGTTGCGCAGGAGATGGTCGAGCTCCGCTTCCCGCGTGCCGTACCGGCCGGCCAGGCGCTTGAGCGCGACCGGCTCGTAATGCGCGTAGTGGTAGACGTGGGCGCCGGGGTCGGCCGCGTAGCGCTCCGTCAGGAAGTCCACGACCTGCTCGAACACGCGTTTCTCCGCGACCGCGTCGTGCGCCCACCAGGCGCGGTAGGCGGGCTCGGCGCCGCCGTCGTCGGCGACCACGCCGAAGAGGTACTCCAGCCCGCCCTCGAGGAAGGGATCGCCCTCCATGTCGAAGCAGACGTCGCCCGGCGAGGGCTCGGGCAGCAGGGCGAAGCCGCGCTCGACGGCCGGGGGGAGCAGCTCGTAGCGCGGCCCGCCACCGCGGATCTGCGCGAGCTGGAGCGCGGCCTGGCTGCGCAGCGCCTCGAAGGTGGCCGGGGCCAGGCGCGGCACCCGCGTCTCCGGGGCCGCGGCCCCCAGCTCGGCCAGCGTGCGGATGCCGGCCCGCTCGAGACGGGCCGCCTGGTCGCGGCGCAGGCCGGCCACGCGGCAGAGGTGGTCGTCGGCCTCGCGGCGCGCCTCGCAGCGCGGCCGCCACGGGCAGACCAGGCAGTGCTCGACCGGCAGCGGGTAGGTGGGCTCGGCTGCGGATCCCATGGCGGCGAGGAAGCGGCGGCGCACGTCGCGGAAGTAGGCGTCGTACTCCCGGTAGTGGAAGCTCTGCTGCTCACGCGTGCCGAGCACGACGTGCATGCGCTCGGGGTCGCGCTCCTGTAGCCGTGCGACCGCCTCGGAGTAGCCGCAGAGCTGGAGCAGGAAGTACGGCTTGGCGCGCCGCGCCAGCTTGGCGTCGGCGACCTCGTAGCTCCAGCCCCCGAGCGCCGACGGGCGCTCGACGCGCAGCAGGAAGTCGGCGATGCCGAGCCAGCCGTCGGCGAGCAGCACCGCCTGGTAGACGACCTCGACGCCGGCCTGCATGGCCGCGAGGGTGGTGCGCGCCCCGGCCTCGAGGTCGGCGCGCGCCGGGGGCACGGTCACGACGCGGCGGCCGGCGTCGCGCAGCGATTGGACGTAGGCGGCCTCGTGTTCGTGCCCCTTCCGCGCCACCAGCTCGGCGGTGGGGTCGGCCACCTCGGGGCGCTGCAGGCGGTCGTGCGCCCGCTCGCGCTCGAGCCAGGCCAGATGCTCGCACTCGATGAAGTGGTTGAGATCGGAAGCGGAGAACAGCAGCGAGCCGTTGCGCAGCTGCACGGGCGACCTCCTCGAAAGGGCGCCTCACCTTACTACGACCGGGGGACGGTTTGCGCGGGCCGCGCGCCCGCGTCCGGTCCGGTGGCGGACCGGGCAGGCCTGTGATAAGCCTAGGGCGGGTGCGGCAGCGCGTCCCGCGAGCGGCGGCCGCCGCACCGCGCCCGCGGAGAGCCCGGTGACCAAGCGCGAAGTGGTGGACACCCTCGAAGAGATCGCCGTCCTGCTCGAGCTGGCGGGCGAGAACGCCTTCAAGACGCGCGCCTACGCCAATGCGGCGCGCACCCTGCAGGGTCTCGACCGCGACCTCGCGGAGCTGACGGCGAGCGGCGAGCTGCGCGAGCTCAAGGGCATCGGCCCGGCCCTGGCCGAGAAGATCGGCACCCTGGTCGCCACCGGGCGGCTGCCCTACCTCGAAGAGCTGCGGGCCCGGGTGCCGCCCGGGCTGCTCGAGCTGCTGCGCGTGCCGGGGCTCGGCCCCAAGCGCGTGCGCGAGGTGCACGCCAAGCTCGGCATCGCCTCGCTGGCCGAGCTGGAGTACGCGGCCGAGAGCCGCGCCCTGCAGGAGCTCGAGGGCTTCGGCGAGAAGCTCCAGGACAAGATCCTCGAGGGCATCGCCGCGCTCAAGCGCCACGCCGACCGCTTCCTGCTCTCCGACGCGCTCGCGATGGGCGAGGAGATCCTGGCCGCGGTCGCCGCCCTGCCGGGGGCGCGCCGCGCCGCGATCGCCGGCAGCCTGCGCCGGCGCTGCGAGACGGTCGGCAACGTGGATCTCGTGGCTGCCACCGACGACGCGCCCGCGCTGCTGGCGGCGTTCGCGGCCCTGCCGGCGGTGGCCGAGGTCCTCGCGCCCGGCCCGGCCGGCGGCAGCGAGGCGGCCGTGCGCCTGGAAGGCGGCCTGCGCGTGCGCCTGCGCGCCGTGCCCGAGCCCGACTTCGCCGGCGTCCTGCGCTACCTCACCGGCAGCCGCGAGCACGACGAGGCGCTGCGCGCGCACGCCGCCGGCCTCGGCCTCGAGCTCGACGAGCGCGGCCTGCGGCGCGGCAGCGCGCCGGTGGCGGCCGCCGACGAGGACGCGATCTTCGCCGCGCTCGGGCTCGCCGCCATCCCGCCCGAGCTGCGCGAGGGGCGCGGGGAGATCGCCGCCGCGGCCGCCGGGGCGCTGCCGCGCCTGCTCGAGCCCGGCGACCTGCGGGGCGTCCTGCACGTCCACTCGACCTACTCGGACGGCGTCGACACCGTGCGCGGGATGGCCCTCGCGGCCCGCGCGCGCGGCTACCGCTACCTCGGGGTCTGCGATCACAGCCAGAGCGCCCGCTACGCCGGCGGCATGCTCGCCGCCGACGTCAGGCGCCAGCACGAGGAGATCGACCGGCTCAACGAGGAGTTGGGCGACTTCCGCGTCCTCAAGGGCGTCGAGTGCGACATCCTGGCCGACGGCACGCTCGACTACCCGGCCGAGGTGCTGGCGTCGTTCGAGCTGGTCGTCGGCTCCGTGCACAGCCGCTTCGGGCTCGGCGAGGCGGAGATGACCCAGCGTCTGCTGCGCGCCGTCGCGAATCCGTTCCTCGACGTGCTCGGGCACCCGACCGGGCGGCTGCTGCTGGGGCGGGCGGCGTACGCCCTCGACCTGGGCGCGGTCTGCGCGGCGGCGGCCGAGCGCGGGGTGGCGGTCGAGATCAACGCCAATCCCCACCGCCTGGACCTCGACTGGCGGGAGGTGCGGGGCTTCCAGGCGCGGGGCGGCTGGATCGGCATCCACCCCGACGCGCACCGCACCGAGGGGCTCGACGACGTGCGCTTCGGAGTGATGGCGGCCCGCAAGGGCTGGGCGACCCGCGACCGGGTGCTGAATGCGCTGAGCCTCGAAGAACTGCTGGCGTGGCTGCGGGCGCGCCGGGCAAGATAGAGGGCGGGGCGCGCGGGCGCCGCGGACGGCGGCGCGAGGCGCGGGCCCCGGGGCTTCGACAAGGCGGAGTGCGATGAGCGGCTTCCGGTTTCCCGAGCGTCTGGGCCCATTCTCCCTGTGGATCGCTCCCGAGATCTACCCGCTGGCCGAAGCGGCGCGCGAGGCCGGCGAGGCCCACCGCGCCCTGCTACGCGAGCGCGTCCTGCACGCCCTGCCCGGCGAGGCGCTCCATCTCGGCGAGGACATGGAATTCCTCGCCTCGGCCACCGGCCTCTTCCGCCGCCTGGAGGAGCTGTGGGAAGGCCTCGAACGCGAGCAGTCGCTGCTGCCGGTGGCGGGCGCGCCCGAGGTGCGGCGTGCCTTCCTCGCGTCGGCCGTGGAGTGGGCCATGGACCTCCACTACGAGGTGCGCGAGGTGACGCGCCGCCGCCACGGCGAGCGGTCGCTGTGGCACGTGGTGGGGCGCGCCTGGGACGGCGAGCGCCCCTTCGACTGCGTCCTGGATTCGGAGAGCTTCCCCGCCGGCGACCGGCGCGGCGCCGAGCTGGCGCTCTTGGAGACCCTCACCCGCTGCTACGCCGGGGCCCTCGGCGGGCTGATCGGCTGGACCGTCCTGGTGCCCGACTCGGTGCTGCGCTCGGGCCGTGGCGTGCCCGGCCCCGCGGCGCCCAACCGCCTCGGCTCGCTATAGCGGGCCCGGGCTCCCCCGGGGCCGCCCCAGTGGGGGGCCGGCCGCTCCCTACTCCGGCAGCGCCCAATCGCGGGCCATGAAGTCCTTGAGGAACAGGTTGTAGCCCGACGAGCGGCCCTGCTCCTTGGCGGCGCGGTTCCAGCGCTCCTGCACGGCGGCCCCGGCGGATTGCCACGCGTGCACGGCGCGGGCGAGCGCGGTCCGCGCGCGGCGCTGGGCCGGGGTGTCGGGGTTGCGCGGGCGGGCGTAGCGCTTGAGGTAGGGGACCCCGTTGCGGGACGAGAGGATGAAGTCCTTGCCGATGCGCTCGATCAGCTCGGGGGGGATCCGGGTCTTCTTGGGCATCCTTCCTGCTCCTCTGTGCGAAGGGCCCCGTGCGGCGGCGATCGCCGCAGGGAATCTAGAGCGGACCGGGCCTGCGGGCAAGACGCGATTGATACGGCTTTGAATCGAATCTGAACCGCCCGCCGGACCGGCCGGGCCGCCGACTCCGGCAGTCCCCGGAGGCCGGACCTGCGACTCTTGCTTTCGGCCCGGGCCGGAGTAGGATGCTCGACACGCCCGCGCGGGGGACGCCCCCACGCCGCACCATGGAGGGATGGCGATGGGACGGTTCCTCATTCTCGTGCTCCTGGCCCTGGCGGTCGCCTACTTCGTGCCGGCGCCGGTCGCCCATTACGACGCCGCACTCGAGGTCGACGCCTCACGCGAGCGGGTCTGGGAGGCGCTTTCGGACCTGTCCCAGTTGTCGCGCTGGAACTCCGCCGTGGACAGCACCGTGTTCCTCACCCCCCAGCGCGACGGCGTGGACACCGAGTTCCGCATCGACGGGGTCGTGACCAGCACTCTGCGGGCGGAGCGGTGGGAGCCGTTCAACTCCATGGGCTTCTCCGTCAGGCTCAAGCCGCGGCTCACTTACGACCACGTGCTGCGCTACTCGGTGCAGTACCGTTTCACCAACCGCACGGTGGTGCGCGTCGAGGAGGAGTACCGGATGGCGGGCGGCTACCTCGGCCACCTCTTCGGCGTGCTGCTCTTCGACCGCATGCGGGAGCCGTACCGGATGGCCGCCCTCAGCTACCTCAAGAAACTCGCCGAAACCGGGTTCGGACTCGGCACCTAGGGGCCGCCCGGAGGACCCTCGGGAGTCGCGCCCGCCGCGGGGCCCGGCCGAATTGCCCTCGGGGCCGGCTCGGGGTATTCTCTTGGCTCCACAGGGGAAGGGACTTCGCCGGCCGCCGGCTGCCCATCGACTTGGCTCACGGGAGAGGACTCATGGCAACCCGCTTCGACATCGCCTCGCGTCACACCTTCATGGTCTCCGACGGCGCCTGGGAGGCCCTCGGCACCGGCTGGGTGGGAGACGACGCGCGCGAGGCCAGGATCACCGGTCACACCGAGATCCGCGTGCTCGGCGGCAACGCGATCGTGGTCGAGTCCTCGATGACCGTGCACGCCGGCGCGCCCTTCGAGGTGCACCAGCACTACGATGTGCGCGGCACCTCGATCCCCGAGCGCTTCCGCTTCGTGTCGCGCAACGACCGGCTCGGCGAGCTCAAGGGCGAGATCCACCTGCTGCCCGACTACATCTTGCTGCACTACGCCTCGGCCAAGGGGCGCTTCCGCGGCTCCGAGACCCTCATCCGCCGCGCCCTCGACCACTACACGGCGGTCGGCCAGTTCATCGCCGACGGGCACACGCAGACCATGTGGGAGGTGGAGCTGAAGCGCGCGTAGGCGAAGTGGCGCGGATCGGAAACCGAGAGGGCGGGCACCGCTTGGCGCCCGCCCTCGTCGTTCGTCCCGCCGCGGCGCGGCGGTCGCCTCGGGCGATCCCGCCTACCCCGCTCCGCCTTCGCCCACCCGCGCCTCGCGCCGTCCGACGGTGAGCAGCGCCTTGATGAAATCGCGGTTCAAGCGCGCGATGTGGTCCACGGTGATGCCCTTGGGGCAGGTGGCCTCGCACTCGCGGTGGTTGGTGCAGCCGCCGAAGCCCTCGGCGTCCATCTGCGCGATCAGGCTGCGCACGCGCAGGTAGCGCTCCGGCTGGCCCTGCGGCAGCAGCGCCAGCTGCGACACCTTGGCGGCGGCGAAGAGCATCGCCGAGGCGTTGGGGCAGGCGGCCACGCAGGCGCCGCAGCCGATGCAAGCGGCGGCGTCCATGGCCAGCTCGGCGTTCTCCTTGGGCACCGGGATGGCGTTGGCGTCGGGGGCGCTGCCCGTGGCCACGCTGACGTAGCCGCCGGCGGCGATGATGCGGTCGAGGGCGCCGCGGTCCACGATGAGGTCGCGCAGCACCGGGAACGGCTTGGCCCGCCACGGCTCGATGGTGAGCGAGTCGCCGTCCTTGAAGCTGCGCATGTGCAGCTGGCAGGCGGTGGTGCGCAGCCGCGGCCCGTGCGGGTTGCCGTTGATCACCACGCCGCAGGTCCCGCAGATGCCCTCGCGGCAGTCGTGGTCGAAGGCGATGGGGTCCTCGCCCTTGCCGATCAGCCCCTCGTTGACCACGTCCAGCATCTCGAGGAAGGACATGTCGGGGCTGATGTCGTCGGCCGGGTAGGTGACGAAGCGTCCGGCGCTCGCGGCGTCCGGCTGCCGCCACACGTGCAGGGTGAGGTTCATTTGTAGCTCCGTTGGGCGAGCGGGATGGACTCGAAGGTCAGCGGCTCCCGGTGGCGGACCGGCGGCTGGCCGGCGCCGGCGTACTCCCACACCGCCACGTGGCAGAACTTCTCGTCGTCGCGCAACGCCTCGCCGTCGGGCGTCTGGTACTCCTCGCGGAAGTGGCCGCCGCACGACTCCTCGCGCTCCAGCGCGTCGCGGCACATCAGCTCGCCGAGCTCGAGGAAGTCGGCGACGCGCCCGGCCAGCTCGAGACTCTGATTGAGCTCGGCGGCGCCGCCCGGCAGGCGCAGGTTCTTCCAGAACTCCTCGCGCACGGCCGGGAGCTTGGCGAGCGCCGCCTCCAGGCCGGCGCGGTTGCGGCCCATGCCGCAGCCCTCCCACATGACGCGGCCCAGCTCGCGGTAGAACGAGGTCGGCGTGCGCCGGCCGCCGATGGCCAGCAGCCGGCCCGTGCGCCCGGCCACCTCGGCCTCGGCCCGCTGCACCTCGGGGTGGTCGGGCGCGATCTTCTCCGGCTTGTGGCTCGCCAGGTAATCGCCGATCGTGTAGGGGATGACGAAATAGCCGTCGGCCAGCCCCTGCATCAGCGCGCTGGCCCCCAGGCGGTTGGCGCCGTGGTCGGAGAAGTTGGCCTCGCCGAGCACGTGCAGGCCGGGGATGGTGCTCATCAGGTTGTAGTCCACCCACAGCCCGCCCATGGTGTAGTGCGCGGCGGGGTAGATGCGCATCGGCACGCGGTACGGGTCCTCGTCGGTGATGCGCTCGTACATCTCGAAGAGGTTGCCGTACTTCTCCATGATGGCGTCCTGGCCGAGCCGCCCGATGGCGTCGGCGAAATCGAGATAGACGCCCTTGCCGCCCGGACCCACGCCGCGGCCCTCGTCGCACACCCGCTTGGCGGCGCGGCTGGCGATGTCGCGCGGCGCCAGGTTGCCGTAGCTGGGATACATGCGCTCCAAGTAGTAGTCGCGCTCGGCCTCGGGGATGTCGCCGGGGGCGCGCGCGTCGCCGGGCTTCAGCGGCACCCAGATGCGCCCGTCGTTGCGCAGCGACTCGCTCATCAGGGTCAGCTTCGACTGGTGGTCGCCGGTCACCGGGATGCAGGTGGGGTGGATCTGCGTGAAGCACGGGTTGGCGAAGCCGGCGCCCTTCTTGTAGGCGCGCCAGATGGCGGTGGTGTTGCAGCCCTTGGCGTAGGTGGCGAGGAAGAAGACGCTGCCGTAGCCGCCGGTGGCCAGGCAGACGGCGTCGGCCAGGTGCGACTCGATCTCGCCGCTCACCAGGTCGCGGGTGACGATGCCGCGCGCCCGGCCGCCGATGACGATGAGCTCCAGCATCTCGTGGCGCGGGTACATCTTCACCTTGCCGAGCCCGATCTGGCGCTCCAGCGCCTGGTAGGCGCCGAGCAAGAGCTGCTGGCCGGTCTGGCCGCGCGCGTAGAAGGTGCGCGACACCTGCGCGCCGCCGAAGGAGCGGTTGGCCAGCAGCCCGCCGTACTCGCGCGCGAACGGCACGCCCTGGGCGGCGCACTGGTCGATGATGTTCACCGACAGCTCGGCCAGGCGGTGGACGTTGGCCTCGCGGGCCCGGAAGTCGCCGCCCTTGATGGTGTCGTAGAACAGGCGGAAGACGCTGTCGCCGTCGTTCTGGTAGTTCTTGGCGGCGTTGATGCCCCCCTGGGCGGCGATCGAGTGGGCGCGCCGCGGGCTGTCCTGGTAGCAGAAGCAGCTCACCTCGTAGCCCAGCTCGGCCAGCGACGCCGCGCCGGCCGCGCCCGCCAGCCCCGAGCCCACCATGATGACGCTGTACTTGCGCTTGTTGGCGGGGTTCACCAGCTTCATCTCGAAGCGGTGCTTGTCCCACTTCCGGTCGATCGGACCCGCGGGGATCTTCGACTTGAGCTCCATCGTCGGCAGCCTTTCCGGACCCGCGACGCCCGCCGCTAGCGGAGGACGCCGGTCAAGACGGCGATCGGGAACGAGACGTTGCCGCCCACCACGACGACGGTGTAGGCGGTGGCGAAGACGTGGCGCAGCCGGTTGTAGCGCGGGTGCGCCAGGCCGAGCGTCTGCAGCATGCTCCACACCCCGTGCCAGAGGTGGAAGCCGAGCGCCAGCATGGCCAGGATGTAGAAGAGCGACACCGGCAGCGACTGGAAGCCGGTGATGAAGTTGCGGTAGACGTCGCCCTCCACGAAGCTCGGGTGCGCGTCGCCGGTGGTCAGGTGCAGGATGTGGTAGACGAGGAACAGCGCGAGGATCGGCCCGCTCCACACCATGGTGCGCGAGGCGTAGTCGCTCTCGCGCCACGCCAGCCGGCGGTAGCCGGTGGGGCGCGCCCGCCAGTTCTCCAGGGTCAGCACGGTCGCCGACCAGACGTGCAGGGCCACCGCGCCGAGCAGCCCGGCGCGGAAGATCCACAGGGCGGCGCCGTGGAACAGCTCGCGCAGGAAGACGGCGTAGTGGTTGAGCGCCTCCGGGCCCAGGTAGACCTGGAGGTTGCCGATCATGTGGATGCCGACGAAGCCGAACCACACGATCCCGGTCGCCGCCATCACGACCTTCATGCCGACCGACGAGGTGAGAAGACCGGGAGAGCGGGGGACGGCCTTCGGCGGAACGACGTTCGTGGCGCTGCTCACGGGCGGAGTGCCCTCCTTGCGTCTCGTTCCTGTGGGGAAGCAGGCGCGGCCCGACGGCGCGGACCGGGCGCGCTCGGCGCGACCCCGCGCGGGGCCGGCGGATCCCGGACGCGGGGCCCGGGACGCGCGCAGGATGGCGCGCCGCGGGGTGCGGGTCAATACCTGGGAGGGCCGCGCCTCCCGCCTACTCGGCCGCGGTCTCCCCGCCGGCGCCCGGCTCGGCGCGGATCTCGTCGAGCAGGTCCACGGCGCGGCGCAGGTGCGGGATGACGATCGAGCCGCCCACCACCAGCGCCACGCTGAAGCTCTCCTGCAGCTCGGCGTCGGTGGCGCCCTCCTCGGCGCAGCGGATGACGTGGTAGGCGACGCAGTCGTCGCAGCGCAGGACCATCGAGGCGACCAGGCCGAGCAGCTCCTTGGTCTTGGCCGGCAGCGCCCCGTCGCGGTAGCACTGCCCGTCGAGCGCGAAGAAGCGCTTGGTCTCGAGGGCGGCGGTCTCGAGCACGCGCGCGTTGAGGCGCTCGCGCTCGCGGCGGAAGGTCTCCAGTCGCGGCATGGGGTCTCCGTGGGAGTGGCTCACCGGGCGGCGGGGGCGGGCGGCGGCGCGGGGGCTTCCGGCGCGGAGGCTTCCGACGCGGGGGCTTCCGGCGCGGCGGCTTCCGGCGCGGCGCGCCCGGCGGCCAGCCGTTCGGCCAGCTGCAGCGCCGACCACGACTCGAACGGGCGCTCGGCGGCGCGCTCCAGCGGCTCGAGGATCGCCACCCACGGCGGCGCTCCCACCAGGGCGCGCTGGCGGATGCCGGTGGAGGACTCCTCGCCCAGCGCCCGCAGCGAGCGGCGCACCTGGGCCAGCGTCGCCAGCGACAGCTCGGGCCGCGCGCGGTAGCCGGAGACCTGCCCGTTGGCGTCCATCACCGGGTCGAGCCAGCCGGCGTCCTGCAGGTCGTCGAGCGGCCGGTGGATGAGGCGCGGCGAAACCTCCAGCGCTTCCGCCAGGCGGTCGGCGTCGAGCGGCCCGCGCGCCGCGATCAGCGCGCCCGCCGCCAGCGCCAGCCGCTCGCGGTCCACCCAGGCCAGGAGCCCCGACTCCTCCCCGACCTCGCGCAGCCAGGTGGGCACGTTCTGCACCAGGTAGCCGGCCTCGGCGCCGACCAGCACGGCCACCCAGTTCGAGTACATCCAGCCGAGGAAGATGGGGAAGGCGGCGAAGGCGCCGTAGACCGCGTTGTAGGCCACCGAGGTCTTCACCCAGCCCACGAACACGAACTGGTTGACCTCGAGGAAGGTCGCCGCGACCAGCGCGCCGGCCAGGGCGGCGCGGAAGCGCACCCGCGTGTTGGGGGCGATCAGGTAGAGCAGCAACAGCACGATCAGCCCGAGCAGCGGACTGGCGATGCGCAGCAGCAGGTAGCCGAGGGTGGACCACTCCGGCGCCCAGCTCGACACCGCGATGCGCGCCCACGACAGCACCGTGGTCCACACCGCGATCCACAGCGGGCCGAGCACCAGGACGCCGCCGTAGCCCACCAGCCGCGCGGTCAGCTTGCGGTTCTCGCGCACGCCCCACACGGCGTTGAAGGTCGAGTCCACCTGGGCCAGCAGGAGTATCGCGGAGACCAGCAGGCCGAGCGCGCCGGCCGCACCGAGGGCCGCCGGGTTGAGGTGCTGCACCAGCCCCAGCAGCACCGCCGTCGGGCCCTCGCCGCCGATGCGCAGGCGCTCCACCACCCAGGGCAGGACGCGGTCCTCGATGCCGAAAGCGCGGATCACCGAGAGCACGACGGCCAGGAAGGGGACGGCGGAGAGCAGCGTGGCGTAGGTCAGCGCCGCGGCGCGCAGCAGCAGCTGGTCCTCGCGGAAGTGGCGCCGCAGGAGGGTCCACGCGTTGCGCCACTGCAGCCCGTAGGCGGGCCTGTCGAGAGGGGGGACACTGGCCACGGGGGCAACGATTACCACATCTGGTAAGGTGGGCGCATGTCGCTCCTGCCCCCGGGCGGGGCGGGCCCTGGGGCCGGGACTGCCGCCGCCGCGTGGCGGCAGCGCGCGGCGGGCCGCTTCGCCGCGTTGCGCCACCGCAATTTCCGCCTGTTCTGGTCCGGCCACGCCCTCTCGGTCGTCGGCACGTGGATGCAGAGCGTGGCCCTCTACTGGCTGATGTACCGGCTCACCGCCTCGCCCTTCCTGCTCGGGCTCACGGGTGTGGCGCTGAGCCTGCCGATCCTCGGTTTCTCGCTGGTCGGCGGGGTGGTCGCCGACCGGGTGGACCGGCGGCGCCTGGTGCGCGTGACCCAGTCGCTCAACCTGCTCCAGGCGGTGGGGCTGGCGGCCTACGTGACCTTCGGCGATCCGACGCCGGCCGTGCTCCTGGGTCTGGCGCTCGCCAACGGCGTGGTCAACGCCTTCGACTTCCCGGCCCGCCAGTCGTTCCTCTCCGAGCTGGTGCCGCCCGCCGACCTGCCCAACGCCATCGCGCTGACCTCGATGGTCTTCAACGGCGCGCGGCTGGTCGGCCCGGCGATCGCCGGCTTCGTGCTGGTGCGCGCCGGGGAGGCGCCCTGCTTCTGGCTCAACGCCGCCTCCTACCTGCTCCTCCTCTGGAACCTGACCCGCATGGCGCTCGAGCCGCGGCCGCGCGGGCCGCACGCGCCGGCGCTGGCCACCCTGCTCGAGGGCGTGCGCTACGCGTACCACACGCCCCGCATCCGCCACCTGCTCGCGCTGCTGGGCCTCACCGGGATGCTCGGTTTCCAGTACGGCGTGCTCATGCCGGTGTTCGCCGACGCGCTGCTCAGGGCCGGGGCGCGCGGCTACAGCCTGCTGGTGTCGGCGGCGGGCTGCGGGGCGGTGCTCGGCACGCTGACGCTCACCGGACTGCGCGACCGCCCGGCGCTGCGCCGCGCGCTCTTCCTCGGGCTGGCCGCCTTCGGCGCGGGGCTCGTGGCCTTCTCCTATTCGCGCGTCCTCTGGCTCTCGCTGGGGCTGAGCTTCGTGGTCGGCTTCGGCATGATCCTCTTCGCGGCCACCACCAACACGCTGCTGCAGATCACGGTGCGCGACGAGTTCCGCGGGCGCGTCATGAGCCTCTTCACGCTGATGCTGATCGGCACCGCGCCGTTCGGCTCGTTCATCATGGGCACGGTGGCCGACCGGGTGGGCGCGCCGGCGGCCGTGCGGCTGGCCGGCATCGCCTGTATGCTGGGCGCCCTGTGGGTGGCCAACCGCCGGCGGGCGGCGGCCCGGCGGGATGGGGCGCAGCAGGAGGAGCGATGAGAGGATCGCGGAGAGCCGTGGAAGGCGCGGCCGCCGTGGCGGTGCTGGCCGCCGGGATGTTGGCGGGATGCGGGACACGGGCCGACCGGACGGCGGGCGGCGCGGCCGATTCGGCTTACGTGGCCGCCATCGAAAGCTGGCACGCCGAGCGCGCGGCCAGCCTGCGCGAGCCGGACGGCTGGTTCTCGCTGGCCGGGCTATTCTGGCTCGTGCCGGGGGAGAACCCCTTCGGGGCCGCCGAGTCGAACCGGCTCGTGTTCCCCGAGGGGAAAGCGCCGGCGCGGGCCGGCTCGTTCGTGCGCCAAGGCGATGCCGTGACGCTGCGCGTGCGGCCGGGAGTGCCGGTCACCTGCGGGGGCCGGCCGGTCACGCGGATGGCGCTGCGCGCCGACGCCGACAGCGGCGGGCCCAGCGGGCTGGCGCTCGGCCCCCTGCGCTTCCACGTCATCCGCCGCGGCGGGCGCGTCGGAGTGCGGCTCAAGGACCTCGAGAGCCCCGAGCGGGCCCGCTTCACCGGCCTCGAGTACTACGCCGTCGATCCCGGCTGGCGCCTGCGGGCCCGCTTCGAGCCGTACGATCCGCCCAAGCCGGTCGCCATCACGAACGTGCTCGGCGACGTGAGCGAGTCGGAGTCGCCTGGGGCGGTGGTCTTCGAGCGCGGCGGCCGGACCTACCGGCTGGATCCCATCCTCGAGGAGGGCTCGGACGAGCTGTTCCTCATCTTCGCCGACTCCACCAACGGCCGCGGGACCTACGGCGCCGGGCGGTTCCTCTACGCGAAACCGCCCGGGCCGGACGGCATCCTGGAGCTGGACTTCAACCGCGCGTACAACCCGCCGTGCGCCTTCACGCCCTTCGCCACCTGCCCGCTGCCGCCGCCCCAGAACCGGCTGCCCCTGGCCATCGCGGCCGGCGAGAAGGACTACCGGGGCGGGGCGCACCGCTAGCCGCCGGTCGGCCGCCATCCCCAAGGAGGACCCGTGACACACAGCCGCTACCGGGCAGTCGCCGCCAGCGCTTTGCACCTCACCGCCGGCACGCTACTCCTCGCCGCCGGGATGCTGGCGGGCTGCGAGCCGCGTCGCGCCGCTGGCCAGCAGGTGACGGATTCGCTCTTCGTGGGAAACGTCGGGCCACCGGCCTACGCCTCCGGACGGGGCCCGGTGGTGCTGCTCGACGAGGCGCACCACAATTTCCACACGGCGGGCGGGCGCTTCCTGGCTTTCGCCAACCTCCTGCGCCGCGACGGCTACACGGTGCGCCCGCAGCGCGGCCCCTTCACCCGCGCCGCGCTCGACTCGGCGCAGGTGCTGGTCGTCGCCAACGCGCTCGCGGCGCAGAACGAGGAGGACTGGTTCCTGCCGACGCCTTCGGCCTTCACCGCGGCGGAGATTGCGGTGGTGCGCGACTGGGTGCGCGACGGCGGGGCCCTGTGGCTCGTCGCCGACCACATGCCGTTTCCGGGCGCGGCGGACTCGCTGGCGGCCGCCTTCGGGGTGCTCTTCGCCAACGGCTTCGCGCTCGACGCGGCCGCGGAGAACGGCAACTTCCGCTTCTCCCGCGCCGACGGCTCCCTGGCCCGGCATCCGGTCACCGAGGGACGCAACGCCGCCGAGCACGTCGATTCGGTGATGGCGTTCACCGGGCAGGCGTTCCGACTCCGTGGTCCGGGGCAGGCGCTGCTCACGCTCGGCGAGGGCACGGTACTGCTCATGCCCGAGGAGGCGTGGCAGTTCTCGCGGCGCACGCCGCGGCTGTCGGCGGCGGGGCTATTGCAGGGCGCGGTCCTCGAGTTCGGCCGCGGCCGCTGCGCCTGCTTCGGGGAGGCGGCGATGTTGACGGCGCAACTCGCCGGCCCGCAGCGCCGGCCGACGGGGATGAACGACCCGGCGGCGCCGCAGAACGCGCAATTCGCGCTCAACGTCGCGCACTGGCTGAGCCGCGCGCCCGGCACGCAGTAGGGGCGGGGCGGGCGGGCTCCGTCCGTCCGCGCCCCGCCCAGAGGCGCGCCGTTACGGCTGCGGCGGGGGAGGCGGCGTCGGGAAGAGCGGCTCCGAGCTGCTGAAGCTGTTGACCGCCACCTTCCACTCGCCCTTCACCTTCTTCCAGGCGATGAACGTGCTGCCGTTGTCGGTCACGCGGCCCTGGGGCGTGGCGACGACCGTCTGGTAGGCGCCCAGCTCGTAGGCGACGTCGCCCGACTTGGCGACCTCGACGGCGGTCGGCGAGAAGGTCAGGCTGCTGCCGGGCACGCGCTGCAGATCGGCCCACCACGACTGGATCGCCGGGCGTCCGGTGATCTGCGGCCGGAAGGCGACGATCACCACGCCGTCCTCGGCGTAGAACCCGGCCGTCGCCACGCTGTCCTTGGCGGCCACCGCCTCGTTCCACTTCTTCTCGAGGTCGCGGATCGCCTGCGCTTCGCGCTGGGTGTCCACGGCCGGAGCGCCGGCGCACGAGGCGAGGGTGGCGACGAAGAACAGCGCGGCGGCGATTCTGGCGTGCGGGTGCTTCCGGGACGGCGACGGCATGGCTACCTCCAGGCAGGGGGCTCGGCGGCCCGGCCCGGAGACGACGGGGTGCGGGCGGAGACTGCAAGCGCGGCGCAGCGTAACGACGCGCCGCGCGGGCGTCAAGCGAGAGGGAAAAGCCCGCGCCGCCGCGGGGCGGCGGCGCGGGGTGTCGACGACGACAGGGAGCGGCGGACCCGGCGGAGCCTATGCCGCCTGCGAGCGCTCCCCGAGGGTCGCCTCGATACGCCGCAGCTCGACGTCGGCGCGCGCCGCCAGGTGGCGCAGCGCGGCGAAATCCTGCCGCCGGGCCAGCCGGCCGATGCGCTCGCAGACCGCGGCGCAACGCATGGCGCCGAGCGACCGGCTCAGGCGCGTGAGACCCTCGGCCTCGTGCTCGGCCGCGTCGGCGTCGTTGCCGTCGATGGCCGCGCGCAGGCGCTCCAGCGGTCCCTGCGTGTTGGCGAAGAAGGTGCGCAGGAGCATCACTTCGACCGCGGGACTACCCATGCTCGAGACCGCCAGCTGCGCGGCGTCGAGCACCGGCAGGTCGCCGAATTCGGCGCCGGGCGCCTCGGTGTCGCTCCCGGCCGCGTCCGGCTCCGGCGTCACGACCGCCGGGCTCGGGAACGGGATGATCTCGGCGGGCCGGGCCGCCTCCTCCTGCCACTCGGCCACGACCGGCTCGACGGCGGCGAAAGCCACCGGCGCGGAGGCGGGTTCCGGTCTCCCCTCGACCTCCACCGGCGCGATCTCGAACGGCTCCGGCTCGCCGTCGCGGTGCGCGACCGTGGCCGGCGATCCTGCCGTGGCCGTCTCCGCCGGGTCCGCGGCCGCGGTCTCGGCGACCGCCGCCGCCGGCGCGGTCTCGGCGTGCTGCGTCCAGTGCTCGACCATGGCGCACATCGCCCCGAGGTCGAGCGGCTTGGGCAGGAATCCGTCGACCCCGGCGGCGGTGAAGCGCCGGCGCTGCTCCGGCTCCGCCTGCGCGGTCACGGCGAGCACCGGCGTGCGCCGGCCGGCGGGCTCGGCGGCGCGGACCGCTTCCACGATCCCGCAGGGGTCCTGCTCGGTCTCCGCCACGTCCATGAGGACGACGTCGAAGCGCTGCCCCTCCATGAGTTCGACGGCCTCCGCCGCGCCGCCCGCCACCTCGGGCGCGTAGCCCATGCGGTGCAGCGCGGAGACCGCCACCAGCCGGTTGACGGCGTTGTCCTCGATCAGGAGGACGCGCACGTTCTGCCGCCGCTGCTCGTCCACGGTGTGCCGCGTCACCAGGCGGCTGCCGGCGGGCGCCTCGGCGGTCTCGGTCTCGGCCGCGGCCCCGCGCCGCACGACCTCGAGCAGCGCGTCATGCAGGTGCCGGGCCGGCACCGGCTTGACGAAGTAGGCGGCGTAGCCCCAGTCGTCGGCCCGCGCCGCGTCGCCCGGCCGGCCCAGGTTGGTGAACAGGACGAGCTGCGTGCCGGCGAGCTCCGGATCGCCGCGGATGGCGCCGGCCAGCGCCTCGGCGCCGACCGCCGGCAGTTCGAGATCCACCAGCGCCAGGGCGAAAGGATCGCCGGCGGCGCCGGCGGCGTGCAGCCGGTCCGTGGCCTGCAGGCCGTCCTCGGCTTCCTCCACCGTGCAGCCCCAGGCGCGCAACGAATCGACCATCGGCGTGCGCGCGCTCTTCGCCGGATCGGCGACCAGCACGCGCAGGCCGCGCAGTTCCGCGGCGTGGCGCGGCCGGGCGGCCGGCGGGGCCGCGGCCTTGGCGAGCGGCACCATGAGCCAGAGGGTGTGGCCGCCGCTGGCCTCGTCGTGCCGCACTCCCACCTCGCCGCCCATCAGCGACACCACCTTGCGCGCGATGGTGAGCCCCAGGCCGGCGCTGCCGTGGCGCGCCGGCACCCGCGCGGTCTCGCGGGTGAAGCAGCGCAGCAGCGCCTCCGTCTCCTCCTCGTTCCCGGCCAGTCCCGCTTCGCTGATCCCGAAGCGCAGCACCACCTCGTGCGCGGTCTCTTCGATGAGGTCGGCGCGCAAGGCGACCTCGCCCTGTCCGGTATAGTCGATGGCGGTGTTGGCCAGGGCGAGCAGGACCTGCCGTAGCCGTCCCGGATCGCCGTTCAGGTGCGAGGGCACGCGGTGGTGCACGTGGCAGGCGAATGCGAGGCCCTTGCCGTTGGCGCGCGGCGCCAGGGCGGCGGCCACCGCCTCGACGGTGACCCGCAGGTCGAAGTCGAGCTTGGTGAGCTCGAGCCGGCCGGTCTCGATCTTCGAGAAGTCGAGCATGTCGTTGACGAACTCGAGCAGGGTGCGGCCCGAGTTCTCGATGACCTCGGCGTACATGCGCTGGTCGCGGTCGAGGTGGGTGTCCAGCAGCAGGCGGCTCATGCCGATGACGCCGTTCATGGGCGTGCGGATCTCGTCGCTCATGACGGCGAGGAAGTCGGACTTGAGCTGCACGGCGGCGGCCGCCTCTTTGGAGCGCGCCTTCAGCTCGCGCACCCGGCGCTTGAGGGCCTCGACCTCGCTGTGGATGGCCTGCAGGTCGTGCGCCGAGCAGACGTAGCACAGCCGTCCGTTGGGGGCGCGCAGCTGCCGCACGCGCACGCCCACCCAGTGCGGCTCGCCGGAGCCGGTGAGCAGCGGCACCTCGCTGTAGAATTCCGGCTCGCCGCGCAGGAGGCGGCGCGCGAAGCCGCGGGCCAGGCGGGAGCGGTTCTCCGGCGGGAAGAGCACCGCGAAGGAGTAGCCGACGAGCCGGTGCGCCGGCTGCCCGGTCAGCTCCTCGGCGGCCTGGTTGAGCCACAGGAGCCAGCCCTCCGCGTCGCAGCAGAAGAGCGGCTCGGGCACCAGGAGGCGCGGGTCGAAGGAAAACTTCTTCGGAGTCTCGGAAGAGGTGGCCGTGGCCCCGCGCTCCTCGCCCTGCGGAATCTGCTCGTCCATGGTCCGTCCTCGGTCCCTCGTATGGGCGCGGTGGGGGCGGGGCATCGGCATCGGCAGCGGATGCCCGCCGGCATCAAACCAAGCAAGTTATCGGCACCGGCGTGGTTCCGCTTGACGGTCCGGCGCGGCCTGCGGGAGCCGGCCGCGGCAGCGGGCCGCCGGCGCACGCAGAAGGGCGCGAGCGGCTGCGGCCGGGAGGCCACGACGGTCCGCAAACGCCGGTCGGCCAGGGGGATGGCGGGGATGCCGCCCGCGCCGCCCTCGGTTGACGCGCCGCCCCGGCGGCGCGAATATCGCCTCGAATCCCACTCCACCCGCGCCGCTCCCAAGGCGCGCGCCAGCAGGGGGCTCCATGGCATTCCAGTTCGGACCGCGCCGCGGCCGCTACGTCGAGGCCGCCGACGTGATGCGCGACGGCGCGCCGCTCACGCCGCAGGAGCTGCACCAGTACGAGGAGTTCGACCGCATCTACCGCGCCCTGTGCGCGCTGCTCTACAACTACGTGCCGACCTCCGGGCACCCGGGCGGGTCGATCTCGTCGGGCCGCTTCGTGGCCGGGCTGGTCTTCGAGACGCTGGACTACGATCCCAGCCGGCCGGAGCGCGCCGACGCCGACATCATCTCGTACGCGGCGGGGCACAAGGCGCTCGGGCTCTACGCCATGTGGGCGCTGCGCACCGAGATCCTGCGCGCCGCCGCCCCCGACCTGCTGCCCAAGGAGGAGAGCCGCCGGCTGCGTCTCGAGGACCTGCTCGGCTTCCGCCGCAACCCGACGGCGGACACGCCGCTGTTCCGCAAGTTCCGTTCCAAGGCGCTCGACGGCCACCCGACGCCGGGCACGCCCTTCGTGAAGCTCTCGACGGGGGCCTCGGGCGTCGGCGTGTCGGCCTCGCTCGGCCTGGCGCTGGGCGCGCGCGACTACTACGGCGCCGACGCGCCGCGCGTGCACATCGTCGAGGGCGAGGGCGGCATGACGCCCGGCCGCGTCGCCGAAGCGCTGGCCGGCGCCGGCACCGCCTCGCTCGACAACGCTTTCCTGCACGTCGACTGGAATCAGGCCTCGATCGACTCCAACCGCGTCTGCCGCGACGGCGACCAGCCCGGCGAGTACGTGCAGTGGGACCCGCGCGAGCTCGCCTACCTGCACGACTGGAACGTCATCTACGTCCCGGACGGCAAGGACTTCCAGCAGGTGCTGGCGGCACAGCGGGCGGCCGTGCAGCTCGGCAGCGCGCAACCGACGGCGGTCGTCTACCGCACGGTGAAGGGCTGGCAGTACGGCATCGAGGGCCGCGCCTCGCACGGCGCCGGCCACGGCCTCTGCTCGGACGGCTTCTACGCCGCCCTCAAGCCGCTGACCGGGGAGCGCGAGCCGCTGAAGGCGCTGCCCAACTGCTGCGGCCTCGAGCAGCAGCGCTGCCAGGGGCCGGACGGCGCGGCGGTGATGGAATCCTGCCTGTGGGACGCGCTGCTGCTGCTGCGCAAGGAGATCGAGGGGCGCCCGGAGATGACGCGGTTCCTGGGCGAGCGCCTCAAGGCCGCCCGCGAGCGGCTCGACAAGCGCGGCCGCCAGCCGCGCGCCCGGGCCCCCAGGGTGGAGGCCGTCTTCGAGATCGCCGAGCGCGACCGCGGCGCCGACATCCCCGAGGCTCTGCGCCTGGCTCCGGGCACGGTGACGACGCTGCGCGGCGAGCTGGGCAAGGTGCTGCTGCACTACAACCAGGCGAGCGGTGGCGCCTTCTTCATCACCGCCGCCGACCTGCTCGGCTCGACCAGCGTCAACAAGGCGGCCGAGGGTTTCGTGGCCGGCTTCTACAACGCCAAGACCAACCCGGAGGCGCGTCTGCTGGCGGTGGGCGGCATCTGCGAGGACGCCATGGCCGGCTTCTGCTCGGGCCTGGGCGCCTTCGGACACCACATCGGCGTGGCCTCTTCGTACGCCGCGTTCCTGGCGCCGCTCGGCCACATCGCCGCCCGCCTGCACGCCATCGGCAACCAGGCGCGCGTCGCCGCGCAGGGCGGCGCCTACCGGCCGATGATCCTGGCGTGCGCCCACGCCGGGCTCAAGACCGGCGAGGACGGCCCGACGCACGCCGACCCGCAGGCGCTGCAGCTGTTGCTCGAGAACTTCCCGCCCGGCACGGCCATCACGCTGACGCCGTGGGACCCGCAGGAGCTGTGGCCATTGATGACCGCGGCCCTGGCGCGACGCCCGGCGGTGATCTCGCCGTTCGTCACGCGGCCCAACGAGCAGGTGCCCGACCGCGCCAAGCTCGGGCTGGCTCCGGCCACCGCGGCGCGCACCGGCGTCTACCGCCTGCGCCCCCCCCAGGGCGCGGCCGACGGCGTGCTGGTGCTGCAGGAGAGCGCGGTGGCCATGGCCTTTACGCGCGACGTGCTGCCGCGGCTCGAGCGCGACGGCGTCGACCTCGACGTCTACTACGTGGCGAGCGCCGAGCTGTTCGACGCCTTGCCGGCCGCCGAGCGCGAGAAGATCTACTCCGAAAGGCTCGGCCTCGAGGCCATGGGCATCACCGGCTTCACGCTGCCCACGATGTACCGCTGGGTGCGCTCCGAACGCGGGCGGGTGGCCACGCTGCACCCGTACCGCCAGGGGCACTTCCCGGGCAGCGGCCAGGGCGACATGGTGCTGGCGGAGGCGGGGCTGGACGGCGACGCCCAGTATCGCGCCATCCGCGAGTACCTCGACGCGATGGCGCGGGCGCGCTAGGGCGCCGCCGGCCGCGGGCGCGCGGCCCGGCGGACGACGGGAAACAGACAGAGGGGGAGCGGGTCACCGCTCCCCCTCGGCGTCTGGGTGCCGGCGCCGTCTACTTGCGGCCCGGCTTGGCCAGCTTCCAGTCCACGAAGGCGCCGAGGATCAGCGGCAGGTCGGGCTGCCCGATCTCCTGCAGCTGGTAGGTCACGCGCACCGTCGGCTTGTCGATCTTGATGATGCGGTCGAGGTTGATCGGCGTGCCGATCACCACCACGTCGCACGGCACCTTGTTGATGGTCTCCTGCAGGTCCTTCACCTGCTGGTCGCCGTAGCCCATGGCCGGCAGCAGCACCCCGATGTCGGGGTACTTCCGGTAGGTCTCGGCGATGGAGCGCACCGCGTAGGGCCGCGGATCGACGATCTCGCGCGCCCCGAACTTGGTGGCCGCCACGATGCCGGCGCCGAACTTCATGCCGCCGTGGGTGAGCGTCGGGCCGTCCTCGACCACCAGGGCCCGCTTGCCGGTGATGCGCTCCGGATGGTCCACGGCGATCGGCGAGGCGGCGTCGATGAGCACCGCCTTGGCGTTGACCCGGCGGATGTTGTCGCGCAGCTGGGTGACCGCGCTGGCGTCGGCGGTGTCCACCTTGTTGATGATCACCACGTCGGCCATGCGCAGGTTGGCCTCGGCCGGGTAGTAGCCGAGCTCGTCGCCGACGCGCAGCGGGTCGGCCACCACGATGTTCAGGTCGGGCTTGAAGAACGGCATGTCGTTGTTGCCGCCGTCCCACAGGATGACGTCGGCCTCGGCCTGCGCCTTGGCCAGGATGGCGGCGTAGTCGACGCCGGCGTAGATGAGGATGCCCTCGACGATGTGCGGCTCGTACTCCTCCATCTCCTCGATGGTGCAGCGGTGCCGCGCGAGGTCCTTGAGGGCGGCGTAGCGCTGCACCCTCTGCTTGGCGAGGTTGCCGTAGGGCATGGGGTGGCGCACCACGGCGACCTTGAAGCCGTACTCGTGCAGCAGCTTGGCGATGCGCCGGCTGGTCTGGCTCTTGCCCGAGCCGGTGCGCACCGCGCACACCGAGATCACCGGCTTGACGCTCTTGAGCATGGTCGGGCCGGCGCCCAAGAGCTTGAAGTGCGCGCCGGCGGCGTTGACGATCGAGCTGCGCCCCATGACGTAGTCGTAGGTGACGTCGCTGTAGGCGAAGACCACCTCATCCACCTGGTGCTCGCGGATCAGCTGCGGCAGCTCGCTCTCGTCGAGGATGGGGATGCCCTTGGGATAGAGCTTGCCGGCCAGGGAGGCGGGGTAGCGCCGCCCGTCGATGTTCGGGATCTGGGTGGCGGTGAAGGCGACCACCTCGTACTGCCTGTTGTCCCGGTAGAGCACGTTGAAGTCGTGAAAGTCGCGGCCCGCCGCGCCCATGATGATGG
>Ga0315286_10000622_pt1 | contig 30495 bp, 32 predicted proteins | sample YL17G10_0_MG_FD_205038 | JGI IMG/M metagenome (GOLD analysis project Ga0315286, IMG submission 205038) | Sediment microbial communities from Yellowstone Lake, YNP, Wyoming, USA - YL17G10_0 | ecosystem: Environmental > Aquatic > Freshwater > Lake > Sediment | place: USA: Wyoming | collected... | reverse complement strand
GCGGGCATGGTGCCCTGGTAGCTGTTGGAGGCGATGGTGAAGGGGGTCCCTTCGGCGCCGAAGAGCCCGCAGGTGAGGTCCTTTTGGATCATGTCGACCCAGGAGCGGACGACTCCCCGGAACATCTCCTTGTCGGCGAGGGGGACCGCCTCGACGCCCCTGTCGTCGATCACGATCGCTTTCAGCCCCTTGGAGCCCATGACCGCGCCCAATCCCCCGCGCCCGGCGGCGCGGGAGGGGTCGCCCTCCATGTCGGTGAGTGAAATCGACGCCCCTTTGTAGAGCATCTCCCCCGCGGGCCCGATCGCGATGATCGCGGGCAACACGGCCGCGGATGTCGCCGTTGATGGATCGCCCTCGTGCCGTTTGTAGAGCTCCTCGACCGCTGTGTAGACCTTCTTCCCCTTGAGCGAGTGCTCGGGGGTGAGCACGGCCCCGTCTTTATCGATTTTCAGCACGAAAAGGCTCCCGCCCTTCGGCTTTCCTTCGAAGATGACCGCCCTGATCCCGAGTTTATCGAGCTTCTGGGCCGCCGGCCCTCCGGCGTTGGCCTCCTTGATACCGAGGGTGAGGGGGCTTTTCCCGCCTACCGAGATGCGCCCCATCTGAGGGGCGATCGTGCCGGCGAGCGGCCCGGCAGCGAAGATCAGTTTGTTGTCGGGTCCGAGGGGATCGACGCGGGGGTGCACCTCCCTGTTCATGATCCGGGCGATGAGCCCCCTTCCCCCGACGTGGAGCCACTCCGCGGGGAGCTCTTCGTATTTCACCGAGCCCCGGCCCATATCGACCCTGAGGATTTTCGGGTTCGATGCCGCCTTTTTTGCTTGCGGCGCCGCGCTTTCTGAATGAGCTGTCACGGATTTCCTCCTTGCACCGGGGCATAGGCTCCGGGATTCCGGGAACCCGGCATTTTCCCGTGTTGGAACCACCTATTGCAGTGTCTTCAATAACCGGCCTTTACCTTATCGAGAGCGATGCCGCTCGAGCTCGACGTTCGATCCTCGGGAGCGTCCTCCAGTATCTCGGCCGTCGCGCCTACCCCCAACCGTGTGCACCCCAGCTCGAGGTACCGAACCGCGGTATCGTAGTCCTTGATACCGCCCGCCGCTTTTACCCCCATCACCTTCCCCACGGTCCTCACCATGAGGGCGATTGCTTCGGGCGTCGCCGATCCGGGCCCAAACCCGGTGGAGGTCTTCACGAAGTCGGCACCTGCGTCCCTCGCCAGTTCGCAAGCCTTGACGATTTTTTCGTCGGGGAGGTAGCAGATCTCGAGGACCACTTTTACTATGGCATCCGCCGCCTTCGCGACTTTGACAACCCCTTCGATGTCTTTTTTCACGAAATCGTAATCCCCCGAGAGGAGCTTGCCGATGTTTATCACCATGTCGAGCTCGCTCGCGCCTGCATCGATGGATAGACGCGCCTCGTCGGCTTTGGATTCGGAAAATTTGTACCCGAAGGGGAATCCTACGGCGGTTGCCACCTTGACCCCGGAGCCGTTTATTTCCTTCATGGCGAGAGGGATATCCGTCTGTCTGACCACGATCGCAGCCACGTTGTACTTCTTGGCTATCTCGCATGCCTCAATTATGTCGCTGTCGGTCATATGCGGCTTTATCGCCGAGTGATCGATCGTACTCGCAAGTTTTTCCTTCGTCCACATTTCAGTAACCTCCGCACAGTCAAAAAATTTGGTTCGAAGGGAATATAAAAAACAACTATGGAATAGTCAAGAACATTATTTCATGATTTGAAATAATGTACATATATTACCACGGCACCCACAGTGCTTTTATAGTATAATAACACGTGGGAGGAGACACGAGTCGAAATGGACGCCATGCACTACGACATCATCATCGTCGGGACGGGGCCTTCCGGGATCTTCACCGCGCTGGAGGTAAACCGCCATAAGCCCGGCAAGAAGATTTTAATGATAGAAAAGGGTAACCGCCTCGAAAAGCGCGTATGCCCGAAACGCGAGAAGGAGCACTGCGCCCACTGCGGCACCTGCAACATCACCTCGGGGTTTTCCGGAGCGGGCGCCTTCAGCGACGGGAAGCTTATCCTCTCCCCCGAGATCGGAGGAAACCTCGCAGAGTACGTAGGGAACGACCTCCCCCAGCTCATCCAGTATGCAGACGGGATCTATCTGTCATACGGCGCCGACCGGAAGGTCTACGGGAAAAACAACCCTGACATCATCGACCGCCTCAAGGCAAAGGCGATCCGGAGCAACTTGAAGTTTGTGGAGGCGCCCCTGAGGCACCTGGGCACGGAGAAGAGCTACGAAATCTACTTGAAAATCCAGGGTGAGCTCCTGGAGCGCGGGGTCGAGATCCTGTTCAACAACCCCGTGAAGGAGCTCATCATCGAGGACGGCGCCATCAAAGGCGTGATCGCCGACAGGGCGTACACCGCGGACCGGGTCGTTCTCGCGGTGGGGCGCGACGGGGCCGACTGGCTCCACCGGATATGCACCGAGTACGGCATCGAAACACGGGCAGGCGTGGTAGACATCGGCGTGCGGGTCGAGGTCCGAAACGAAATCATGCGGGAGGTCAACGAGTCTCTCTACGAGAGCAAGCTCATCTACTACACCCCCACCTTCGACGACATGGTAAGGACCTTCTGTCACAACCCCTCCGGGATCGTGTCGACGGAATACTACGAAGACAAGCTCGCCGTGGTGAACGGGCACTGCTACAAATCAAAGGAGTACAGGACCGAGAACACCAACTTCGCCCTCCTCGTCTCGAACGCCTTCACCGAGCCCTTCAAGGAACCCATCAAGTACGGCAAGTACATCGCCGGGCTCGCGAACATGCTCTCGGGCAACAAGGTCATCGTCCAGCGCCTCGGGGATTTGAAGCGGGGGCGTCGGACCACGGGCGAGCGGCTGCACCGAAACAACATCAAACCGACGCTCTCGGACGCGGTCCCCGGAGACCTGAGCCTCGTGCTCCCGTTCCGGATCATGCTGGACATCAAGGAGATGATCGTCGCTCTCGACAGCGTCTTCCCGGGCCTCGACAGCGACGAAACCCTCCTCTACGGCGTCGAGGTGAAGTTCTACTCCAACCGGGTTCTGACCGACGCACGTTTTCAGTCGAGCGTCAGGGGCCTCTACGTCGCCGGGGACGGCGCGGGAATCACCCGCGGCCTCATGCAGGCCAGCATAAACGGCGTGGTGATAGGCAGGGACCTTCAAGAACGAGATGCTGAATTGTCGCACATCTCTTGAGATGCAGGTTATATCGTTCTAACCCGAATAGACCCCCCTGAGTATGTCGGAAGGATCCGGATCGGTGCACTCCTTCTCGCTGTAGTGTACCGCCGCCTCAATCTCTTCATCCGCGCGTTTTTGTATCTTCGAATACTCTTCCTCGGTGAGGACCTTCTGAGCCATTAGATATTTTTTAAAATTCCCGACCGGGCACTGCTTTTCGCCTTCCTTCCGTTGTTCATCCGTCCTGTACACGTCCGCATCGCTCATCGAGTGGCCCGTAAACCGGTGCCACATGCATTCGAGCAGTGTCGGGCCCTTGCCTTCACGGGCCCTTTCAATCGCCTTCTGCGCCTCTTCGTGCACTTCAAGGACGTTGCATCCCTCAACCGTTTTACCCGGGATTCCGTAAGCCTTCGCCCTTACCGAGAGGTGATCCATTCCGGTGGCTTGCTTGACGGAAACGGAGATCGAATACCTATTGTTCTGAAGTACAAACAGCACAGGCAGTTTCAACGCCGCCGCCATATTCAAACCCTCGTGAAAATCCCCCCTGTTGGCGGCGCCGTCTCCGAAGAAAGCGACCACCACGCCCTTGGATTTTTTAACCTTCAACCCGAGCCCGGCTCCCGTTGCGACCGGAATAAGCGAGCCGATGATGCCGGTTCCCGGTATTACGTGCTTGCTCATATCTCCGTACATATGAGATCCTGTCGGCACCCTCCCCCCGCCCAGGCCCTCCCTCTTGTTGTTGTACCCCGCCATGAGATACTTGAGATCGATCCCCATCATGAGCTCGGGGAGCTTGCCGCGATGGGACGGAATGACATAGTCTTCCGGAGTGAGCCCGTAGCAGCAGCCGACGTGGATACCCTCGACTCCAACCCCGGGGTGATGGTGCCCGCGCATTCTCCCTTCTTTGAACAGCAGGGTGATCTTCTCTTCTATCCTTCTGCCCAGTACGATCCAGTACATCATCTCTTTCAACTGCGTATCAGTTAAATTCAATTTCTTCCCTCTCCGTTGGATTTCACAACCATCTTCATCGGGCGTTTAAAAGAAAGGCGCCGATGTCCTCCAAACACTCCTTCACTTTCTTGAGAAATCGCCCGCCCGCCGCTCCATTGACGACCCTATGATCGTAGGTTGCACCGAATGACATTATCTTTCGAATTACGACTTTTCCCTCCCATACGGCAGGCATCTCCCTCGCGTATCCCATGTATAGAATAGCAACCTGGGGCGGCATGATTATCGAGGTGGCCGACACGGTGTGATACATTCCCACGTTTGTAAGCGTGACCGTTCCCCCTTCGATATCCTTTGGTTCGAGCTTGTCCGCCCGTGCCCTCTTCACCAGCCCGTCGAGCTCCTTTGCCAGCTCATAGATCGATTTGCCGGCGACGTTTTGCACGACCGGCACGAGGAGCTTCTCCCCCAAATCCACCGCAATCCCCATGTTTATTTCATCGTAAATCGTATATCCATTTTTATCACATTGGGAGTTGACATGCGGAACCTCCTCTATTCCCTGCGCCATGGCCTTCATCATGAAAGGCAAATAGGTTAGATGGAGGTCCTCCTCCTTTTGCCGGAGTTTCATAATCTTTTCCGACAGTTCGGTAACATCGGCGTCAACCGACATCGTGTAACGGGGTATTTCCCGTGCGCTTTGCTCCATGCGGTCGGCGATAACTCTCCGCCATCCCTTGAATTCGACCCTGTTTCCTTTCCGTCCGGGCTCGAAGCCCGGCGTCACTCTCTGCGCCTTCTCCGAAACACCCGTCTCTTCGAGGCGGCCGGCATCCAGCTCCGCTACGAAGTCGGAGACGTCCTTTTTCACGATTCGCCCGTTTGGGCCGCTCCCCGCATCGATGCGTGAGAGATCCACACCTCGCACCCTCGCAAGAGCTTTCGCAGCCGGCGATATCAGCCGCTCGGATAAGGTCGTTTTAAGGGGGACCGACGGTTTTGTTTCACCACCAGCGACCTTAGTGGCAAATATGCTTGTGTGCGAGAGTGTTCCATGATCCTTTACAATGGTTTCACCGTCATCACCAACTGTTCCCATCACCGCACCGACGGATACGACGTCTCCCTCCCTGGCGCGAATTTCTCGCAGCACGCCCGCTTTCTCGGAGGGAATATCGACCGTGATTTTGTCCGTTTCCACGCTGACGACGTTCTCCCCTTCCGCCACCCGTTCTCCCACATTCTTATACCATTTGACGACAGTGCCTTCCGTGACGCTGAATCCGGCCTCAGGCATGGTAATCTCGTTCATTCATCACCCCTAAAAGCGTATGATCTCGGCAACGGCATTGAGGATCTTTTCGACACTCGGCAGGTAGTACTCCTCCATCTTGATCCAATTCGGGATCGGAGTAAACAAGGCGCCCACTCTTTTTACGGGCCCGTCCAGATAGTCGATCGCCTTATCCGCGAGGATCCCGGCTATCTCTCCCCCAAATCCGCCAAATGTGGGAGCCTCATGGACTATGACCGCCCGGCCCGTCTTTTTCACCGACTGAATAATCAACTCTTCATCCAGGGGGAGAATCGTTCTCGGGTCCAGAACCTCCGCGGAGACCCCCTTCGCTTGGAGCGCTAGGGCCGCCTCAAGCGCCAGTCTCACCATGTTCCCCGTCGCGATGATTGTCACATCTTCACCCGGCCTCTTGATTTCTCCCTTGCCCAGCGGTATGAGATACTCCCCGTCGGGAACAGGGCCCTTCAGTCTTTTGTAGAGGTACTTGTGCTCCATGAATACCACCGGGTCGTTGTCCCTTATCGCCGTTTTCAAAAGACCCTTCGCATCCGCCGGATCGGAAGGCATCACCACCTTTAACCCCGGCACGTTGGCAAGCCAGGACTCAAAGCTCTGGGAGTGGTGAAAACCGGCGCCGATTCCCGCTCCGTAAGAGGTCCGAATCACGATAGGCACATCGAATTTACCATCGAGAGACCATCGCATCTTTGCCATGTTATTCACGAGCTGATCCATTATTATGGCTAAAAAATCCCCGAACATGATCTCCGCTATCGGCCGTAAACCAACCATGGCCGCGCCGAGCGCTGCGCCGGCAATCGCCACCTCGGAGAGAGGCGTATCGATCACCCTGTCGGGCCCGAATTTTTCCACGAGGCCCCTCGTCGCGCCGAACATGCCCCCGCCGCCATACCCGATCGCGATATCCTCTCCAAAAATAAAAACAGACTCGTCACGCGCCATCTCTTCGAGAATAGCTTCGTTGATTGCCTCTACATACGTGATCTCTCTCATTCTTTTTCCGTCTCATTTTTAGATTTTACAAATTGAATATGACTATATTACCCTATAATGTTGTAATTACAAGTTATAATACATAAAAGAAAAATTTTGTCAACGAAAAAACGAATACAATGCGATGGCTCGGACAAAACCGTTGACAAATACAACAATCTTGGTATCATAGAATGTTGTAATTACAGGTTTGAAAGGAAAATATGGTGAACGAAATTAAAAAGGTCGCGGTTCTTGGCGCAAACGGGAATATGGGCTCACTGTCAGGCGGGATATTCGCCCAGGCGGGGATCCCGTGTTTATTTTTTGCCAGAACGATCGAAAAGGCTCAAAGAGGGATAGAAAACGCGGTAATGCAGGCACGAAGCGATGTATTGCGGGAATATATCGTGCCTAAAACATACGAGGATCTCGCAAAAGAGCTGCCCGGCTGCGACTGGATATTGGAAGCTGTCGCGGAGGAACTGCCGCTCAAAAGGGAATTTTTCAAGAAGATCGATGAAAAACGAAAAAAAGGGAGCATCGTTTCGACTATCTCCTCCAGCCTTTCCATTGCGGATATGGCCGCCGAATGCAGCGAGGACTTCAAATCTCATTTCAGCGGGGTGCATTTTTTCAACCCGCCTGGAAAACTCCTGGCGAACGAGCTCATCTTCCACCCCGACAACTCCAAAGAATTGAGGGTTTTTATAGACCAATTTTGCGAAAAAGCGTTGCGGCGCGTGAATGTCGTCACCTGCGATAAGCCCGGGTTTGCGGGAAACAGGATAGGGTTCCAGTTCCTGAACGAGGCGGCGATCCATGCCCAGACACGCGGCGTTGAAACAATCGATTACCTCCTCGGCCCTCACACCGGCAGAACGCTCCCGCCCCTCGCTACCATCGATCTTGTCGGGTTGGATGTTCATCAGGAAGTTGTGAATAATATATATTCGCATACGAATGATGAAAGTCACGACTCATTCAAGCTCCCCCGTTATGTACAAACCATGGTTGAAAGGAAAATGCTCGGCCGCAAGAGCGCCGCTTCCGGCGGTTTTTACCGGATCACCGAAAAAAAAGACAAGCTCGCCCTTACCCCCTCGAACCTCGATTACACGAAGATGGCCGGCGTAAAGGACAGGCTCATCGAGGAGATCAAGCTCAGCATACATGACGGTACCTACAAAAACGCCGTCGACATAATAAAAAGAGAAACCTCGGAAGAAATTCAACTTGTCAAACTCTTCACTCTCAGGTATGTCTCTTACAGTTTCGCTCGAGTGGGGGATGTCACCGAACCCGACGAGGGGATACACGGTATCGACAAAGTCATGTCATATGGATTCTCCTGGCTCCCGCCCTCGGCGTGGGTCGATCTGTTCGGAGGACCGAAAGAGACGATGCGGTTGATGGAAAAGAGCGCCGTACCGGTTCCGAAACATCTCAAGGATGCACCGGAAAAAACCCTCTGCAGGATACCTGAGGTGACAAAGTACCTCATCGCATACAATTAAAACGGAGATATGAATATGAAAAATAGAGTGTACATCCTCGGCGGCTATCAAACCGATTTTTCACGCAACTGGTCGAAAGAGGGGAAAGGGATACAGGCCCTGATTTCAGAAACCATGGAGGGTGCTTTCTCCGAAATGAAGATCGACCCGAAGGAAATACAGGTTTTGCACGTCGGTAACTTCGCCGCGGAGCTTTATGCGATGCAGGCGCACTTGGGAGCGCTTGCGATGAGCTACTACCCCGCTCTCTGGGGTATCCCCACGGCGAGACACGAAGCGGCGTGCGCATCCGGGTCAATCGCGGCCATGGCGGCGAGAACGGAAATCGAGGCGGGTATCTACGACGTAGCGATGGTGCTCGGCGTGGAGCTCATGAAAAGCGTGGATTCGAAAACAGGCGGTAATTACCTTGGGACCGCCGCATGGTATGAAAAGGAGTGCAAGGGGGTCGAGTTTCCTTTTCCAAAATTATTTGACCGGCTCTATGACCTGTACGACGAGCTCTACGGCCTCAGCTATGATCACCTCGCGCACATCGCCGCGATCAATTACGACAATGCGAAGAGAAATCCCAAGTCCCAGACCCGGGACTGGTACATGAATAAACAGCATGCCTGCGGCGGCGGAGAGTACAACAAAACAATAGGAACCCGGCTTCGAGCGAGCGACTGTTCCCAGGTCACCGACGGAGCTGCCGCGCTGTTTCTTGCTTCACACACCTACACCGAATCCTACGCACGGAGACATGGGCTGGACATGGCTGCGATCCCGTACATAATGGGCTGGGGTCATACGACCGCTCCGCTACGTTTCGAAGATAAAGCCAAAGAGGCGAAAAAGGGAGGATACGTGCTCCCCCATACGAGGAAGGCGATCCAGGACGCCTTTCAGCGGGCGGGAAAACGCATCGAAGACGTTTCCTGCATCGAGACCCATGACTGCTTTTCAATAACGGAATATGCGGCGATCGAGCATTTCGGCTTGACGAATCCCGGAGAAGGCTGGAAGGCCGTTGAAAACGGCATGATTACTTTGAATGGAAACTGCCCGATCAACCCTTCAGGAGGCTTGATCGGAGGCGGGCATCCTGTGGGAGCGACCGGTGTTCGGCAGCTCCTCGACGCCTACCTGCAGGTCGCGAACAAAGCGGGAGATTACCAGGTGCCGGACACGAAGTGCGCCGCTACGCTCAACATCGGCGGCTCGGCGACCACCAACGTGGTGCACATCGTGGGTCGGGGTCACTGATCGACACACCAGGCCATCGATCTCTTCACGGCCCGTTTCCAACCCGCGTAGAGCTCCTCTCGCCTCGCCTCATCCATTTTCGGCTCATAGCATCTTTCCAGCTTCCAATGCCGCGCTATCTCATCCAGGCCATTCCAAAACCGGACGCCGAGACCCGCCAGGTAACACGCTCCAAGAGCGGTCATCTCCGTGATAGACGGCAGTTCGATGGGGATTCCCAGGATGTCCGCCTGGAACTGCATGAGAAAACCGCTTTTCACGGCTCCTCCGTCGACCCTCACTGACTGGATCTTCTTTTCCGCGTCGGTTCCCATCGCATCAAGTACGTCCCTCGCCTGATAGGTAATGGATTCGAGGGCGCTCCTCGCGATGTGCTCCGCGCTGGTGCCCGCGGTGATACCGATGATAAGGCCGCGCGCGAAAGGATCCCAGAACGGTGCGCAAAGTCCGGTGAAAGCCGGGACCATGTACACGCCGCCCGTATCGGGGACACTTTCCGCCATCCTGCTGGAATCGCTCGAATTCTTTATTATTCTCAGCCCGTCCCGCAGCCATCTCACAACCGCGCCGCCTACATACACGGGGCCTTCCAGGGCATACTCGGTCTTCGCTCCGATTTTCCAGGCCAAATCGGTGATCAATCCGTGTTTCGATATGGTTGGATTGCTCCCCGTGTTCATGACGATCGAGAGCGCCGAACCGAAGGTGCACTTTGTCATTCCGGGGTTGAAGCAGCACTGCCCGAAGAGTGCCGCGTGCTGGTCTCCGGCGTCGCCGGAAATAGGTATTTCTTCACCAAAGAACACCTTTTTGTCGGTATTCGCCATGATTCCGCTCGAGGGTTTCACCTGAGGCAGTATGTGCTCGGGGATCCCGAACCAAGACATGAGCTCTTCGTCCCACACGGCGGAAAAGATATTAAAAACCAGCGTCCTCGAAGCATTTGAATAGTCGGTTACATGAAAGCGCCCGCCGCTGAGGTTCCAGATCACCCATGAGTCGATGTTCCCGACGCAGACTTTGCCCCGGTCGATCTTTTCTTTCACCCCTTTCACGTTTTCGATTATCCATTTTATCTTCGTCGCGGAAAAATACGGGTCGAGGACCAGTCCCGTTTTTTCTTTGATCTTTTTTTCATATCCTCTTTTTTTCATATCGCCGCACAGAGTCGAGGTTCTCCTGCACTGCCAGTTGATCGAGTTGTAGAGAGGCTCGCCCGTGTCCCTGTCCCACATGACGATGCTCTCTCTCTGGTTGGTGACCCCGATAGCCGCTATTTCTTTTGCCGTTACCTTGCCCCGCCGCAGGGCCTCTCGAATGCACGCCATCACGCTGTTCCAGACTTCGATCGGGTCGTGCTCCACCCACCCCGGTTGCGGGTAGATAGGCGTTATCTCCTTGCAGGCCATTGCCCTGATGCCGGCCTTGCGATCAAATACAATGACCCTCGTGCCGCCCGTACCCTGATCGATCGCCATGATGTATTTGCCGTTCATAATTGTTCCATCGCGTCCTAGAAGGGCGAAGCGGTGCTCCTCCTGATCACGAGCATATCGACCATCGCTCTTCCCGAAAGAGAAAGAAGGAACAGCACCGCCTTCGATATGTCCTCAGGATGGATGAGAAGCGACCGGTCGAGCTCGGGACGGGCATCCGCAATCAGTTCCGTGTCGACCGCCCCGGGTAGAATGACGGAGACACGGATATTGTGTTTTTGCGCTTCCGCGGAGAGGGATTTTGTCATTCCCATTATCCCGTGCTTGGTCGCCGCGTAGGCGGACTGCTTGGGATACCCCTTGATTCCCTGCATGCTCGAAACATTGATTATGTACCCCGCCCGCGCGGGGATCATGAGCTTCATCGCGTGTTTGCAGCACAGAAAAGTCCCTCGCATGTTAACCCTGAAAATCTCATCGAATTTATCCATGGGGAAATCGGCAAGGTCCTCGAAATACCCCACACCGGCGTTGTGTACCGCTATGTCCAATCTTTCGTATTGCTTTTTTATCGCCTCGAATAATGATACGATGTCTGCCTCTTCCGATAAATCCGCGGGAATGGCAACGGCATTCCCGCCTTTATCATTGATTTCCTTTCGCACCGTCTCGAGCCTGCGCGTGTCCCTGGCCGAGAGTATCACCCGGGCTCCTGATTCGGCGAGTGCAACACTGATACTTTTTCCGATTCCGCGGCTTGCGCCCGTCACAAGGGCCGTTTTGTTTTTGATATCGAGATTAGTCAAATCGCACACCCCTCTTTTACTGAGTCATGTGAAGCTATGTTCCCGGGGCTTTCCACATCGGCCGCGTCAAGCCCTTTTGCACCAGGTCCAGCATATATGGATATATGGCACGCCAGTTTTTATACGCTTTTCTATATGTTGTTCGCGTTTCTTCGTCATGATCGGGATAGTATACCCTCTCGTAATGAACACACGCGCTGCACGCTTCTTCCACGCTGCGATACAAGCCCGCTCCGTACGCCGACATTACCGCAGCCCCAAGGGCCGTCGCCTCGCGAACAACCGGAACTTTAACGGGTATACCGAGCGTATCGGCTAAAATTTGCGCCATGAGAGAGCTCTTCGAGGCCCCGCCGCTGAAGATGATCTCCTTCGGCCACCTGCCGTACACCTCGACGATATTCTCCATCTCGCCGAGCGCCTGATATGCGGCGTTTTCGAGAAGCGCCCTGTAAAAGGCTGCCTTGTCGTACTTGACGGGGTCCGAAACATCAAAATTGAGAAAAGCCGGGGAGGCGTGAATCCAGCGGCTGTTATTGCACACGTTGGACATGATAACCTGCAGTCCATAGGAACCCGGCACAACTCTTTCTGCGAGACGCTCCATGAGCTCATACGGGTCTTTGCCGAGCTCCCTCGCCTGCCTGATCTCTTCCTGGCAGAAGGCGTCCCGAAACCACCGAATAGACAGACCTGTGTAAAACGTGCAGGACTCGATTATCCAAAGGTTTTTTACGGCATGGCAATTCGTGCGTATCACCTTCCGCGGGTCGATCAACGGTTTTGATGAAATAATCGAAGGAAGCCAGAAGGTCCCCGCAATTAAACCGCATTCACCCGGCGCGATTACCCCGCTCCCTATATACCCGCTTTGCGTGTCTCCCATTCCGTTCATGACGGGCGTTTTTACAATCAACCCGGTCGCTCGAGCGGACTCGGGAGTAACCTCTCCCACCTGTTTGCCGGGGCTGTGCACCTTCGGCAGGTACTCCCTGCGGAGCCCGGCAAGCTCGACGAGTGTTTCCGACCAGTCGATTGATCGTATGTCGAACATCCCGGAGCTGGAAGCGACCGAGGGTTCCGTCGAATACTCGCCGCTCAACTTATGGATGACCCAATCGGAGAGCATCGTCACCATTCGGATGCTGTCGAACGTATCCGGTTCATGTTTCTTGAGCCATCGAATACGAGCGAGCGCGTGGATATTCGGCCAATCACCCTGGATCTCGTAGATCTTCGGCCCCCACCCCTCACTGATCAAGGAGGCGGTTTCCAATTCCGCCCTCGCATCCACGTTGGGGACCGCAAACACCTCTCTCCCGGAGACGTCGTAGCACACTATCCCGTGCCGCATGCTGGTCGCGCTCACCGCCGCGATCTCTTCGCTCTCAATACGCGCTTGTTCTATCGAACCGCGTATGCATTCGCATACCAGCTTCCAGTTCCGCGCGCAATCGAAGTTTAACGAACCGCCGTATCTTGGGTCGTGCGTGTGGAACCATTCACTCTGCGAGACGGACACCTGCCTCCCTAATTCGTCGAAAATAATGCTCCTCCCGCTCCCCGTTCCAACATCAACGATGAGTAAATAGCGTTTATCCCTCACAATCTCCCTTTTACCCTTTAACCGTTCGTGACCAATACTTTCAGTCCTTCCCTGGCCTCCGCCGTGCGGAAAGCCTCCGCCGCTTCTTTCATCTCGAATCTGTGCGTAATCATTGGACGCACATCCACTTCTCCCGATTCCATGAGCTTCAACGCCTGCCTTGTTTCTACGTGGGATGCGGTATAACTCGAAACAAGACTCTTTTCCGTGAAATAGAGGTAATTCGCATCGAGGGTCAGCGAATCCTCGGGTGCGGGAGGAGCAAAAATAACCACTACCCCGCCGTTACGCACCGCTTGTATGCCTTCCAAAACCGCCTTTGATCCGGATACGGCGACGATCACCGCGTCGACACCGATCCCTTTTGTCGCTTCCCTTGAGACCGCCGCAAATGAACCCAGAACAGGATCCACGACAATGTCGGCCCCGAACTGCTTTGCGTATGCCCTCCTGTTCTCGAGGGTGTCGGACACGACGAGCGTGCTCACCCCCATCGTTTTTTTCGCCAATTCAATGTTCATGATCCCGACGGGTCCCGCGCCGATAATGCCGAGCGAGTCACCGGGCGCCAGGTTCGCCCGGGCCATTCCCTTGATGCAGCACGCGAGCGGCTCTATCAAGGTCCCGTACTCGAATGAGATCTTCTCGGGAAGCGCAAGCACGTCTCCCTTCACGATAGGAGGTGAAACGCGTATGTATTCCGCGAGCCCTCCCGGCTCTATTCGATTTACCGAAAATTGCCTGCAGTGTATGTAATCACCATGCACGCAAAAATGGCACGTCATACACGCAGCGTGATGGTGCACGAATACCCTTTCGCCCAACGAAAAGTTGTCCACCCCTTTCCCCAGCTCTACCACCTCGCCCGTTATCTCGTGGCCTAGGACGAGCGGCGCTTTTTTCTTTCGATACCAATGCATCAAGTCGCCGCCGCATATGCCGCACACCTTCATGCGCACCAGGATTTCTCCGTCGTGTACGGCCGGCCTGGGTACATCTTCGTACCTGATCGTTTTTTCATCGTAATAGACTACCGCTTTCATCTGTTCACACCCTTTTACCGCTCTTTACGCTGAGCGAGTACACCACTAGAATGAGAACTATCATTCCTTTGATGAGCTGTTCCGAGGCAGGGTCAACTCCAAGCATGTTAAGTTTGGTCATAAATTTTTCTCGTTCTCAATATGGTCACCTCAAACTTCGAAACATCGCCTCGGTGCAAGGCGTGAAAGTATTCCAACGGGCGACTATTTTCAAGATAGCTTACGTTCTCATGCTCTATTAATGGAGCGCCCGCATCCACTTTCAGCAACCGGGCTACTTCATCGGTCGCAAGACACACCCCGATGAATCGATGGCCTTTGAATATTTTCAGACCGTACCTGTTCTCAAAAAGGTCGTATAGGGACTGCTTTGTTAAGTCTTCACGTGCCAACTCCGGACACAAGTCCTTTGGGACATAGGTAGTGCTGAGCGCCACCGGCTCGTTATTCAGGTTCCGAATGCGCGTGATTTGTATGACCGCCGAATCCGCCTCGATCTCCAAATGCTTCGATACAGATTTTGGCGCCGGCACTTCCCTTTGTTCAAGTATGACATTCGAGACCCTGTAACCCCGCTTCGTCATGTCCTCAGTAAAACCGCTCAAATTCTGGACCAACCCTTCGACGATCTTCGGGCCTGATACGAATGTGCCTTTCCCCTTTCTCGAGGTCAGATACCCTTCGTTTTCCAGCTCTTTCAGCGCCTGCCTGACGACCGTTCGACTTACTTTGAAATGCCCACAGAGCTCCGCTTCAGAGGGTATTTTATCGTTCGGAGACCACATCTCTGATTCTATTTGATTGAGAATATAGAGTTTCAGTTGATGGTAATAAGGGACAAGGCTTTCTTTTTCGATATAGGTGCGTCGCTGCTCATGCGCGAAGGGGTCACTTTTACCCACGACACACACCCATTCGTTCGTTCAAGAGGTCGGCAGAGTATCGTGCGGAAAGGCGATAAAATATCATGACATCCCGTCTGCACCCTTTGTCGACAACCTTTCATAATAAGGTTCCAGTCTCTTGTTGAGCCTTGAAAAGGATTTTAAAAGCGCTTCCTTCAAGGTTCCGGAGATGTGGGGCGTCACCACCACGTTCTCCAGTTTGAGAAAGGGATCATTTACAACGATGGGCTCTTCCCAAAACACATCCAAGGCGGCTCCCGCAATGGCCCCTTTTTTCAGCGCATCGTAGAGCGCGTTCTTGTCTATGACTTCAGCGCGGGCTGTATTGATCAGGTAGCTTCTCGGTTTCATGAGAGACAGCTGCGCGCTTCCGATCAACCCTTTCGAAGAATCGGTGAGACTTGTATGGATAGAAACGATATCGGATGAAGACAATAGATCGGGAAGCTCCATTTTCGTAATGCCAAGACTTTCCATCGTTTCCTGCGGCACGAATGGGTCGTACGAAACCACCTTGACGTCGAAATTTGCGAGCTTATGCGCGACTTTTTTACCGATTCCCCCGAGCCCGATCAACCCCACCGTTTTCCCGGAAAGCTCGATGAAGTTTTCATTGCTCTCGAAATTTTTCGTCCACCTTCCCTGTCTCAGCGCATCGTTCGACTGCACTATACCCCTTACCAGAGAGAAGATCAGCCCTATCGTGAAGTCGGAAACCGCCTCGGCGAGCCTTCCAGGCAGGTTGATGACCGGAATCTTCTTTTTCGCCGCGTAGTTCACATCGATATTTGACAAGCCTGTCCTCAACGTTCCAATTACTCTGAGCCGAGGCGCGGCATCGATAAGTTTGGCCGAAACAGGACAAAAATGAACGATCAGAATCTCCGCTGTTTTGACAAGATCCCACAGTTTGTTCGGCGGTTCGACCGCCGCGGGGCCTTGTTTTTCAATCTTTAAATTCTTTACCCTCAGGCCTTCCACATTTTCCGTTTCCCAATCGATCGCTTCGTACTCTGAATTGTACGTTTTCGCTATGTTTTTCAGCTCTTCGATACACCACCCGCTCTCTATTATCAAATCCCCGACCAGCACGATTTTCATACAATTTACCTCTGATAGGATACTAAGAGCATTTGACAGCCCTGAATCCAAACGTTATAATATGATCCCATAATTACAGGCATTGTACCGTACATCATTTTCTTGTCAAGGTTTTTTGTTGTGTCTCGAAAAGGGGGAACGAATGAACGGGTATCCCGTCTTCAAGGACCGTTTCAAGGATCGCGTGGTTATCGTCTCCGGTGCCGCAGCCGGCATAGGACGAAGCTGTGCCGTGCGATTTGCGCGGGAGGGGGCACGGTGCCTCATCTGCGACTTCAATGAAAAGGAGTTGGACGAGACGGCAGAGATGATTAAAAAAAACGGCGGCGAATCGGAACGCTACCTGTTTGATATTTCAAATACATCGCAAACAAGAGAAGTTATGAACGTAATACTCGATAAATACGATAAAATACACATTCTAGTGCACAGTGTTGGAATCGGTTACGAAAAAAGCTTCGTAGATATCGGCGAGGAGGAATGGCTCAGATGTATCAATATCAATCTCAACGGGGTGGTTTTCATGACGCAGCCGGTTGTGAAAAACATGATGAACAACCGCTACGGTAAGATTGTGAATGTGTCATCCCAGGCGGGAAAATTCGGGAGAACGCTCCATACACACTACAGCGCTTCGAAGTTCGGTTTGAACGGGTTTACCGAGGCATTGGCAATGGAAGTTGCACCTTTCACCATCAACGTGAATTCCGTCTGTCCAAGCAGGATCGAAACGAAAATGATCAAATCCCTCATCGCTGAAAGAGCAAAACGGAACCGCACGAGTTATGAAATCGCGAAGGAAGAATATGTGAAAGGCATTCCGATCGGGCGCCTGGGTCTTCCCGAAGATGTGGTTGCGCTCGTCACGTTTCTCGCGTCGGACGAGGCAAGTTACATCACGGGCCAATGCATTTCCATATCGGGAGGTAGATAGAAGGAGGAGGTCATGGACGCTGCTCAAGTTGCAAAGATGATCGACTGGACGCCTTCGTTTAAAAACCAGCTGCTGCCGACGGATGAGGAGATCGAAGGTTGGTGCGAGGGGGCGGTTGCACGGCACATAGGGCAATTATTTGTGCCGCCGCTCTTTCTCGAAAAAGCGAAGGAGAGGCTTAAAAACACGGGAGTCAGAGTTTTTACCGCGCTCGAGGCTGCATATATGGGGCAGAGCAACCTGTCAATAAAGCTTGCGATGCTCCCCGATCTGATCAGAATGGGCGCAGACGAGATCGATACATTGATGAACTTCTACGAGTTTCAAAAAGGACGATTCGCTCAGGTTGAATCGGAAATCAAGGTTATATCGTCGAGAGCGAGGGAGCTAAAAAAGGACATAAAACTCAAAGTCATAGTCGAAACGGGGCTTTGGAACGAATCTCAGTTAAAAGACGCGGCGAAACTTATCGTGCAGGGCGGCGCGGATTTCATAAAGACCTGCTTGGGGACCGGCCCGAGGGGAGTGTCCGAAAAAGACGTCGAGCTGCTCTCCCGAACGGTGGGGAACCAAATCGGTATCAAGGCTTCGGGGGGGATAAAAACCGGTACACAGGCCCGCCGGTTTTTGGAGTTAGGCGCCACTCGCTTGGGGATCGGCCAGGCGCTGCAGGTACTCGATACGCTTTAAGGAGATCGATCATGTACGCAGTAAAAACCAATAGCGTTCAGAAGAAGGTGATCCACCCAGGGGTGTCGATCAAGTGGCTGATTAAACGTGAAGACGGGGCACCCTCCTTCGAAATGAGGCTCCTCGTCATCGAAAAAGGCGGCAGCACGACAGGCAGGCCCCATCCATTCGAGCATGAGGTGTTCGTGACGGCCGGTAAAGGGAAAATCGCGGGCGACGGGGAAACGATAGCTGTCACGGCCGGAGACGCGATCCTCATCAACCCGAACGAGAAGCATCAGATCATCAACAGCGGCGACGAGCCGCTCGAGTTCATATGCATTATTCCGAACGGGAAGGAAGACAGAATAAAATAGATCCGGTTTCCCTCACTTCCCCGTCGTGACGATCTTGATGCTCGCGCTCGCACCGACCCGGGTCGCGCCGGAGTCGATCATCGTCTTCGCGTCCTCGTAGGTCCGAACGCCCCCGCTCGCCTTTATCCCCATACCCGGCCCGACGACGCGCCTCATCAGCGCGATGTCCTTCGCGGTCGCGCCTCCCTTCGAAAAGCCGGTCGAGGTCTTTACGAAGTGAGCGCCCGCCTTTTTCGAAAGCTCGCAGGCAAGCACCTTCTCCTCGTCCGTGAGCAGGCAGGTCTCGATGATCACCTTCACCACCGTCGTGGAACGGGAGGCGCGGACCACCGACCTGATGTCCTCCTCCACCGCCTTAAGGTCGCGGCTCTTCAGCGCGCCCATGTTGATGACCATGTCCACCTCCTGGGCGCCCATCTCGATCGCGTTCCTCGCCTCGAAGGCCTTGGTCCTCGAGTCGGTTGCCCCAAGGGGAAACCCGATCACGTTGCACACCTTGACGCTCTTCCCCCTGAGGAGCTTCGCGCAGAGGGGGGCCCAGTAGGGGTTCACGCACACCGAGCAGAAATGGTACTTGGACGCCTCGTCGCACAGCTGTTCGATCTCCGCTCTGCTCGCATCGGGCTTGAGGAGCGTGTGGTCGATGTACGGCGCCACGTCTGCGGGCACGTTCACCACCCCGAGGGTGGCCGAGACCCTGCTCGCCCCGCCGTCGAGAATGCGCTTCACCCCTTCGGCGTTTCTTGATACGCAGAGGTTGCACTGCACGCAGGTCTCGCCCGTGCACACCGTGAAGGAGGATGCGCCTCCCGACCCCGCCGCCGGCGCCCTCAGCCTGTTTATCACCTCGGCCGTTATCATATCGATGAGTGCGCTCTGATCGGTGCTCATTTTCTACCCCCTCTCGATTGCCATGATCTTGTTGACCCTCGGCCAGTGTCTTCCCCCGCCGAACCGGGTCTCGAGCCATACCTTCGCCATTTCGTAGAGCTCTCCGTCGGTATGGAGCGGCCCCCCAAGCGTGAGCACGTTGGCGTTGTTGTGCTCGCGGCTGTTCACGATTGTTTTCATGTTATAGCACATCGCGGCGCGGATCCCCTTCACCTTGTTGCAGGCCATGCAGGAGCCAATCCCCGCCCCGTCTATCATGATCCCCCGGTCGCACTCCCCGCTTGAGACCTTCTTGCCCACCTTTACGGCGAAATCGGGGTAATCCACCGCATCCTTGTTGAAGGTCCCGACGTCCGTCACGTGGTACCCGAGGGTTTTCAGGAAGTTTTTCAGCTTCTCCTTCATGTCGAACCCCCCGTGGTCGGAACCGATTGCGACCCGTCGCACGCTATCCTTCTCGTTCACCGTTTTTTCGACGCCGCCCGGATTCTCCATAGCCGCCTCTTTGCCTCCTTTCACGCCTACTCGATGTTGACCGCGTCCACTATCGCCGCCACCACGCTTCGGATGGGCGCCATCGCGTCGCCGATGATCGTGCGCGCCGAGTTCCCCTCGTCGATGACGAGGACGGTGTCCCCGGGGCCCGCCTGGACGGTGTCGATGGCGAGAAGCGTCGCCCCCTTCGGCGTCAGGTCCGGTTTCAGGGGCTGGACGACGAGGATCTTGTACGGCCTGTAGGCCTCGATCTCCTGGGTGGAAACGACGGTCCCGACGATCTTTCCAAGGATCATTTCTCCCCCTCCAGAGTCACTGAATCCACTATTCCGAAGATCGTCGCGTCGGAGGGGTTGAACCAGTTGTCGATGCCGAGGGCCGCCTCCCTCCCCCCCTCGTAGTACACGATATCCCCCGTCCCGGCCTGCACCACGTCGCATGCGACGAGCGGGTCGCCCGCGTTCTCCAGGCGCTCGTCGAGCGGCTGGACGAGGAGGAGCTTTACCCCTTCGAAGGAATCCACCTTCTGGGTGCACACGACCGTACCTATCACTTTTCCAAGCTTCATCCCGGGATCCCCTTACACGATCCTGAAATGCCCGATGAGCGCGCACCGTCGCTCCCGGGTAAACGTCCGCGCACGCGTCATCCCCTCTCCCGTGGGGCTGGCGATCGTGTACGAGGTGTATCCCGGCCCTTCAAATCCGAGCCCGCAGTAATTGGGGCCGTTCTTCACGAACACCGAGCAGTTCATCACCTTTGCCATCCGAGAGAGGTTGTCGATGTTCTTCGAGTGCATACTCGCGGTGTGCCTGAACCCGTGCTCGCACTGAACGGCGAAATCGATCGCTTCGTCCACGTGCGACATCCGGACGAGCGGGATGACGGGCATGAGCTGCTCGGTCCACACGAGCGGGTGGTCCCAGGGGACCTCGCAGAGGAGGATCCTCGTCTCCTTGGCGACCGTGAGGCCGATTTCGGCCGCGATGAGCGCCGCGTCCTTCCCCACGTACTTTTTGTTCGGCGCCCCCTCGTGGCCGGGCTTCCCGGGGTCCTGAATCACGAGCGCCGTGACCTTCTCGATCTGGCTCCTGCTCAGCTCGAAGGCCCCGTGCTTTTTCATAGCTTCCTTGAGCCTGTCGGCGACGCGGTCGACGGCCAGCACCTCTTTTTCGCAGATGCAGATGATGTTGTTGTCGAGGCTTGCCCCATTCACGATGTCCCTGCCCGCCTTGTCCAGGTCGGCGGTCTCGTCGACCACCGCAGGGGGGTTCCCCGGCCCTGCCGCGATCACCTTTTTCCCGCTCTGCATCGCCGTCTTCACGACCGCCGGTCCGCCGGTCACGACGAGGAGCTTGATCTTCGGATGCTTCATCATCGTCTGGGCGCTCTCGATCGTGGGGTTTTCGATCGTGCAGAAGAGGTTCGGCGGGCCGCCCGCGCGCGCAACCGCCTCGTTGAAGAGCTCGATCGTGAATTTCGATGTGCTCCTCGCCGCGGGGTGGGGATTGAAGACCACGGCGTTCCCCCCCGCGATCATCCCGATCCCGTTGCAGATGAGGGTCTCCGTGGGGTTCGTACAGGGGGTGATGGACCCGATTACGCCGTAGGGGGCCCGCTCCACGAGGGTGAGGCCGTAGTCGTCGGTGTACGCCAAAGGCTCGACGTCTTCCACCCCCGGGGTTTTCATGATCGCGAGCCTGTTCTTTACGTTCTTGTCCCTGCAGTTGCCCATGGACGTCTCCTGCACCGCTATCGAGCACAGATCGTCGAGGCGGGACAGCATCGTCTCCCGGATACCCGCGATGATCTCCCTCCTCTTGTCGAGGGTCATCTTGACAAGCTCCTGCTGAGCGGTCTCGGCCGCCTCGATCGCCCGGTCCATGTCTGAAAAAACGCCGCTCCCCCTGTCTCCCTTGAGCTGCGCGCCCGCCGCGCGCAGCGGAGCGACGGGCGCCGACAACCCTGACGCCGTCTTCGTCTCTTCCACACTCTTACCGGAGAGCGGGGAGGCCACCGCGCCGAGGTATCCGCTTAAGACTTTTTCCACCAGCGATCGGACTTCCCTTTCCATTGTTTCCATCTCAGTTCTCCGCACCCGTGACACGGAAGGGGGCGACCGACGCCGCGCGTATAATCCCTTTGAAGGAATCGGCATTCAGGCTCGCCCCCCCCACGAGGGCCCCGTCGATGTCCGGCTGCTCCATCATTTCGGCGGCGTTCTCCGGGGTTACGCTCCCCCCGTAGATGATCCTCAGCCTCGCCGCCGTTTCCACGCTCGAAAAATTCCTCACGACCTCCCTGATGAACCGGTGCGCTTCCTGCGCCTGTTCGCTCGTTGCGCTCATACCGGTGCCGATCGCCCATATAGGCTCGTAGGCGATCACCGCGCCCCCGAGACTCGCGTCGTCGATCCCCTCGAGGCCGTACACGAGCTGGCTGTTGAGCGTGTCGAAGGCTGACCCGCCGTGCCTCTGCGCGAGGGTTTCCCCGACGCAGTATATGGGCGCGAGCCCCGCCTCGATGCTCCTGCGCACCTTGCGGTTTATCAGGGCTTCCGTCTCACCGAAACAGGTCCTCCGCTCGGAGTGCCCGAGAATGACGTAGGCGCATCCCAGGTCGCGCAGCATCCCCATCGAGACCTCGCCGGTATACGCGCCGATAGGCTCGTGGCAGCCGTTTTGCGCCCCGACCATGATCCCCGAGCCGCGCGTCATCGACACCGCCATATCGAGGTAGAGGTACGGGGGACACAGGACGACTTCGACGTTCCCATATCCGCCGCTTGACGACGCAATCGCCCCCGTGAGGGTGTATGCGTCGGCCCGCGTTTTGTTCATCTTCCAGTTGCCGGCGACGAGCTTTTTTTTCATATGTGCTTTGTCATCCCGTTCCCATCATCACAGAAAGAACGCGCGGATATCGGGGTGCGGGTTCGGGATGACCACCTCCTGGCAGAGCAGCCCCTTCCCCCTGATATGCTCGACCCCCGCCTTCATCGAGGCCTCGACGGCGTCGATCGCTCCCATCATTTTGACGTACGATTTTCCGCCCATACCGGTCGCGAGCCTCACCTCAGTGATGAGCACGTCCGCCGCCTTCGCGGCGATGTCCCCCGCCTCGATGCTGGCCACCACGGAGAAGGACTCGATGACCCCCACCGCGTCCCACGTGTCGCACTCGACCGCCCCGGTTATGGCCGGGATTATCTGCTTGTGAAGGTTCGGGATGAAGAGCTCGTCGACGAGAGACCCTTCTCTCCCCCGTTTCCCCTCGGTGATCGAGGCGTCGACCTCCGCGACCTCCCCCGTTACGAGCACGACGAACTTGCCGGGGCAGATCGTCTTCGCCTCGACGATCCGAACGGGCGCGGCCTTCACCATCGCGTCCATCGCCTGGATCCCCACGGCGATGGAGCTGAACTCTAAAACCCCCAGGACCTGTATCTCCATGCCCGTCGCTTACCCCGACCGCCCGATGATTACCCGTTCCTCGTCCACCAGCAGGACCGTGCCGCCGATGCTCGCGTGGACCGGGGCCCCGGTCTTCCCGCCCGGGACCGCGGCCAGGAGCGACCCCTCGCCGACTCTTTCTCCTTTCCTCACGACAGGCACGGCGGGCTCGCCGACGTGCTGTCTGAGCGGGATCTCCACCCGCGCGGGAGACGTTTCTATAAAGCCCCAAAGCCCGCGCTCGGCGTACCTCCCGATGCCGAGTCTCTCCGCGATCCTCCCTGACGGAATCCTCCGGTATGCAGCCATGGGGCTCGGAGCTATCGTTTTCTTGCCGAAGGAGGGTTTCACCCCCGCCGAGGCGAACCTGTTCTTTATCACCTTGTTCACCGCGCAGGGGGAAATCCCCATCACGCAGGCGTACACCTCGCAGAGCCCGCAGCCGCTGCAGAGCGCCGCGCTCTCCGCGGCCGCGGGGGGGAAGTCGATCCCGTAATTCACCTGGCGCATGATGCGGTGGGGCTCGATCCCGTGCCCGAGGAGGGCGCGCGGGCAGAGGTCGGTGCAGTACATGCACTGGCAGCAGGCCGCCCTGCTGAGCTTGAGCATCACCTCGATGGGGACCGTCTTCCTCCTCACGAGCGCATGGCAGCGCGGCAGTACGATGATCCCGTTCGTCGTCTTGGTCACCGGCAGGTCGAGGTCGGTCGCGACGTTCCCCATGAGAGGCCCGCCGACGACGAAAACGAAGTCCTCGACGGTAGGTCCGCCGCAAAGGGAAAGTATCTCTCCGACGGACGTCCCGATGTGGGCTTTCACGATCGATGGACGCTTCACCTCGCCGGCGCAGGTGAGGTACCGCCGGGTCACCGGCCGCCCCCCCACCACCGCCTCGTGAACGTTCAGGACCGTCTCAACGTTGTCGACGAGGCATTCGACCTGCGGGGGGATCCCCCCTTCCGGCACCACTCTCCCCGTCACCTCGTGAACGAGAACGAGCTCGTCTCCGGCCGGGTAGAAGTCGTCCACCGGGAATACCTCGATGTTCGCCTTCCCCTTCACCGCATCCCTCATGGCTTCGATGAGCCGGCCGTGTTTCTTTTTCAACGCGATGTACCCGCTTTTCGCCCCGCAGGACTGCATGACGATCTCGAGCCCCGACGCGATTTTGCTGCTCTCGGCCTCCATGAGGTGCTTGTCGCTCGCGAGGAGGGGCTCGCATTCCACGCCGTTGACGATTACCGTGTCCGCCCTGGCGCCCAGCTTTACGTGGGTGGGAAAACCAGCGCCCCCGGCGCCCACCACCCCGCACTCTTTTACCTGATCAGCGATAGCCATACCGCACCGGCATCATCGGGAAGCCCCTTTTCGGAAGACGACTTCCCCGCTCTCTTCCACGAGATCGACGATACCCACGATGACCGCGTCGATCGGTTTCTCCTTGGTATCCTCGGTCTGCCGCGCCGAGCTCCCCTGCGAGACGATCACAAGCTCTCCGAGCCCGGCGCCCACAACGTCGAGGGCGACCATCGGGGCGGTTTTCGGCTGTCCTTTCGAAGAGCACTGCGCCACGAGGAGGAACTTGGCCCCCCGTATGTCGTCGGCCCTCTTGGTGCCCACCACCGTTCCCACGACCAGTCCGAATATCATCCGGAAACTTCCTTGTGATACACGTACTCGCCTCGAATGTCGACGGCGTCCACGATGGCGGTGATGGTTGCGTCGGCCGGTCTCCCCTCGGTCACCGCGGTCATACGCGCGCTGCTTCCCGCCACGAAGAACACGACCTCGCCGAGGTTCGCGCCGACGCCGTCCATCGCTACGACGAAATCGCCCAAGCCCTTCATGGTCTCGGGGTTTATCTTCTCCAGCACGAGGAACTTGATGCCCTCGATCTTCGGCTCCTTCCTCGTGGAAACGACGGTTCCCACCACTCGCGCAAGTACCATGTAGACCTATCCCCGTCAGTACATCGAAGACGACTTGTCGGATTTGCCCTTCTTGGCGCTCCCGCCCCTCCCGAGTGGCAGCGTTTCGTCGACGTTGGCGTGGGGACGCGGGATGATGTGCACCGACACCACCTCGCCGACCCGCTCGGCCGCCCTGCTCCCCGCGTCGAGCGCGGCCCGCACCGCGGCCACGTCTCCCCGGCAGATGGCGGTCACGTACCCGCCGCCGATCTTCTCGTAGTTCACCAGCTCCACCTTCGCGGCCTTGACCATCGCGTCCGAGGCTTCCACCATGGCGGCGAAACCCCTCGTTTCGATCATCCCCAGCGCATCCATGTAAATCTCTGACATAGCTCCTCCTGATGGTTATGACGGAATTCGTTCCGATCTATGCGTGCGGCTTCACGAGCACTAACCTGCCGTCACCGCTCTTGATCGCTTCAAATCACCTTGCCGCTCATTTTACCTACTCCGCCTGACCGGTGGCTTCCCTCCCCGTGATGTCGAGGAGGCGTTTTTCCACGATCTCCTTGGAGACGAGCACTTCGGACTCGTCGCCGGCGATGTAGATCCTCCCGTAGCGGCCGAAGCCGACGACCTCGATGATGTTTATATGGGAGGCCTTCTCCGCCTCGTTCGCCGCGTAGTAGGCGTACCCGGCCGGTTCGATCTCGAGGATGTAGAGGGTGTTCCCCTTCACGATCATGTTCCCGAACCTGATCTTGTTGATCAGCTGGGCGTGGTGGGGGTCGATGTTCCTGATTAGCTGGCTCGTGAGGATCCGCGGCTTCATCCTCCCCGACTCGTCGAGTTCGAGGGCGCTCAGCACCGCCTGCCCCGCCTGGCGCGCGTCCCCCTGGTTGTGGGAGTGCACCTCGAGCAGGCCGAAGAGCCGCTCGACGATCTGGAGCCCCGGCTTGACGTCGGTGGCCTTCACCGCGATGTCGGTCAGGCGGTTGATCTCGATCCCGGGCGAGATCTCGATGACACAGGCCGCCTGCCCCGCCACGGGGAAGTATCCCTTCGATATCTGAGCGATATAGGAGGACATCTGCAGCTGCAGCTGGTCAATGTAGATATAGGTACGCAGGTCTACCACGGTTTCCTCCCGCCATAGGGTATGTTATTTTTACAACACTTTCAGTTACTACTTTAACATATTTCCGGTTCATCTGTCAAGTGAAAAACGTAAAAAATCATGGGACCAGCCCCCGGTATTTCCCATACGCGTCGTCCCACCGCGATTTCCCCTTGGGCTCGTAGCGGACGACCTCGGAAGAGCGGAGGGCAATCTCCCGCCCCTCCTCCAGGCTCGCGATCTCCCCGCTCCCCTTGAGCTGCATGAGGAGGCTCCCCAGCGAAGTGGTCTCCACGGGTCCCGCGTTCACCGGGACCCCCATCGCGTCCGAGGTCCACTGGCAAAGCGTTTGGTTCTGGATCCCCCCGCCCACGAGGTGGATGACGTCGAGTTTCTTCCCCGCAAGCTTCTCGAGTATTTGCAGGTTGTGGCGGTATTTCAATGCGAGGCTCTCGTAGACGCACCGGGCTACGGGGCCTATCGAGTTTTCCAGTTTCTGCCCCTTTTCCCTGCAATAGGAAACGATCATGCCCGGCATGTCCGCCTGGGGCTGGCCGAACACCGGCGTGTCGACGTCGATGACCGCCGTGGCCGGGCCCGCCTCTTCGGAAAGACGCACGACCTCGTCCCACTCGATCGCCGATCCCCTCTCCTTCATCCATTTCTCCCGGCACTGCTGGATGATCCACAGCCCCGTGATGTACTTGACGAGCATATTCCGGCCTTCCGCGATCCCGTTGTTTCCGTACCCGGAGTCGAACGCCTCGTCGGTCAAAACGGGCTTCGCCGTTTCCATCCCGCCGATCGACCAGGTTCCGGTCGAGATGAAGGCCCAGTTCTTCCCCTTCTCCACGACGGGCATGCCCGTCACCGCCGACGCCGTATCGTGGGTCGCGGGGGCGATCACGGGAAGCGGGGCGACATCGAGCTCCCTGCATATCTGCTCCTGGACCCTGCCGATCCGCTCCCCCGGCATAACGATGTCGCAGAGGATCGAGTCGTCGATCCCGAGCCGCTGGAGGATCCGCTTTTCCCAGGTCCGCCGGGTCTGGTCGCAGAGGAGGGCCATCGTCGCGTTCGTGTACTCGTTGCACGGCCTACCGGTGACGAAATAGTTGAGGAGATCCGGCATCATCAAAAACTTGCTGCCGCAGGCGATCTCCGAGGAGTCGTCGTACTTGAAGGAGAAGAGCTGGTAGATCCCCATGATCTCGATTGTGGACCCGGCGGAGAGCATGAACAGCTCTTTTTTCGGGATGATCTCGTAAAGGAGGCGCGAGCGCTCGTGGCGCTTTCGGTCGCGGTAGGTCACCGGGTTCCCGATGAGCTTCCCCTTTTTATCGATGAACCCGAAGTCGCACCCCCAGGTGTCGACCGCGAGCGACACGACGTCGGGGTGCTTCTTCAGGGAGGCTTGGAGGCCCAACTTGAGCTCCGAGAAGAGCCGAAGGATGTCCCAGTAGAAGGTTCCCGCGGCGGTCACCGGCCGGTTGTCGAACCGGTGGGTGACCTCCATCTGGGCCCGCGCGCCGTCGAACTTCGCGACGATCGCGCGGCCGTTACTGGCCCCGAAATCGAAAATGAGATACTTCTTCGTCGCCATTGTCCAAGACCTCCGATCCCTTTGTCGTCAGTATAAATTACACATAAACACACTATTCTCTTGACAAAAATCGACCTAACATGTTTTTGTTACTATAGTGGTAAATATTCGTTGGAATTCACCTTCAATGCAGACCGGAGATAAGGGTTGAATAAAAACGAGCGTATCAAAGCGATTATCAACAGCCTTCGCCTGAAAAGCGCCGTCAGCATCAAGGAGCTTACCCGCCAGCTCGGCGTCTCCGAGATGACCATTCGGAGGGACCTGAGCCTCCTCGCGATCGACGATGTGGTCGAACTGATACCGGGCGGCGCGATCTTCAAGACACACGGAAGTCCGGAGAGGGACGAGGAGAAGTACCTGATAGCGAACGCGGAGACGGAGAGAACGAGGGAGAAGGTCCGGATCGGTCAAAAGGCGGCGTCTCTCATCGAACCCTTCGACACGATTTGTCTCGACGTGGGCTCCACGACCGAGTACATAGCCAAGTTCATCCGCGAGGACATCCCCGTCACCGTCCTCTGTTTCACCCTGAACGTCCTCACGGAGATCTACCGCAAGAAGAACTGCAGTCCCATCTTCACCGGGGGGTATTTTCACGACAACTCACTGATGTTCGAGAGCCAGGAAGGGATCAGCCTGATCAACCGCACGAGGGTGGACAAGGGTTTCATCGCCGCGGCGGGGGTGCACGACAAGCTCGGCGTCACCTGCGCCAACCCTTATGAAATCGAGACGAAAAAAGCGGCCTTCAACTCTTCAAAAACCAAGATCCTCGTCGCGGATTCCACCAAGTTCGGAAGGACCCGGGTATCCTATTTCGCCGATCTTCACGATTTCGACGTCATCATCACCGACGCCGAGATCACCGACTATTATAAATCCACCATCAAGAACCTCGGGATCGACCTGATCATCGTCTGACCGCCCGTCATTCCCCGTGGGGATGGACGACGTGGCTGCAGCTCACGCTTATGTGCTCGCCGCTGCGCGCACGCTCTTCGTCGCGACAAGGTCGATTCCCGGCTCGAGGAACCCTTCGATGACCGCAAGGCCGCATTCGACCGGCGCGTCGACGCTGATTTCCTCGATCAGACCCCGGGCCTTGCGCCAGTCATCCTTTCGAATGGGTTTCGTCGTTCGGACCGAACAGACCGGTATCTCCCCTCCGACGACCCTCACCGTCGAAGTGAACGTCCGGCGCGGGTCCGTCACCTCCCTAACCGCGTACCTCGTCCCCCTCGGGCACTGCGCCCCTTCGGTCCGGACCTCGCCCCGGGACGAAAACACCCTCACCACGCACGAGGTCGGGCAGAGGACGCACGAAACCGTGACCGTCCTCCCGCCGTCCCCGCCGACGCCTCCCGGTCCCTCGGCGGTGTCATAAGCGGGCTTCGGGGCCTTCACCCGGGGGGCCCTCTCTGCGACATCGACGGTGACAGAGCCACTCTCGAACGCCTTCGGGAGGAACTCCGAAACGTCGAAGGTGACGATCTCCGACGGCACGGCGTAGCGTTTTTTCACCTCCCCGATGAGGCCGTTCGCGCCGGTAAACCGGAAGACCGGCCTTTCATACACCCCGCGAACCCGGAGGTACAACGGACCGGCGCTCCGTTCCCCGCCCGCGTAGGCACTGTACACCTGCGGGACCGCGCTCCTGATCCCCTCGCCCGCCCGTATCCCGGCGACAGCCCCGCGTTTTCCAAGCCTCCCCGTCGCGTGCTGGGCCGCGCTCCGGCCGGCCCGTTCCCCGTCGATGGAAACCCAGTCGACGAGATCGTAGACCTGGACGAGATTCCCCGCCGCGAAAAACCCGTCGACCCCGGTGTGCATCAATTGATCCACGACCGGACCCCCGGTGCAGGGGTCGATGGGGATAGCGGTCCCGCGGACAAGCTCGATCTCCGGGATCAACCCCACGGAGAGCAGGACCGTGTCGCACTCGATGCGCTGCTCGCCCGGCTCCGGTCCGCCGTCCCCGCACAACCGCACACCCGTCACCCTCCGTTTTCCGTCGATGAAGGTGACCTGTCGGCCGAGATGGAGGGGTATCCCGAAGTCCTTGAGGCACTGGGCGACGTTCCTGTTCAGCCCGCCCGGGAAGGGGAGCTTCTCGATCACCGCTTCGACCCTCGCACCCTCGAGTGTGCATCTCCTCGCCATGATGAGGCCTATGTCGCCCGAGCCGACCACGACGATCCTCTCGCCGATCATCATACCTTCGAGATTGATGAGGCGCTGCGCCGTCCCCGCGGTGAATACCCCGGCCGGCCTGTACCCCGGGACCCGGATGTTCCCCCTGGTCCGTTCCCGGCACCCCATCGCGAGCACGACCGCCCTGGCTTCGACGGACGTCACCCCATTCGCACGGGAGGATACCACGATGCGTTTCCCCCCGTCTATCCCCGTCACCGAGGCGTCGAGCCGAACGTCGATGTCGAGCTCTCCCAGGCGGGTGGCATATTTTTCCGCGTACTCCGGCCCCGTCAGCTCCTTCTTGAAAATTTTCAGGCCGAAACCCGGGTGTATGCACTGGTGGAGTATCCCGCCGAGCCACGCGTCCCTGTCGAGGAGGAGGACTTTTCGCGCGCCCGCTTCTTTCGCACCGATTGCCGCGGCGGTCCCTGCCGGCCCGGCCCCTATGACCGCGACGTCGTAGATGGTACGGCCCATAGCGTCCCTCACCGCCGCGTGCGACTCAGGATCACCCTGGAGCCGGCGTCGTTTTTTTTCAGATCGGGAGGGAGAGGCCCTCCCTCCCTCTCTAGGATCCTTAGTATCCTGGCGAGGTCGAATGCCCCCTGGCACCTTCCCGTTCCGGCGCATGTCCTGAACTTCACGGCGTCGAGGGTCAACGCGGGTAAGGGGGCGCGGACGGCGCCTGCGATATCCCC
>Ga0315286_10000621_pt1 | contig 30498 bp, 27 predicted proteins | sample YL17G10_0_MG_FD_205038 | JGI IMG/M metagenome (GOLD analysis project Ga0315286, IMG submission 205038) | Sediment microbial communities from Yellowstone Lake, YNP, Wyoming, USA - YL17G10_0 | ecosystem: Environmental > Aquatic > Freshwater > Lake > Sediment | place: USA: Wyoming | collected... | reverse complement strand
GCGGGGTAGTAGCCTCGGGGCGTCGCGTCGTCTCGTCTGAGCATCGGGGATATCGGAGGTGGTTCTCTTGTGCGCGTGGCGGAAGGTCCTGGCGATGGCGTTGCTCGTCGCCTTGGGGTTGGGCGTGGTGGCTCTTGCAGTTGGAAGGCCGATCCGGATTCTCTTCATGCACCATTCGACCGGCGGGAACCTGATCCAGCAGGGCGGCGTGCGCGACGGACTGACCGCCCTGGGGTATGAGTTCTGGGACCACGGCTACAACGAGGAGGGCCTGTCCGGGCCGGACGGGTCGCCGACTGGAACGGACTTCGCCGTGCCCGACGACAACACCAACCCCGACGGGTGGGCCGCGATCTTTGCTCAGCCGGTGACGGATCCGCCGACGAACACCCTGAGCACCATGCTCGGCTACGACGTAATCCTGTTCAAGAGCTGCTTTCCAACCTCGGACATCACCGACGAGGAGATGCTCGTAGACTACGAGCGCTACTACCTCTCGATCCGCGACGTGATCGACCGCCACCCAGACAAACTCTTCGTGGCCTTCACGTCGCCACCCCTTGTTCCGGGTGCGACAAGCCTCGAGAACGCAGCGCGGGCCAAGCGCTGGGCGGCGTACCTCGCGTCGGACGAGTACGGTAAGGGGCATCCCAACCTCGCCGTGTTTGACTTCTTCTCGCTTCTCGCGGATCAACACGGCTACCTGCAGGCGGAGTACCGCTCCGACGAGTCGGACAGCCACCCCAACGACCTCGCCAACCGGACGATCGGCCCGGTATTGGTCCGCTTCGTCCGCGACGCGATCGAGGGGTGGAAGTAGGGCGACCCAGGACGGCCGCCGCGCTCGGCGCCCCGTCTGCCGCGGCGAGGCCCACCTCGCGGCCTGCCTCGCCGTGCGGACAGTATGGCGAAGCCCTGGCCAGCGCTGTGCGAAGCCCTTGGCCTAGCGCGCTACCATGCAACCCAACTGATGGTTGTACGCCGTTCTCTCCAGGTCAAGGAAGAGGCTGGAGTATCGCTCGTTGGGCGCCATGACGGTCGCCTTGGAGAGGCCCATGGCCACGAGCATCGCGTTGACCATGCTGTAGCCCATGCCATCGAGGTAGACGTAGGCCAACACGACCCCATCCGAGTCCCGCAATGCCTGGTCGAACTCCAGGTACACCAGCCGTCCGAAGGTCATCTGATAGTTGACCTGCGCGGCGACTGCCCCGCACGTGATGTCCGAGGAGTCCGCATAGCTTCCGATGTACCGGACCGTCTCCTGGCTTTGAGGAATCCAGTCCCCGGTCGTCGAGCCGACGACCTGGACGACGATCTGGTTTCCATCCAGAACCTGCATGACTGTGCCCCAAACCGTGGGGTAGGGGTACCCGGGGAGTGCCGAGGCCGAGAGCCCGAGGCTGGCCGCGATCAGGAAAGCGAAGAGAACTGTCTTGCGCATGATGCACCTCCTGGAGGCACGTTACTGCACACGGATTGACCGCGTCAACTGCGGCGTGGTTTTGGCCTCGTGCAGTATGGCCCGCGTCGCCGTTCGAAGGACCGAAACCCAGGACGAGGTTTGCCCGAATCTGTCCGCGCCCAGGCGGATTGGGGATTCACTACCTGCTACGACGCTCACTGGCCCATCGAGCTTGCCAGGTCCCGCCTCCCGGCGGAGGCGACGCCAGATGGCCCTGTCTTCGAACCCGTGGCGGGACAAGTGAGACTAGACACGATGCTCAAGCATCCGTATGCTCGAATATGTGGAGCGTCCGAGAAACATGAGGGACGGTAGTGCGGGGAACGCGAAGAGGCGAATGGTGTTCTGCCTCTGTGCCGACCTGACGGGATCAGGGGAGTGGCTGTCCGCACTTCCTTCCTTCAAGAGTGCGCAGTTCAACGTGTTCTTCTCCCAGCTGCTCGAGACGTATCACGCCGCCCTGGATGTCTCAAGACAAGCGAAGTACGAGGGCGATGCCTGGCTTGTGGCGACGGACAATGTCGAGGAAGTCATTGCCCTATGTTTCCTTGCCCTCGATCTACGCAGGACGTTCCAGCGGAGAGCGGCGGAGCTACTCCGCATCGCGGAAGAAGACGTTCCTCCACTGCATCTGACTATCTGTTCCGGCGCCGATGTCCCCGTTGTTCCAGTAAGCGGGCACGACTGGGCGGGGGATTCGTTCCGACGGGCCGTTCGCATGTCGTCGCGGTCTCGCAGGGGTTCGATCCTGATTGACACCCCTGTGTACTACTTGGTGCGCCAGGATTTCACTACGAAGTATCTCACTGCGGTCGCAGTCAAGTCGAAGAAGCGGGTCATCGAGGAAACCATTGCCCTCTACGAGCTCTTGGACGTTCAAGACTCCGTGAAAGCGGTTCAGGAAGCCCCCGGGATCTACATTCGCGGCCTGCGAGTGCTCGGGCGTACGGACCTGGCCGACGAGCTCATCCGGCGCACGACCGCACGGTTGCAGGAGGAGACTCGGGAGAGGCCTGCGCCAGACCGCGACAGACTGTTGCCCGCCTGGAACAACCTCCTCGCCAGTGTTGCAGACTACAACATGATGTTGCCCCTGTTTGAGGCGCTGGTTCGCGCCGGGCTCGCGCCGAATCCTGCGACTTATTCCATGCTCATCGGCTGTGCGCCTGACTACGCAACCGCGAAAAGCTGGTTCGACCGAATGGAACAGGAAGGCGTGCAGCCCGACGACTCCGTCTGCCAAGCACTCCTCGACCGCGCGCCCGATCGCCCAACAGCAAGGTACTGGCGCGAACGCCTGGAGGGGAAGTCCGCCGAATCCGCTGGTTCTGCGCCCGACGATCTCGCCCCCTCCCTGCCCGCGGAGCACGCTGCCGCCGAGGAGCGGTTTGAGGAGACGGCGAAAGTCGGTATAGCGCCTCAACCGTCTGGCTCAGCAGTATCGGTGCTGATCCGCACCAGCCACGGTCACGAAGCTGGCGGAGCAGGAGTCATCCTGAGCAGGCATCCGCTCTTGATCCTCACAGCCTCTCACGTGCTGGCCGAGATTCGGCCCAGCTCCAAGGTGTCTCTCTCCATCGATGGCGCCGCACACCGTTTGCTGCGGGTGATTCCTCTCCTTGGCTCGCAAGCGGGCCTTCTCTCGATCCTCGCCTCCCGGGGGCGCGTTGCAGTGGGCAAACGCACTGCCAGGCTGCCTGAGTCTCCCGCAGGGCTATCCACGGCGCAGCCCGTGGCGCTAGAGCTGCAGCGAGGCGGCGCTTTCGCGATGACGCGGGGGGAGATCACCCAGGTCACAAGGAAGGGAGACCAGGAGGCAGTCCTCCTCGACATCGTGGTCACCGAAGGGGACAGCGGCGCTCCCATGTTCGTGGGCGACCGACTGGCCGGGATATGCCAGGCGAAGGGCGCCGGAGAGCCAACGGGGCCGGCCGTCATCACTCCCATCCATGAGGACTCACTGCAAGGGATCCGCAGTCTGGTCAAGCGCGCGAGGACGCTTCGGCTTGCCATCGCGAGCGGGCTAGTGCTTGGCGTTCTGGTTGTTGGCTTCTCCTTCCTCTGGGGTCACATCTTCGCGCCCCGCGATGAGTGCGAACAGCGCCCTGCAGTGCGAGTCTGGCTAGAAGGGAACAGGATCTACTACTCCCCGGGCGAGAGCATCTTGCTGAACTACAGCCTCAACAAGCCATGCAACGTCAGGATCGTTGAGCGGCTCGGGGACCTGCAGGAGAGAACCATCGCCGAAACCTTCCTCCATCGCCAAGGTGCCGACAAGATCGCCGCGCGCGCAGAGCCTGGTCTTCCACAAAGAACGCTGCGCGTGACGGCAAGCGATGCCTGCGGCCACGTCGCCTCGGCCGAGGTGACATTCCAGGTGGGGCCGGGCGTCTTTGACGTAGTTGGCCCTGTCGACCAGACAGAAGTCAATATCTTCGTCGACCCTGGCCTGGCGCAAGCCGTGAGAAAGGCTCTCTCCAAGGCTTCGGGTGAGATCGTCGCATCTGAGCTTGCCGCGCTTGGCGAGCTCGACGCCCGCGACCTCCACATCAAGGATCTCTCCGGCCTGGAGAACTGCTCGAACCTCAGGTCGCTGAACCTTGGAGGCAACGAGTTCTCCGACATACGGGCGCTGGCTGGTCTACGGAACCTTCAAGAGCTTTGGATCGATCGCAACGATCGGATCTCCGCCCTTGCCGCGCTTGCAGCTCTCACTCAGCTCGTGCATCTCGACCTGACAAAGACCCGCGTTTCCGACATCAGCGCGCTCTCGAGCCTGACTGCGCTAGAGATGTTGTTTGTCGGAGGGAACCCGATCAGGGCCGGAAGCCTGGCTCCGCTTTTGCATCTGAGTCGCCTCAAGGTTCTCCATGCCTGGGGCTGCGGATTGACAGACATCTCGGCACTGGCCGGCTTGGCCTCTTTGAGAGAGCTCCATCTCGAAACCAACAAGATAGTGAACATAGGCCCATTGCGGGGCCTGACGAACCTCTCGAGCTTGACAGTGCACGACAACCAGATAGCCCAAATCGAAGCTCTCGAGCAGAACGGTGGTCTCGGACCTGGGGACGACATCTACGTGCAGAACAACTACCTTGACCTCTCTCCAGGCAGCAACGCGCTCAGGATCATCCTGGCACTCCGATCCCGGGGAGCCAACGTTACCTACAACCCCCAGCTGACCCGTGGAGAGGGATCTCTTCCGGCCAGGGCCCACTCGCTTGTGGCTCAGGTCCTCTTCGTTGACGAGACCTCCGCGAGGCTACCACCAATCCTCGACTTCAGCGTGAACGCAGCCTTCGCGGACTTCGATGGCGATGGCGATCTCGACCTCTACGTCGCGAACACTAATGACACACTTGACCGGCTCCTCATGAATGACGGGACCGGCCGCTTCCAGGACGTGACGGCGACTCGCTTGCCCCCAATGAACGAGCTCAGCGGAAACGTGGCGATCGGAGATGTGGACGGCGATGGCGATCTTGACATCTTCCTGGGCAACGGAGACGGCAACATCGTGCAGAACCGCCTGCTCCTGAATGACGGGACAGGGCACTTCACCGGCGCCACGGCAGGCCATCTTCCGACCCTCCTTGACTCAACGTCAGCGGTGAGGCTAGCAGACTTCGACGGAGATGGCGACCTAGACGCCTTCGTCGCCAACTGGCTTCCGGATGGCGATCAGAACAGGCTTCTGATCAACGACGGCCGCGGCCACTTCGTCGACGAGACAGCAGCGAGGGTGCCGCTTCGGCGCGATCCGACGAGCGGAGCCGCAGTCGGGGATATCGACGGCGACGGGGACTTGGACATCGTCCTAACGAACGGGAAAGAAGGAGGGGGCCAGAGAGACGGCATTCTGATCAACGACGGTTCGGGGCACTTCGTCGATCAAAGCGGAGCGAGGCTACCTGACTCTCTGGTTGACAGCTCGTCGCCAATACTCGGAGATGTTGATGGCGATGGCGATCTGGACCTGTTCATCACGAAACGTGTCTACTACTGGGGCGCGGCGCAAGACGCACTTCTGCTGAACGATGGCAACGGACACTTCACTGATGCAACCGAACGGCTGCCGCCGTCCCAAGACGTGTCCTTCAGGGCCGCGTTCGGCGATGTCGACAACGACGGAGATCTCGACCTCTTCGTGGCAAGCATCGGAGGAGATAACAGGCTGCTGCTGAATGACGGATCCGGGCGCTTCAGCGACTGCACAAGCTCGTGCCTGCCTGCGACGGGTCTCGGCACGTTGGCAGGGGTGTTTGCTGACGTCGACGGAGACGGCGATCTCGACCTTTTCGTTGCAAACGCGGCAGGATCGGGACCGACGTACGAGCAGAATAGGCTGCTGGTGAACGCGACGAGCTATCCTGCCGGAGGCCCGTGATCTGCGCAACGGGGTCTTGTCCTGCATCCTGACACTCCGTGGGAGTCCCGAGACAACGCGTAGTGGGCTCAATCCCCATGGAGATGCTCCAGCCACGTGTCTTCCCGCTCCCCAGGGTTGGCGAACGCTGGATGGTGATGCTCCGTTTCGCCCGGCGGTGGTCGACCTGCGCAGGCCATCGGTTTGAGCACGGCGCTTCCTCCGCAGACGTGCAATCCTGCATTACAAATGCGGGACTGCGGAGCGTGAGCCGCCGGACCATTGCCATTCTGTGCGGAATGCGTAGAGATGAGTACTCTGTCCCCGGGATCGCGGGGCATCGTCGTGGCGGGCGGCACTGCTACGTCAAGATCTGACCCCAGCTCCCGCGAGCTCCCAGCGAACAGTGCGCGTCTCAAGCGAGCTAGAGCTCGCGGAATGGGATTGCTGTCACACCGGGCGCGAGTGGCAGCCGGACGTCCCCTGGATGGACGACGTACCCCGGAGCGACTCGTGAACCGAGAAGGCGCCGGAGGTCCGTGATGCTCGCGGCCATGGCCGGGCGTGGGGTGGCGGAGAGCTTGACTTCAAGCGGGATGAGCTGAGCCGCTTGCTCGATCACCAGGTCGACCTCGACCCCGGTCGAACTTCGCCAGAAGTAGAGGGACGGGCTCTCGCCTCGGTGGACGTAGGTCTTGAGAATCTCGGAGAGGACGGCTGTCTCGAAGACGGCCCCTCCCATCGGGCCGGAGGCTGCATGCCCGGGATCTCGAAGGCCGGCGAGGTAGCAGAGCGTCCCCACGTCGGTGAAGTAGACCTTCGGGGTCTTCACCAGGCGTTTGCCCACGTTTGCGAAGTACGGGCGCAGGACGACAACCTGGTACGTTGCCTCGAGGACCGAGAGCCAAGCTTTCGCGGTGTTGACCGCGACGCCAAGATCTCTTCCCAGTTCACTGAGGTTGAGGAGGCCCCCGCTTCGTGCCGCGAGTGCACGGAGGAAGCTCTGGAACAGTCCCAGGTCCCCGACCTGTCTGAGCGAACGTACGTCGCGCTCCAGGTATGTCTGCACGTAGCTCGCATGCCAGAGCGCTGCGTCTCGCCTGGGATTCGCCACGAGTTCTGGGTAGCCGCCCCGGAGAAAAGACTCCCAGAGGTCGCGGTAGGAAGGTGATGCGGCACCCGTTCGCTCCCCGCCCTCTTCCCAAGGCAGGGGCGCGAGCGGGTGTCCGAAGGACTCGCGCTGGGAGAGAGGGAGAAGGCGCAGCATCGCTGCACGGCCGGCAAGCGATTCCGTCACCTGCTGCGTCAAGGCGAGGTTTTGGGAGCCCGTGAGAAGATACTGGCCGGGATCTGACCTGTGCGCGTCGACCCTCTCCTTGACGTAGGGCAAGAGGCCAGGAGCGTACTGCACCTCGTCGAAGATGACCGAGGGCGCATAGGTCTCGAGGAATCCGCGCGGGTCGCCGGCGGCCGCCGCGCGGACATCGGGAGGCTCGAGGGAGACGTAGCGGTGGCTCTCGGCAAACAAGTGCTTGAGCAGCGTCGTCTTGCCAGATTGGCGCGGGCCGGTCAACACCACGACCGGGAACTCCTCTGCTGCCTGCCTGAGAGTCGGCTCAAGCGTCCGGGTGATGTACTTGGGCACGGCGTTCCCTCCGTTGCCATGCAATTATGCATTTCGAATGCCATATTGCAAGGTGCGAGCCGTTAGCCTCTTCCCTTCAGCCTTGTGGCGCCGGACTCAGTGTCGGCGGAATCCCTCCGCCCCTCGACCGGCTGACCTGAGGACAATCCACGGCCTGTCGTGCCAAAACGCACGATTGCAGGGCGTGAGCCGCCGGACCGCCGCCACTGGGTCTGGAACGCACAGATGAGTGGCGCGTCCCTGGAATTGGCAGGCCCAGCCGTCGCAACTGGGAACACCGCGAGAGCGGGTACCGCTGCGTCAAGATCTGACCCCCACGCCTGGGAGCGGGCGAGCAAAGCCGGATCAGCGGTGGTCCCCTTTTGTCAGAGCGAAAGAAAGGGCGCCCTGGGAGGTGATTCTCGGGGGCAACGACCAGGGCACCCGCAAGGAGATGCGCTAAGAGCATGAAGCGGACAAGACGTGTGACCCGGGACGATAGACTCATGGATTGGTGCGCTTGGTCCCTGCGGCCGCGGCCCTCTTGGTCGCCACAACGCCGGGGGCCGAAGCTCGCCGGGGTGGGTGGCGCAGGCTTCAGGCCCTCCGGGCACCTTAGGGTAAGGAGGGGTGCGCTCTACCTACACCTGACGAGGGCCGAAGTTCCGCGGGGCGCGCTGGATCTCCGGTGGGTTGGTCCAGTCACTAGAGGAAGTCAAAGTACCACACATGATCCCGGCACGGTGGAAGATCCTGCCCCTGCGGCTGGGCCGGCCTCTAGCCCATACGACGGTCGATCTTTCCGGGCTTGGGGACTGCTCTCTCAAAGACGGATGCAGCGTTGGCCTTCCACTGGCTACACCACCCGTCAGCTCTCACAATCGGCCAGACACAAGGCCCTGTCACGGACGCAACCGGCGGGTGGAAGCGACAGGTTCCGCACTCCTCATTCGGCGGGAGGCTCATTCGACTCTGGCCAACGAACCCGGCTACGGTTCCGGCAGTGTATTCCTTTGTCGCATCGTAGTGTTGGCACGTCGAGCACATTCCGGCTTGTGGCATCGTCACCTCCGTTTGTGTCGCCTAATACAGACCCAGTCAGGTTCTTCGTCTATAGTGAGTGGAGGGCCTGCCAGCGGAGTGGTACCTCTTTTGCCGCAAAGCAACAAGCGATCTTCCTACTGGCAGGCCCCCTCCAATTCCTCGACGCCCCGCGACCGCGGCCACAGGCCAGAGCGGCAAGTCTAGCTCTTGCGCCCGCCCTTCGGCCCCTGCTTCTTGTGTCCCCTCTTCCCGCCTCCCTTGCCGAACATCATCTTCCTCACTTCCTCCGGGAATCTAGCCCATGCAACGCGGGGTCGGCAACTTCGACCGGAGAGCCGACCGCGAGGCTCTCGACCGCCTCCTGGATGAGGCAAGGGTACTGGCCAAGGGCTAGCTGCGAAGACCTGTCTGCGGCACTGAGCGAGACGAGGCCTCTGCAGGATCGCACGCTCGCCAGGAGTCCCTAGACGCCAAAACCGTCAAGCGTCACGGAACGCCGATTGGATGGGGCCGCATCGAACCCATTGGAGGAAGTCTTTGCGGAGATCCTGCCTACAATCAGAAGGCATCTCGAACGCTCGACGGGTGCCGGCAGTGCGCTGGCGCCCGGGAGGACGTGTGAAAGGTCTGCGCTCTTGTTTCCTAGGAGGGATCGCTCTCTTGCTTATCGGTCTAGCCGTGGTTGGGGCGGATGCCAGGGCTGTCTGTCACAAGGCGCTCGTGGTCATCGACGTTCAGAAGCTCTACCTCTCCCGGGCCACCTGGCTCACCTCGGACGGGAAGGATCTCGTGGCGAAGATTGAACCGCTGCTTGAAGCCGCGCGGGAGAACGAGATTCCGGTCATCTACGTTCAGCACGTCAATAACCCCGGGATCTCTCAGGACTCCTCCCTCGTGGCGTTCGCCGACGCCATCGCGCCCAAGGATGGAGAGCTGGTCGTCCAGAAGCGCTTCCCGAGCGGATTCCAGGGAACGACCCTCCAGGCGGAACTCGAGACCCGCGGGATCACCGATCTCATCGTCACCGGCCTCTCCTCGGTCGGCTGCGTCGATGCCACCATCAAGGCGGCACTGTCCCTTGGGTTCTCGGTGACAGTGGTCGCCGACGCCCACGCCGCGGCGGAGGGCGTACAGATTACCGCCGGGCAGAACGACGTCTGGAAGGCCCTTGGCGCCACCATCGTCTGGTCGAACGCGATCGACTTCGCGACCCTCTGCCCGAACGAGCGGTAGACGGTCCGCGCTTGGCACGACCTGGAGCACCTGCTCGCGGGACGATTCGAATCGGCGTATGGCACCGGTTGACCGAGACCTCCCCGGTCGCGGGACTGCGCCTGGGAGATTCCGGAGGAGTCTCACGGAGCCCGCGGGATCCGTTGCAGCCTAGGCGCTCCGTGATCCGACATGTCCCGCCTGTTTGCGCAGAGCCATTGGAGCCGAGGACCGTGCGGTCGCTGTAGATACTGCTACGTCAAGATCAGACCCCTGTCGCCCCTACCTGAAGTGGGCGTACGCGGAGGCAGCGAATGCGACGGCGATCCATCGCCGGAAGCATGCGCCGTGGCACGTGAGCCGTCTCTACGAGCGTGTGAGGCACCGCAGTGGTCACCAGAAGGCGATTGGAGCGGTGGGGCGGCATCTGGCGGAAGCGACGTATTGGATCCTGCGAAAGGGAGAACCGTATCGGGACCCAACCCTGGATTCTGTGGTGAAGCCGAAAGGGGAGGCGTGAGCGCGGCGGGGACATGAACCCGATGAGGTTCGCGATTGTGATTGCGACACGCCACCCGGAGAACCTCATGCTGCTTGGACAGCGAAGAGATGACTCCGGCGACACCGGAACCCGGCAAACGACCACGGAATCCTCATCAAGGATGCAGACTGAGGACCCCAACCTAGCTCACGGCGCGGTTTCAGAGGCGCGTTCCCAGAGTACCACAACCAGCTATACCCCTTTCGCCTCTGGTTTTCCCAGTGAACCAAGATCTCGTCCCTCGTGGGCGCCACGTGCCCGTACGGCGTCGCGAAGTGCTGCCTTGTCGACTGCCGCGAACTGACGCCTAGATAGGCGCTCGATGCTGAGAAGGTACTCGTCGAGGGCGTAGCCTACGAGTGAACAGATCGGGATGTCCATCTCCTTCTCAATGCCGCGCAGCGCACCGAGATGCGCAGGACTCAAGTAGGTGGTGTATCTCACCTTCTTCATCGCGTCCAGACTCTCCCTATCCTCACAAGGAAAACCTCGTTCCACTAAGGCCGGGCGCCGTCGGTGTCGTCGTACTTCCCGCGGGACGCAGAAGGCCAACAAGCTTGTTGAGGACATTATACACGTATCGTGTGGACATCGGCCCATCTACGGAGACCTGCGTCTGCAACGCTTCTTCTTCCGCGGCAGCCAGGGTTGGGCAGTTTGTCTTCGCACTCGATCTCAGTATAATCGCTAAGCTTGTGGGTTCAATGAGGGGGTAAGAACGTGGGAATGCGGAAGGTTTCATTCGATAGCCGAGGGACTGATTGGCTACGAGACCGTGTGTCCGCTCGGTGGGGAAGCAGCGACCGCCTCGGTGGTGCTCGAGGTGACGGCGGAGACCCTGAGGGAGGAAGAGAATGAGAGGAAGAAGCTTGAGGGAGGTGCTCAAGATCAAGTTCGCACTTGTCCTGGGACTCTCGCTGTTCCTCGTCCTGGGAGGAGCGGTATGGTCGATCCGCGTCGGGAAGCCGACGGCGATCTTGCTGTGCGTCTTGATGATTTCGAACGCAGCGATCTTGTTTTTTGGCATACAAGAGCTCAGGCGCAACAGGGCCCCCAAAGAGGAAGGGCACAAGAAGACGACCGACAAGGGGATCGGTCACACAGCCGCATAAGCGTTACCCACGAACTCATGGCACCAGCCCTTGACATTGCGCTATCAATCTTGTCGGCGGGATGCTGGACGGTAGCGTTCTTCTTCAGCTCAGTCTACCTGATGTACCAAGCCGCGGATCGTTCTGCAAGAGATGTCACCCAATTCGCGCTTCTGGTACAGGCCGCTTCTCTCCCAGGAGGAGCACAGAATGCAATTGCGTTGCGCGCTATCCTTGATCAGGAAGTGAGCTCAGCCTTCCTTGATCAGCTGCACCAGGTGACCCGTCATCCAGGTTTCCTTCCCAGGGTCAGGTACCAGAGGCGGCACTACCTGCGCGTGGCCGTCGGGCTTTCTGGTGCCGGGACAGTGGCCGCTCTCTGTCTTGTAGGGCTCCTCTGATGCCCCTCCCGTTTTCGTGTCGCCACCCACGTCTGAGTCTCATGGCACGCCGCTACCGGTCGCGCACCGGGACCACAGAGCGAACCGCGTCGTACAGCAGTGTGACGAACAACGCCAGAAACACATAGCCAGCGGTCGATTCAATTGCCGAGAGAGTGAATCCGAAGCTGCTGCACGGAGAGACTGCCGAGCAGCCGAAGTTTGTGAAAGTCACCAGGCTGGCATATACGCTCATCCCGAACGAAACCTGCGTTTCGACTCTTGCAGGGTCTTCCCAGCAAAGCGCGCTAGCCTGATAGTAGCACACCGCGAAGACAATGACAGTCGTCAGCATTGTCACCGCAGATCCCACGAGGGCGAACCACCAGTGGTGGACGCGGAGGGCGTAGCACAGGATCACGACTGCCGCCAGAAGGAACTCCAGGATTGCGAAGAGCCATATCGCCTCTGCCGGATGCATCTCCCCACCTCCCACACACGATGTATCTATCTGACTACAGCATTATCCTGTTTCCCTTTCCCAGAGAGCGTAAATGGGAGACACCATTAGTCTCCCATTTGCAGCTCTCACTGTACACAAAAGAATGACCGGTGTCAATTCAGTGGTTCCTTCTGGCCTGTCCGAGTGGCCTGCTCTGACCTCATGCGTTGCCGCAGATACTGCTTGTCGATGGGGGGTACAGAGGGTTCCTCTTGCATACCTACAGCTTCAAGAAAATCGCTCAATGACTGGTCGATTAGGCGCCCCACGGGAATGCCTGTTCTCTCGGAAAGAACCCGCAGCGACCGCTGATGGGCTGCCGCTATGTATGTGGTAATCCGCGTTCGGTTCCAGATTCCCTTTCCTCCCCTCATTGGCCTCTCTGCCTCCCCATTCCCAGGTTCCGATCTCGCCGAAGCCACCCAGCATATACCAGCGTCGCATGTACGTCAATAATGTGGCTACTATGGCATAACTAGGAGACATTCATGCGCTCTGCTGGAGCCAGATCGGGCTGGGAGGGGCGGATCTTCACTCTTGCCATTTCCGCCGAAAAGGAGGACGAGAGGAAGGGTTCACCTGACATATCAGGAGTGGCGGCTTGTTCCTGGTGTCCTGCAGTTTCCGCCCGGTCTGGCGTCGTTCAGACTCCGCGGGTGATGTGCTTAGGGGTACGTCATTTCCTTTGCAGTCGAGCAATCCTGCATTCGAACTGCAGGATTGCAGGGAGTGAGACGTCACGCCCTTCTCAGGTGACTCGGGACGCCGGAACAAGTGATGCGTCCACGGAATACCCACACATCACCGATCGCCCGAGACCTCCTTGGTCGCGGGATCGTCGCAGGTCAACGCGGCGCCAGAAGTGGAAAGAGGCCCACGGGAGCCAAGACAGGCGGTGTGCGCCTGCGCAGTGCCGAAGGACGAGATTCAAGGGCGCGTCCGCGGAGTGCGGGGAGTCTGTTTCGGCCCGGCGGTCCGAAATGAGTACTATGATGTTATGAAAGCGCGCCTCCTTTGCCGGCAGTGGAGTACGCTGCCGGTAGGGAAAGCGGTGACTACCGCAAGGAGGCGCGGGATGCAGTGTATCGCGTTTGACGCTCACAAGCAGTACACGTGGGCGTTGGTAGAGGACGAGGGAGGGAAGGTTGTGCGTGAGCAGCGGATCTCGCACAGCAAGGGTGCGCTGATCGAGTTCCTGGCGGGATGTGAGGCGGGATCGGCGGTGGCTGTCGAGACGGTGGGCAACTGGTACTGGATTGCGGATGAGATCGAAGCGGCGGGGATGGTGCCGCGACTCGTGCACGCCGGGAAAGCCAAGGCGATGAGCGGCTCGATCAACAAGACCGACAAGCTGGACGTTCGCGGGATCAATCGACTTCAACGCTCCGGGACGCTGCCGACGGTGTGGATTCCACCGCGGGAGCTTCGCGATGCTCGGGAGTTGCCCAGGACACGGATGGTGTTGGTCGGACAGCGGACCCGTCTCAAGAACCGCATCCATGCCAACCTGGCGAAGTACGGCGTGGCAGTCGGCGGGGCCAGCGACCTGTTCGGAGTCCGAGGTCGGGTACTGCTGAAGAAACGACTGGGCGAGCTTCCGTCCGAGACGAAGTACGCGACAGAGAGGCTGATGGAAGAGCTGGATCATCTGGACGAGCAGATCCAGGGATTCGAGGAACGGATGGCAGAGCTGTTCCAGCCGACCCGCGAGCTGGAACTGATCGAGACGCTCCCTGGGGTGGGCTTCATCCTCGGGGTGGTGATCCTGATGGAGGTCGGTGATGTCCGTCGGTTTCCTTCCGCGAGCCAACTGGCCGCGTACTCCGGGATGACGCCGAGGGTTCACTCAAGCGGAGGTCGAGTGCGGTACGGGCCTACTCGGCCGGACGTCAATCGCTACCTGAAGTGGGCGTATGCGGAGGCTGCGAATGCGACGGCGATCCATCGCCGGAAGCATGCGCCGTGGCACGTGAGCCGTCTCTACGAGCGCGTGAGACACCGCAGTGGGCACCAGAAGGCGATTGGAGCGGTGGGGCGACATCTGGCGGAAGCGACGTATTGGATCCTGCGAAAGGGAGAACCGTATCGGGACCCAACCCTGGATCTTGTGGTGAAGTCGAAAGGGGAGGCGTGAGCGCGGCGGGGACATGAACCCGACGAGGTTCGCGATTGTGATTGCGACACGCCACCCGAAGAACCTTATGCTGCATGGACAGCGAAGAGATGACTCCGGCGACACCGGAACCAGGGACAAGACGCTTATCAAGGAGGCAGTCTGAGAATCCCCACTGGACTCACGGCGCGCTTTCAGAGATGTCCCCGGAATCCGGACAGAACGACGTCTGGAAGGCCCTTGGCGCGACACTCGTCGGATCGAACGAAATCGACTTCGCAACCCTGTCCCGAAGGAACCGTAGAGCGCCCGACCCGCCCCGACTTAACGGCTCGCGGCGCCGAGCCAAGGACATACAACCCACTGTCCGAGGCTCCTTTGGCCACTGGTCCCCGCCCGGGCAATTCGGAACGAGTCCCACGGAGCGCGGAATCTGTTGCAGCCAAAGGGTTCCGCGATTCGTCATGTACCACCTGTCTCGCGCACTGCCATTGCGGCCGAGAACCGTACGGCCGCGCCAGGTACTGCTACGTCAAGATCAGACCCCTATCGCCTGACCTCACTGCGCCGCACGGAGATCTACCTACCGTCCCAGCGAACAGCACTAGCAGACCCGACTTTCCCCAACGCAAAACGCGCACTCTATCACCGGAACTCCCACGTCGGTCTCTTCCCTAGCGACTATCGCTCTTGTCCTGACGACTCCTATCGCCCAGCGCGCGGATCTGGACCGCGCTGGCCTCCCGAATACCCAGCTTCCTGCACACCCGCTGGACGATCGTACGTCTGGGCGGAGAGTAGTAGATGCGCCGAAGCCACAAGAACCTGATGAGCGTCGCTACCCAAGGGTTTCGTTTCGAAGACACGTAGAGCTCGACCAGCTCGTCCTCCTGAACAATCTCGACGTGTTCAAGCTTCATGGCTGCGTCAATGACCCTCAGCGCAGTGGTGTTGTTGGCCTCCAAGACCTGTCGGTATGTCTCCGCGAGCTTATCCGACCCAGCCGAGTCCACCAATCGGAAGATGACTGCACTTGCGAGGCGCCGGGCCAGGAGGGCCAGAAACTCGTGCGGCTCCATCATGCGAGCGTGCCCACCCCCCAGCAGCATGACCTTGGCGTTCCGGAGTGGGGGCTCCCACTCCTGCACGGCTCCGAAAAGCGAATGCATGACCCTTAGACCCAAGCCGAAGGCGGTGTCCGCGAGTGCCTTCTTGTCCACCGCCGTCAGCGAGCCTGGGTAGTGCCTGAGCATCTGACCGAGTATGCCGATGGAATAGTAGGCGGCTCGATGCTCGAGGACGCTCTTGTTTTCGCTTGGAGACTCTTCATCGAGGACTTCCTCATCGCGTGGAGCAGAATCGTGGCGGTCAAGCGCTCTGCGCCGTTCGTCCCTGGCTTCCTCCGGTGTGTTTGTCGGTGCCGTCAATTGCGGCTCTTCACGCATCCACCGTCCGAAAACCTCCACATCCTCCGCGAACCTCGCTTCTTCCTCCGTGGGCATAATATCGGATGCCACTTTGAGTATCTGCTCCAGGACGAAAGGATCGCCACACAGATGCACGAGAAACAGGAGCACGTTGGCGTGCCCTTGGCGATGAAGGCTCGCTGCGAGTCGTTCGATCATGCTTCGAACCACGTCGCCCTCGTCCCTCGAACGTATGTGTCTGCTTAGGTAGCTTGCCGCGAAGTAGTAGAACAGATATCTATATCTGAAGCTCGTTCGGTCATCCACTTGCAGGAGGACTCTCTCTTCCGACAGAACGTCAAGTAGAGCGCCTAGGGGAGTCCTGTCGGCGTACTTCTGCTGGAAACGGGCATGCAGCTCCCGCATCTGGTCCGCTGTCGTGTACCCCCTCTCGGACGAAAGCATGTCGTACGCGAGCTCAGACAAGAAAGAGTGCTGAGTATCTACGGGGATCTTTCTTGCGCGCAGGAGAAGGGCGTCATTGACGAGGTATTGATAGTAGTAGCTTATTGAGCCGGGTCCGAGCTCGAAAGGAGAAGCGCTTTCCCGCATCTTGAGAATGCTTAGGACGACGATGGGCATTGCGGGTGCAAGATTGGTGCCCAAGACCTCGTTCACTACTCTCTCCGCGCCTCCGACTTCTTTCTCCAGTTCGTCAAGTTCGGCACTCTCCTCCCTTCCGAGGGAGACCCACTTCTCGATGACCTCTGCCCTCGACCTCCTGCCCAGACGCTGCATCTCACAACGACGGAATGGAGTGTCTTCGCGCTGGTCTGGAGTCTGTGCTCGCTCCTCAAGCAGGAGCGTGGAGTCCGCGGCCACGACGACATGGCCGAAAGCCAGCGCTAGTCGGCCCAGGAGTCGGTCATGGTATCGGCTTGGGAGCCTTGCCTCGTCGAAATCGTCAATGAGCAGACAGGACCGATGCGGCGGAAGTTGCTTGAACTGATCCAGGAGTCGCGTTCCGTACTGCTCCTCGACGGCGCGCCAGACCACCTGCTTCGCCTCGTCGACATCCGCCGAGCGGAGGCGGCTACCCTCAACTAGAACCGGCACGAGTCCCTGTTGCTGAAGGTCGCGGAATAGCATCCGTAGCAGCGAGGTCTTCCCCGTCTGGCTCTCGCCGAAGAAGATCACGTATCTCTTGTCGAGAACGAACTCAGGCGCTCTCTCTCCGTCTGTTACCGAGTACTCCTCTCTCTCTTCACCCGCTCTCTGCATCTCCAGGAAGTCTGGATATACGAAAATATCAGACAAACGTAGCGTTCCCTTGCGAGGATGGTTCAGAGGCACCTCGATGTCATCGAGACGGTTTGCATACTCCTCAGTCAGAGGGAAGGAGCCAGCTACGTACGAGCTATTGCGCTCGAAATCGCGCCAGCGGCCTTCCCGGACAGGGACGTAGAGGCCCTGATCCTTCTTCCACGTGTAGGTCTTGGCCTGCCATTGCTTACGTTCGACGTCCACGACCATTAGGTTGTAAGTGCTGAATTCATCTCGCGAATGGAAGAGAACGCCTCCTTCGACGTGGGCGAGTTGGTCATCCGGAATGGGCGGACTGTCCTGTATCTCGGGGTCATGTTCGTGCCCCGTCAAGACGACGTCCGATCGCGAGTTCAGGATTCTCCGCAGTGCTCTTGCGTCCTGGAACCGAAGCCAGTTGAGCGGGTGGTGAAGAAGGGAAATGGCCAGAATGGAGTCCGTGGTATCACCTGGTACTACACGCGATGGGTATCTCACTTCCCCTTGCCGCTCCTGTTCATCCGACAGCCAGGCGGTGTTATAGCAGTGCACGACTATCTGCTGGTCTCCGCAGGCGAACTGCTGTCTCCAATACATCGCCCCAGGGGACAACTCCATGTCAGTGTAGCGCTGTTGGAACGCTTGGTACTCCGCCTGAGCCGCCAGGCAGGTCAGGATCTGGGGTTCCTCAAACTCAGTAGCTCCTCGCATGGCTTTCACTAGATGCGCTCTCTGCTTCCTATTGCCTGAGAGATTGCAGTCATGGTTGCCCGGGACAAACGCCGCCTTAACCGATCCTATGCCCCCGATCGCGGAGATCTCGGTGATGAGCACGTCGAAAAAGCGGCGAGCGACTGCGTATTCGGTCTCCATTCCGTTGTTGCTGATGTCGCCACTGACCGCGACAACCACGGTCTGGATGGCAGGTGCAAATTCCCGCAGCGTGTTCGAGATCACCCGCGCACGGTCTTCAACCCCGTGCCTCGCAACGGCCAAATGAAGATCGCTTAGGTGCAAGACGAGAATTCGCACGCCGGCCGCCTCCTTGGGAACGCCTTAACGATGAAGTACGTCCTACCAGCTGTTCCAACTGGTACACGTCAAGACACATTCTAGCAGTACGTGACAGACGTGTCTACAGCATGAGGATGGATCAGGTATTGGTGCCCAGCCGTGCCAGTGGCACAGCCGGGTCGTGTATTGCAGAAGCCTGCGCAGATGCATGGCTGGGGTCCCACCCAACGATGACGTTCAGACCTCGGGTGGGCAGCGCCCTTGATTAGGCCGACTCCGCAGTCAACTTCGGGGTTGAGCCTTGCCCCTCGCTCACGCGACGGCTCTTGGGATGCATGCTTCCGAGCAGCAGCGTGTGCGGGTCCAGAAGAGAAGCTACACTCTCGAGTGGGCCTGCTGTGTCCGGCCGGTCGGCCAGCAGTCACGCGCCGAATCTGGAGAGGAGGAAGCGGCCCAGTTGAGCTAGCCCTTGGGGAGCGTTCTCTCGAGCAGTGCCTTGGCTTCTTTCGCGCTCAGGCTGTGGGTGCCGAAGGTGAAGACTTCCTTGCCGGCCTCGGTCTTGAGAATGAGGCGGTCGGGGTGCGGGGCGTCGTCGGCCGAGAGGGCCTGCCCGCTCTCGACGCGGAACGAGCGGATCTGGGAGAGGTCGATCTCAAGGTTCCCGGGGCTCTCGGCGTGGATCGCGTCAAAGCCCATGGCGCGGTAGCTCTCGCCGGATGGGTCCTTGGCGCGCTCCTTGGAGCGAAGGGCGACAATCAGCCTCTTGTTCGTGACGACGAGGGTCGCGTGAGCGTACTTGAGGAGCCCGCGTCTCCAGTTCAAGTCCGGGATGATCCCCAGGAGCGTCTCGTCCATCAAGGGTTCCACCTCGCCGGTTGCGGTGACGTCAGTCTTCCTTGGTCCACTCGGAGAACCTTCTTCGGATGCTCTCTTCCATGCGTTCGTCCTTGTTCTGCCACTCGACCTCCGGCTCTCCGCGGATCCAGCTTCGAACCCGGCTTATCGCGCGCGTCCTGATCATGCGGCCGAGCCCTTTCCAGCTCCCTCCCCCACTCAAGCGGATAGCAAGCGGCGCGCCAACGCCGATCCCGCTCCAGGCGGTGAGAAGCGTGAAGAGAAGCCACAGGCCTGCGGCATCCAGGTAGCTCAAGCGGGGGAGAAGCCCGAAGGGCCCGGCGATGACGCTATTCCAGAGCATCTGGATGATCCAGCTGAAGAAGAAGAACGCGGCGATTCCACCGCCCGCGACGAGCCTCGTAAAAAGTCCCATCGTTCCCCCCTAGACGCAGCCGATTGTAGCGCTCCTGCGCAGAGAAGGAAACCGCTCGCCCGGCCTGCGCCCTGCGGTCGGAAGGGCGCTCCGGCACGAGGCCGGACTGCGTTGTGGCCCAGGATGCGTGGGCTAGGACTCTTCGATGTTCCACATGGCGCGCAGGCGTGCCGGGATGTCCTCGTAGGGCCGGACCTCTGATGGGGCCTCCTCTTCCTCTGCCGGCTGGGCGAGGAAGACCTCGTCCATCGTATGCCGGACGTCATCGGTGAAGAAGCGGCACAGCTGCGCGTAGCTGTGGGCGTCGCCGTGGGCGTACCACTTGTGGTAGTAGCGCAAAGGCCAGACGACGTACAGGAAGTCCTTCGCCCGTGTGAGGGCGACGTAGGTCAGGCGAAGCTCCTCCTCGATCTCTTCGCTCGATCCGGCCGCCAAGTCCGATGGGAGGAACCCGTCGGCGGCGTGGATCACGTAGACGGCCTTCCACTCGCAGCCCTTGGCGGAGTGGATGGTCGAGAGGATGAGGAAGTCCTCCTCGAGGTACGGCGCGCCGGCGAGGTCGGAGGTCGAGGTGGGCGGGTCGAGCTCGAGGTCGACCAGGAAGTCCCGGCGCGACCGATAGCCGGAGGCGATCTCCTCCAGGCTTTCCAGGTCCCGCGAGCGCATGGTCGGGTTGTCGTAGCGGCGCTCGAGGAGCGGGTCGTAGAAGACGCGGATGCGCTCGACCTGCGACCCAGGCTCGGGCTCTCCCGCGCTTGCGAGATCCTCCATGAGCGATCCGAAGCCGGCGATGCCCTCGCGCGCGGCCGCAGGCGCGGGGAAGGAGCCGATGGAGCGGGGATCGAAGCGGTGGCTCGCCACGTGCTCCACGGCTCGGCCTGCGGTGGCCGGCCCGATCCCCTCGAGGAGTTCGAGCGTCCGCAGCCAGCTCAGCTCGTCGCGGGGGTTCTCCGCGATGCGTAGGAAGGCGACGAGGTCCTTGACGTGCGAGGCTTCGAGGAACCGGAGGCCCCCGTACTTGTGGTAGGGGATGTTGCGGCGGCCGAGTTCCAGTTCAAGGGACGCGGAGAGGTGCGAGGCGCGGAAGAGGACCGCCTGCTGGCGGAGAGGAACGCCCTCTTCGTAGTGGCTGAGGATCTTCTCGATCACGTACTCGTCCTGCTCGGTCTCGTCCTTGCACGTCACGAGCTTGGGCCGCTCGCCCTCCCCGCGCACCGACCACAGGTCCTTGGTGTAGCGCTCGGACGCGCTCGCAATGACGCGGTTGGTCGTCTCAAGGATCGGATTCACTGATCGGTAGTTGCGCTCCAGGGTGACGACGGTCGTCCCAGGGAACTCCTTGGGGAAGTCGAGCATGTTGCGCACAGTTGCGGCGCGGAAGCTGTAGATGCTCTGGGCATCGTCGCCCACAACGAGGATGTTTTGGTTCTTCCGGCGCATGCCGCGGAGGATGGCCGCCTGGACGCGGTTGGTGTCCTGGTACTCGTCGACGAGGATGTGGTCGAAGCGGTCACCGATCTCCTCGGCGAGGACGGGATCACAGACGAGCTGCGCCCAGTAAAGGAGGAGGTCGTCGTAGTCCAGGACGCGTCGCTTCTGCTTGCGGGCGACGTACGCGGCGAAGAGCTGGCGCAGCTCCTTCTCCCACGAGGCGCACCAGGGGAAGTTCTTCGCCAGGACTTCTTTCAAGTCCTCGACCCCGTTCACCGTGCGGGAGTAGATGGCAAGGCAGGTGGCCTTCCTGGGGAAGCGTTTCTCTTTGCTTGAGAGGTCGAGATCCCGGCGGACGAGGTCGAGCAGGTCCTCGGCGTCGCCCTGGTCCATGACGGTGAAGTCCTTGTGAAGCCCGGCCGCCTTGGCGTAGATCCGCAGGAGCCGGTTGGCGGTGGCGTGGAAGGTCCCGCCCCACACGCGGCCGGTGGCGTGGCTCGTCTTCTCGCTCGTGGCTGCGGCGCGGGCGAGCATCTCCTGCGCGGCCCGGCGGGTGAACGTGAGGAGGAGGATCCGGCCGGGGTTCGTCCCCTTGGCGATGAGGTAGGCCACGCGGTAGGCGAGGGTCTTCGTCTTCCCGCTTCCGGCACCGGCGACGACAAGCAGTGGGCCGTCTCCGTGCGTGACGGCCTGGCGCTGCTCAGGGTTGAGGTCGTCGAGGAAGGAGAGGCTCTCTTCCCGTCGCGTCATGGTGTCTCCCCTCTCTTAGCATTCGGCTCGCAAGACTCGAAGCCTTCCCCTGCATCGTGGATCTTAGGCCGACACGTCCCGGATCGTGCCATTCTCCCTGAGAAGGACGACCGCTCGCAAGCAAGGCTCAGATCTATGCAGCAGGCGGGATTTCGTCATCGGGTTTCAAGACCGCGGGACCAAAGTTGCGGCTCTGTGTCGTCGCAGAGCTTGAGTCTTGGGAGTGAAGAACGTGCTCTGCCCGGGCTCGCTTGGCTCTTGGGAATGCCTACCGGCGCCTCATGGAGCGGCTCGAGGGAGCCTGACTCATCCCTCCGATCAGTCGCGAGGATGCCTTCGGTGCCAGATCCTGCCGGCGGCGCCAATTCCCGTCCAGGCCGTGAACAGGATGACGAGGAAGTAAAGGCCGGCCGTCTGCCAGTAGTTGAGCTTCACTGGGAACCCCAGGTGCCCCACCACGATCGAGTTCCACAGGATCTCGATGATCCAGGTGAAGAAGAAGAACGCCGCGATCCCGCCACCCGTGAGCATGCCAAGTAGCCGCATGGTGATCCTCCTTTCCGCGCGCCCCCTCGGCGCCACACCAGACTCTTGTGCACTATACGCGAGGTGGGAACCCGTTGACAACCAAGAGGACCGACGTTTCTCGCTCCCCCGCGGGATGTCTAGTCCCGGCCCTCTCTAGGCACAATCCAGGCGTACACCAACTAGGCTGGACCGGGAGGTGAGGCTTCGGAATCGACAAAGGCAAACCTCGCGAAAAGAAAGCGGGGGACGCAAAGCCACGGGCCTGAGATGGCAGCCGGGTTACCGAAGTACGAAGATGGGTGTATGGGCACGGAAGTTCTTCCCTATCGCAAGCCTCAGCGTTGTCCTCTTCTTTGCGGCGAGCGCTGCAGCTGAGACGTCCGCGTCGGTGAACGTCGCGCTCGGATGGAAGGTGTTGCCCTACCAGTCTCTCACCGTCACCAACAGGACGGACCTTGGGGCTGGGTCCCGGTTTGAACTGAGATCGCCGACCCAGGCCGACTTCTCCCAGGGTCATATCGAGATACCCGGCGCGGTGACGCTCGTTGCGGCGAGCAACATATCTTGGTCAGTCAAGGTGCACGCCGTGGAGACGAACATGGGACGGAGCGCGGATGGGACGACGAGCAAGCCGCTCTCTGATTTCTCTCTTCGCGCGAACAACGGCTCTTACGTCCCAATCAGCAACGCCGACCAGACCCTCGTCTCCGGCGGATTCGGCGTGGCGACCCTGGTCGTCGACTACCGGATCGAGACGAATGGAGAGTCCCATCGGCCCGGAGACTACGGGCTGACCCTGGTGTACACGATCACCACGCAGGACTAGCCCTTCCCCATTCCCTCTCTTAGGGCGCCGGCGCTTCGTCTGGCCTCTGTGAGGAGACGGTCACGCTTCCGCGAAGGCCCTCCAGGATCTTGAGGCCGATTCCGCTCACTTCCGTGAGATCGTCTACCATCTGAAACGGACCGTGCGCCTCCCTCCAGGCGATGATGCGGGCAGCGAGGGCGGGGCCGATGCCCGGAAGCGTGTCCAGTTGCTCGGCCGTCGCCGTGTTCAGATCCAGGGGTCCCTTGGGCGTCGGATCGAGGAACGTCGGCAGGAGCACGCGCACGTCGACGAGCTCGATCGGTTGGGGGCTCTGGAGTGCAGGCGCACGGCCCGCGGGAACGAGGAAGGCGATCCCGGCCGCCGCGAGCCCGAGTCCTACGAGCCAGATTAAGCCACGCTGTTGGCTCGTCAGGGGGTGGGGATTCATCTCAAGAGCTCGTTGATCTTCGCGATGCCGTCCCTTTCCCGTTCTAGGCGCATCACCTCGGGCAGGCGCTCGTAACGAGGGTGGCCGAACTTGTCGGAGTAGGCGCGAACAGAGAGCGTCCGCAGGCGTTCGCGCAGCGGCGCGTCGGTCTGGAGGACGTCCCTCTTCGCCGCGCACAACGCTTCGATCTCGGCGACGTGAAGATCGACCGCCGCCGCTTGGCTCAAGAGAGAGAGAGCCGACTCGTCGTCGCTTCCCAGGGCTGCCATCGCCCGCGAGAGGAGCGCTCGCCGGTCAAGCTCCGCTTCTGCCGCAGCGCGCATCTCTTTCTCCCGTTCGCGAAAGCTGCGGAGCTCCTTGGTCCCGAACGGCAGGAGACGCCGTTCGCAGCCATCGTGTCGATCCGGGAAGCTTGTCTCGTCCTCGTCGATCCTCCCGTGCCAGGACAGGCACTCCGGGCAGGTGCGATAGGTGACGTTCGTGTAGTACTGGTAGTAGGTTTTCGCGGGCATCTTACGCTCCTCCGGCCAGAGTGTAGCGCCTGCGAACCTGGGACCACAAGGCCGTCACCCGAACGGGCTGGAGCTTTGTCGGTGCGCCGCTAGAATGCCACTCAGGAGGTTCCATGCTGAGAGTCGTCCTATCGAGCTTTGCCATGATCTTCCTTGCCGAATTGGGAGACAAGACCCAGCTTGCCGTCTTCTCTCTTTCCATCGAGTCCCGCTGGCCGTGGGCCGTCCTGGTTGGGGCGGGCGCCGCGCTCGTCCTCTCCTCCGCCCTGGCCGTGCTCCTGGCGGTCGTCATCGGGAAGTCGATCCCGGATGCCTGGGCCAGGGCGGTCCGGTTTGGCGCAGGAGGCTTGTTCATCCTAGTGGGACTGTGGACGATTCTGAAAGCCTAACCTAGGAGCGCTCGAACCAGCGGCGGCCTTCCCAGCTCTGCAGGCGCTCCAGGAGCGAGTACTCGGTCATGTCCAGGTGGATCGGCGTGACGGAGATGAAGCCGTTGGCGATGGCCCAGATGTCCGTACCAGTCTGATCCTCCGCCACCTCGGTCAGCGGGTCCCCGCTGATCCAGTAGTAGCTGCGGCCGTGCGGGTCCTCGCCCTTGACCACGTAGTTGGAGTAGGCGAGGCCTCCCAGGCGCGTCAGGCGAATCGAAGGGGTTCCTCCGGCCGGAAGCATCGGCACGTTGACGTTCAACAGGATCCCCGGCGTGAGGGGCTTCTCTCTCAGCAGGAACTCGGCCAGGCTCGCGGCAAACCGGGCGGCGATCGTGTAGTCCACAGGCTCGACGGGATCGGAGCCCGTGTCCGCGGAGACGGCGACGGCAGGGATGCCGCCCCGTACGCCTTCCATGGCGGCGGCGACGGTCCCGGAGTAGGTGATGTCCTGGCCGGTGTTCAGCCCGGGATTGATGCCGGAAACGATCAGGTCGGGAGGCGTCTTCAGGAGTCCGAGCAGTGCGAGCGAGATGCAGTCGGAGGGAGTACCGTTGGTCACATGGCCGATGGTCCCGTCGAGAAGGCGCACCTGGTCGAGGCGCAGGGGCTTGTGGAAGGTTCGGGTCCGGCCTGCGGCCGACCAATTGCGCTCCGGCACGAAGACCTCCACGCGCGCGACCTCGGCCAATCGATCCTTGAGCGCCATCAGCCCTGGCGCGTTCACCCCGTCGTCGTTGGTCACCAAGATCAGGCGCTCGCTCACCTCTCCCTCCTGCCCTCTTCTCTCATCCTACCGATCCTCCTCCGGCTCGCCAAAGGTCTCCGGCTCGTCCGTCCGATAGAACAGGAGGGCGTTGTCTCCATACAGGCGTTTGTCGGCCAGTTGGAGCCGACCAGAGGAGGCGGGAAGCGCCTCCTTTCGGAACACCTCGGTCACGACCACACCGCCCGGGGCGACAAGGTTCCCACCACCCAGGAGTCTCAGAGCTTCCTCTGCGAGTCCCTGTCCGTACGGGGGACCGACGAAGACGAGGTCGAACTTTCTTCCACGCCTCGCCAGGTAGTCGAGACCTTCTGCGAAGTCGGCCTGCAAGACCTCCCCGCGCTCGAGGAGGCCGAGGGAATCGAGATTGCGGCGGACAATGCTGCACGCCTCAAGAGACACGTCGACGAACACCGCTTTGCTTGCGCCGCGTGAGAGAGCCTCTAGGCCCACGCTCCCGGTTCCGGCGAAAAGGTCGAGGAAGCGGGCTTCATCCGCGAAGTCGGCGAGGATGTTGAACAGGGCCGTGCGCACGAAGTCGCGCATGGGCCGGATGCCGGCCTCCTCCCACGGGACGAGCTTCCTACCGCGTTTCTCGCCGCCGATGATCCGCACGCGCCCTCCTTGACTTCGCGAGACCGCGCTCCTATGATCTGCGCTCGCCCGCATCGTAAGCGGGTTATCTGTGAGGGTAACCCAGCCCAAGGAGCCGTTCAACCGATGAGCCTCGCTGGAATCACAGCCGTTGCCTTCGATCTAGACTCGACGCTCTGCTTCTACGGCGTGACGATCGAGGGGGCCATGGCACAGGCCCTGGAGCGGCTAGGACAGCGTGCCGACCTCTTGGGAGACCTAAACGAGGCGGCCGCGTGCTACGAGGCGCTTTGGGCAGAGGAGGAGGAGAAGAGAGCCCCGGCAGGTGTGGTCCGCGAGCGCGCCTGGGAGCGGCTCCTCCAAGCACGCGGAACTGTGGACCGCGGCCTGGCAGCGGCCCTGGCCGAGGAGTACGCCGCGGTCCGCATGCCGTCGATCCGGCTGTTCGACGGGGTGAGGGAGCTCCTGCGCGACCTGCGGCGAAGCTACGAGCTCGGTCTCCTGACCAACGGCCAGCCGGACATGCAGTGGCCGAAGATCAGGACCCTGGGAATCGAGGGTTCGTTTGACGCCATCGTGGTGTCTGGAGAGGTCGGGGTCTATAAGCCAAATCGCGGCGCCTTCGACATCCTGCTGGGACGACTCGGGGTAGAGGCAGCGCATGCGCTCTACGTCGGCGACTCGCAGGAGAACGACGTGGCCGGCGCGAAAGCCGCGGGGATGCGGGTCGCGTGGGTGCGAACGGACGGGGCCAGCGAAGCCATGGGGGTTGCCCCCGACCTGGTCGTCGACGGCGCCGTCGAGCTGAGAGGGATGCTCCTATGAAACGAGTGGATGTGGCGATCCTCGGTGCCGGGCCGGCCGGTCTCTTTGCCGCCCACGGGCTCCTGGGGAGCGGACTCGAGGTCATCCTCGTCGACCGGGGCGTGGAACCCGGTAAGCGATCCCACATCAGCTTCGGGGTCGGCGGTGCCGGCGCCTACTCCGACGGGAAGCTGAACCTCACCCCGAAGATCGGCGGCGACCCGGCGAGCATCGGCCGCACCGGCGATGAGATTCAGCCCTACATCGACCTCGTGGACGAAACGTTCACTTGTTTTGGGGCTCCGGCGCAGTACTCGGGCGAGGATCCGGACGCCCTGGCCGGATTGCACAAGAGCGCTGGACGGTACGGGATCGAGTTCATCAGCGGCCGGCAGCGTCACATCGGGACGGCCTCCCTGCGTCAGATCATCGATCGGTTCTACCAGCATCTTCGATCCCAGGGCACACTGGCGTCTCTCGACAACCGCATTCAGCGGATCGAGAGAAAGGGCGATCGCTTCGTTCTCCAGGGGGCCGAGGAGATCGAGGCGCGCTGCGTCATCGCCGCGCCGGGCCGAGCCGGGGCGTACTGGCTGCGAGAAGAGGCAGGGCGGCTCGGGATCGCGACCGAGTACGGACCGATCGACGTGGGAGTGCGAGTGGAGTTCCCGGCGGAACTCTACGCGCCGATCGAGCGGGTCATGTACGACGCGAAGCTGCGCGTGCGCACGGCGACCTACGACGACCTGGTGAGGACGTTCTGCACCAACCCGCGGGGCTTCGTGGTCAAGGAGGCCTACGAGGAGTTCTGCCTGGTGAACGGGCACGCTGAGAACATCGACAAGACGGGCAACACGAACTTCGCGCTCCTGTCCCACATCGAGCTGACCGATCCGGTGGAAGACACGACGGAGTACGGGCGCGCGATCGCGAAGCTGGCGACGACGATCGGGGGGGGGCGGCCGATCATCCAGCGTCTGAAGGATCTCAAGCAGGGACGCCGCTCCACAGCAGAGCGGCTGGCGCGGGTGACGATCGCCCCCACCCTGGCCGACGCGACTCCCGGGGACGTCTCCATGGCTCTGCCCAGCCGGGTCGTGGTGAGCCTGCTCGAGGCGCTCGAACAGCTGGACAACATCATGCCGGGGCTCACCTCGGACAACACGTTCCTGTATGCTCCGGAGATCAAGTTCTACGACACGCGCTACCCGGTGAGTCGATCGATGGAGACGGTGGTTCCGCGGTTCTACGTCGCCGGAGACGCCTCCGGCCACTGCCGCGGGATCGTCTACTCCGCTCTCACGGGCCTCATCGCGGCCGAGGCGATTCGGCGTGGCGAGGGGGGGCCGACGGCCGGTCCGTCGACATGAGGCCAGAGACAATCGGGCCTATGCGGAGCGTGCGCCGGGCTGTCCTGTGCCTCGTTTTGTCCCTGCTTCTCCTGGCGAGCATCGCTCACGCCCAGACCGCCACGGCTCTGCCCCTCCCCATGACGAGCTTCAATCAGGCCTTCCGAGACCTGCCGGGGAGCTGGGGGGCATTCGCCATGGGCACCGGCGGGTGCCAGGACCGGATCGCGGGCGCGGGTTGTCTTATCACGTGTTTTGCCATGGTCCTCGACTACTACCAGATTGAGCTCGACATGCCGGCTGGTTCTTCGTCCACCGGCAAGGCACGGCGGGGAATGGACCCAGGAATCCTGAATGACTGGCTCAAGACCCACGCGGGCTACGGCCACTGTGCAGAAGACCGGTCCGGGAACTGCTGCCTGGAATGGGCGAATCTGCCCTCGGCGGTGTCCGTTACCTTCTATGAAAACAAGGGCACAACCGGCCTGGACGCGGCCTCGCGGCAGACGATCGACCGCGCGCTTGCCAGCGGCCATCCTGTCGTGGCGGGCGTGCACTGGGGCCTCTATTGCCACGGGACGACGGTCAAGAGCGAAGACTGCCACTGGGTGGTCCTCACCGGGAAGGTGGGGACGACGTACTCCATCGTCGATCCGTACAACCGGGATTCGGGAGAGCGCGAAGGAGTCGTAACTACCCTGGCTGATGGGGTGTTCGGCAGCTACGTCGTGGACCGGTTCGTGGTGGTCTTTGGAACCGTTCCAACGAGCCCGCGGCCACGGGTTGACCTCGAGATCACCTTCGAGCCGGGCCAGTCTCTGCATCAGGGAGACGTTCAAAGGCGCCTCATCCGCATGACCGGGAGCGACACAGCGCTCTTCTTCTACGCGCGCGTGATCGACCCGCAAGGGAAGATCAGCTACGCCTACTACCCCACTCAGGATCCCGCGCCCGGCGAGGCTCTTCTCTTCTCGTCGAGCGAACGGAGCGTCTTCCCGCAGGCCCGCCGATTCAGAGACACAGACTGGGAGTGGAACGAGGCCACGCTGACCGAGGTTGGTACAGGGACGTGGGTCTGGGAGATGTGGGTGGAGGACCCCGCTCGCCGTGGCGACCCGCTCGCCTACGACCTTGCCGCCTACGTCGTTGCCCCCATTCAGGCGCCCGTCTCGTCGGGCCCGGACGCGGTAGGGGTGATCCTGGCGATCGGGTTCGCGGTGCTGCTCACCGCGGCCCTGTATCTTCTCGCCCTGTCCGCCCGCTGAGTCAAGCGGCCGATGGGATCGCGGCACGGCTATCCGGAAGGGGCCTAGCTGAAGAGCGCGAAGCCGATCGTGAAGAGGCCAACGGCTAGGCAGTAGACCCCAAACCACTTGAGTTTTCCCCGCGCGAGCGCCGCGAGAAGCCCCCGGATGGTTAGGGCAACGACGAGCCCTGCCACGAGCATCGCGGCGAAGTACCAAAGCCATTCGTTCCGGCTCACGGCGGTGGATCGCAGCGCCTCTGGCAGCTTGAGGATCCCCGCCCCGAGGATCGCCGGGATGGAGAGGAGGAAGGAGAAGCGGGCGGCCTGCCTTGCCTCGACCCCAGAGAGGACTCCGGCGGAGAGCGTGGACCCGCTGCGCGAGATGCCTGGGAGAAGCGCGACGGCCTGGGCCAGGCCGATCGTGACGGCGTCCACGAGCCGCAGATGAGAGCGCTGCGCGTTCGGCGTGGCGTGACTGGCCGCCAGCAAGGCCGCGCCCGTGACAAGAAGACAGATCCCGACCAGCGGCAAGGACGTGAAGGCGGCCGTCACGGTCCTCTGAAAGAAGAACCCAAGGAAGGCGATGGGCAAGGTCCCCACCACGAGAGAGAGGACCTCGCGGCGCCCTTCCTTGTCATTCCTCGTGAACAGGGAGCGGACCAATCGGACGAGGTCCCTCCAGAAGAGCGCGACGACGGCGACAAGCGTGGCCAGGTGAAGGAGGACCTCGAGCAGGATTCCGCTAGACGGGACGCGAAGGATGCGTTCGGCGAGAACGAGGTGGCCTGAGCTCGACACGGGGAGAAACTCCGTGAGGCCCTGGATGAGTCCCAGGACCAGGGCGCGGATCACCCGCGCCGCCTCGGCGAGAAGCGCAAGGCTAGGGCGTGCGAGGAGCAGGCCTGGACGCAGGCCCCGCACTTGATGCAGTTGTGGTTGTCGTGTTCCTGGTGAGGCTCCAACCCCATGGGGCATGCCGGGGTGCACAGGGTGCAGCCAGAGCAGTGGGCTCGATCGAGCGTGAGGTGGACGAGGCTCACGCCGTTGAACAAGGCCAAGATCGCGCCCATGGGGCAGAGGTAGCGGCACCAGAAGCGGGCGACAAGGACCATCCCAACGAGGGTCCCCGCAAGGGTTCCCATGTGCAGAAGGAAGGGACGGTTGACATCGGCGACGCCGAGGAAGACGTAGGGAATCGATGCCTCCACGGAGGCGGCCGGGCAGACCTTGCAGAACAGCGTGTCGGCGAATCCCCAGGCCAAGAGGACGGTGGCAGCGAGCACGGCGAACTTGCCGTACGACAAGGACTTCCAGATCGGCCTCTTGCGGAAGGAGAGAAGATCATTGAGGGTCCCGAAAGGGCAGAACCATCCGCAAAACCCGCGTCCGGCGACCAAGCCGTAGGCCGCGACCGTGCCAAACAAGAAGTAGGGGACAGTCCCGTAGATGACCAGGTTCTGCAACAGTCCGATGGGGCAGATCGTGATGGCGAGCGGGCAAGCGT
>Ga0315286_10000620_pt1 | contig 30499 bp, 31 predicted proteins | sample YL17G10_0_MG_FD_205038 | JGI IMG/M metagenome (GOLD analysis project Ga0315286, IMG submission 205038) | Sediment microbial communities from Yellowstone Lake, YNP, Wyoming, USA - YL17G10_0 | ecosystem: Environmental > Aquatic > Freshwater > Lake > Sediment | place: USA: Wyoming | collected... | reverse complement strand
TTTACAGCCGTCCTGACCCTCTGGATCTCGATTATGTCTATTCCTATGCCTTTTTGCACGGTTTAGTCCCGATGCTCCGAACGGGATCCCGACCTGTCTGCCGACAAGGCAGGTTTAACGTCGGGATATACCGGCGTAACCCAATCCTGGTACTTTGGGTCATCCCCTTTCGCAGCCTTGAAATAGATGTCCTGAAGCTTCTTCGTTATATGACCGACCCGCCCATCCTTTATGTTCTTCCCGTCAACTTTTATGATAGGCGAGATCTGGGCTCCGGTGCCGCAGAAGAAAAGTTCGTCCGCTTCGTACAGCTCATCCCGCGTGACGTGGCGTTCGATAGTTTCTATGCCCAGTTCTTTCTCTGCCAACTCCATAAGCGCAACGCGTGTTATTCCAGGAAGTATGATCTCTGCAATAGGAGGAGTTAGAAGCTTGCCCTTTTTGACCAGAAAGATGTTCTCGCCGCTTCCTTCAGCCACCGTACCTTCCGGGGAAAGCAGTATCGCTTCATCATACCCATTCTCCAGCGCTTCGGCTTTGGCAAGAGATGAATTAATATACGCGCCGGTTATCTTCGCGCCCTGAGGCAGGGATTGTGAAGGGATCCTTCTCCAGGATGAGATGCAGACGCTTATCCCTTTTGAGATGTCCAGGTATGCCCCGAAAGGAGCAACGAACATGCAAAAATCATCTTGGATCCCGGTCAGGCCAAGGCCGATCTTTTCCTCCGATTTGTAAGCGATAGGCCGTATGTAAACATCCTCTTTGTAGCCGTTCTCCCTGCAGAGTTCGATGGTGTACCTCATCATTTCACCAAGGGAATATATTATCTTGATGTTCACTGCAAGGGCGGACCGCTGGAGCCTTTCGTAATGCTCCTTGAGCTTCAATATGAACATCTGGTCCTTGTCCTTGTTCCAGTAGCCGCGTATCCCCTCAAAGACGCCGGTGCCGTAATTAAAGGCATGGGTCATAATGCCGATCTTTGCATCGCCAAAAGGGACTATTTTGCCTTTAAAAAATGCTTTTTTCATAATTTCTCCTGCGGGAGATGAGCTTACATGTGCTCGGGAGCCGTTATTCCGAGCAATTTTAACACATTCCTTAGGACTATTGAAGTGGCTTTAGCCAGGGAAAGCCTCGCGCTGGACAGTTCCTTGTCGTTGGATATCACCCTGTGCTGGTGGTAATAGTTATGGAATATCTGAGCCAGGGATTCGGCGTAGCTCGTCATCCTGTGCGGCTGCATGAAAGCGGCAGAGTTCTCCGCCTCGTCCTCGAATCGCAGTAGCTTAACCATCAATTTCCTTTCCGGCTCGGTGTTCAGAAGGCACAGGCTGCCGGATCCGGGAGAGAGTCCCGCCTTTTTGGCCTCCTTGAGGATACTGCATATTCTCGCATGGGCATAACACACATAATAGACCGGATTCTCAAGCGACTTTGATTTGGCAAGTTCAAGGTCAAAGTTCATATGGGTGCTCGGGCTGTTCCTGACAAGGAAATACCTTGTGGCCGGAACGTCTATCTCATCAATGACCTCCTGGAGAGTTATCATTTCCCCTGTCCTCTTGCTCATCCTGATAAGCTCCTTGCCCCTGTACAGCGCCACAAGCTGACCGATGATTATCTCAAGATTTTTTGCCGGATATCCAAGGGCGGTTATGGCCGCCTTAAGCCTTGCCACATATCCATGATGGTCCGTACCCCATACATCTATTATCTTGTCGTACCTGCGGTTGAATTTATTGATATGGTAAGCGATATCAGCGGCGAAATAGGTGGGATTTCCATCCTCTTTTATAAGGACCCTGTTCTTGTCGTCCCCAAATTCGCTCGATTTGAACCATAATGCCGAGCCCTCATAAAAGGTCAAACCTCTGTCCCGGAGCTGTTTAATGCACTTTTTGACAAGGCCTTTCCTGTGGAGCTCGCTTTCATGGAACCATTTATTGAAAGTGACGCCGAGCTTATTCAGCGTTTCCTTTTGCTGCGATAAAAGCTGCTTCATCGCCTCTTCTTTTATGCGGCTCTTATCCTTTATATTGGCGGCCAATTCAGCGATATAACGGCCTGCATAGCCGCCATCGGGAACTTCACTGCCATCCATCCTTGATTTTATTGACTGCGAGAGTTTTTCAATCTGTTCTCCCACATCATTGACATAATATTCCCTGTCAACATTGTACCCGACAGCTTTAAGGATATTTGCCAGGCAGTCGCCGATGACTGCCCACCTGCCGTGCCCAATATGCAATGGCCCTGTCGGGTTAGCGCTCACGAATTCAAGAAGGACCTTCTTGCGAGCGCCTATATTTGAATGACCGTATTTTTCCTTCTTTTCCAAGATCACTTTAAGGTTGTTCTCCAGGGCATAATTGTTAAGCTTGAAATTGATAAAGCCCTGAGGGGTGGCCTCTATGCTGGAGAACATTTCGCCTTTATCAATAGCCTTCAACCTTGAGGCTATGTCGTTCGCAGTGTCAACCGGGGATGACTTGTTGAGCTTGGGCATGAGCATCGCTACGTTCGTGGAATAATCACCGTGTTTGTCGTTCTTAGGTGATTCGATCTCTATCTTAGGGGCGGAGGAGAGCGCTCTCCCAATAAGTGCTTTTATTTTTTGCTGCATCTAAATCAGTAAGTATCGAAATCTTTGAGTTTGCTGATCTTAAGGGCCGCAAACTGGGTTCTTGAAAGTATTTCGGCTACCTCAGCCCTCGATAGGTCCTTGGTAGGTTCAAACGGCTTGTCCGTAAGATAAATAAGCAGTCCGGCGGTTCTTGCTGCCGTAACGGCCTTGGCTGCCCAGTGACGGCCCGGGAGATCGGGGAAAGGACCTTCCGTCAATTGCTCAGGCAGTTTCAGCTCCGCGAACCTAGAAAGGATGATCACGCCCTCCGCCCTGTTCACGGATTTTGCCGGCTGGAATGTCCCATCCTTATATCCGGTGACCAGGCCAGAGTCGGCGCCTAATTTTATGAAATACGATGCCCAGTGTTTTCTCGGAACATCCGTGAAGGATGTGTCGACCGCTTCCGGTGTGCCAGGATTCTTCGCCCTTACAAGAAGCGCTGTAAGCTCTGCCCTGTTTGTCATCCTGTCCGGTTGGAATGTCCCGTTCGGGTAACCGCCAATTATTCCAAGCGATGCAAGAAGCTCTATCGGCTCCTTTGCCCAGGATCCTTCCGGAACATCCTTGAATTGCGTTAATCTCAAGACCCTGATCTTAGCGCTTTCCAGTAATTGGTTGTTGATGTCATAAACACTGACCGTAAAAGTATTTTTCCCTATAGCAAGAGGCCATGTTGCGTCATAAGAGCCGTCCTGATCGAAGGCCACGTCTTTGCCGTTAACGGTCAGCTTGCCGATATCTTTAACGTTCGCAAGGTTGCCTTTTATGGCGGCTCCTTCATCATACGTAATGAGCTTATCTTGCGGAGAATTGATCTTTAGATAACCTTTTGCCTTTGGAGGAGGTGGCGGCGGAGGTGGCGCTAAAAATTCCACGGGGGCTGCATAAGACAGGGATACGTAGCTTGTATCGTTCTCTGATACGGAGCCGTATTTATGATAAGCGTAATCAAATTTGAAGCCGTTCGACTGAATACCGATGCCAGCGCACATATTGGTCTCAACATCAAACCCGCTTGATACATCCCTTCCGATAACATCCTGGTCCAAACCAAAACGTATCGCAAGATAGCTGCTGGGCCACCATTCCATGCCTGTTCGAACAAGAGTGGGATAATTGGACCTGGTGGGCGTATAATCAAAGTCGAGCAAATATACCAACGGCTGAGAATAGCCGTACAAGGAATCGTCTCCTAAGACCTTTAATGCCATGCCCATCTTTGTTGTTGTGGGGAGAGTCTGCTCAGATCCTGATGAACTGGTGAGCTTCCCTCCCATGCTGGCAGGCAGAACGTTGATCTGATTATATCCAAAGGAAAGATAAGGTAGCGGTGTATATAATAAACCAAGGTCCATATCGTTACCTGTGGACAGGCCTTCGGTGATGCCTCCGCCTGTTAATCCCTGTGAAAAGATCTTAAGTGTCGCACCTACACTAACCTTCTTCATAAAGTCATAATTTAGCCAGCCCAAATAGTTATTATTAAGGAATCTTTCCGCGTCACTGCCATATCCTAAAAGTATGACGGTACTTGAATAATCAATGGATTCTTCGGCGGCAACAGGTATCACTAGGTCGCCTCCGCCGTCAGAAAGCTCCATTGTCGTGACAAAACTTCCGCTTAAGCTTGCTCCGACGTAACCAAACCCGAATGTCCCGTAATCCGTGTTGTAGGTCCCGGCGAACGAGGCATAATCTATCACGTTCAGGAGGCGGGTGCTCATGCTTTGAACCTGCCAGTTTTTAAGCCCTGCAAGACCAGCGGGGTTCAGAAATATCGCATTTGCGTCATCAGCAAGGCCGACGAACGCCTTGCCTGTACCTGTCGGCCTAGCGCCGATACCGATAAGCGTGGGATCCATCGTTGTTTTAACATAGGCGGCACTGGAATAAGAAGATATGAGCGTAACAGATAAAAGGATGAAAGTTAAAACGCAGGTTTTTTTAAGGATACTCTTAATCTGTCACTCCCCCTTTACTGCTCGCTTGTTAGAAACAAGCTTAACATATCACTCATTATTGTCAAGATACTTGAAATTATATCAGGATGTACTGGGATATGACCCAAGAGCCTTAAAAAACGACGCTTTTTTCTTCACTTCGGACAGAGCTTGTGACACCAATTTATCCGTGCGGTGCCCCTGCATGTCAATGAAGAAGAAGTAATCCCCGAGCGTCCTCTTTGTTGGCCTTGATTCGATCTTTGTCAGGTTGATCTTCCTTTTGGCGAATTCACCCAGTATCTCATGAAGGCCGCCGGGCCTGTCCCTGAGGATCGAGAACACTATCGAGGTCTTGTCATTCCCGGTCCTTGGATGATCTGTTTTTGCCAGGACAACGAACCTGGTCGAATTATAAGGAGAGTCGTTCACTTTTGAATCGATTATTTTTAAGCCGTAAAGTCTCGCGGATGCATTGGATGCTATAGCTGCAGGCATATCAAGGCTTGGGATCACTTCTGCTTCTGCAACCTGCCTTGCGGCATCCGCGGTGCTGAAAGCGAACCTTACCTTTGCCTTAGGCAGTTTTCTCCTCAGGTAATGCTTGCATTGGTCTATGACCTGGGGATGCGAAAGGACTTCCGTTACCTTGCCGGGGGCCAACTTTACTTTAGACATGAGATAATGGTTCACCTTGAGGACTATTTCCTGCTTGATCTTAAGGTTGACTTCGTTGACCAATGTGTCCGTTACTATCCCGATAGTGCCCTCTACAGAATTTTCGATCGGGGCTATGCCTTCGTCGATCTTTCCTTTATCCGCATCTATAAGCAGATCATGGATTGTTGAATAAGGGATGAATTTGGCTTTGCCGATCTTTTTCTGGTATATGGAGCTTGCCTCTTCGGAAAACGTTCCCTCCGGCCCGAGAAAACCTACTTTAAGCATGATCTATCTCCTTTCCACATTGATCCCGGACTCCTTCAGCATTTGCTTTGCCAGCTTGTCCGGATATTCACCTTCATATACCAGGCGTTTTATCCCAGCATTTAACATCATTTTAACACATATTACGCACGGCTGGTAAGTCGCGTACATGGTGGATCCTTCTATCTTGACCCCGTGCCAAGCGGCCTGGATTATCGCGTTCTGCTCGGCGTGAAGCCCCCTGCAAAGCTCGTGTCTCTGTCCGGATGGCACATTGAGCTTCTTTCTAAGGCATCCTGTCACGCTGCAATGCTTCATGTTCTTTGGCGCGCCGTTATATCCCGTTGAAAGGACCCTGAAATCCTTGACGATTATGGCGCCTACTTTTCTTTTTAGGCAGGTGGACCGCTGTGAAACGTCCTTTGTTATCTTCATGAAGTATTCATCCCAGGAAGGTCGCATGATCATTTCCTTTTTATCACGTTCTTGACGGCAGATACGATGTCTTTGGATGTAAGGCCGTATTTTTCAAGGAGATCGTCCGGCTTTCCGGATTCGCCGAACATGTCTTTTACGCCTACTCTTAACATAGGGACGGGCATGTTTTCCGCGAGGACCTCTGCCACAGCGCTTCCAAGCCCCCCGATTATTGAATGCTCCTCGGCGGTCACCACAGCTCTTGTTTCCTGAGCGCACCTGATGATAAGTTCCCTGTCCAGCGGCTTTATTGTGTGCATGTTGACGACCCTGGCGCTGATGCCTTCTTTTGATAATTGCTCTGATGCCAGCATGCTTTGGTGGACCATTATGCCCGCAGCGATGATGGTGATGTCATTGCCCGGCTTCATAATGACGCCCTTCCCTATCCTGAAATCGTAATTGCTGTTTCCGTGTACAATAGGAGTGGAAAGTCTTGACAGCCTTACATATGAAGGCCCGTATTCCTTAACAAGGTTCCTTATGACATGCGCCGTTTCGACGGCATCGGCCGGCACTATCACCGTCATGTTCGGGATAGCCCTCATTATCGCAATGTCCTCGTTCGCCTGGTGTGTAGCGCCGTCCTCTCCTGTGGTTATGCCTCCGTGCGTTACGACAAGCTTAACATTTAATCTTGTATATGCCATGGAAACCCTTACCTGGTCCCATGCGCGCCCCGAGCCGAATACGGCGAATGTGCTTGCGAAAACAATTTTACCGCAGGCCGCCAGGCCGGCAGCTGTGCTTATCATGTCCTGTTCCGCAACTCCCATGTCGAAGAACCTGTCGGGGAATTCTTTTGCGAACATACATGTTTTGGTCGAAACGGAAAGGTCAGCGTCCATGACCACTATGTCCTTGTTTATCTTCCCAAGTTCGACAAGGGTTTTACCGTAAGCATCTCGCATTGCCGCAAGAGTTGCTGCCATTATATTAACTCCTCCAGTGCCTTTATGACCTCTTCTTTTGTCGGCGCTTTGCCGTGAAAATCCAGAGGGTTGTTCTCCATGAAAGAGACCCCTTTTCCTTTTATTGTTTCAGCGATAATTATCGTAGGATTTCCCTTTGCCTTTGAAGCATCGTCAAGAGCCTTGATCACGGACTTTATGTCGTGGCCGTTCACGCCGTCTATGACGTTGAACCTGAAAGCGCGCCATTTGTCAGCGATCGGCTGTATGCCCTTTATCTCTTCAACATGCCCATCTATCTGGTACTTATTATGATCGAGTATCACGGTAAGGTTGTCCAGTTTGTAATGCCCGGCGGTCATGGCGGCTTCCCATATCTGACCTTCCTGTGATTCCCCGTCGCCTATTACTACATAAACATGGTTGTTCTTCTTGTCCATCCTTAAGGCAAGAGCCATGCCGTTAGCCGCGGAAAATCCCTGGCCCAGGGAGCCCGTGGACATTTCAATGCCGGGAAGGCTTATCATGTCAACATGGCCCTGAAGGGAACTGCCTATTTGCCTTAAGGTTTTAAGGTAGCTTTTCGGGAAATATCCCGCTTCGGCAAGAGTTGCATAAAGCACGGGGGCTGCATGTCCTTTTGACAGGACGAACCGGTCCCTTTCATCCCATTTGGGATTTTTCGGGTCGTGCTTCATCTTGTGGAAATAAAGCACCGTAAGTATGTCGGCTGAAGAGAGGCTTCCGCCCGGATGCCCGGATCCGCAGCGGCTTATCATCTCGATGATATGGCGCCTTATTATTTTAGCCTTGTTTTCCAGTTCTTTTATTTTTTCCGATGTGACCATTTTCTGCCTCAGAATAACATGTTAAGTTTACTGCTGTCAACGAGTTCGAGCTCGAGGTTCACTTTGAATTTTTCATTTATAACGTTCTTGACTTTCCGTATCAGCGTTTTAACATCGGAGGCTTTGGCATCTCCCAGGTTGATGATGAAGTTCGCGTGCTTTTTTGAGATCTCCGCGCCCCCCACCCTCAAGCCTTTGCAGCCGGCCATGTCTATCAATTTGCCCGCGGGAACGTCCTTGGGATTCTTGAAGACCGAGCCGGCGCTCGGCGCTGACATCGGCTGGAGCTCTTTTCTTTTTATGATTATTTCGTCGAGCCTTTTCTTTATAATATGTTTTTGCTTATAATTCAGCTTAAGCAGCGCTAAAATAAGTATACAGTCCTTAACATTGCTTTTCCTGTATGAGAATTTCAGGTCTGATCTGGAGAGCTTCTTGATCTTCCCATCCCTATCCAATATCTCCGCATATTCAACTATACTGCTAATTTCTTCGCCGAAAGCTCCCATATTCATCACTATGGCGCCGCCTATCGCCGCGGGCACCCATGAGGCAAATTCAATGCCCGAAAGGCCAAGCATGGCAAGTTTCCTTATCAAAGGCTGCATCAGCGTGCCGGCCCCGACAGTGACGAACCTTCCGTTGCATTCAAATCCGTTCATGCCGCCGGATATCTTGATCACAATGCCTCTAAGCCCGTTGTCGGGAATGAGCAAATTCGATCCGTTGCCGATGATATATTTTTTTATTCCGCGGGTCACTCGCAGGACTTCCCGAAGAGCTCCCAGGTCCTTTGGCGCGACAAGTATGTCGGCTGGACCGCCTATCCTAAGGGTGGTATGGCGGCTTAAGGCCTCGTCCTTAAATGTCTTGGCATTCCTTATCTTTTTAAGCTCTTTATATATATCAGAATAACTAGGCATTTTCCTTTAACCTGCTGAATATTTCCTTCCCAACATTATTGATGTCGCCGGCCCCCATTGTTATTATGAGGTCTTTGGGGCGCGCTATATCCATTACATAGCTCGCTATCTGCTCCTTTTTCTTTATATACACGGCGTTGCCGGCATTCTTCTTGACCTCATTGAAGATAGTTTCGCCGGTTATCCCTTCGATCTGCGTCTCTCCTGCGCTGTATATGTCGGATATTATGGCAATGTCCGCATTTTTGAACGCATTGCCGAATTCCTCGTAAAGGTGCGCTGTCCTTGTGAACCTGTGCGGCTGGAATATGCAGATGATCCGCCTGTCCTGGTAGCCGATCCTGGCGGCTTCGAGCGTTTTTGCGACCTCGGTCGGATGGTGGCCGTAATCATCTATTATCATGATGTCTTTTGCCTCGCCTATCAGCTGGAAGCGCCTTTTTGCTCCCGTAAAGAACTGCAAGCCGCTGCTTATCCCGGAAAAATCGCAGTCGATGTGCGTGGCGACGGCGATGGTCGCCAGCGCGTTCTCTATGTTATGGCTTCCGGGAACGCAGAGCGTGACGCTTCCTATTTTTTTGTCTTTCCTGTGCGCATCGAATTTTGAACGTCTTTCGCTGAACTTGAAATTATCAGCCCAGAAATCCAGCTCGTTCGAAATGCCGTAAGTTATAATGTTCTTGTTCGACAGGTTCCTTTTTACTGCGTCTACTCCCTTTCCGTTGCCGCCCATCACGAGCAATCCGTCATCGGGGACCAATTGGGCGAAACTGGTGAAAGCGTCAACAACGTTGCTGAAGGACCCGAAATGCTCCATGTGGTCCGCTTCAACGTTCGTTATAACAGCTATCGTCGGATGAAGTGTAAGAAAAGATCCGTCGCTTTCATCGGCTTCGGCGACGACATAAGGCCCCTTCCCCATCCTCGCGTTGCCGTCAACATCATTGGCTTCCCCGCCGATAAGGAATGTCGGGTCCTTTTCGCACCTGGAAAGGACGGTCGCGATCATGGACGTTGTTGTCGTCTTCCCGTGTGTTCCTGCAACTGCGATCCGCACCTTGAACTGGTCCATTATCCAGGACAGCATTTCCGCTCTTTTCTCGGTCGGTATACCCGACGAGATCGATTCTTCAACCTCAACATTGCCGCCCGGGATCGCGGCGGAGATCACTGTCAGGTCCGCTCCCCTGACATTCGTCTTGTCGTGGCTTATATAAACTTTTGCGCCCAGGTCCCGCAGCCTCATCGTGTTAGCGGATTCCTTAATGTCTGAACCGGTGACCTTATATCCTTTTTTTATGAGTATTTTGGCAATAGCGCTCATGCCGCATCCGCCGATGCCGACGAAATGCACGGTCCTTATCTTGTTCATGTCGGGTTTACTGCTTGATGCGCTTTTTTCTTTTTTTGGCATATAGGTCAATTCCCAGAAGAGATGTCAAGATATTGACGAACTCATACGCTGAGTTTGGTTTTCCAAGAGATGCGCTTGCAGATGCCAGCTTTATGTAAAGCCCCCTGTCTTTTAATATCCTTTTTATCTCCGCAAGAAGGGCATCCTTGTTAAGCTCCTTGTCATTTATGATTATGCTTGCTCCGGCATCCGCAAGTATTTTAGCATTGAGGTCCTGGTGCCCTTCCGCAGAAAAAGGGAAAGGTATCAATATGGACGGCAGCCCCCTTGCGATGATCTCCGATATGGCTGTGGCCCCCGCGCGGGATATGACAAGGTCCGCTGCCGCAAGTCCGTCCCAGATATTATACATATATGGTATCAAATGATAGAACGGAGGATTCTCTTTGATAAGATCTTTGAGCCAGGCATGGTCCCTTTCTCCGCACACATGAAGCACCTGGACGTTCAGTTCGGCAAGGTCAGGAAGGGAATCGGCAACTACCTTATTGATGCTTCTTGCACCCTGGCTTCCGCCGAGCACAAGGAGTATCTTCTGGTCCTGGCGGAGCCCCATGTTCTGTATCGATATGCCTTTTACAGACCTGGTTATTTCCTTCCTGACAGGGCCTCCGATGCAGTATACTTTTTTCCACCTGAAATACTTCCTCTGGGATTCGTAGGCTACCGTTATGCATGATGCGAACCATTTGCAGATCCTGGTCGACAGCCCCGGTATGGCATTGCCTTCATGCAGCATTACCGGTATCCTGAGAAAAGATCCCGCCAGCACCAGCGGCAGGCTCACGAACCCGCCGGTCGCGACAATTATGTCGGGCTTGAACGACTTGAGTATCTTGAGCGAATCAAAGAATCCTGCCACTGCCATGAAAGGAGCCGTAATGGATCTATATGATATTTTCCTGAGCATGCCCCTTGCCTTGATGGTCGCCAGCGAAAAGCGCGCTTCCGGGACAAGTGTCTCCTCTATTCCGCCTTCGCTGCCTACGAAGAGTATCTGGCTGTCCAGGATCTTGTCCTGCACTGCTTCTGCAATTGCTATGGCGGGGTAAATATGCCCGCCGGTTCCTCCGCCTACCATAATGATCTTCATATCATGCCTTCCTGTATTGCGAAACATTAAGCAAAAGACCGATGCTGAACAGCGCGGCAACAAGCGACGTGCCACCGTAGCTTATGAGAGGAAGAGGTATCCCCGTTGTTGGAAGCAGGCCGAGCACCACGCTCATATTAAGGATGGCCTGGATCCCTATCCAGGAGACGATCCCGCCGGCAAGAAGAAAAGTAAAGTTATCGGGAGCATTCCTTACTATCCTCATTCCCCTTCCAAGGAACAGGAAGTAGAGCAATATTATGCCTGATGCGCCGATGAGACCCATTTCCTCGCAGAATATCGCGAATATGAAGTCCGTATAATTCTGCGGGAGGTAAAAGAATTTCTGCTTGCTGCCCCCCAGCCCAAGGCCGAAAAGCCCCCCGCTGCCGACCGCGATCAATGATTGTATGATGTGGAATCCTTTGCCTCTCGGGTCCCCCCAGGGATTGATGAACGCAAAAAGCCTTTTCATCCTATATGGGCTTGTAACGCTCAATACGATCAAACCGAAAAGCGATGTAAGAATCAAAGCGATAAAGTGCTTCACCGGAGTCCCGGCCAGATAGAACAATGCAAAGGATATCATTGCTATTATTATCGATGTTCCCAGGTCCGGTTCACGTACCACAAGCAGAACAGTTAAAAAAATTACTCCCAGAGCTGGAAGTATCGCCGTAGAAAGAGATTTGGTCGAAAGCTGTTTTGCAAGGAAAATAATCAGCGCCACTTTCGCAAGCTCGGCCGGCTGGAAGGAGAAAAATCCAAGGTAGATCCACCTGCTGGCGCCTCCTCTCCCTATGCCGAATCCGGGAATAAAGACCGCCATAAGCAAAAAGACGGAAACAGCTATGATATAGGGCGCCCAGGTTTTAAGGTTGTCGAGGTCCATTTTGAATCCGGCATATAAAGCCAGGCAGCCGACGAACAGCGCCAGCAAATGCCTTTTCAGATAGTAGAAACTGTCGCCGAACTTCATGGCCATTGTCGGGCTTGCGGAGAACACCATGAGCAGGCCGATAGAAAGCAATGCCACCACGATGAAAAGAAGGATGTAATCAGGCCTGTATTTATATGTTTGCGACAATTTTCTTGAAAACCTTTCCTCTCTCCTCGAAATTAGAGAACATGTCAAAGCTTGCGCAGGCCGGCGACAGAAGCACTGCGTCCCCGGGGCCCGCGAGCTTGTATGAACGCTTTACGGCATACGCAAAATTCGACGCTTCATGGATCCTATTATACCCGCACTTTTTTAGATTTTTCCTGAACCTGGCTTTTGACTCACCTACCAGGACGACATCCTTTACATGTTCTTTTACTTCATTGCACATCTGTGTCAGGTCCGTCATCTTGTCCCTTCCGCCCAGAATAAGGACTATATTGTGGGAAGGATAAAGGGTCCTTATTGCGACGATGGTCGAATCGGGATTTGTTCCTTTCGAGTCGTTATAAAATGAAACGCCCTTTGTTCTCCTCACATATTCTATCCTGTGTTCGACCCCCTTGAATTTCATCAGAGTCCTGCGGATCGATGCCGGCGGCACCTTGCAGAGCATCGCTGCCGATACTGCCGCAAGGGAATTTTCAATGTTATGCTCCCCTTTTATCCTGATATCATCGACAGCGCATATTTTTTTATTCTTGAAATATATCATACCGCCTTCAATGAACGCTCCATCCATCACGCGCGATATCCTGCTGAAAGCGATCTTATTGCATTTAGCCATACCGGATATTTTTGCGACCCTCTTATCATCAACATTAAAGATCAAATGATCTTTTTTGCCCTGGTTCTTGAATATGACGGTTTTTGCCTTCGCATATTCCTCCATTGTCTTATGCCTTGTCAGGTGGTCTTCCGTGATGTTCAAAATAACGCTTATCCATGGTTTGAATCTCCTGACCGTCTCAAGCTGATAGCTGCTTATCTCTGCCACAATGTAATTAAGCTTTGAATCATTGACGGATATCAAGGGATAGCCGATATTTCCCGCAACGGCTGTCCTGTAGCCGTTATCCTTCAGCATTTGTCCTATTAAAGCCGTTGTGGTGGTTTTACCGTTCGTTCCCGTGACCGCGATGATCGGTTTCTTCAAGAATGAATATGCAAGCTCGATCTCACCGATTATCGGGATATGTTTCAGCTTTGCCTTCTTGAGTATCGGTATGTCTGACGGGACTCCGGGGCTCAGTACAATAAGGTCAGTTCCATTCAGGGCTTTTTCAGTGTGGCCGCCTAACTCGAAGGGGACTTTAAGCATTTTCAACGATCTCAGGGCCTTGGGATCAATGTCTTTCTTCGCTTCCGTCAGAAATACGCGGTCTTTCCCCAGTTTTCTTGCAACTGCGATCCCGCTTTTTCCGGCTCCGAAGACAGCGACTTTCATAAAACCGCGCTACACCAGACGCCTGCCACCGCGAATATTATCCCTAATACCGCGAACAAGGCCACGACCAGCGGCTCCGACATGCCGAGGAGCTCGAAATGATGGTGAAGAGGAGACATCCTGAATATCCTCCTCTTGAATACCTTATAAAAAGACACCTGCGCAATGACAGAGAGGGCTTCTATCAAGAAGACCCCTCCAACTACGGCAAGGATGAGCTCCTTGTGAAGGATGACAGATACTCCCGCAAGGAGTGCCCCAAGGCCAAGGGAACCGACATCGCCCATGAAGACCTCAGCTGGATATATATTGAACCATAAGAACGCCAGCGTTGTCCCTGCAGCCGTGGCGCATATAATGCCCGGATCGTTCGATTGAAGAGTATAAGATATTACAGCGAATGCGGAAAAAGCTATTGCAAGCGTGCTTGCAGCCAGCCCGTCAAGGCCGTCGGTAAGATTGACCGCGTTCGCCGCCCCGACAACAACAAGGCACGTGAAAGGAAAATAAAGCCACGGGAGATTGAAATAAAGGATCCTTAATATACCGTCAACACCGTCGTTATGTCCTTTCCATATAAGTATGGAAGCGAAAACGGCCGCGAACAAGAACTGCCAGAAAAGCTTCTGCCTGCCGGTCAATCCCTCATTCTGCCTTTTTTGTATCTTGATCACATCATCAATGAGGCCAAGGGCAGAATAAGCGAGGAAAAGAAGCACAAGAGCAAAATATTTCGGGTCGATATCCACGTTTATCAGGATAACAAGGAATATCAGGATCGTGAGCAGAATGGGTATTCCTCCCATTGTCGGGGTCCCTGCCTTCATGAGATGGGAGGACGGCCCTTCCTGGCGCACGTTCTGGCCTATCTTGAACACTTTTAACGCCCATACGACGGGGACGCTTATGAGCCAGCAGGCAATGGCAGAGAAAAAGAAAGTCATTACCAAATTCATAGGCTTGAATTATACCAAAATAAAAAACCCTCGTCTACCGCATGATAAACGAGGGTTTTATTAAAACCTGTACGTGCTATTTAGAAATCAAAGTTGACGCCGAACGATATGATGGTCGGCAGTCCAAACCCGAACCTTGTCCTCATGTTATCGCTTACTATCCATTCCGTTCCTATTTCAGCGTTGAGGAGTCCGAGCCCGACATAGCTCAAGGATGTTATTCCAAGCTGTTTCCTCACGAGAGATGGAATGTCCTTGTTGCTGACACCTGGGTTGTTAGCCTTAACGGTCTTTACTGCTGCGTTGATCTGTTCCGGCGTGGGGAATCCTTTGAACCATGTCATTCCGAATCCTATTCCCGAGATCAATCCGTATTCCGTTCTTGGATACCCGTAATTGTCCTTATCGACAAAACCTATGAGCGGGCTGCCTCCAAGGCCAAGTCCCAAAGTGAAATGCCTGCTTATTACGACCGGCATACCGGAACCTTGCGCCGGTGCTGACGGAGGGGTCGGACGCAGAGCCGGAGCCACTCTTTCTACCGGAATGGGACGCTCCATGGTCGGAGCCGGTGCGCCTGCGAAAGCCGAAACCTGAAGAACGAACAGGACGGACAGGGCCAGAAGAACGGATCTTGATATTTTCATGATTACCTCCCCTACTAATTTGTCGGACATAATGAATTATACTGATGGGGGTAAGTTTGTCAAGAGATTTTTTCTCCTCACCCTGCCTCGCAAATGCTCGGCATCCCTCTCCACTTCGTGGAGAGGGAAAAATACTTAACTTAAGCTATTCGATTCCCTTCTCCATCCTCACCCGAGATTTGATTAATGTCATTATCTACTTATTCTGGATGAGTAACTCCCCTCTCCACTTTGTGGAGAGGGGAATAAAAGGGGTGAGGGCAAAGAAAAACCCCCTGATTTCTCAGAGGGTTTTCTTCTAAGGACTTAATTAAAGCCTCAAATCCTAGAACACATACACATAGCCAAGAGATATACCGGAAACACTCACAGTTGAGGCATCGTCTTTTATTAAAGCGGATTTCTTCCAGGAAGCCCACGACTGATTCTCGGTATTATACTCAACAGCTATTGCCTGGTTCTCAGCAATACCGATCATGCAACCGATATTGAAAGCAAGCGCATTGCCAGTCATGGCAGGAAGCGTACCAACCCCCCCTAATTTCCCCAAATCCTGTGCCAGCAGCTTGTATGCAATCGCTCCATATGGCATAAAATTGTCAATCTTTTTGCTGAATATGCAGCCAATTGCCTTTGATGTGACCTTCATGGCTGTACTGCCGCCTGCATCTAACTTCAACCCAGCATCTGATGACTCATATCCAAGCGCAACTGCCATGTCCGCACCCATGAGCATCTCCATCTTTCCAAGGCTATACTTCACGCCAAGGCCCATGGTATTTCCAGTCGTCTGCTTGGCATCCAACTCTTTTATATTTACAAGAGTATCAAATGAATATGAAACAAGCAGATCCAGGTCCTTCATAATGCCGTATTCGCCTCTGACGCCAATACCGGTGCCATCATAGTCCTGAGGTTCCTCGCAGTTTGCGATGGCTCCGTTATGGTTCGTCGCGTACATGCCAAGCACCGCCCAGTTGCCTTCTCCGACGCTCGGAGCAGTTAAATAGCTGACCCCGGCGAAAGCAGAAGTTGCGAATGTCAGGATAACTAACATTGCTAATAATGATTTCTTCATTTATTAATTTCACCCCCTTTCATTTATAAATTTCTAATGTTCATATTCCCATGACCGGCTTTAGCCTATCATGGTACCGACCGCTTATTTTCCCTTGAACAATCCCGTTGTAAAATCCGCCGCTATGTCCTTGCAGCCAAGCCCGAAAGCAATGGCGAATGCAAGTCCTACCGCGCCGACTATGACGCTGAACGATGCTACGATTATCGCGGAAGAAATCCCCAGTATCTCCAGCGCCTTCAGGAAACCGAATATATTGACGCCGTACTGAGCTATTTTCGCGAGTGTCTTGGAATTCGAAAGCCCCACGTTGTTTGCGATGACGACCACAAGGCCCGCTATCACGACAGAAAGGAATATCGATATCGCAAGAACGAATACCGCCGCGACTACCGAGACCGAATAGTTAAGGATCATGCTCAGCAGTTCCTTTGAATTAGACGGGCCGTAAGCCATGGCTACCGCCGTGACGGCTATGAAAATAGAGATCCAGTAGACCAGGTCGCCCAAAAGATCTGACGGGGACTTCTTGATCTCTCCTTTGGTCAGGAAGGGCGTGAAAGAGATAGCTGAAAGGCCCTTGTCGAGCATAATAGCCTTAAGTATGTATACGACTATCAATTGCAGGCCTTTGGCGATAAGGATGGAAACTAAAAGAAGAACGAGTGAAATGGAAAGGTTAATAAGCAAAGGAGAGATCATGTTAGCAACTTCAATGACTGGATTGATGATCGCCTGTAAATTCATTATTTTATTCCCCTCTCGTAATTGGACATTGGATTTGATTAATAATGTAGACAGGAACCGGAGAAAGACAAGTTGAGCATCACCTCCCTAGATCAATGATAGAACAAATGATACCAGCATAAATGTCCCCGCGCAAGCGAAAGTTATCTTATCCAGCCCCTCTTCCAGACCCTTCTGGGTGCCGAATAGTTTTGCCTGGCCGCCTATGCCGCCAAGCCCTTCTCCTTTTGCAGAGTGCAAGAGAATTGCCGCGATCAGGAACAACGCCGAAATTATCTGGATGACAAGTAAAAAACCTTTCATTTAAAAAAAGTTTATCACAGGGCATTATTTTGTCAAGCGTCTAGTCATAGCCGTTCGTGGTGAATATGATGGAGCCTTTGAGCAACACCCTGGCGTCATTGCCTATGGTCGCCTTTCCGTCCCTTTTCGGCCCGATCGAGAAAACGACGTAATTCTCTTTATTGATCGAGACGTCAAATGGATAAAAAACGTTCAGGGTCTTTGCGAAAGGATCGAAAAGATTGCCTGTTATTATTGTGGGGGTTTCTCTTATCAGGACCCTCTGATAATCCTCTTTTTTGGGGCAAACGCCGTTATTCTTTATAATATATGAATCGAGCGCCAGCTTGAGCGTCAGGAGGTCGCAGTTAGCCCTGGATACCTTTGCCTCCGTCTGCAGCCCCATGACGTTCGCGGCTGCTAGCGAGTAGAGTATCGAGAGTATCGCCAAGACGATTATTATTTCAATGAACGTGAAACCTCGGTTCTTTGTCTTTTTCATTTTATCAGTGACCTCCCTGTCATTTCTTTGGGCTTTCCAATGCCAAGCAATTCTAACATAGTCGGGGCTATATCGGCCAGTATGCCGTCGTTTCGAAGCTTTAGGTCCTTTTTATCGGATATCAAGATGAAAGGGACCTTATCGCAGGTATGCGCGGTGTGGGGCCCGTGAGTTGCAGGGTCATACATTTGCTCGGCATTTCCGTGGTCAGCCGTTATCATAGTGATGCCGCCGAGCTTTTTCACCAGCTCCCCCACCCTTCCGACGGACATATCCACTGCTTCAACCGCGGCTATTGCAGCTTTCAATATACCGGAATGGCCTACCATGTCGCAGTTCGCATAATTCATTATGACAACATCGTACTTGCCGCTTTCTATCTCCTTTAATACCCTGTCCGTCACTTCATAAGCGCTCATTTCCGGTTTCAGGTCATAGGTGGCGACTTTCGGCGAAGGGATAAGGATCCTGTCCTCGTTGGGATAAGGTTTTTCAACTCCTCCGTTGAAGAAAAATGTAACGTGCGCGTATTTTTCCGTTTCGGCGATGCGCAGCTGCTTGATCCCGTTATTGCCGAACACATCCGAAAGAATATTCTTTAATTCCTGAGGCGGATATGCTACGGCGGCTTTGATCGTAATATCATATTGGGTCAGGCAGACAAAATTAACTTTTGGATGGCTTTTTCTTTCGAATCCATCGAATTTGTCATCAGTAAAGCACCTTGTGATCTCCCTGGCCCTGTCACCTCTGAAGTTGAAGAATATCAGCGAATCACTGTCCGATATTACCGGGCCGCCCTTAATAATTATCGGCTTTATGAATTCGTCGGTTTCTTTTCTGTAATATGCATTCTGCATCGCCTGGACCGGATCGTTTTCCGAAAGCCCGATTCCGCCGGTCATGGCATCATAGGCCTGCCGGACCCTTTCCCATCTCTTGTCCCTGTCCATCGCGTAATACCTGCCGATTATCGTGGCGATTTTACCGATCCTCAGCTCATTGATCTTTGCTTGAAGTTCTTCAATGTATTTCTTCCCGCTTTCAGGAGGGGTGTCCCTTCCGTCCATGAAGCAGTGTATATATACATTATTAATATTGTTTCGCTTTGCCAGGTCGAGGATCGCATACAGGTGCTTATTATCGCTGTGGACACCACCGTCGGAAACAAGGCCCATTACATGGAGGGATGACTTATTCTTCTTTACATTATTAACAGCATCGAGAAGCGCCTTGTTTTTAAAGAAATCGCCTTCTTTTATCGACTTGGTTATCCTTGTGAGCTCCTGATAAACTATTCGTCCGGCACCGATATTAAGATGCCCGACTTCCGAATTTCCCATCTGTCCTTCAGGCAGGCCTACTGATTCTCCCGAGCAGCCAAGGGTGGTCGATGGATATTCTTTCGCGAGGGCATTGACTATCTGGCTCTTTGCAAGTTTGACGGCGTTATTATCTGCGCTCTCACGCTCTCCCCAGCCGTCCATGATTACAAGTACTAATGGTTTATTTGACATTTGTTAAATGATAATAGGAAAAAACAAAATAGTAAAGTATAATATGTGTCCAGATTTTTGGGGCCGTAGTTCAGCTGGGAGAACGCCTCGTTCGCAACGAGGAGGTCAGCGGTTCGATCCCGCTCGGCTCCAATTTTTATTTCCACGCACGTTTTTTGACAGAAATATCCATCACTTTCGTGGGATAAACATCTTCAACTATTTCATCCGGCTCGAACCAGAGCTTTATCTCTCGTTCCGCGCTTTCTTCATTATCCGAGCAGTGTAGAACGTTCTCGAAGAGTCCTGCGGTCGTAAGCCTACCATATTGACCCCTGATACTGGTCGAATCCGCTTCCTCCGGGTTCGTTGCACCGGCAAGTTTCCTTACCTTGCCTATGGCGTCCTCTCCTTTATAGACCAAGGCCAGGACCCTGTTGTATTCATCCCCGTGAAGTTCGCCCATTATATATTTGATCACGTCATTAAAGAAAGGCTTGCTCTTAAGATGGGCATAATGCTGTTCGGCAAGTTCCTTCGATACATGGACGACCTTTGCCCCCACTATCCTGAGCTTTGTTTCGGACAGCCTGGTGAGGATGTTGCCGGTAAGCGATTTTTTGAGCCCGTCGGGCTTAATGATAACAAGGGTCTTTGTGTTCATAATGTTTCCGGTATCGATCTATTTCTCTTGGAGAACTGCGATACCAGGCAGCTCTTTACCCTCTAAAAATTCTAAAGATGCTCCGCCGCCAGTTGATATGTGAGTTATCTTGTTCGCAACGCCGGCAGCTTCAATGGCAGCTGCTGAATCTCCTCCGCCGATTATTGAAACGGCTTTGGACTCCGCAAGCGCCTTTGCTATTTCGTTCGTCCCCTTGGCAAATTTAGGAATTTCAAATATCCCGATAGGCCCGTTCCACACGACAGTCCCGGCATTCTTGATCGCTTCCTTTATTTCCTTGATCGTTTCAGGTCCGGCGTCAACGCCCATCATGTCCGGCGGTATCTGGTCGATCTTGACGATCTTTGTTGAGGCTTTATCCGATATCTCGCTCGCTACGACAACATCCTTACCGTAAATGACCTTGACTTTACTAGCTTCCGCCCTTGCGATAAATTCCTTTGCCTGGTCTATTGCCTTAAGTTCAACAAGCGACTTGCCGACTTCCATGCCTTTTGCCTTCAATATCGTGAATATCATGCCGCCGCCGATAACCAGAGTGTCTACTTTTGATAAAAGGTTTTTCAGAACGCCGATCTTGGTTGAGATCTTAGCGCCGCCGATAATGGCGACGAATGGCCTTTTCGGATCGGCAAGCGCCTTCCCCATAACATCGAGCTCTTTCTGGATCAAAAATCCCGCATAAGCCGGCAGGAATTGGGCGATGCCCGCGGTGGACGCGTGCGCCCTGTGCGCCGTGCCGAACGCGTCGTTTACATATATATCAGCCAGTTCGGCCAGTTTTCTTGCGAACTGCTCGTCATTGGCTTCTTCTTCTTTATAGAAACGGATGTTCTCAAGCAGTACGATATCCCCATTGTTCATCCTGGATATCGCCTGTTCCACTTCTTCTCCAATGGAATCATCAAGCTTGACTATCTTTTTTTTCAGGAGTTCTTCAAGCCTTTTTGCTATCGGGTTCAATCTAAGGTCTTCTGTAACTCCGTCCGGCCTGCCGAGGTGGGAAACCAGTATCACTTTCGCGCCTTTTTCCGAGAGATATTTGATAGTGGGGAGAGATTCTTTTATCCTGATATCGTCCGTTATCTTCTTCTGCTTGTCCATAGGCACGTTAAAATCAACACGGACAAGCACGCGCTTTCCTTTCAGGTCCTTTTCACCCAGGTCCGCGATCGTTTTTTTAGCCATCACAGAACTCCTTATTTCTTTGCCATCAATTTAAGAAGGTCTACGACCCTGCAGGAATATCCCCACTCGTTGTCGTACCATGAAACGACCTTGAAGAACCTCTTTTCGCCTTTAAGGTTGTTCTGGAGCGTGGCGAGAGAATCATATATGGAGGAGCGGTCATCATGGATGAAATCGGTGGAGACCACTTCTTCATCTGCAACGCCAAGTATCCCTTTTAAGTACGACTGGGAGGCCTTTTTCAGCAGAGAATCTATTTCTTCTATCGATGTATCCTTGATCGATCGGAACGTGAGGTCAACCACTGAAACATCAGCTGTCGGGACCCTGAAGGCCATCCCCGTAAGCTTGCCCTTTGTCGCAGGAAGGACTTCACCAACCGCCTTTGCGGCCCCTGTTGTTGACGGGATTATATTGATGGCTGCCGCCCGGCCGCCTCTCCAGTCCTTCTTTGAGGGGCCGTCAACCGTCTTCTGGGTCGCAGTATATGCGTGGATCGTTGTCATTAACCCGTTCTCAATGCCGATGCCTTCCTTAAGGAGGACGTGCACGAGCGGGGCCAGACAGTTCGTTGTGCATGAGGCGTTAGAAACGATGTTATGTTTTACGGGATCATATTCATTATCATTTACTCCCATGACGATGGTCTTTACCTCGCCTTTGCCCGGGGCGGTGATGAGTACTTTTTTTGCTCCGGCGGCCAGATGGCCTTTTGCTTTCTCCGAGTCGGTAAAAAGGCCCGTGGCTTCAATTACTATGTCTACTCCAAGGGCTTTCCAGGGCAAGCCGGCGGGGTCCTTGCTTGCCATCACGCATTTGATCTTATGGCCGTTCACTATGAGAACATCGTCCTCCGCAGCAGCCGCGCTGCTTTTCTCGGTTGAAAGAGTTCCTTCGAATTTGCCGTGCACAGAATCATATTTCATCTGGTATGCAAAATATTTTGCATCCGTGCTTATATCGACGCCGGCCACGACCTCCACTTCTTTTCCCAGCACGCCCTTATCCACCATTGCGTGCAGGACCTGTCTCCCTATCCTTCCGAAACCGTTAATCCCAACTTTAACTGCCATGTTTTTTCCTTCCCTTTCCAATTATTTTTTCAAAAACGGAAATTGAAGTATATCATCCACGATATTTTGTGTCAATTCTGTTATAATTTCGCCGTGTTGAGAAAAATATCGCTGATATCGATCTGTGTTATTCTATTCGCGATCGCCGCCTTCATTATAATCAAGCTGAGCGACAAGATCAGCATTATCCAGACATTCATTCCGGAAAAGATAGCGGTATTCAAGCAGGTGCACATGTCCGGCCGGGAAGGCAGTGATTCCTGGGAGATATACGCCCATGAGGGATGGACGGGAAGGGATAAGAACGTCACGACCTTTGAATTCGTCACTAACGCTGAGATAGATAGGAATGGCAGGCCGCTCATAAAAGACCTGACAGCAAGAAGAATGAAGGTATCGAGGAACAAAGATATTGAGGTCCTGAAGAAAGCCGAAGGTGAAAAGGACGGGAAACAATATCTTGATGCGCTTATCGATTTCAATGCTGTTTCCAATAAGAACAAGAAGAGAAAATTCTCGACGATCACAGCTGATGTCATCAAATTCAACCCGAACACGAAAAAAGCCATTGTAGCCGGAAATGTCCGGATCGTTAAGGATAAAATGACCATACGCACCGAAAACATAAGCATTGATCTTGATAGTAATATGGCGACTTTTGAGGGCAGGAGTTTTTTCATAAAGAAGGGCTCGAAGCTTTCTGCGGATTCAGCCGTATCATATTTTGACGAGGACAGGATCTTGATGTCGGGAAGCATAGAGGTAACGCAAAAGAACAAGACAGCCGTTGCCAACAATGCGGCATACGATGACAAGTCAAAGACCGTCGTTCTTTCATCGAACGTAAAAGCGGTCATCGTAAAGCTAAAGGACATAATAAGGGAAAAGAGCGCGGAAAAGGTCAAAGGAGAAGAAGCGAAAGGAGCGCTTCAGGAAAAGACGGTCATTACGTGTAACAGTTTAAGACTTTCGACCGAGAACGGCGACTGCACTGCGTATGGAAAAGTGCTTGTTTCGCAGAAAGACAAGGAAGCGAAATCGGATGAGGCCGTTTATTCCGAGGATAGCGAAAATATCGTATTAAAAGGTAATGTATATATGAAAAGGAAAAATGACTGGGTGAAGGCGAACAAGGTGATAGTATCGGTCGACAAGGAAACCTTCGAGGCGATCGGGGCGGTTGAGACCATTTTTAAGGTTAAAAAAGGGTCAAAAAGATAGCTTCTTGATCAGTTTTTCCATCTTCTCTTTTTCTTCTTTTGTTTTCCTGTCCTTCAATTCCAATTTGACGGAGATCACGTCCCCTTCTTTCGCGCCGGCCGGAAGAAGTTCTTTCGCCATCTCCAACGCGTCCTCGCCTACAAGCATGACGGCTATTTTTCCTTCTATTCTGTCAATTATACCCGTGAAAGATCTTTTCATATTAAAAAAGCAGTTTGTGCCTCCTTATAGCTATGCTTTGAAGTATTCCCACGGCGCACATGTTCATGACTAGTGCGGTCCCGCCGAAGCTAAGGAACGGGAGCGGAATGCCTACCACAGGCATAAGCCCAAGCGTCATCCCGACGTTGACAAGGACCTGGAAGCTCAGCATAACTGCTATGCCGGCGGCAAGCATGCTGCCGAAGAAATCCCTTGCTTCGTTCGCCAGCACGATGGCCCTGAAAATGACCGTGGCGAAAAGCGCAAGGACAAGGACGGAACCTAAAAATCCCAGCTCTTCGCCCAGGGCCGAGAAGACGAAGTCCGTGAACTGCTGCGGGATGAAAGCAAGCTGTGTCTGAGTCCCGTGCATGAATCCTTTGCCGAAGAAACCTCCGCTTCCGACCGCTATCTTCGCCTGGAGGCTGTGGTATCCGACCCCGAGAGGGTCGCTTTCCGGGTTCAGGAAAACAAGCAATCTGGCCTTTTGATAATACTTCAACATGCTCCATATCCTCGCAACGGCGTAACCGATCCCGATATTGCCCAGTAATATTATCGAAAAATCAACCACCCTTACCTTTATCTGCTTCATGTAGACAGCAAGAGCAACAAGGTAGAAGATCCAAACATAGGTATTCGGCTTAAGGAGTATACTTAGCAGCGGAGTGACCATGAATATCAATAGAATTGCCGATGTTTCAGACCATACGAGCATGCCGGTGAAAATAGCAAAAAGTATTATGGCTGTTCCCAGGTCAGGCTGATTGAATATAAGGATGAACGGGATCCCGACGATCATAAGGGGCATTATCAAGCTCGTGATGCTTTTTATCTCTCCCCTGCGCTCTCCAAGGAAAGAAGCAAGCGCTATCAATAATATGAGCTTTGATATTTCTGACGGTTGGAATGACACCGGGCCGATGGCGAGCCACCTTTGTGCGCCAAGCATGACGAATCCCCTGAAAAGAACTATGAACAAGAACGCCAGCGCTATGCCGTACAAAAACCACGATGCGCTCTTAAGGTGCGAGTAATCAAGGTAGGCAAATATCGCAAGACCTATTAGGCCGACAATGAAAGCGATGAACTGCCTTTTGGTGTAATAGAAAGGATCCTCTCCTTCACGGGATTGCTGCGAAAAGGTGCAGCTGAATATCATCATGATGCCGATAAATACAAGAAGACCGACGCTTATCCATAAAAGCATGTCGGAGTGTTTAAGCATCCTAAGGTTAAGCATTTAGTTATCCTTGCGAGAGCTCTATCGCATTTATGAGAGCCCTGGCTTTGTTCATTGTTTCCTCATATTCCTTTGAGGGGACAGAATCAGCAACTATGCCGGCTCCTGCCTGCACATAAGCTTTGTTCCCTTTGACGATTATGGTCCTTATGGTGATGCAAGTGTCCAGGTCGCCGTAGAAATCAAAATACCCGACCGCTCCCGCGTACGGCCCCCTTCTGACGTTCTCAAGCTCATCGATTATTTCCATTGCCCGGACTTTCGGCGCGCCGGTCACTGTTCCAGCGGGAAAAGCCGCCGCTATCAGGTCAAATCCGTCCTTGCCGGCCTTTAGTTCGCCTGTAATGTCGGAAACTATGTGCATGACATGAGAATATTTTTCGATTACCATTAATTCGTTGATCTTAACGCTATTATATTTGCAAACCCTTCCAAGATCGTTCCTTCCCAAGTCCACAAGCATGATATGCTCGGCTTTTTCCTTTTCATCGGAAAGAAGCTCTTTTTCAAGGGCGATATCTTCCGCGTCACTCTCCCCTCTCCTTCTTGTCCCTGCTATGGGTCGTACATTGGCAACATTGCCCTCAAGCCTTACCATCGTCTCCGGTGAAGAACCGATCAATTTCATGTCCTTGAATTTCAAGTAATACATATAAGGCGACGGGTTCAATGTCCTGAGCATCCTGTAAACATTGAAAGTTTCGCCTTTAATTTTTGTGTTCAACCTTTGAGAAATGACCGCCTGTATTATGTCGCCGCTCTTTACGTAGTTTTTCGCTCTTTGCACAATATTTTCAAATTCCGCCTTGCTGAAATTTGACTTAAGTTTGATGTTTTTTGTTTTGCTTTTCTTGATCTCATCCTCTTTTAATGGTTTCAAAAGCTTTGCTGCAAGAGCGTCTATCTTTTTGACGGCGGCGTCGTACGCCTTGCCTGGTTCGCCTTCGACAAGGACATTTGAGATAACGCTGATATTGTGCTTAACGTGGTCAAAGGCAAGTATGGTATCGGTTAAAAGGAATTGCATGTCGGGAAGTTTCAGGTCATCGGGATTTTTGTCGGGAAGTTTTTCGATATGGCGCACTATGTCATAGCTGAAATATCCGACGAACCCGCCGTGAAACCTGGGAAGGCCCTTTATCTTCACCGACCTGTATTTCGAAAGTATTTTCTTGAGCTCCTTGATCGGATCTCCTTTGATCCTCGTGGTTTTTCCTTTTGAAATGATGTCTATCCTGTTACCTTTGGCCTTAACAATAAGGATCGGGTTGCTTCCCAAAAAAGAGTACCTGCCCAGTTTTTCTCCGCCCTCAACGCTCTCAAGAAGATAGGAATATTCGCCTTCGATCTTCTTGAACGCTGATACAGGCGTTTCCATGTCGGCAACGATCTCCCTGTAAACAGGTATCAGGTTGCCTTTTTTCGATAGTTTTATGAACTCTTCTTTTTTTGGATAATGCATGATAGTTTAAAACAACATTCCTATCGCGATGGCTATTAAGTAAACCGCGAATGCTCTTCGTAAGATCAGATCCGGTATAGGCTGGACGATCATAGCCCCGAAAAAGCCGCCAATAAAAAAACCAAGAGCCGTATAAAGTGCAATATTAATGACCACATTGCCGCTGTGGTAATATCTAAGCACTGCAAGAAGCCCTACGGGCAGAAGAAGAGCGGCTAACGCCGTACCCTGGGCTTGATGCTGGCTGAAACTGAAAAAGAACAATAAGGCCGGTATTATTATGGTTGCGCCACCTATACCGAAAGCTCCCGAGAAGATTCCTGCGATCAATCCTGTAATAAGAGAATATATGATGGTGATGCTAATTTCCCCTTCCCTTTAATATCGCTTCTGCCATTGCCAGGTCTTCCTTTGTTGTGATCTTTATGTTTTCGCAAGAACCCATTATCATTTTAACAGAAAGGCCCATCCTCTCAACGAGTTTGGAATCATCCGTCGCCTTGTATTTTATCCTCTGCGCCCTTTCATATGCCTGTTTTATTACCGAGTAATGGAATACCTGCGGGGTCTGCACCAGCCATATAGAGGCCCTGTCCAGTGTCTCCATTATTATATTTTCAGGAGAGACTGTCTTGACCGTGTCTTTTGAAGGGATGCCGACCACAACGGCCCTAGAGACCCTTGCTTCCGTAACGGCTTTCGAGATGATATCTTTTGTTATTAACGGCCTGGCCGCATCATGTATGACCACAATATCTTCTTCCGATTCGGGTGTTATGGCCTCGATGGCGTTATAAACTGAATCCTGCCGTTCCTGCCCTCCTGCGACGATGCTTTTCACTTTTTTTATGCCTTTTAGGAGGTCTTTTGTCAGTTCAACATCTTCCTTTGCCGCGACTACAATGATCTCGTCTATCGACTGGCACTCGTCAAAAACAGAAACAGTTATAGCAATGACGGGCTTTCCGTTCAGCTCAAGGAACTGTTTTTTTGAATTCATTCTTTTGCCTTCACCGGCAGCGGGGATGACCGCGGTTACCTTCATAATACGGCCAGATCCTTTAAGGACTTTGTCAGAACTTCGCATCCGCCCTTTTTGACGAGCACCATGTCTTCCACCCTGAACCCCCCTACGCCAGGGATATAAACCCCCGGCTCTACAGTTACAACCATTCCATCTTTCAGTATGTCCTTGCTTGACAATGACACCCTGGGGCCTTCATGCACCTGGAGCCCGATGCCGTGCCCGGTGCCGTGGCTGAAATACTTATCAAGCTTCTTTTTCTTAAGCGCATTCCTGGCAGCATTGTCCACGTCTTTCGCGGCCACGCCGGCCCTTATCTTTGAGATGGCGGCTTCCTGGGCAGACAGGACAGCGTCATATAAAGATCTGTTCTTCTTTGAAGGGGTCCCGAGCGACGCCATCCTTGTTATGTCGCTGTTATATCCTTTATATCTTGCGCCGAAATCCATTACAATAACGTCGCCTTTTTCCAGTTTTTTTCCCGTTGGCTTGCCGTGAGGATACGCCGACAATTTGCCGGATGACACAAGCGTCTCAAAAGCTGGAGCATTCCCCTTGAAAGTTTTCATCAAATAATCTATATGGGCGGATAATTCCAGTTCCGTCATTCCGGGCTTGATAATATGAATGATGCAGTCGTATGTCAGGTCGGCTATAAGGGCAGCTTTTCTGATGACATCAATTTCATCCTTGCCCTTTATCATCCTCGCATCCCTTAATTCCCTGCTTATCGAATAGAATTTTGCCCTTGGGAACCTGTCCTTCAATTTATTGAAAGATGCAGCGTCCATCTTGTCGTCCTCATAGCCAATGGCAGATATTTTTTTGGCTTTAATAATATTCATCGCGGTATCTAATAGACTTGAAGAAAGCGGGGCCTCGATGACTTTTATGCCTTTATTTGCTTCTGATCTCGCCTGCTGGGTATATCTGCCGTCCACGACAAGAAGGAATTCTTTATCCATTAAAATGAGGATGGCAATGCTTCCGGTAAAGCCGGAAAGATAACGGATGTTGGGTTCGCTTGTGATAAGCCTGATCATTTAATTAATAAGGTCGATCGCGGCCTTCAATCCGAGGATGTAGCTGTTTCTTCCAAATCCGGAGATCTGCCCCGCTGCCACGGGGGCTATGACAGATTTCTGCCTGAATTCTTCCCTTGCATATATATTCGACAGGTGGACTTCGACCGTCGGGAGCTTAACTGATGCGATAGAGTCCCTTATGGCCACGGAATAATGCGTATAGCCGCCCGGATTTATGACGATGGCTTTGTAGGTTTTTTTGGCTTTCTGGATGAGTCCCACTATCTCGCCTTCGATATTGGTCTGGACGGTGTCCACCTGAACGCCTTCTTTTTTCCCGATCTTTTTCAGTTCGGCGTTTATCTTTTCAAGTGTCACTTTGCCGTAGATCTTCGGCTCTCTCATCCCGAGAAGGTTCAAGTTGGGGCCGTGGATAACAAGTATCTTTTTTGCCATTTCCTGGACATTATATCACGGGATAACCGAGAGGCAATGAAAAATTGCGTGTCAGAGGATGTTGTGCTTTTCGACGATCGGCTTTTTCACTTTTTTGACGCGGCCGATCCTGTTTCCGTCAAGAAAGGTGTTCAATGTATCGATGAATTTTCTATCATTGTAATATCCCGTAGCCTCGAAACCTTCATTTTCCCCGCTTCCGCTCTCGACCAGATTGGCGATCCATTGAAAGTGCTCGCGCTTGTCATGACCGGGATCAAGCCATAGCCTGTCGATAATTCTCTGATATTTTTGAACGCTCAAAAAAGAGAGTGAACTTATCTGGAGTAACTTGAAGTAGGCGTTGGTCCCATTCCTTTTGTCAAGATCGATTGCGTGATCAAAGATCTCATATGCTTTGAATCTTAGGTCCACAGGCAGTGTTTTTGACAAAGACCTTTCGGCAATGTTTTTCATGCCGAACCGTTCCGCCTGGGACAGCGGCTTTATCTTAAGATCTCTTATGATCTTGATCATTCCGGGAATTGCCAGCTTGACCATTCCGATTTGCCAAACGCAAGCGCTTGAGCCCTCTGCAAGTTTTCCATCAAGTTCGGGTTCGTCAAGGACAGCCTTGTCATAAAGGATAAACCCTTTCTTGATACAAAAATCCACAACAGGCATTTTCGCCCGATATTCTCTATGGGGCATGTTGTTCAGCAAAACCCTTCCGATCTTCACCTTGCTCGAAAGTGTTCCGGTCCTTGTCCTGAATGTTATTACTCTTTTTATCGCATCCATAATTCCATCTCCTGTTATGACCCGCTATATTATCCGCATTTTTTCCTGAGGATTTCGCTTTTTTCCGCATTCCCTTAAGGCTTAAATCGTGATATACTATCCGCCTGTTTTTATGCCAAACACGGAAAGAAGAAGTTTGTTCAAGATGATAGGGTCTTACCTGCCTGCGGAGAGAGGCAACAGGATCATATTGTATTTCATCATCCTTGCCGCCGTATTGAGCGGGCTTTTCCTCCAGATATTGACACAGCTGCCGAACGTTGAAACGATAAGCATATTCTCACCTTCCGAAACAACGGAGATCTACGCTTCCGATGGCACAGTGCTTGCTAAGCTTCACAGGGAAGAGAACCGGTATGTCGTCCCGCTTGAAAAGATTTCGCCCATGCTGCAGAAGGCCGTCGTTTCCACTGAAGATGAAAGGTTTTATCAGCACAGGGGCATAGACTTCCAGGGAGTGCTCAGAGCAGCCGTCACGAACATCACCAAGAAAAGGGTGGAGGAAGGCGGGAGCACCTTGACGCAGCAACTCGCCAGGAACCTGTTCCTTACCAGGAAAAGGTCCATCACAAGAAAGATCGCGGAAATGGTGCTGGCACTCCAGATAGAGCGCAGATATACGAAAGCCGAGATACTGGAACTTTACCTTAACCAGATATACTGGGGCCATAATGCATACGGCATCGAATCGGCTTCTCTTGTCTATTTCAACAAGCACGCATCTCTTCTTAGCCTTGCCGAAGCCGCGCTGCTCGCGGGCATAATCGAGGGACCTGAAAGATTCTCCCCTTACAAGAACATGGAAGGCGCGAAATTCAGGCAGGCATCGGTGCTTTCAAAAATGGTTGAGTTGGGAATGATCACGGAGGCTTCCGCCTCCT
>Ga0315286_10000619_pt1 | contig 30508 bp, 30 predicted proteins | sample YL17G10_0_MG_FD_205038 | JGI IMG/M metagenome (GOLD analysis project Ga0315286, IMG submission 205038) | Sediment microbial communities from Yellowstone Lake, YNP, Wyoming, USA - YL17G10_0 | ecosystem: Environmental > Aquatic > Freshwater > Lake > Sediment | place: USA: Wyoming | collected... | reverse complement strand
CGATCTCTAAAGAAGCCATAGGGTTGCTTAACGTATATGATTATATTCATCAAACCGAACTTGGTTCTAGTTCAATATTCTGGGTTACAAGCAAAGGGTGCCCATTTAATTGTGGTTTTTGCTGTAGTTTGAAAGTATACAATAGGCATTGGAAAGGGCTTGACGCAAGAAAAATTATTATAGATTTGGAATGGCTAGCTGGAGAATATGGTATAAACGGTGTAAATTTCGTAGATACAAACTTCTTTGTTGATAAAGAAAGGGTGCTTGGAATAGCACAGGGGATAATAGAAAGAAAATTAAATATACAATGGGCGGCAAGCGTAAGGGTTGATCAGGTAAATTTGCTTGATGATAAGTTTTTAGAATTATTAAAGAGAAGCGGATGCCTAAAACTATTTATTGGTGCTGAATCAGGATCAAGAGAGGTTCTTGATCTCATTGATAAAAATATAAAAATCGATGATACATTTAACATGGCTGCAAAGTTGGCAAAAAAAGGTATCATAGCAGAGATATATGTTATGGCCGGTTTTCCTAAAGACCCCTTAACGGAGCTTAATGCAACTCTTCTACTGGTAAAGGAAATAAAAAAGCTGTATCCCAATCATCAATTTACTTCGTTTCTCTATACCCCCTATCCCGGAACGCCGCTCTACGATTTAGCAATAAAAAATGGGCTAATAGTGCCGTCTTATCTTGAAGGATGGATAAATTGGGACATACTGGAAGTAAGGACGCCATGGATAAAGATAAAGGGATACAGTGACCGGTTGCATAGTTTTGTTAAGATGTACTATCCACTGGCCTTCCCATCAGATAATTTAAAGAAAAAATTTAAAGATTACAAGAGGGGATGGATGTATTGGTTATTGCATAAATTAGAATCTTTCAGGGTTAGAAATGAGTTCTTTTTGTTTCCCATAGAGTGGTTGGTAATAAAATTTGTGCACAATTTAAAAGTTAAATATAAAATCCTAAATGAACTCAGCAGCTTTAGATAATTAATATGGAAGTATTGCGAAAAGAATCTTTTAATGATTGGCAGGATAAATGTTATTCTGATCCATCTCAGTGGCATATAACAACCGTAATGAAACCTTCAACTAGGTTAAGTTGTGTTGTCAGGTATACTAAAATACTGCAGCTTTGGGGACTGCTGAAAACAGATAAACTTAAAGGAGGATTAAAGATTTTAGAGCCGGGATGCGGAATAGGCTCTCTTTCCGCTGTACTGTCTATTTTTGGCGAGACATTTAGTTTCGATTACTCTAAAGAAGCCATAAAAGCAGCTATAAGTTTATTTGGATATAACAAAACCATAACGTTTTTTGAAGGAGACGGGACAAAGCCTAAAAATATCCCCGAGCTGGATCGAAGAAATTTTGATTTTATCCTTATCAGGGAATTTTATCCGCTTACCAGAAACATAGTTGGTAACCCAAGGCCAATCGAAATTGTAAAAGAATATTACAATATGCTTAATAATGGGGCAGTAATAATAATCGAGCATGCTTTTAATGTTGATACGTGGAGGAAAGAAGACGCGATTTTGCAAACATCTAAAATAATAAAAGATTTTGATGCTTTTATAGTTAGTACCCTCTGTTTAGACTTAATGTTAAATTTTCCTTTACTTTTCAGGTACAAAAAATTTAAAAATTTATTGGCAAGGCTTTTAAATCCAATTGCTGTTATATTGTGTTTATTAACAAAGATTAGGCTCACCAAGACAATAATTATTAAAAAATGAATTTTGGGGATATCCTTTTAAAAACATCTAAGCACTGCATAAAAAGAAATATTAGAAAAATAAATCACCTGAAGAATTCGATAACGGATCCTTCGCCAAAACTTATAATTTTGGTATATCATCGTGTTCTTCCCGATTTTAAATTTAATCCCTTTAACACCATAATATCTTTGAAAACATTTACTAAACAGATAGACATTTTAGCAAAAAAATACCCCATTATATCTTTAAGCGACTCAATTAATCAGTGTAAATCAGGATATGTTAAAAATAGAATACAGGTTGTATTAACTTTTGACGATGGATATCGGGATAGTTATGAGATTATTTATCCAATCCTAAAAGAAAAAGGATTATTAGCCTCTTTTTTTATTGTTACCGATTACATTAATAGCAACAAACCAATATGGATTGATGAACTAGTAAAAATATTATATATAAACAAAGATATACGCCGCGTTGAAGCAGCTGATAAAGTTATCTGTCAAAAAATTATGCAACCAAGATTATCTTTTGTTTATTTAGTTGTCGATTCAATGAAATCATTAACTCCTGAAGCAAGGCAAAATATTTTAAATTTATTAAACGAACAGGCAAACAAGAAAATAATTCCTGATTATTTAAATGATAGATGTATAACCTGGGAACAGGCGAAATTAATGAGTACAAATGGTATGGAGATAGGAGGCCACGGGCTCAGTCACAGTTCTTTATCGAGGATTTCCTTTAACGAAGCGGCTCAGGAGATAAAAAAGTGTAAAGAGATTATCGAAAATAATATCAAAACAAGCTGCCAGAATTTTGCTTTTCCGTTTGGTTGTCCAAAAGATTACAATCAAAAATTGATTGATTATGTAAAAGATGCGGGTTTCCAAGCCTGCCTGTTAAATATCCATGGCTATAATCGTATAAAAAAAGATACATTTTGTTTCAGAAGAATTATAATGGAAGAGGCTGCTAATTTAGATTATTTACTAGGATAAATCTTTTTAATAAAGATGACTAATACGTAGATAAGGATAGAAGAATATGTTAAAAAATGAAAATATAATTTGTATCTCATCTATAGACTGGGATTTTATCTGGCAGGGGCACCAGGAGATTATGTCCATTTTTGCTAAAAATAGTAATCGAGTACTTTTTATCGAGAATACCGGAGTCCGTCCACCAGGCATAAGGGATATCCCGCGTATCAAAAAAAGAATAAAGAACTATTTCAGAGGAATAAAAGGGATTAGAAAGGAGCACGATAATCTTTATATTTTTTCACCTATAATTTTGCCTTTTCCTTATTCTTGGATAGCCCATAAGATCAATAAATTTCTGCTCCTGTCCGTTTTGGAAAAATGGATGAAATTGTTGGATTTTAGTGACCCAATTATATGGACGTTCTTGCCTACCGGCATCACGCTTGGAATAACAAACAGTATTAATAAAAAAATTATAATATACTATTGTATTGATAACTTCCATGGAAGTTCATCTTCTGCTAAGAAAGTGAGGATAACTGAGAAGAAGCTACTAAAAAAAGCCGATCTCGTCTTTGTGACTTCTAAGGCGCTGTATGATTACTGCCGTGAATACAATAGTAATGTGAGTATTTTTCCCTTCGGGGTTAATATAAGTAATTTTGAAAAAGTAAGATTAGCCAGAACTGAGGTACCCGAAGAGCTTAATGGTATTGGTAAGCCTATAGTAGGATATATAGGCGGAATACATAGGTGGATAGATCAGAAGTTAGTAAAGGCTATCGCTTTAAATTCACCCGATTTTGCTTTTGTTTTTGTGGGGCCTTTACAGACTGATATTTCATTTTTATCCGATGTTAAAAATATATATTTTTTGGGAAATAAGGACCATAAAAAACTGCCATATTTGATAAAATATTTCTCTGTAACTATGATACCCTATCTTATTAATGATTATACCAGAAATGTCTATCCTACAAAGCTAAATGAATATCTTTCTATGGGTAAGCCAGTTGTTTCTACTGATTTACCCGAGGTCAGATTTTTTAACCAGAAATACGAAGGGATAGTTTATGTAGCTCAAGCAGCAGGAGAGTTTTGTGCCTGTATTAACAATGCGGTTAATCAAGATAATGATTCATTGAGGCAAATGCGCATAGAAGCGGCCAAAGACAACAACTGGCAGAGCCGCATAGAACAAATGAGCAATATTATAGATAGAACTGTAGAAAAGAAAATGGTAGATAAAGAAGCAATATGGAGGGAAGGATTATTATTTCTTTATCGGAGAGCGCGCAGGAAATTTGTTCAGCTAGCCTTAACGCTTATATTAGCTTATTCATTTATTTTTTATACACCTTTATTGTGGTTTATAGCAAGCCCTTTAAAGATTTCGCAGGCCCCCAAAAAAACCGATGCAATAGTCGTTTTTGCAGGAGGAGTTGGTGAATCCGGCAGGGCAGGGCAAGGATATGAGGAAAGAGTGCAATTTGCAGTTGAGTTATATAAGAACGGATATGCCAGCCATATGATATTTTGCTCGGGATATAAATATATTTTTGAAGAACCTTTATTAATGAAGACACTGGCTGTATCTTTAGGGATACCGCCAGAGGTAATCATCTTAGAAGAAAAAGCAAGGAATACATACGAGAATGTAAAATTTTCAAAGCAAATTTTAGATAAACAGAAGTGGAATAAAATTTTATTAGTAAGTTCACCCTATCATATGTGGCGGGTATCGTTGGTTTTTAATAAAATGGCTAAAAACATAGAAGTAACCTATGCCCCACTGCCAAATAGTTTATTCTATTCTCGCCGCAATAAAGACGCTTATGGTAGAAGAGCCTGGAAACAGATAAACCTGCAGCAAATTGAAGGTATATTTCGCGAGTATATAGGAATTTTATACTACTGGTTTAAGGGATATATCTAAATAAAATGCAAAGTAATTTAAAGTTATCCATAATTATACCAGTTTATAACGACGGGCATATACTGGAACGGCTGATAGAAAAGGAAGGCAAAAAGATTAAATAGGTAGATACTATTGTCGTACTCGCAGATATAATCAAATACCGATTTAAGGATTAATCATGATTAATAAGGCCAAAAAAAGGATAGGTGTCTTGATCGTAGCCTATAATGCTGTGAATACGCTTATCCCTACCATTGACCGTATCTCTCCCGGGGTAATGGAGAAGATAGAGGAGATTTTTGTTTTTGATGACCATAGCAGCGATAAAACTTATGAGTCTGCGGTGGGTTATAAAAAGTCTAAAGGCTTTGATAAACTGAATATTTTCCGAAATGAAAATAATTTAAGATATGGCGGTAACCAAAAAAGAGGGTATCGTTATGCTATAGATAAAGGCTTAGATATTGTCGTCCTTTTGCACGGAGACGGCCAGTATGCTCCGGAGGTAATGAGTAGTTTGTTAGAGCCGGTAGAAAATGGCGAGGCAGATATAGTTATGGGTTCACGGATGATGAGGGGTTCTCGCCCGCTTAGAGGCGGCATGCCTTTATATAAGTTTTTCGGCAATAAAATCCTCACATTTTTAGAAAATTCCATTCTAGGAATGAACCTATCTGAATTCCATTCAGGTTACAGGGTGTATAGCTGCCAGGCCCTTAGTCGGATTCCAATAGAGAAATGCTCTGACGATTGGCATTTTGATACTGATATCATTATTCAATTTAAAGAGAAGAATTTTCGGATAATAGAAAAGCCAATTCCCACTTATTATGGCGATGAAATTTGTTATGTAAATGGCTTTAGCTATGCCTATCATTGTTTAGAGTCGGTTTTTAAGTACCGCCTGCATAAAGCGCATTTGATTAACGTAGATAAATTTAATATTTAAGGTATAATTTTATGTATCAACTTAAGTTGCAACGACATAGTAGCCATAGCAAGCTATTACGATTATTAAAACATGCACCCATCTTAAGTAGAATACTGGAAGTAGGGATTGCCAACGGATATATTGGAAAAAATCTTTCTCAGTGCAATTTCGAAATAATAGGGATAGAAAAAGATAAAGATTCAGCCGGGGAAGCCGCAGAATACTACCGCAAAATTTTTATATTAGATTTAGATAAAGAGGATTTACCGCGTTTAGAACCGTTTGATTTTATCATTCTATTCGATATTTTGGAACATCTTTATGAACCCGATAGGACTTTAAAAAAGGTACTCTACTTTTTAAAGGATAACGGACAGGTGATTATATCTATTCCTAATATTGCAAATTGGGCCATAAGATTGAGGTTGCTTTTCGGTAACTTTAATTACAGCGATAAAGGTATCTTGGATAGAAGTCACCTAAGATTCTTTACTTTAAAAACAGCGAGGCAGTTTATTCAAGAAGCTAACTTAAAAATTATCCATTCCGATTTTACCTCAATACCATTTCAATTTTTAGTTAAACCAGGATGGCTTTCTAATTGCATTAATGAGTTTTATTATCTATTAGTAAGGCTTTATCCTAAACTCTTCGCGTATCAGTTTATATTTGTAGCTATCAATCCAAGGCCTGTCGGTTATGGTCGAATTTAAAAGTATTAAATATTTTAATAAACGTTATTGTTATATCTATATCTTCTTTATTGCGTTAGCAGTTCGGATTTTAACTATTATTTTAATCCGGCATGAATTTTGGGAATACGAAGAGATTGCTGCAAACCTTTTAAACGGGAGAGGATTTGCTTATTTCCATTTGGGAACAGTGTATCGGTCTTATTGTGAACCTTTTTATCCTTTCTTTTGTTCCGTGATATATTTTTTAACAAAGCATAATGTTTTTGCATTAGAACTTATGCAGGCTATTTTTTCTTCCGCAATTGCCATAGTCATCTATTTCTGCGCCAAAAATACTTATGGACAAAAAGTTGCCTGTTTGGCTAGTATTTTAGTTGCCCTGCATCCGGGATTGATTATTTATACTATAAAACTTCATCCTCTGACTTTTGATGCCCTTTTTATTAGTCTTGTATTGCTGGTTATGATGAAATTATTAAATCATTTTAATTGGTATAATATAATTATTTCAGGTTTAAGCGTTGGTTTATGTATTATTAGCCGGCCGACGATTTTACTTTTTTTACCCTTAGCGCTATTTTATATTTTTAAAATTAGAAAAATTAATTTTCTTAAGAGTTTAGTTTACGGTGGTGTTTTATTTTTATTTGCCGGAATAATATTTTTACCTTGGAGCTTGAGAAATTATTTTATACATAAGCAATTTATGTTAACACGGTCCAATACTCCTTTTGTATTTTGGCTTGGGAATAATCCGAATTTTTCCGGTTCAGCCCTGGATATAAAAGGAGAGCCGGTCTTTGCTTTGGCTCCCACGGCCTTTAAGGAAAAGATTTATGGCTTAAATGAAGTAGCGCAGAATAAGGAATTCTTAACTGTTGCGGTTAAATACATTCATGAACATCCTTTGAGATTTATAGGCAGGACTATCAAAAAGTTTTATTATTTTTGGTGGTTTAGCCCGCAGGCTGGGCTCTTGTATCATAAGATATGGTTTATTTTATATAAGATACTTTATATTTTTATAGTTACTGCCGGTCTGATAGGGATTTATTTTACCTATCAAGAGGGCCTCTTCAGGGCTAAGGCTGATATAGCGCTTATTTTACTTATGCTATTAACTATTTCATTTACTCAGAGTTTATTTTATATTGAAGGCAGGCACCGCTGGGCATTAGAACCTATTTTCTTAATTTTTACTGCTAAAGGCCTGCAAATGTTTTTTGCGAAGTATATGCCTGGCATTCCAAGGCTTTATAAAAAGGGGGATTGATGAAGATAATCGATGAAAAGGGAAGATTATTCGGAAAAATAAATGTGATTGATTTTTTAGCGATATTATTTTTACTTTGTTTAACGCCGATGTTTTATTTTGGATATAAGATATATACGAGAAGGACGGAAAAGATAGATAAATCCGGGGAATTTATAGAGCTAAAAATCGCCTGTAAATTGATAAGACTTAAACCCGAAACTATAAAATTAATAGCGGTGGGAGACGAGGAAGTGGATAGTCATGATCACCGAATAGGTAGAATCATGTGGATTGGTGAGGGTGGGCCATATAAATATAAGATTGAGTTGTCCGATAATACTGAAATATCCCTAGAAGATCCCGTATTAAAAGAATTACCTGTAATATTAAAACTTATCACGCAGAAAGTGGGCTCATACTTATACTATAGAAATCAAGCATTCCGCCTCGACGTCCCGTTTATTTTTCAAACTAATCAATATAATGCAAAGGTACAATTATACGATGCATCACAGTTATCTATTATCGCAGGAAGTGAATAAAGTCGAAAGATAGAAAGAATAGATTTTTTAGGGGAATTTATGCAGAAAAACGAAGAATGCGGCTTGATAATACTTGGGAATAGCAAACTTATAAGTTTAGCATTAGGTTTATATAGGGCCGGGAAATCCAGGTTATTGAACTATGCAAAAACAAGCTTAGCTGTAGGGTTTATAAAAAATATAAAAAAAGAATTATATTTGTCTCCAATAAAAAATACCAGTACAATTGTAATGAGCGCCATATTAACAAATATATTTTTTTGTATATGGGTTAATAAGAAAACAAGATTGTTAGATTGGATTATGCAGATATTACTTCTATTTATAGGCATAACAGGATTATTGTCTCTTGCTAGCTGGGAAGATATAAAGAAAACTAGTTTCATCCTTAAATGGCTTAATAATCATTGCAAAAAATAAAATTAGGTTTAGAATATTAAATTACAATTCCTAAAATCAAACTACGTCTACCTTGGCCTTTAGGCTTAAGGCCTGTTACGGTTGATACTCAAGCGGCTCAATTGTTCATCCATGCCCTGAAGGATGAGGTTTTCTGGCCGCGAACGTATAAATTATATAAATCAAAAGGAGCAGTTAAATGAAGGTACTGATTACTGGTGGTGCAGGTTTTATTGGTTCACATTTAGCCGGGGAGTTATTAAATAGTGGTAATAAAGTATGCGTTTTAGATAATCTTTCTACCGGCAGATTAGAGAATATTAGTCATTTAAGAAAGGGCCCTAATTTTGAACTGGTGATTGGTACTGTATTAGACGGATTCTTAGTAGATAAATTGGTGGAGAGATGCGACGTAATTTTTCATCTCGCTGCTGCCGTAGGAGTGGAATTAATAGTAAAAAAGCCACTGGAATCATTAACTACTAATATCAAAGGCAGTGAGATGGTATTAGAGATGGCATATAGATATAATAAGAAGATTTTGATCACCTCAACATCGGAAATTTATGGCAAGAATATCAATGGGCCGCTAAGCGAAACAGACGATAGGATTTTAGGTTCTCCTTTAAAGACAAGATGGGGTTATTCTACGGCTAAGGCAGTAGATGAGATGCTTGCCTATGTGTATTGGAAAGAAAAAGGCCTCCCCTCAATAATTGTGCGTCTGTTTAATACGGTCGGGCCAAGGCAGACAGGGGCTTATGGAATGGTTGTGCCGCGCTTTATTGAACAGGCGCTAAATAATAAGCTCATTACGGTCTATGGAACAGGAAAGCAGTCTAGGTGTTTTTTGCACGTTAAAGATGCCGTATCTGCGCTAATTAAATTGATAGAAGAACCAGGGGCGGTGGGTCAAGTTTATAACATTGGCAGTCAGGAGGAAATAACTATCGAGCAACTAGCCAAAGAAATAATAAAAATAACCAAGAGCCGTTCCAAAATAAAATATATTCCCTATGAAAAAGCCTATGAGGAAGGCTTCGAAGATATGCAGCGCAGAGTCCCCGATATTAAAAAAATCAATAAATTGATAGGCTTTAAACCCACTTACAACTTATCTGGAATAATCAGGGATATTGTGGATTATTTACAAGATAAGTCCCATTAGGCAATTCTGCATTGTTTCCTCTTAAATCACCATAATTTAATGAAAAAAATAAAAATCTTAAGAATTATTGCCAGGCTTAACATCGGGGGTCCCGCGATTCATGCTATTTTACTTACAGAGGGCTTAGATAAAACTAAATTCGATTCCTTACTTGTTTGCGGTAGCGTCTCTAAAGATGAAGGAGATATGTTTTACTATGCTATTGAGAAAAATATAAAGCCAATTTTTATTCCTGAATTAAAACGAGAGTTGAGTTTTTTCAAAGATATAGCTGCCTTCAAAAAGGTTTATAATATTATAAAAACCGAAAGGCCGGATATAATTCATTCCCATACAGCTAAGGCTGGTACGCTTGGCAGGTTAGCCGGTATAATCTATAATTTTCTAAATCACAATAGGCGGATAAAAATAGTGCATACCTTTCATGGCCATATATTTGAAGGGTATTTTGGTAAACTTAAGACTAAAATATTTATTTTGATTGAACAATTCCTGGCTCTTTTTACTTGTAAAATTATAACGGTAAGCGAGTCTGTTAAGAAAGAGCTCATTTTTTTAGGTATCGGTAATAAAGATAAGATTACGGTTGTTCCTCTAGGCCTTGAATTAAAAAGTTTTTTAAGTATCCCACCCAAAGACAACAATGGTATAAATATCGGTATTGTAGGCAGGCTTGTTCCGATTAAAAATCACCGTTTATTTTTAGAGGCAGTATCTAAGGTTATAGCAGATAATCCAGTGATACAGTTAAGATTTAAGATTATCGGCGATGGCGAATTAAGGTTGGAATTAGAGGGGTATTCTCGCCGGCTCAATATTAACACGCGGCTTGATTTTTTAGGATGGCAAAAAGACCTGGTATCGGTTTATGCGGATTTGGATATAGTTGCTTTGACTTCGCTCAATGAAGGAACGCCGGTATCTTTGCTTGAAGCCATGGCTTCGGCCAGGGCTGTGGTTGCCACAGATGTCGGAGGAGTAAGAGACCTGTTAGGAAGAGTAATAGATACATATAATGTCCAAGATGCGCATTTTGAGGTTTTACAGAGAGGAATAATTGTTAAAACTGGAGATTGTAATAGTTTTGCGAATGCCTTAACTTTTATGTTAAAGCACAATAACTTAAGGAGAGATATAGGCATGCGTAGCCGTGAGTTTGTAAAAAATAAATACCCTAAAGAGAGATTGCTCGAAGATATGCAGAATCTCTATACGATAATCTGCCGGACTACATAAATCCCGCCTCATCAGATAAGCAAAAATAATATGATTTTTTATATTAATTATGATATAATAATAACTTCCTCTTTAAATATAGAGAGTTAACCCATTGATTTTAAAATGGATACCAAATTTATGCAATATATTCCTTTTTTCTTAGTACCTTTTGTCTTAAGTTTAGCTCTTACGCCCATTGTTCGCCAGATTGCCCTGAAAAACGGGCTTGTGTCGTATCCCCGGCCCGATCGCTGGCATAAACGCCCCACTGCTCTTCTTGGCGGTATAAGCATATATTTAGCTTCGGTTGCTTCGTCATTCTTTCTGGGTTTAATTAATAAGAATGCCTGGGGTTTGTTTTTAGGAGCTACCTTTTTGTTTATTGTCGGCTTAGCTGATGATAAATTTCACTTTACGCCATACGTTAAGTTATTTACGCAAATTATCGCAGGTTGTATCGCCATTCTTTTCGGGGTTGTTATAGGATTGTCTTTAGATATTATTTTAAGTATTATATTGACACTATTGTGGATTATTGGAATTACAAATTCCTTTAATCTCTTGGATAATATTGACGGTTTAGCCGCCGGGATTGCCGCTATTGCTTCTTTGATGTTATTTATTTTGTCCCAATTGTTTTATAATAACCCATTAGGAGTGTTTGCCCTTGTTTTATCTGGCGCGGCATTGGGTTTCTTGCCTTATAATTTTAATCCGGCCAAAATTTTCATGGGTGATTCCGGAAGTATGTTTTTAGGTTATTGTATAGCGCTGATTTCAATAACTGGCACAGCGCGGCATATTTCCAGTCTTTTAATCACCCTGTTTGTCCCTGTTCTTATTTTAAGTGTCCCTATCTTTGATACTATATTCGTGATGATTATCAGGCAGCTACAAGGCAGGAGAATCTTTGAGGGCGGCAAAGACCATACCTCTCATCGCTTAGTCGCGTTAGGCCTTTCTCAAAAGAAGACAGTTTTATTATTATATACGATAAGTATAATATTTGGTTCGATCGGTATATTATATTCAAGGTTAAACATATTTGTTGTTTCGATACTCGCCTTTTTAGGTATAGTGATACTTTTGTTCTTGGGGTTTTTTCTGTTTGAAGGCGCCTCTTATAGCAAGCAGTTAGAATCCCATAAAAGGAATTTGAATTATAAAAATAATTGGACGTTCCTAAATGCGGTTTTTTTACATAAGCGTAGATTAGTGGAAGTTTTATTAGATTTTATATTTATTTGCGTAGCTTATTATTCCGCCTATTTTTTACGTTTTGAAGGCGCATTATTATCCCCTAACTTACCTTTATTACAGCACTCTTTGGTTTGGATTATTTTAATTAAGATGTCGGTATTTTTTATATTCGGCCTTTATCGCGGGGTATGGAGGTATATAGGCATGTCGGATTTTTTTACGATATTTAAGGTTATTAGTTTAAGCTCTATTGCCTCTATATTATTTTTAACTTTTAAGTTCAGATTCAGAGATTATTCTCGGGCAGTATTGTTTATGGATTGGTTAATATTATTATTTTTAGTTTTGGGCTCAAGATTTATGTTCAGGATTTTAGATGAATTTTTAAGCCGTATACAAAAAGAAGGAAGAAGAGTGCTTATCTTCGGAGCGGGAGATACGGGTGAGATGGTAATCCGTGAAATCAAGAGAAATAAGGCATTGAATTATGTCCCCGTAGGATTTGTTGATGATGACCCGCATAAGGTAGGAAATAAGATACATGGCGTGCCCGTATTGGGTTCGCGAAATAAAATTGAAGATTTAATAAAAACCAATAAAATTAAAGAAGTTATAATCGCGGTATCAAAAATTGATCTGGCAGATTTTTCTGAGATAGTGCAGATTTGTAAAGATTGCGGTGTTTCCTTTAGAAGGGTCAAGGGTATTTTAGACGAAGACAAAATAGATGAATTTAGAAAAAACTAAAGTTATTTATATTTGCGATAAAATATGTTTATTTTCAATATATGCCGTAGTTTTTTTTCTACCCATTTCTAAGGCTATAATTGAGACTTTTTCTTATTTAGCGATTGCGATTTTTTTTGTTAAAAAGTCCCTGGAAAGAAAATCCATTCCCTATTCGTATTTTTACTCCGCGATCCTTATCTTTACCGGCATCTGCTTAGCCTCGGTTTTTATGAGCAGCAATTCCGCGATCAGCGCCCGCAGCTTTTTAGGAAAAATAATACACCGCGTAGCCTTCTTTTTTGTAATAGCCGATACCTTAAATAGTGAACGTAGGCTTAAGAACGCTATAATTATATTATTTTTCTCTTCCACTCTTTTAGGGATAGATGGGGTATATCAATTTTTTACCCATAAGGATTTTATAAGACACCGGCCGCATGACTTTTTACCAAGGATATACGCGACTTTTCCCAGCCCAAGCGACTTTGGCTGTTATTTAAATACCGCTATAATATTCGTGCTGGTTTATTTCTTTATTAAATCGCGTTTCAAGTTTGTTAAGTTTTTATTGATTTGTTTATTCATTTTACTTTTCGCTTGTCTTATGCTAACTGCTTCGCGCGGGGCATGGTTTGCCTTCATCGCCTCTATATTATTTATGAGTATCTGGGTTCGTTTTTCACCGCTATTCTTTATAATATTGGGAATATATGTAACTATTTTATACCATTTTCATCCCTACATAAAAGTGGTTCTAAATAGATTTTTTATTTTCTTAGACGTCAGCAGCGTAGAAAGAAGGATGATGTGGGAAGCAGCCTGGAAGATGTTTATGTCCAGGCCATGGTTAGGCGTGGGTTTAGGGACATTTATGTTTAATTTCAGGAAATTTGTTGTGCCTGAATTTTCTTATATCGCCTATGCCCACAACTGCTATTTACAGATACTGGCGGAAACAGGGATATTGGGATTGCTCTCTTTTTTATCTATATTAGCATTATTTTTTTATAAAGGAATCAGGATGATGGTTAAGGCTCAAAGAGTATTTTCTTGGTATGTGTTACTGGGCAGCCTGACAGCAATATTAAGCTATTCTTTACAGATGGGAGTAGATACATTTTTCTACTCTGTGGATTTAGGTATTTTGTTTTGGTTAATACTCGGTATCGGTATCGCCGCGGCAAAAAATTTAGAAGCTGTAAAAATAGTTAATTAATAACAGTAGTTTTTTAAAATTATGATTACACAGATTTCCACCAAAGGCGGATCCGCCTACGGCGGAAAAAGGCAGATTACACAGATAGGTTATCGGTGAGACAATCTGTGTAATCGGTTTAAAAATCTGTGTAATCAACATCAAGGGATAAAATATTATTAATACATTGGCATATAATAAGTTATAGTAATTTAACATAGTACTGTAAGAAGGACAGGTATATACATGAAAGGTATAATTTTAGCCGGTGGTAAAGCTACCAGGCTTTACCCGGTAACAAAAGCAGTATGTAAGCAGCTGCTTCCTGTATACGATAAACCCATGATTTACTATTCTTTATCTACCTTAATGCTTGCCGGGATAAGAAATATATTAATAATTTCTACGGCTGAAGCTGTCCCCCGCTTTAAAGATTTGTTGGGCGGCGGTTCATCTTTAGGGATTAATATTTCTTATGCCGAACAGGCACAACCCAGAGGCATAGCCGAATCTTTTATTATCGGAGAAAATTTCATCGCTAAAGATAAAGTTTGCCTAATCCTGGGGGACAATATTTTTTACGGCCATAATTTATCAATTTTATTGAAACAGGTAGCAAGCCAAAAAAGCGGCGCCACTATTTTTGGATACTATGTGAATGCCCCAGCCAGATACGGTGTTATTGAATTTGATAAAAATTGTAATGTAGTTTCTATTGCTGAAAAACCCAAAAAGCCAAAATCAAATTATGTGGTTACCGGCCTTTATTTTTATGATAACGAAGTGGTTGGAATTGCTAAGAATTTAAAGCCCTCTCGCAGAGGAGAATTGGAAATTACGGATGTTAATAATGAGTATCTCAAAATAAAAAAACTGAAAGTTAAATTACTGGGAAGGGGTTATGCCTGGCTAGATATGGGAACCTATGATTCTTTAATTGAAGCCTCTATATTTATAAAAACCATAGAAGAGAGGCAGGGATTAAAAATTGGCTGCATAGAAGAAGTTGCTTATAGAATGGGTTATATCAATTCCGCGCAATTAGTAAAACTCGCTGCTTTTATACCTACAAGCTACGGAGATTATCTAAAGAGAATATTGAAAGATGAACCCCGTTAGAAATGATATTCTAATGGGGCTAAGGGGGGATTTCTAACGGGGTGAATAATAAAATACTTATTTTTGGCAGAGGTTTTATGGGCACGAGGCTAGCACAGGAATTTGATTGCGAGGTTTCTGACCGGAAAATTTATTCATTTAAAGAGGCTGAGGAAGAAATTAATCGGTTCAGCCCAAAAATTATTATTAATGCTGCGGGATACACAGGAAGAAATGTGGATGATTGCGAACTAGATAAAGATATGACCTTAATGGCCAATACCTTTCTGCCGATCATATTAGCAGAAGTGGCATTGCGCCATAATATAAGATTGATTCATATAAGCAGTGGCTGTATTTATCGATTTGACTATTCTTGTGACCGTCCGATTGATGAGGATAATGCCCCTGATTATTATGACCTTTTCTACAGCCGCTCGAAGATTTATTCTGAACAGGCCTTGAAGATATTAGCTGCAAAGTACCCTGTATTAATTCTAAGGATACGTATTCCTTTAGATAACCGGCCGCACCCTAAAAATATTCTTACCAAGTTAATTAATTATAAAAAAATCATTGATATTCCTAACTCGGTTACCTATATTCCTGATTTTATAAAAGCCTCCAAACACCTAATGGGGATTGAAGCCAGGGGAATATATAATGTGGTTAACAAGGGGGCTTTAAGTTATCCCGAACTCTTAGATACTTATAAAAGATACGTTCCCGATTTTGAATATGAAGTTATTGAATATAAAAAGCTGGGTTTAAATAGAACCAACTTGATTTTATCTACTGAGAAATTAGAAAAAGTTGGTTTTAAAGTAAGAGATATACATGAGGTTTTAGAGGAATGCATAAAAGATTACCTAAAATATTAATTACGGGTGGTGCGGGCTTTATAGGCAGTGTTTTTACTAGATTAGCAGTTAAGCGCGGTTACCAGGTTATTCTAGCAGATAAGCTCACCTATGCCGGAGATTTAAAGAGATTAATAGAAATAAAGGGAAGGTATAAATTCTACAGAGTTGACATTTCTCATAAAAAACAAATAGAATCGATTTTTAAGAAAGAAAACCCCCGGATTATTGTGAATTTTGCCGCTGAGAGCCACGTAGATAGAAGTATCCGGGATGCAACCCCTTTTATAGAAACTAATATTTTAGGAACGCAAGTTTTATTAGATGCCGCCAAAAATTATAAACTTGATAAGGTTATTCATCTCTCCACGGATGAGGTCTACGGAGAAATTTTAAAAGGGCAATTTAATGAAAATTCGCCTTTAAAGCCAAATAGCCCTTATGCTGCTTCAAAGGCAGCTGCAGATTTGCTTATAAAGGCATATATTAGAACCTACGATTTTCCGGCAATTATAATAAGGCCATGTAATAACTATGGCCCCTGGCAATACCCGGAAAAACTCATTCCTTTAGCTATTTTAAAAATATTAAGAAAAGAAAAAGTTCCCGTTTATGGAAATGGTAAAAATATGAGAGAGTGGCTTTATGTAGAAGATTGCGCAGAGGGAATTTTTCAGATTTTAGAAAAAGGTAAAAAAGGTGAGATTTATAATTTGGGAAGCGGCCAAGAGAGGCAAAATATAGAAGTAGTAAAAATGATTTTAGAAATTTTAAATAAAAAACAGAATATGATTGAGTTTGTTAAAGATAGGCCCGGCCATGACATAAGATATAAACTACATTCCCAAAAATCCTTAAATGAAATTGGCTGGCAGCCTAAAATAAAATTAAAGAACGGATTAGAGAATACAATATATTGGTGCCTTGAGCATAAAGATTGGCTTTTAAGTAAATATAGAAATATCGCCTTATTATACAAATGATGTGGTTACTAATCGGATTTAGCGCTGCGGGTCTTACGATGTTTGCTTTCATCCCGCAGATTATTAAAATATTAAAGACCAAATCTGTAAAGGATATGAGTCTGGTTACCTTATTTCAGCTTTCTGTAGGTGTATCGCTATGGATAGCTTATGGAATACATCTAAACGATAGAATTATTATCATCGCTAATAGTATAACTTTATTTAGTTTAGTTGTCTTATTATTGCTTTATTTTTGTTATGGAAGGAGAAAATTATGAAAAAAGCGTTGATTACAGGTATAGATGGGCAAGATGGTTCATATCTATCAGAATTCCTTTTAGAAAAAGGATATGTTGTTCATGGAATGGTTAGGCACGTAGCCTTAGAAGATCCCGAACACCATCTTTATAGAATTAGGCATATTCTCAATAAAGTTACATTACATTCTGGTTCCTTAGAAAGTTATCCGAGTATATTTAAGATAGTGGAGAAAATAAAACCTGATGAGTGTTATCATTTAGCGGCTCAGAGTTTTGTGAGTTATTCCTTTGAAGATGAGTTTTCTACCATTAATACAAATATCAACGGAACGCACTATGTTTTATCGGCAATTAAAGAAAAGGCGCCTAAATGTAAATTCTACTTTGCCGCCTCTAGCGAGATGTTTGGCTTGGTGAAAGAAAGTCCTCAGGATGAAAATACGCCTTTTCATCCGCGTTCTCCCTATGGAATATCCAAAGTTGCCGGCTTTGATTTAACCAGAAATTATCGTGAGGCGTATGGTTTATTTGCCTGTAATGGCATTTGCTTTAATCACGAATCACCGCGCCGCGGTTTTGAATTTGTAACTCGTAAAATAACCAATACTGTAGCTGAGATTAAATTGGGGTTAGCTAAAAAGTTGTGGTTAGGCAATTTAGAAGCAAAAAGAGACTGGGGATTTGCTGGCGATTATATTAAGGCAATGTGGCTTATGCTGCAACAGGATAAACCCGATGATTACGTAGTTGCTACCGGAGAAACCCATTCAGTAAAGGAGTTTGTACGATTAGCATTTAGTTGTGTTGGCCTTAATTGGCGGGATTATATAGTTATTGATAAAGCCTTTTATCGGCCGGCAGAAGTTCATTTACTTAAAGGTGACTACAGTAAGGCAAAAAGAAAGCTTGGTTGGAAACCAACAGTGAAGTTTGAAGAACTAGTCAAGATGATGGTTGAAGCAGATTTGAAAAGAGTTAAAGAAACTCACAAGATATAAAATGCCCGCCTTAGTTTCTATCAATATTGCAACTTATAATTCAGAAAAAACTCTTAAAAAGTGCTTAGATTCCGTAAGAAGTCAGACATATAAGAACATTGAAATTATTATTATGGATTCTTACAGCAAGGATAGGACTTTGGATATAGCTAAATCTTATGGCGCAAGAATAGTTTTTGCCTCTACTTTAGCTATGGCTCGTAAAATCGGAGCCGATACAAGTAATGGTGAGTATATATTTCTTTTGGATTCAGACCAGATTTTAGATAAAAATGTTATAGAAGAATGCGTAACTACTTGTGAAAATGAAGGCTATGACGGGGTAACTCTTTTTGAGAAGTCCTTAATCACAAAAAATACTTTTGTTGAGAGGATAATAGCCTACGATAAAGAAATTTTTCATTCCCTACGCGATGATGATTCTATAAAAGGAACAGCTATCCCGAGGTTCTTCAGGGCAGAGTATTTTAAGAAAGTAGAATTCGAAAAGAATCCTCCAATTACATTCGAACATACAATCATACATCATAAGATAGTTCAGATGGGGGCAAAGATTAAATTTATTGATGCCTATATCTGGCATCATGAGACGCCTACAATAAGAGAAGTGGCGCGTAAGTTTTTCAGATACGGCTATTATTATATACCGGCGTATAAGTTTAACAAACAGTTAGCTATACATCATAGTCTACCTAGGAGGACATATTTCCACTATAAAGCACTTAAAGACCCCATTCTTTTTATAGGACTATTTTATGTTTATTTGGTAAAGGCGATATCGGCTGGCTGTGGCGCGTTTATCTATGTATTAAAGCATAAAAATGGCGGCGAATAATAGTTGCCAGTATAAAGGAAGATTGAGTTGAGCAGAGGATTGATTGAAAGATTTTTATTTTATGATGGTAGTTTGGAATTTAAACAGGTTAATGATGAAGTTGTTACTGCAGGTTACCAGCATAAGTATGTAGTAGAGAAATACCTGGATTATATAAAATATAAGAAAGTATTAGATGCGGGGTGTTGGACAGGTGCTTTTGAGCAAGCATTAGTCGAGAAAGGCGTGGAAACAGCATTAATCGGGTTAGATGAAAATGAAAGTGCATTGGATATCGCCAGGAGAAATTTTCCTAGCTTTAAATTTTTACAGGCTAGATTGACAGATCCCGCCCAAGCCATCCTTGTTGATTACAAGGGGTATTTCGATAGCATTATATTCTTAGATGTAATTGAGCATTTACCTAGGAATTCCGAGGTCAAAGTAATGCGGTTTTTGCATACCCTATTAAAGAATGATGGTGTAATTGTCTTAAGTACTATGTTGGATAATATTTTTAATTTTATCGATCCGGCATGGTTTTCCGGACATAGGCATTATAAATTAGAAGAGATAAATAAAATATTAAAAGATAGTGGATTTAACGCTGTGGAAGAAATTAAGATAGGTAATTTGTACTGGGATATTGATTTATTATTATTTTATATATATAAACATATCCTGAGAAAGAAATACCATACAAGCAGGATTATCCAAAGAAAAATTATACGGGGGGTTAAACACCCTAAAATACCAACGAGACTGTATTTGTTAGCCAAGAAGTTTAGCTAAGTTGAATATGCAACATAAAAGATTAATCGCTTTTATTAATTCTTATACACAGGGAATAAGTGGAGGCGATGTCTATTTTTTTGAATTGGCTAAGCGCATGGATAAATATCATAAAATCGTAATAACTTCGCAGTTGGGTAAGAACCTATGCGAGGCAAACGGATTGAAGGCAGATTATCTTTTAACAACCAGAGAGGGCCGCTTTAGAAACGTCATATTCACTTATATTACGAGGATAGTAAATTCAGTTTTCTTAAAATTGGAAATAAATGAGATGGATATTTTGTATTCTAGCTCCGATTTTCTGCCGGATGTAATCCCCGCATTTTTTAGAAAACTTCGTAAAAAAAAAGTTAAATGGGTTCAAAAAATTTTTCACCTGATTCCTGCTAATAGAATTATTTCTAACAATGCCCAGAAGCTCAGTTTTTTTCTTATTAAACAGCTGGCAGATTTAGTTATTGCAGATAACTTGTCATTGAAAGTAGAGTTGATTCAGCGAGGTTTTAAGGCGGATAAAATAAAAGTAAATTATCCGGGTATTGATATGATTTACTATAAAAATATTAAAATCACAGAAAAAAAATACGAAGCGATTTTCCTTGGAAGATTCCATTATTCAAAGGGGATTTTTGATTTAGTAGAAATCTGGCGGCTTGTTTGCAAGAATATCCCCACAGCCAAGTTAGCTATTATAGGGGGCGGGAATAGGCAGCTAAAAGATAAACTAATTAATGAAATAAGGAAGGCTAAACTAGAAAACAATATCATTCTTATGGGTTATATGGAAAAGAAGGAATCGATTGAGACTATGAAAAGTGGTAAAATATTTGTATTTCCGAGTCATGAGGAGGGTTTTGGAATTGCTATATTAGAAGCAATGTGTTGCGGTTTGCCGGTTATCGCATGGGATTTACCCATTTATAGAGAGGTTTTTCAAGACGCAATTATTCAAATAAAAGAAAACAATATAGATTTATTTTCTAAAGAGATCGTAGAGTTAATCAAGGATAGCGATAAACAAACGAAAATGTCGAATATAGGTTATGAATATATTAAGAAATATTCGTGGGATAACGCAGTCAATAGAGAATTAGAAATAATAGAGTCTTGACAATATGGATAATGAGATCATTAGTATATTATCTTGTCCAATACATCGTTCAGATGAATTAATCTATCGAAAAGATGAGAATTTTTTTATCTGCACCAGATGCAACAGGAAATATAAGGTTAGCACTTTAAATGGTATCGAGATTCCAGATTTCTTAATTGATTCAGGAAATTTAAATAGAGGACACAGAGGGTTAAACAGTAAATTTTTAAGTAGCATACAAGGTAAGCCATTTCAGAGAAGAATAGAGGATAAAAAGCTGGTTTTGGATTTGGGCTGTGGAGAAAATCCCAGAGGCAATATCAATGTAGATTGTTATATTCCTAACAAAATTCCTTGTAATTTTATATTAGCCAATGCCGAATACTTGCCTTTTAAAGATAACAGTATAGATATTATTATAAGCAATTTTAGCATTGAACATGTAATTAATCCGGCAATTTTTATCCAGAATATTTATAAAATAGCAAAGGAAAAAATAGAGATAGTTACCGATAATAGCGAATGGCTAGGAGATGTTTTTTTTAGATTATACGGTGATGGCAGGATATTCCACGATGAGCATTATTATAAGTGGTCAGTGGAATATTTTAGAAATTTATTAAACAAGCTTGGATACAAAAATAATAAAGTTTATCTACTTAATTTAAGCACGAGTCTTATTGTTGAAATTCTTTCTGTATTTGGCAAGATTCCTCGTTTGGGAAACTTGTTTTACAGAGATTTAAAAGCAGAGATCAGGAAAAGATAAGTTTGTCTGTAGTAAATGAGAATGGACGTCAAAAAAAACTTTGAGCTTTTTTATAAAAGTCACCCGCTGTCGGTAGCAGAAAATGATTTAGAAGCTACAGGCATTAGTAAAAGAATTTTGTATAAGTTTCTGCAACTACTAGATGATAGAAATTACAGAATAGTTGATTTTGGGTGTGGGAGAGGTGTAGTTTTGTATTGCTTAGAAAAGCTCGGCTACAGGAATTTATACGGTATCGATCTTTGCGATGTTATACCAAGTAACTTACTTAAATATACTAAATTTACGGAAGGGGATGTGGTAGGCTCAAAATTTGAATCCAATTATTTTGATGGCCTGCTTTCAACCCAAACGATAGAGCATATTAACGAGAACTTATTTGTGAATGAGCTGAGCAGGGTCTTAAAACCCAATGGCGTTGCATTGATAGCTTCTGTTTTAAAGAGCAGGCACGCTTGGTATTTTTATAAAAATTTTAAAGGAGAGAGGGTGATAGAACGAACGCATTTAAAAGAATATAGAAGCGTGGAGGAATATAGAAATATTTTTATGGAAAAATTTGAAATTATTGATGTTGAAACATCACAATTGGGTTGCTCCATAATACATCATATTTTTCACATCCTCTTTAAATTTACCAGATTAGAAATTTTTAGAGAAGCACCCGCTAAGTATTCACTTCTTAAGAAATTAAGAAAAATAGAGGTCCCAATTTTAGGCTATCATACAATCGCAATTTTGCTGAGAAAGCGTTCCTGAGAAATTCTTTGCCCTATTGCAATTTCTTTAACTTCAATCTTTGCAATCCTTCTGGCCATGCCTATAGAGCATCTCACTTGAGGTTGATGGATGAATCGTAACACAGTATTAAACAGGGAGTTTATTGAGACCGCTTACAGTAAGGAGTGGGCCTTTACTCCTGCTGAACGAGTGAGGGCAAGTATCCTTCTTAATATGACGGGTGAGGATAAACAGGTTCTTGATGTGGGCTGTTATAATGGCAGGATAGGCAGTCTGCTTAAAGCTAACGGAAACAAAGTTTTTGGAGTAGATTTATCTGAGCAGGCGTTAAGAATGGCTCAAGAGAAAGGAATTATTTGTCTGAAAGCTGATGCTGTTGAATCGTTACCATTTAAGAATAAAACGTTTGATGTGGTGATAGCAGCCGAAATAATTGAGCACGTTTTTAATTTAGATAATTTTATACTTGAAATAAAGAGGGTTTTAAAGACAGATGGCTCTTTAGTATTATCGACGCCTAACGTGGCGTCGTTGGGTAGAAGGCTACTTTTATTACTTGGGAGAAATCCAATGATAGAGATTGGAATTGAAACAGAATCGGCAGGTCATATACGATATTTTGTCAAAGAATCCCTTTTTCGGTTATTAGCGAAGTACGGGTTTAAAATTTCCATGTTTGATTCCGATGTGGTAAATTTTGATAATTCTGGAAGAAATTTTTCTAGATTTCTAGCCAGGATATTTCATGGATTAGGTAAGAGTTTAATTGTGAAAGCAATAAAAAAATGAAAAGTGAAAAAAAATCTGAAAATATTTGGATATTCTTATTTATTCTTTTCATTTTTGCCGCAATATGTTATGTAATTACCTATCCTTTGTTTACACGATTCCATGCCGTTATTCCCGGATTTATAAGCACGGATGAGCCATACAATGCCCTTTGGTATACCTGGAGGATCAAAGATGCCTTATTGCATAAGCTCTCACTTACTCACGCGGACATGGTTGCTTATCCGTTTGGCATCGACCTGTACGCCTCAGGCGTCATTGCTTTTGGGTGGTTAGTATGGACTCATTTGTTAAGCATATGTACAAATCCGGTTATAAGCTACAATGTTCAGGCGATTCTCAACGTGCTATTAATGGCTATGAGCATGTATTTTCTTGTTTATTTCGTGACTAAAGATAGGGGAACGGGTATTTTTAGTGGAATTATATTTGGTTTTTGTCCTTATCAGTTTGCCCGTATATGGCAACATTTAAGCCTAACCTATAACCAATGGCTAGTCTTAATTATCTTAACAGCATTGCTATTGAGAGATCATAGTACTCGTATTCGTAACGTAATGTTTTCCCTCATTTTATTTTTAACGTTATCTTTTGATTTCTCCATTATGTACATGACTATCGTATCCGTATCGATGTTCTTTGCGTATATCCTATTTTATAATTGGAGAGGTAACTTGTTTAGACAAGAATCGTTCGTAGAAGATATTAGGTATTTTAAAAAAGTAGCCATTATGGGGTTGATTGTTTTTGTCATGCTATCCCCCCAGTTTGCCCCAATAATAAAGAGGGCGTCAAAAGTGCCTCCCGCTGTGCCAGCTTCGGCTCATAATTTATACCGTCGTCCTTTTGAAGATTTATTTAAGCAATCGGCAAGACCTCTAAGCTATTTTCTGCCAGCGCCAGTACATCCAATATTTGGTAAATTCACTGAGCAGTTTGTGGGCACATCTTGGTACGGAGAGAGTTTAACCGAACATACGCTTTATCTGGGTTGGACTCCTATAACTTTAGCATTTGTTGCTTTTAAAAGATACAGACGCAGGAGAAAAGAAATTAATAAATTAGGGACAGTCCCTTTCGGGGACAGTCCCTATTATAGAGAAGATTTTTATATCGGTTTCTTTATTTTTCTGGCAATTGTTGCCTGGTTTTTTTCGCAGCCGCCCTGGTGGAAAATAGGCCCGGTTAAGATTTATATGCCTTCATTTTTTATGTATAAGATTTTGCCAATGTATAGGGCATATTGCCGGTTTGGAATTGTGGTGATGCTGGCAGTAGCGGTTTTAGCGGGTTTTGGGCTGAAGTTTATTTTAGAGAGATTTAAGACGCAAAAGGCGAAAATTGCCATAGCCACTTTGTTCTGCGGGTTAGTTCTCTTTGAATTTTGGAATTATCCGCCATTTAAGGTTATAGATGTATCAAAAGCTCCTGCGGTTTATTACTGGTTAAAAGAGCAATCTGGTGATTTTGCGATTGCGGAGTATCCCTTAGATGCTGATAGCCCAAATGAGATGTATAAATTCTATCAGACCAAACACGAAAAGAAAATTATCAATGGCACAATCCCCGGGACTTATGCCAATAAGGTTGCTCAAACTATTGTTAAGTTGTCCCAGCCGGATACAGCGGCGGTTTTAAAAGGGATGGGCGTAAAGTATGTTTTGGTGCACAGAGAAGGTTATTTGCAGACCGAATTAACCGAATATAGGGATGAATTAGAAAATATCCCTAAGAATTCAGGACTTAAATTTATCAAAAGCTTTCCTGCTCAAGAATGTCAGCAAAAGGGAATAATGTGCGTGCAAAAGACAGGCCCAATTACCGTATATGAAGTAGTGGCTGCGCCACTTGAACCACAAAGATACTAAAAAATGATATTTTACTACTTATAAGTTGTATTTTTCTTGACAATACAAAGTAATAGATTATAATCTATATTAGATATAGTTTTTAATCTATTGGAACAAAATATTTTCTAGGTATGGATATAAAAATCCGAGAGGCCCAAAAAAAGATTCTAAAGGCATTCGCTGAAGATAAGGGGAATTTTGCATTAGCCGGAGGGGCAGCGTTAGAGTTATATTATCTTCACCACAGGTTTTCCGCGGATTTAGATTTTCTTTCTCCAAAATATGACTTGAAGGAGATAGAAAGATTAATTTCAAATTTTGGTAAATTTATAAAAGCCAAGCTTAAGTTAGAATTGGAGTTTATTGCTGCTAACCGTGCCAAGGTCAGGTTTTATACTGTACCGATACCGAATTCTGAGAGGCCTTTAAAGATTGATTTTGTCGAAGATGTATTTTTTCAAAAACCAGAAGTTAAGAGATTCCAAGGTGTGCGGGTATATAGCATAGAGAATATTTATCTACAAAAGATATTTGCTATCACGCGAACTCGCTTGGAAGAAGATATGATAGGCAGGGAAGTTATGCAGGGCCGCAGGGAAGCGCGAGACATTTTTGATATTTATACGCTTTCTAAAAAGATAAAGCCATTACATCTATTCTTAAAAGGGGTTCCTTCTCAACAACAGCGAGGAATGGTGCATTGGTATCGGACATTTTCCCGGCAGGATCTCAAATTTGAACTTCTCGATTTGGATATTTATGATAAAAGATTTAATGCTAGGGAGATGATTGCGTATTTAGAAGGTGAAATAAAGATATTTACCAAGGAGGTTATAGCATGAAGGTTGCTAAATACTTCTGGGATTTAAACGAAAATGCCCTTAAAGAGACGTTAAAAATATTAAAAAATCCTAAACATATTCTTTTCGCAAAACGTATGGTGACGTTGCTTTCGCGTTGCGACCAACCCAAGGAATTATTTTCTTTGATTTCTAAAAAAGAATTTATAGAAATCTGGCCAAAGATTAGGTCTTATTGGGTAAAAGTTACGAGAGAATCAGATTTTAGGGATTGGTGGGAAACCATTTATGAACAAATTTTGGAGGAATGTGGACACAAGAATAAGAAGCCAAAAGGAAAACCTTCCACTTTATTCATCAAAATAGGCAGATTGATAAGAGATGTAAGGATTCGAAAAGATTTAAGTCAAAAAGAATTAGCTATAAAAGCAGGGATGAGACAACCAGATATATCCAAAATAGAAGAAGGAAAGAAAAATATTACCACCGCAACACTTGCTCGTATATGCAGTATATTAGATATTAAAAAAATAGAGTTATAATTATGAATATCTTAGGTATATCCTGTTTTTATCATGATAGTGCGGCATGTCTGGTGCGGGATGGCGAGATTATTGCCGCGGTGCAAGAAGAGAGATTTACCCGTAAGAAGCACGATTTTAATTTCCCCATAAATGCGATAAACTGGTGCCTTAAAGAAGGCGGTATTACCGCAAAAGAATTAGATTTTGTAGTTTTTTATGACAAGCCATTTATTAAATTTGAAAGAATTCTAGAAACCTATCTTACTTATGCGCCTTCGGGCATAAGGCAATTTATTTTAAGCATGCCTTTATGGTTAAAACAAAAACTCTGGATTCCTGAAATAATAAGAAAGGAATTAGGTTATCGGGGAAAGATTCTATTCGCTGAACATCATGAATCTCATGCTGCCAGTGCCTTTTATCCTTCGCCGTTTAAAGAGGCAGCATTTTTGACTATGGATGGGGTAGGGGAATGGGATACCGCCAGCTTTGGCATTGGTAAGGACAACGATATCGAAATCTTATATACTTTAAAATTCCCGCATTCTTTGGGCCTATTATATTCCACATTTACATATTATACAGGCTTTAAGGTAAATTCAGGAGAGTATAAATTAATGGGTTTAGCGCCATACGGAGAACCTAAATATGCAGATTTGATTTTGCATGAGCTAATAGACCTTAAGGAAGATGGTTCATTTAAATTAAATCTGAAATATTTTGGTTATTGTAATGGCCTTAAGATGACTAACTGGCGATTTGAGAAACTATTTGGTGGGCCGGCGAGAATTCCCGAGACCAGAATAACCCAGAAAGATATGGACATCGCTGCTTCGATTCAGAAAGTAACTGAAGAAATAATGCTTAAAGTAGCAAAACACGTCTATGAGGTTACGGGTAAAGATAGACTTTGTCTTGCCGGTGGTGTAGCTTTAAACTGCGTGGGCAATGGCCGGATTTTACGCGAAAGCCCTTTTAAGGATATCTGGATTCAACCGGCAAGCGGTGATGCCGGCGGCGCTTTAGGGGCTGCGCTTTTGGTCTGGTATAAATATTTAGGTAATAGGCGTTTAGCAGATGAGAAAAACGACCGGCAAAAAGCTTCCTTTTTGGGTCCTAGTTACAGCGATAGTTATATTGAAGATTTTCTGATAAAGGAAAGCGCCCCTTATAAGAAGTTATCATCTTTAGATATACCGCAAATCATTTCCGATTTAATTATTCAGGGTAAAATCATTGGCTGGTTTCAGGGGCATTTAGAATTTGGCCCGCGGGCATTGGGCGCAAGGAGTATAATCGGTGATGCGCGTAGCCCTGAAATGCGGTCAAAAATGAATTTAAAGATTAAATTCCGGGAGTCTTTTCGACCGTTTGCGCCAACTGTATTAAAAGACAGGGTTTCTGATTGGTTTGCTTTAGATAGAGAAAGCCCTTATATGCTTTTAGTAGCGCCGCTAAAAGAAGATAAAAGGATAAGATTGGATAATCCCGATAACAGATTACAAGGATTCGATAAATTAAAAGTAAGGCGTTCAGAAATTCCGGCAGTTACCCACGTTGACTATTCCGCAAGAATTCAGACCATAAAGAGAGAAGACCATCCTTTATATTATGATATGATAAATGAATTCTATAAAAAGACAGGCTGTCCCGTTATAATTAACACCTCATTTAACGTAAGGGGAGAGCCACTCGTATGCAGCCCAGAAGATGCCTTTAGGTGTTTTATGCGCACAGAGATGGATTACCTGAGCATGGGTTGTTTTTTACTGGATAAAAAAGAACAAAAACCGCTTAAAAAAGATATAAAGTGGCAGGAAGTATTCGAGTTGGATTAGTGATATGGATAAATTGAATTTGAATAAAGATAATCTAAGGAAATTTGGTATCACAATGGCTATGGCTTTTTTAGCGATAACCCTCATTATTTTGATAAGGCACAAGTATAGCGTTTTACCTACTTCTGTAATCTCAGTAATATTTTTTATATTAGCTTTTGTTACGCCTATTTTATTAAAACCTATATATGTTTTCTGGATGAAATTGGCTTTCGTATTGGGCTGGATTAATACCAGATTAATTTTATTTATTATGTTTTATTTAATCTTCACACCCATTGGTTTGGCAATAAGATTGCTTAGGGTTGACCTCTTGGATAGAAAAATATATAAGAACAGAAAATCTTATTGGAAAAATAAGGAGGGCAGAGTTTTTAATTCCTTAGACTATGAAAGGCAATTTTAAACCGAGGTAATATTATGGGAAAACTTTCAATATTAAAAGAATTCTGGTATTTCTTAAGGGTAAGGAAGAAGTGGTGGCTGGCGCCGATTATTATTATGCTTTTATTATTGGGTATTTTAATTTTCTTTACTCAATCTTCGGCAGTCGCGCCTTTTATTTACACGCTATTTTAAAAGAAGGGCGGAACAATGAAGAAAATATTACTTATACTAGCTGCGGGATTAATTTTAATATCCATTTTCGCATTTTATTATAATAACAATCCTAAGATAATTATCTCTTTCTTGCTTAAAAAAGGAGGTTTTAAGCAGGGGGATTTGGTTTATCGAGTTAACTTATTTGGCATTATTCCGGTAGCCAATGCTGTTTTTAAGGCGGAGCGCGTAGAAGAATATAACGGTCAGAAGGTTTATCACTTAAGCGCAACCGCGCAAAGCCTGAAGATTTTTTCTAAACTTTTTAGTGCAGATACGGCCCTGGATTCCTACGTTGATATCCAAATGCGCAATCCCATATTATTTAAAGAAAAAACGATAGTCTCCGACAAGAAGGCCGTAAATAAAGAAGTCTTATATGACCACAAAAATCAAGTTATGGAAATCGCCGGTGTTAAGCGCCAGATATTTACCGATACACAGGATCCGCTTTCGAGCATGTTCAATATTCGATATATGAATTTTGATAATAAAAAAGACCTGGAAATGAATATAAATACCAACCAGAAGAATTATATTTTAAAAGGAACGGTAGAACATAAGGATATGTCAGTCAATAATAAAATATATAAGACGGTATTTTTAAGGGCAGATATTAGAAGAAAAGATAAGAATCCCTACCATCAGTCTAAGATTACCATGGTATTATTAGAAGAAAAAGAAAATATACCTATTTTAATTAAGGTTTTTGCCAGCGGTTTTCTCATAAATGCTAAACTCATTGATATAAATGACAGGAATTATTAATTCCGGCGAGCGAATACTTTTAGATAAAGAAACACCTTTGATGATTGCGCGGCATTTTTGTGCGTATAAGTTTGCCAAACATTATGTCTCTGGCAAGAGTGTATTGGATATTGGATGCGGAGAAGGCTACGGTGCTAACTATTTAGCTCACTTTGCGAAAGAAATAGTAGGCCTGGATTATGATGAGGCAATAATTGATTACGCAAGGAATAAGTACCCAAAGACTAATTTAAGATTTTGTAAAATAGATGTAAACGAACTAAATTCAATGGATAATAAATTTGATATCATTTGTTCATTCCAAGTTATAGAGCATATACGCGGTACAGAGGCTTTTTTGAGAAATATTAATCATCTCTTGAAAGATAATGGTATTTTTATTTGTTCTACGCCTAACCAAAAGGATGCCTCACCGGGCCGCGATACCCCTCTTAATAAATTTCATATTAAAGAATATCTATGGGGTGAATTTAAGGAATTATTAGATTCGGCTTTTAAGGAAGTTGATATTTGGGGCTTAAAAAGAGGCAAGAAACTGAGTTTCTATAGAAGGCTTAAAAAGCTCGGCTTATTCAATTTTTTACCTATAAGGATGAATCCGGTTAAAAGATTTTATGGCCAAATAGACTGCGATAATTTTATAATTATAAAAGATAATATTGATTCGGCCTTAGATTTTATAGCAGTTTGCAAAAATAAGAAATGACAGTAGTTTGTTAAAATGGGATTACACAGATTAAAAATGCAGATTACACAGATTAGTGCCCGACGAAACAATCTGTGTAATCGGTTTAAAAATCTGTGTAATCAACATCAAAGGATAAAATATTCTTAATATATTGGCATTTAATAAGTTATAGTAATTTAATCTCAAAAAATAGCCAAAATTTAACATAGTACTGAAATGATTACATTTTTATTAATGAACCTTATTATTTGTATTTCAGCATATTTGTTGACTTATAGGATTTTAAA